>OCAS01000128.1_pt1 | contig 79795 bp, 92 predicted proteins | sample 1550751 | NCBI WGS metagenome assembly OCAS01 (sample SAMEA2580301, study PRJEB22360) | human gut metagenome | biome: human gut; feature: human-associated habitat; material: faeces | place: Denmark | collected 2008/2010
CTGTCAGCTGCATCGTCCGAACACAATACCCATATTTTGCGCAGCGGTATGCCGGGATTACCGGCTTCGGACCTATATTGGTTTTAACCCTAAATTTTTAAAATTCTGCGCGGATTCTCTGGCGGATCTTTGCGGTTTTTTCAAATGCTGCAGCACACTCTGCGTACGCTGCCTCACTCATCTCACCGGTCAGCAGCGCAAACTCATCGTTTAAGCTGTCCAGTTTTACAAGTTCTGCGCCTCCAAAGGCTGCGGCAGCTGCCTGCTCCAGCTCGGTACCGGTTCCTTCTACACGCACAAAATAGCGGTGTACGGAGGTCTTCTGGTCTGCGATCACCAGACGCTCACTGCTCCAGCCAAGCGGCACGTTGTGGTCCGCATTCTCAACTGCCTCCATAATGTCGGCAACGACAGCACTGGCGGTCGGGAGCTTTCCGGCACCGCTTCCGTAGAACATGGCAGTTCCCAGCATGTTGCCCTTTACCATGATGCCGTTAAACACATCATTGACTGCATACAGCGGATGATCCTTGCCAATCATGACCGGAGCCACCCATGCATGAACCTCATCTCCGTCCAGACGGCTGGTTCCGAACAGCTTCACGGAAGTTCCCAGTTTGTCTGCGTACTTGAAATCCACATCGGTAATCTTTGTGATACCCTCTGTGCTGATATCCTCATAGTTCACTTCTTTTCCTGACGCCATCGCCGTGAGAATTGCGATCTTGCGGCAGGTATCGTAGCCCTCTACATCTGCTTCCGGATTGCGCTCCGCGTATCCCAGATCCTGCGCCTCTTTTAATACTGCTTCAAAGGAAGCTCCTTCTTTGTCCATCTTGGTCAGAATAAAGTTGGTAGTACCGTTTAAGATACCGGTAATTTCCAGGATCTTCTCTCCTTTTAAGCAGCGGTACAGCGGACGGATGATCGGAATACCGCCGCCAACGCTGGCCTCAAAGAAGAAATTCACGTTTTTTTCCCTTGCAATGGCAAGAAGCTCGGTTCCATAAGCGGCCACCAGGGCTTTGTTGGAGGTTACCACATGCTTGCCGGCCAGCAGGCTTGCCTTTACAAACGGATAAGCCGGATTTAAACCACCCATGGTCTCTACTACCACGCTCACTTCCGGATCTTTCTCGATTACGGAAAAATCATGTACGATCCTGTCTTCTACCGGACTTCCCGGGAAATCCCGAAGATCCAGTACATATTTCAGTGCTACATCCTGTCCGCAGCCATGTTTGATCTGCTCTGCATTCTGCGCTAAGATCTCCGCTACTCCGGAACCAATTGTGCCATATCCCATGATTGCTACCTGTACCATTGCTCTGTCCTCGCTTTTCTTTCTGTTATTTATGCTTCCATGTATCTGCAACCCCCGGTATTACTCCCTGGAAACGATTTTCACATAATGAATGCCGTCCTGCTCTTCAATCTCTTCCACCATTTTGGAGATATTCCCCGTGTTGTCCCTAACTTCCACAGACAAAGTTAGCGTTGCTACGCCGTTGACCGGAATACTCTGATGAATCGTCAGGATGTTTGCTTTGTAAACTGCCACGATATGAAGCAGGTCCGAAAGCAGGCCCTGTTCATCATCCATCTGTACCACAAAAGTAACGGTCTTGCCTTTTGCATTGTCATAGAACGGAAAAATATCTTCTTTATATTTGTAAAAAGAACTGCGGCTGATGCCCACCCGCTCGGTTGCCTCCTGAACGGTCATCACCCGTTCTGACTCCAGAAGCTTCTTGGCCTCCACAACCTTCAGCAATACCTCCGGCACCGCTTTCTGCTTCACTACAAAATACTTGCTTTTTTCTTCCGGCATAATAAATCCTCCCGAAAATATCTGTCTGTAACCGACAGTATCATCTCTTTATGTTCGTCTATCATGAACATTTGTGCTCATGTGAGAGATATTAGCACAAAAAAAAGCAGAGCGCAAGCTTTTTCTTGCATACACTCTGCTTTTATAAAAATCAAAATTAATCTTCTGCGGAAGCCTTGCGGTCCGGGCAGCCCAGACTCAGCCAGCGCAGGTAGGCGCTGATGAACGGGTCCAGCCCTCCATCCAGGACATTGGCCACATTTCCGGTTTCTTCGCCGGTGCGCAGGTCTTTGACCATGGTATATGGCTGCAGCACATACGAGCGAATCTGGTTACCCCAGCCGATTTCCTTGACATCGCCACGGATGTCGGACAGCTTTTCGGCATTTTCCTGCTGCTTTAACATATACAGCTTTGCCTTTAACATCTGCATGGCCTTGTCCTTGTTCTGGAACTGGGAACGCTCATTCTGGCACTGTACCACGATTCCGGTCGGGATATGGGTGATACGGATGGCAGAAGAAGTCTTGTTGATGTGCTGACCACCGGCACCACTGGAACGATAGGTATCGATCCGCAGGTCATCCGGGTTAATGTCCACATCCAGATCTTCCTCAATATCCGGCATAACATCACAGGACACGAAAGAGGTCTGGCGTTTTCCGGCCGCATTGAACGGGGAAATACGCACCAGACGGTGCACGCCACGTTCGGACTTTAAGTAGCCAAATGCATTCTCCCCGTTGATCTGAATGGTAACAGACTTGATGCCTGCTTCATCACCATCCAGGTAATCCAGGACTTCCGTCTTGTAGCCCATCTTGTCTGCCCAGCGGCAGTACATACGGTACAGCATGCTGCACCAGTCACAGGACTCTGTACCGCCTGCGCCTGCATTTAAGCGCAGGATAGCATTGTATTTGTCATATTCACCGGACAGCAGGGTTTCCATGCGCAGCTTTTCCAGATTGCGCGTAAACTCGTCCAGCATCTCCTGAATCTCCGGAATCAGAGAAGGATCCTCCTCTTCATATCCCATCTCGATCATAACCTGGATATCCTCGTACTGCTGCTCCAGACCACGGTAGAGCTCTACGGTATCCTTCAGGTTCTTTGCCTCCTGAACCAGCTTGGTGGCGCGGTCGGCATCGTCCCAGAAGCCCGGCTCCTCCATGGATTTGTCTAATTCATCGATTCGTCTGACCTTGTTATCCAGGTCAAAGTGAATCCCTCACTTCCACTAATGGTTTTTCAAAGGTCGATAATGTGTACTTGAACTGATCTAATTCTACCATTGTGTCACCTTCTTTCATATTATATATTTTGTATTTCTTTTCACAATGACCGGCGAATCCTTTGACAGACCCGCCGGTCACTATTTTCTTATTATCTCGGCATTAAATCACGGCCATGGCACTGTTTGAATTTCTTGCCGCTTCCGCACGGACACGGATCGTTCGGGTAGATTTTCTGTACCTGGCGTACCTTCGGTGCCTGGGGCGCAGAGGTGTCGCGGTTGGTTCCGGTTACCTTGGCTGCCGGCTCACGCTCAATCTTCTGCTCTACACGAATGTGGAACAAAATGCGGACAGTCTCCTCGGTGATCGCTGCCGTCATAGCCTCGAACATCTCGTAAGCGCTCATCTTGTACTCAACAACCGGGTCTCTCTGGCCGTAAGCCTGCAGGCCAATACCCTGACGCAGCTGGTCCATATCATCAATGTGGCTCATCCACTTGTTGTCGATCACCTTCAGAAGTACTACGCGCTCCAGCTCACGGATCTGCTCTGCCTCCTGGAACTCTGCCTCTTTTGCCTCGTACAGCTTGATGGCCTCTTCCTTCAGCATATGCTTTAATTCATTCTTCTTAGTCACCGGATGATTCTCTGCGGTGATAGTCTCAAGCGGAATGATCGGGAGCAGAAGGCTGTTTAACTCATTCAAATCCCACTCGGAGGATGCCTGTTCATCTGAGATGGACAGATCCACAGAATTCTCCACGATATCGGTAATCATCTTTAAGATGAGGTCACGCATGTTGTCACCATCCAGAACCTTGCGGCGCTCTGCATAGATGATCTCACGCTGCTCGTTGTTGACCTCGTCGTATTTTAACAGGTTCTCACGGATACCGTAGTTGTTGTTCTCGATCTTCATCTGTGCTTTCTCAATAGCGCTGGAAAGCATCTTGTGCTCGATCTGCTCGCCCTCCGGAACACCCAGGGCCTCAAACATAGCCATCAGACGCTCGGAACCGAACAGACGCATCAGGTCATCTTCCAGGGAAATGTAGAAGCGGGACTCACCCGGGTCACCCTGACGGCCGGAACGTCCGCGCAGCTGATTGTCGATACGGCGGGACTCATGACGCTCGGTACCGATAACCTTTAAGCCGCCTGCTGCCTTTGCCTCATCATCCAGCTTGATATCGGTACCACGGCCGGCCATGTTGGTAGCGATGGTAACAGCGCCGTGGATACCAGCATCCGCTACGATCTCTGCCTCCAGCTCATGGAACTTCGCGTTCAGGACTTTGTGCTGAATACCGCGCTTGGTCAGCATCTTGCTTAACAGCTCAGAAGTCTCAATGGTGATGGTGCCAACCAGTACCGGCTGTCCCTTCTCATGGGAAGCCACCACTTCATCGACAACTGCCTTAAATTTTTCTTTTTTGGTCTTGTATACTGCATCCTCATGGTCAATACGCGCAACCGGACGGTTGGTCGGGATTGCGATGGCATCCATGCCGTAGGTATTACGGAACTCTTTCTCCTCGGTTAACGCAGTACCGGTCATGCCGGCTTTCTTGCGGAACTTGTTGAAGAAGTTCTGGAAGGTGATGGTTGCCAGGGTCTTGCTCTCGCGGCGGACATTTACATGCTCCTTCGCCTCGATTGCCTGGTGCAGTCCATCGGAATAACGGCGGCCCGGCATGATACGTCCGGTAAACTCATCGACAATGAGAACCTCATCGTCTTTTACTACATAGTCCTTATCACGGAACATCAGGTAGTTTGCGCGCAGAGCCAGGATGATATTGTGCTGGATCTCAAGATTCTCCGGATCTGCCAGGTTCTCAATATGGAAGAACTGCTCTACCTTCTTAACGCCTTCCTCAGTCAGGTTAACGACTTTATCTTTCTCATTTACAACGAAGTCGCCGGTCTCCTCGATGTCCTCGCCCATGATGGCATTCATCTTGGTGAACTCGCCGGATGCCTCACCGCGTACCAGCTGATGAGCCAGCACATCACATACCTCGTAAAGCTTTGTGGATTTGCCGCTCTGGCCGGAAATGATCAGCGGAGTTCTTGCTTCATCGATCAGGACGGAATCCACCTCATCGATGATGGCATAATCCAGATTGCGCAGAACCATCTGGTCCTTGTAGATTGCCATGTTGTCACGCAGGTAATCAAAGCCCAGCTCGTTGTTGGTAACGTAGGTGATGTCGCAGTTGTAAGCAGCCTTACGCTCCTCAGAGGTCATCGGGTTTAATACCACGCCAACTGTCAGGCCCAGGAAACGGTGAACCTGTCCCATCCACTCCGCATCTCGTTTTGCCAGATAATCGTTGACGGTTACAATGTGAACGCCATTGCCTGCCAGTGCGTTTAAGTATGCCGGGGAAGTGGAAACCAGGGTCTTACCTTCACCGGTTCTCATCTCAGCGATACGGCCCTGATGCAGCACGATACCACCGATGAGCTGTACCGGATAATGTTCCATGTTCAGCACACGTTTTGCCGCCTCACGTACGGTAGCAAATGCCTCCGGAAGGATATCATCCAGGGTTTCACCGTTTGCAAGACGCTCCTTGAAGATACGGGTATTATCACGCAGTTCCTCATCGGTCTTTGCCTGCATGGTCGGACGCAGCGCTTCGATTTTATCCACAATCGGATAGATCATCTTCAATTCCCGCTCGCTGTGGGTGCCAAATACTTTTTCTATGAGATTCATATAGTTCTTTCTCCTAAACTTTCTTTGTTTCGTCTGTCTCGTTTCTACTATTATTATAAGTCAATCTTTGATATTGTACCACTATCCCCTGATTTATTCAAGTTTTAGGCCCTTTGTTCACAAAAAATTAATTTCCTTATTGCAAAGGCGACATAAAAGTAAAATTATGGTAAACCTGTCAGGTTGCACAAAAATTATGTTCGATTCACAACTTATCCACGTTATCCACAATATCCACGAAAAATACATCCACATCCATTTTCCTTGATTTTCAGCCAAAAATGAGTTATGCACCAAGTTATCCACATTATCCACAAAGTTTTCCCACATTTTTCCGTTTATTCCCCACGGAAAAACGTACGGTTTTCTTTGTTCATATCTTATAAATCCACTGTTTACGCCAAAAAATACAGGAAAAACGCTTGACTTTTCCACATCCGCAAAGGTAGAAATGCAATTTCTTTTTTGTGGATAAAGTATGTGTTTTTATTTTTCATTCCCAATAATTGTCTCAACAATTTCCTTGTTTTGGTTGTAATTTTCGGTTTTATATGTTATACTTAGAACATCTCAAAAGAAGGAGCTGATGACTTATGCGTTATACGATTACAGGCAGAAATATTAATGTGACTCCGGGGCTTCGCGCCGCCATTGAGGAAAAAATCGGAAAACTGGAACGTTATTTCCTTCCGGATACAGAAATCATCGTAACTCTCAGTGTACAGAAAGACAAACAGAAGATCGAGGTTACTATCCCGGTTAAGGGCAACATTATCCGTGCTGAAGAATCCAGCAATGACATGTATGTATCCATCGACCTGGTAGAGGAGATCATCGAACGCCAGCTTCGTAAGTACAAAAACAAACTCATCGACAAAAAGCAGTCCGCACAGTCCTTCTCCGATTTGTTCATCAGTGAAGAAGCGGAACCGGAAGACGAGATTCAGATTGTAAAGACCAAACGCTTCGCCATGAAGCCTATGGATCCAGAAGAAGCCTGCGTGCAGATGGAACTGTTAGGACATAACTTCTATGTATTCTTAAACGCAGAAACAGAAGAAGTCAATGTCGTTTATAAGAGAAAGGGTCAGACTTACGGTCTGATTGAGCCGGAATTCTAAATTTTTACATACGAAAGCCAAAACACTTTCATACTTTTCAAAAAGCCCCTGGGAATTTTCCCAGAGGCTTTTTATTTTTATGATTTCCGTTATTTCATTCGTTTTTCCTAAATAAATTTTCGGAGCCATCTTCCGCTTTCCCGATGAGACATCATTGAGACAAGAAGCGCAAACAGCAGCATGGGCACAAAAATGCACAGCGTAATATTCTGTTTGGTCAACGGAAGCGGATTCCACTTTACCGTCCAGGAAAAGAAATAGAAGAAATAAAAATGGGAGAAATAAACCCACTCGCTCATCTCCCGCAGTGTTACAAAGAAACGGGAATATCCCCCCCGAAGCCTCATGGCAAGTTCTGTCAGACAGACCGCTGCCGGAGCCGCGGTAAACACCATATTGGTATTGAAGCAGGTGGCCACCTCTTTGTACATCAGGGCCAGAAACAGCACGCTGCCGCCCAGTGAAAGCAGCACCGGCATACACCAGGTCTTTCTGGAAAACCAGAGTCCCAAGGCCAGGTAAAAGCTTCCGTAAAACAGACCGTTTCGCATGGTCACGAACTTCGGCGCATACCACCATACAAATTCCTGGATTTTCATGGGCGCACGCTCGGTAAAATACCAGTTATCACAGATGCAGCCAAACACAAACAGTGCCCCCGCCAGAACCAGCAGCATCCATATCTTCAATCCGGCACGATAACCAGTCCACACGATCAGGGCAGCCACAGCCAGCGCCGGCAGATACCAGAGCTGTGCAATGGTACTGGAGAAAAAGAATGAATGAACATATGCCTTCAATGTCTCCATGATGGTGGCCGTACCATGATACCAGTTGAAAATATCAATAGGCCAGTAAATGACACACCAGAGCAGATACAGCTTCACAATGCGCCAGGCATAACGCCCCACCACAGGCCATCCGCTCTTTTTGTCCGTATCCGGGATCTTGCGAAATAAAAGAAATCCCGCAATGATGAAAAACACCGGAACAGCCAGATTGGAAAGCCAGCTGCCAATGATCAGGCGCCAGCGGCTTTCCGCCGGATAAAACACCTGAATCATATGCCGCGCGGCCACCAGGACCGCCATGATAAATTTCAGCAGGTCCAGGCCGCAGTATTGTTTTTTTTCATTCATAAACCGCACACTCCTAATCCAGGAATGTTACCGCCTTGCACGGCGTACGGTAGTTGTACTTGGTGATGGTAATACCGGTAGTCGGATTACTGGAGTGGATGATTTTTCCGTCTCCTATGTAAATAGCCACATGATTGATGTAGCTTCCGCTGGCATAGAACAGAAGGTCACCAGGCTGGATGGCCGACATGGAAATCTCTTTTCCCTGCGCTGCCTGATCTCTGGAGCTTCTTCCTGTGGTAATGCCAAAATGCGCAAAGACAGACTGGGTAAAACCAGAGCAGTCCGCGCCGTTTGTCAGGCTGGTGCCGCCATACACATACGGGTTGCCCAAAAACTGCTTGGCATAAGCCACGATTGCGGTTCTGGTCGCAGATACAACTGCCGCGGAGCTTCCCGGACCTGCAACCGGAGAAGAAACTGTGCCTGAGGACGGGCCGGACGAACCAATCTGGCTTGAACTGTTAGAAGAATTCGTCTTTCCAGGAGCGGAAGCCGCAGACTTGCTGTCAGAACTGTTCTGACCTGACGACGGACTCTGAGCCTGACTGTTTTGCGCAGTATTTGCAGACGGCGCACTGGTAATCGCGGAATCATCACTCTGGGCCGGATTTGCCGGAATGATAACGTCCTTATTCTCTTCTACCTTAATGGTCTGCTCCAGATTTGCGATGGCCGTCTGGGCATCCCGCTTTCTCTGGGCCTCTTCTTCCAGTTTCTGGCGTTCTTCCTCCAGGGATACTGCCTGATCAAATTCCACTTCGACCTTGCAATAGGATTTGGCAATATAACCGATCAGATCTGCATCGACCTCGACCTTATAAAAATCTCCCTCGTCCCCCTGAACCACATAACGGGAACCACTGGAGACCATGGTCAGAACATTGCTGGTCAGATTCGGTTCTTCACGAAGGCGCAGGTTGTCCACACTGACGGTAACAAACTCCCGGCCAATCGACTGGGCCAGCGTTTCGGCCTCCTGACCGGTGATAAAATACTGGGATTTGATGAATCCGTTTACACTTCCGGACTGAATGCGGTACCAGCTTCCGCCCTCTCCCTCCACAGTTTCCAGAATGGTTGCCGCGCAGTTATTATAAATCTTACCTACAATTTTGCTGTTCGTGGTTGCCTGTTCCCGGATATTCACATAATCGGACACCTGGGATACCGCAATGTTTTCATAGTCTGCCGGAGCCGCTACAAGAGTTGCCTCGTGAACAGATTTTGCAGCGTCCGCGTAAGCGGCAAACGGGCTGGATGCTGCCGCACAAAGACAGCTCACAGCCAGTATCTTTTTCCATGTATTCATGCGTACTCGCCTTTCTATCCAAATTTCCACCATAATCTGTCATCCAGTATAACATAACTCTCCAGAAAGTTACAGAGAGTTCGTAAAATTGTAATTGAATTGTAAAATGTATGAAAAGACTGACCAAAACGTTTTTTTATGATAAAATAAAAGCAGAGAGAGGAGTGATCTTATGGCAAAAAAAGTAGTTCTTGTAACGGGCGCTTCCCGTGGAATCGGAAAGGCCATTGCCGTAAAATTTGCCAAAAAAGGCTATAATGTCATCATCAACTGTGCCCACCGGGAACAGGAGCTGATGCAAACCAAAAAAGAAATCGAAAGTTATCAGGTAACCTGTGCCGCATTTCTGGGCGACATGGGAGACATGGCTGTCTGTGAGCAGCTTTTTTCTATGATCCGCAAGCAGTTCGGCTCGCTGGATGTTCTGGTCAACAACGCCGGTATCGACTACATTGGCCTGCTGCAGGATATGTCATCAGAAGACTGGGACCGCATTTTGCGCACCAACCTGACTTCTGTCTTTAACTGCTGCAAGCTGGCCATTCCGCTGATGCTTCCGGCCGGACACGGAAAAATCATAAACATTTCCTCCGTCTGGGGCTGTGCAGGCGCTTCCTGTGAGGTGGCCTATTCTGCGACCAAGGGCGGCGTCAACGCGTTCACTAAGGCCCTTGCCAAAGAACTGGCCCCAAGCAACATTCAGGTAAATGCCGTAGCCTGCGGTGCCATCGACACCGAGATGAACCAGTGGCTGCAGGAAGACGAACTCATCCAGCTGGTTGAGGAAATCCCGGCGGGACGACTGGGACGCGCAGAGGAGGTTGCCGATTTCGTCTATCATCTTGGATACAAGGGTTCTTACCTGACCGGACAGGTCATTGGACTGGACGGCGGCTGGATCTGATATAAAGGAGGCATATGGAATTCAAACAACTGCAATCATTCGTCGCTGTCGTCGATTATGGCAGCTTTACGAAAGCCTCAGAGAAGCTTTTCATCTCCCAGCCTACGATCAGCACTCATATCCGTATGCTGGAGGATGAGTTTCAGTCCTGCCTGCTGGTGCGTACCACCAAAAGCATTGAGCTGACACCTCGGGGACAGGAATTTTATGAATGCGCCGTAAGCATTCTGAGCCTGAAAAATCATTTAATTGAAAGTTGGATCAATGAAAGCCGGAATGTGATCCATATGGGCGCATCCACGATTCCGTCCACCTATCTGCTGCCAGAGCTTCTTCCTGCCTACAAAAAGCTGTGTCCGGAAACCTATTTCAATATCTATCAAAGCGACAGCCAGGGCATTCTGGACAAGATTTTGGAAGGCAGCTTTAACCTGGGGCTGGTTGGCATGACCAGCGAAGATGAGCGGTTCTGCTTTGAGCCCTTCTACCAGGACCAAATGGTACTCATTACGCCGAAAAACGCTTATTTTGAAGAGTTGAAAAGCTCCGGTACTCCCATCAACACCATCTTAAAATCAGAGTCCCTGATCCTGCGGGAAGAAGGCAGCGGAAGCCGTAAATTTGTCTACGAACTTCTTGAAAACCTGCATATCCCGGAAAATTCCCTGAATGTCACTGCCCGCCTCAACGACCAGGAATCCATCAAAAATCTCGTTGCTAACGGTCTGGGGATTTCTGTCATATCAAAAGCGGCCGCCTGCAGCCCCGGATCGGATCAGAAACTTCTTGTTTTTGATCTTCCGCTGGTTGCAGACAGCCGCAGCCTGTATCTTGTTTACCATAAGAATTTTATCTTAAAGCCTTATGTGCATCATTTTATGGAGTTTGTAATCAATTTTTACACCCGATCAAAATACTGATTCTCCGGTCCGGGAGTTCTGATAGCTCAGAAATATCAGAATTTCCGGATCGTATCATCTTTATCTCCGATATCTTCAATTTTCCTGATCTCCGCAAAATAGCTGTAACCGTTGTCCGTGGTAATCTCCACCCGGTCTCCCACTTTGTGGCGCAGAATAGCTTTGCCAAGAGGTGACTCAATGCTGATCATATTGTGCATGGAGTTGCCGCGGATGCTGGTGACCAGCTTGTAGGTCTCCTCCTCATCGTCATCCTCCATATAGAGGGTAACCGCCTTATTCAGGCCGACCTCGTCGGACCTTGACTCATCGGAGATCACAATTGCGTTTTTCAGCATATTCTCCAGATAACGGATGCGGCTTTCGTTCTGATTTTTGTCTTTCTTAGCCGCATAATACTCAAAGTTTTCGCTCAGATCTCCATGGGCTCTTGCTTCCTTTACTGCTTCCAGACATTCGGGACGCACTTCCAGTTTCCGATATTCAATCTCTTCCTGGATTTTTTCCACATCTGATTTTGTAAGTTTCTCTCTCATGATCCTTATCTCTTTTCTGCTTCTTACTCTCCTGTTCTTCTTTGCGGGCTGCTTCTGTCCGCCGTCATTCTTTCCGCTCTGTTTTCGGCGCTGTCATCAGTTTTACAAGCAATTCCACGATTTTCTCCATGGACTGGATAGAAATAAACTCGTACTTTCCGTGGAAATTCGCGCCTCCGGTACACAGATTTGGGCACGGAAGTCCTTCGTAAGAAAGGCGCGCTCCATCCGTACCGCCGCGGATCGGACGGATCACCGGCTCCACATCCAGTTCCTTCATAGCGCTGCACACCCGGTCAATCAGCTGCATATGCGGTTTGATCTTCTCTTTCATGTTGAAATAAGAATCCCGGATCTCGATCTCTACGGTGCCATCACCGTATTTCTGGTTCAGGAATGCTGCAATCTGGCGCATTTGCTCTTTTTTCTTTTCAAACTTTTCCATATCATGATCCCGAATCAGATACTTCATCATCGAAGTTTCCACATCACCATTAAAATGATCCAGATGGAAAAACCCTTCATATCCTTCCGTATACATGGGATTCTCGAAAGTCGGCAGCATCTGCTGGTACTCCATGCCGATCAGCATGGAATTCACCATGCCCTGTTTCGCGTCTCCGGTGTGCATACTGCAGCCATGAATCGTGACAACGGCAGACGCAGCGTTAAAGTTTTCGTATTCCACCTCACCAAGCTCTCCGCCGTCAACCGTGTAGGCAAACTGTGCGCCAAAATTCTCCACCTCAAACCGGTCTGCGCCGCAGCCAATCTCCTCATCCGGAGTAAATCCAATACAAATCTTTCCGTGCGGAATTTCTTTATGGGAAAGCAGATAAGCGGCCGCCGTCATAATTTCTGCCACACCGGCTTTGTCATCTGCACCAAGCAGTGTGGTTCCATCTGTTGTGATCAGATCCTGTCCCTTGTACCGCTCCAGGAACGGAAACTCCGAAATCCGCATGGTAATCTGCTTTTCTGCATTCAGACAGATGTCATGTCCATCATAATTTTTTACAACCTGTGGCTTTACATTGCATCCAGTCAGAGCTGGTGCCGTATCCATATGGGAAATAAACCCCAGTGCCGGTACTTTGCCAGCCTGATCTTCCGGAAGATTCGACGGAATCTCCGCATAAATATAACCATATTCACTCAGGCGAACCTGCTCTGCCCCCAGCTCTTCCAGTTCCTGTTTTAAGAGCCTTGCCAGTTCCCACTGCTTATCCGTACTGGGCTGCTTCGCTGCTCCTTCCTCAGACTGGGTATCAAATGAAACATATTGTAAAAAGCGATCTACTACCTGTGACATGTAAAACAGCTCCTTTTTCATTCTTTTTTCTGATTTCTTTCTTCTTTTCTCAAAAGTTGTGTTAAATTTTATTATAACACAAAAGAACCGTCTTTGCAAATAAATACAAAAACGGCTCTTGCAATAATTTTTTCCAGATGCCTTAGCCAATTCCCCCCATCAGCGCGCCTGCCACAAGTGCAATAAACGCAGCTGGAACCAGCACATACTTTCCAAGGGGAACAAACCAGCTTCCAATTTTCTTTTTTCTTCCCCGGTTCACTGCATCGACAGCAACATCCTTACCGGCCACCCAGAAGAACATAATGCCGGCAAGCATGGCTCCCAATGGACAGATATAGATGGATACCACATCCATCCAGCCGGACACAATGCCCTGAATGAACAGTGCCACACCGCAGCCAGCTGCAGCAATCACAGCCACTGCTGCCGGGCGTTTCAGGCCCAGGCGTTCCTGCAGCGTTTCCACCGGAGCCTCATAGAGATTGACGAGAGAACTCATGCCAGCAAACAAAACGCAGACATAAAAAACCACACCACAGATTTTTCCGCCCGGCATCCCGTTAAATACATTCAGCAGATAAATAAACATAAGGCCCGGGCCACCCGAAGATAATTCTGCCCCGCCTGCCGCCATGCCCGGAATGATCACGAAAGCAGCTAACAATGCAGCAAGCGTATCAAAGAATGCCACATTTTTTGCCGAGCCTACAATATCTTCGGAATCACTCAGATAGGATCCATAAATCACCGTTCCATTTCCCGCAATGGACAGCGAGAAAAATGCCTGGCCAAAGGCATAGATCCACAGGCGGACATCTTTCAGTCCCTCCGGATTGATGGTAAAAATGTAATGATATCCGTTTTCCGAGCCAGGCAGTGCAAAAATGTATGCCCCCAGTCCCAGAAACAAAACAAACAAAAGCGGCATCATCACCTTGTTGGCTTTCTCAATTCCACCTGCAATGCCAAATGCCATGATAACCGCAGTCACAAGAACTGTGACCATCAGCCAGCCATTGTTGCCAAAGCTGGAAGCAGTACCATCAAACAGAGCGCCAATGGCTTCCATATCCTGTCCCAGGGTATACAGGTTGCCACTGAGTGCCAGAAACGCATACTTAAAGATCCAACCAACCACCACGGTATAACCAATGGCCAGCGCCATGGAGCCCAGAACCGGGATCATGCCAATCAGCTCCCCTGTCCGTTTCTTTCCAGTGCGAAGCTCCGTACACATGCCAAAGGCTTTGATAGGACCACTCTTGGCCATGCGCCCCAGCGCCATCTCCTCGATCACTCCGGTAGACGCGATCAGCACCACAAACATCAGATAGGGAAGCAGAAATGTCATTCCTCCCCAGTCTGAAACAATGTACGGAAAACGCCAGATATTTCCCATACCAACCGCTGAACCAATGCATGCCAGTACAAAACCGGTCCGGCTTCTAAATCCATCCCTCTCTTTTGCCATAAAACATATTCCCTTCCTTGTCAATATTTTCTTTTGTGATCCAAATATAGTTCATCTGCAGTAACCCTGATTCCAAGAACTTTTGTTTCCTAATATCCCATCAAAAGTTCCTCATATGCCGTATACAACTACTCCCGCAACCGCTGAGATAACCATTAGCAGAATTGGCGATAACTTCTTTTTTGTCAACTGCCTATAGCTAATTATAGAAAGAACCAAGATAATTGAGATGATAATCGCTGGGATGTTAATACATACATCAGATATTTTCACAAAGCAGTTACTTAAAACCATGTAAATGCCCGTAGCCAGCACAATGCCGATTACGCAAGGTTTCAGCCCACACAACACAGCTTGAACATATTTGTTCTTCAATGCAGTTTTCAATAACGCTGTTACCAACAAAATAATCAAAAACGAAGGCAGAACAACCGCCAGCGTTGCGACCACTGCACCAAGGAATCCTGCTTGATTGCTACCGATATAAGTGGCAAGGTTGACCATGATGGGACCTGGGGTACTTTCGCTGACAGCAATCATATAAGTCAGCATTTCATCTCTCAGCCAGCCATAAGACATTACTACATCTCGGATTAACGGAATGGCACCATAGGCACCGCCAAATGCAAAGCATCCGACTTTTAAGAAACCAAGAAACAAGTCAAGATAAATCATTTCTTTGCACCACCTTTCTGTTCAGGTGTACCGTTCAGAATAAACATCGTCAGACTCACAACCGCTGAAATCAGCATCAGACTGATCGAGGAGAAATTCCATCCAAAGAGGTTGATGCAGAACATGACGATAGCGGAGCCGATCATAATTGTTCTCGGCAGTTTCTTTTTGTGCATTTTTTTAATCATAGTAATGGCAGCATCCAGAATTAAGATGCCAACGGCTATTTTGATACCCTTAAAAGCATGGGCCATGATGGTCAGTTCCAGGAAATTATCAAGAAACACAGAAATCAGATAGATAACAACAAAGGATGGAACAATCATACCCAGTGTTGCCACCAATGCACCACTAAAACCAGCTTTCTTATATCCGGTAAAGGTTGCGCAGTTGATAGCGATGGGACCTGGGGTGGATTCCGCAATAACAGTCACATTCATCATCTCATCGTGAGTAATCCATTGTTTTCTTTCTACACAGTTGTTTTCAATTGTGGAAATCATGGCGTAACCTCCACCAAAGGTAAACAACCCGATCTTTGCAAAAGTCAGGAACAAATCAAACAGGATATTCATACTTCTTCCTCCTTACGATACTCACATTGACAAACAGTCCTATCACGATTCAGAGTTAGTGAAGCAGTCTGCATCTTCTCAAACTGCTCGGTAAGGAAGTCTACAGCATCCTGTCGTGGAAGATAATGTGTGTGATAGCCGTATTTCTCACCATAGACTAATCCTGCGTCCTTCATGACTTTCATATGTTGAGAAATGGCGGATTCAGAAATACTGAATTTTTTAGACAGAGAACGAACACAATGTTTTCTTTCTAAAAGCGATTGATATATTTTCAAACGCATTGGTTCTCCCAATGCCTTTAGCATACGGTCAAGTTCCATATTAGCCCCCTGTTTTAGTATTCACTTAATTAAAACACAAATTTTTGATTAAGTCAACATGAAAACAAAGTTCCCCTAGCTGGCTTCTGCCTGTGCCTTACAAACCTGCCAGCGCCAGGAATTTTTTATCCGACTGAATACTTTGTGTCAGAAACTGACCGTCCCGGAACAGGGCATAGGTCGTGACCGGCGCGGGTACATTCTGCGCAGATTTTTTATCAGTGATATGGATGGCCTTGAACGGGATACCATGCTCCTTCGCTGCCTCCTGCACCCTTGGCACCCAATAATAGGTATATGGACACTGATCGGTGTAATAGAGAACAAAACCTGCTTCCTTAATCACCGGATGTTTCGCACATTCCTTGAAATGCGGCGGCTGTGCACCCGATTCGATAGGAAGATACATGAGATTGATCCCGCAGTCAGATATGTCTGCCACCCGAAACTCCTTGTAAGCAAGGAATTTCGGGTCAGCGAGGAATTCCCGCTTCCGGCCCTCCGCGCACAAAATACAAATGCCTTTCTTCCCCTGCGCTTTGGCATCACGAATACACGCATCCAGCAGATCATTCGAGTACCCGTGTCCCTTCATAGAGCCGGATAGCTGTTCTAAAATGAAATGAAGATACTCTTTACTGGATGCCATTATTCTTCCTGTTCAAAACAGCTGTCCCGGCAGCTTCTGCTTTTCTTTTACCGGGAAGGTGGCTTCAAACCGTTCAAACTCCTCCGGATCTTTCTCACAGACAAAATACCCCTCGGGGTCTTTGTAAGTACCGGAGATGTCGTCCAGAAATCCGGATTTCAATTCTTTGATGAGAAAATAGTCCGCATCCGGGTCGTCGGCATAGCGTACGCCCCTGGTTTTGACCGGAACAAAGCCAGACTTGCCGTAAAAGTCAATATTACCGGTAATGGCAAACGCTCCTGCGCCCATTTCCCTGGCTTTTTCCATGGAATAGTCAAGCAGCTGCTTTCCATAGCCCTGCCGCTTGTATGCGGGTGCAATGCTGATGGGGCCGAAGGTCATGATCGATACCTTTCGTCCATCGTCACAGTCAATCTCCGACTGCACATAGATAATCTGCCCGATCAGCTCACCGTCCAGTTCCATCAAAAAATCCAGCTCCGGCACAAATGCCGGGTCATTCCGATAACAGTGCAGCACATAGTGCTCCACACAGCTGGGCCGGTAAACATTCCAGAATGCCTCACGGGTCAGGTTTTCGGCAGCTCTGTAATCGTCTTTCGTTTCCAGACGAATAATAATATTCTTTTCTGACATAACTTTTTCTCCTTCTCTCTTATCAATGATTTTGCATGATCGGCAGCAGAATATTTTCGCTTCTCACTGCACCGCTCAATACCGAATCGTGATCCTTCTGCACGCATCACAAAAGTAAGCTTCCAGTGTTGGTAGTGTAAATAATTGCATCCATAGCAGATCCTCCCTTCAAAATAAATAAGACGCAGCGCATGATCGATTTTGCGATCAGCACTGCGTCTTAGCGTCTGGCTGTTTGGTTTCAATGATAAAATTTTTTTGCGTTGATAATACTCTCATGCCTGCATTTTGGACAAAACAGAGGAAAAGTTACTAATTCCGTCTCCCGCAATATCTGCAAGCGCGTCTTGGCACCGCACCACGGGCATAAGACTCAGCGCTTTTCTTCTTCGCTATAGCTCCATCGGATTCCTTTAGCAAAACACTATAATGAAAAATTCTGGTAGACTACTGCCAACAAAGCCTAACACAAACATAAAAATATTGGCTACCCTAATGGTCTCAATTCCGGCTGTTTCCATCCGAAGGATAAACAGCCGTGAAACAAATACTCCGTAAAGAATGCGTTGAGCTTTTCAAATGGAATGATGTCCATCTGATCGTAAAGGTCAGTGTGGTTTGCATCGGGGATAATGAGCAATTCCTTGTTATCGCCGGTCAGCTTGCTGTACGCTGTTTCGCTGAAATAGCGGGAGTGCGCCTTTTCCCCGTGTACCAGCAACACAGCAGAGCGGATCTCGCTGCTGTATTGCAAGATCGGCATATTCAGGAACGACAGCGAGGAGGTCACATTCCAGCCGCCGTTGGAATTCAGGCTGCGGGGATGGTAGCCTCGCGGAGTCTTATAGTAGGCATAATAGTCCTTTACAAACTGCGGTGCGTCCTCCGGCAGCGGATCAACTACGCCACCCGCCAGCGCATAGCTTCCGCTTTTATAATCCTCGATGCGCTGTGCATTCATGGCTTTTTTCTTCTCAAAGCGTGCCTGCTCAGAATCCTCAGCATCAAAATATCCGTTGGCCGTTACACGGGTCATGTCGTACATGGTTATAGCCGCAGTAGCTTTGATGCGGGTGTCAATGGCCGCGGCATTGAGCGCCATACCGCCCCAGCCACAGATACCGATGATACCGATGCGCTCCGGATCAACATTCTCCTGCACGGAGAGAAAGTCTACCGCTGCGCAGAAATCCTCGGTGTTGATGTCCGGCGATGCTACATAGCGGGGCATACCGCCGCTCTCGCCGGTGTAGGACGGATCGAAGGCAATCGTCAAGAAGCCAAGCTCCGCCATTTTCTGCGCATACAGACCGGAGGACTGCTCCTTTACCGCACCGAACGGACCGCTGACGGCAATAGCAGGCAGCTTGCCCTCTGCGCCCCTCGGCGTGTACATATCCGCCGCCAGTATGATGCCATATCGGTTGTGAAAGGTTACTTTCTTGTGATCCACCCTGTCGCTTTTCGGGAACACCTTGTCCCATTCCTGTGTCAGATTCAGTTTTTCCATATTCAGATCTCCTTGCCTGTTGCCTTAAAATATACTGTGTTGTCCACGGCTTCCAACCATTCATTGGATGTTTCATCCCCCGGAACCTCTACCGCCAGATGAGAAAACCAGCTATCCGGTGCAGCACCGTGCCAGTGCTTGACACCCACAGGGATATTTACCACATCGCCGGGGCGCAGCTCTTGTGCCGGTTTGCCCCATTCCTGATAGTAACCTCGTCCGGCCACACAGACGAGGATCTGTCCGCCGCCGTTTTTCGCATGATGAATGTGCCAGTTGTTGCGGCAACCGGGTTCAAAGGTCACATTGTAAATACCGATCTGCTGCGTAGAAAGTGGTGCGAGATAGCTTTGTCCGATAAAATATTTTGCAAAGGCGTCATTGGGTGCACCGATGGGAAAGACCATTTCATTCTGATGCTTGGCTTTTGCATCGGCGGCATCGTTCTCTGCCCATACCTCCTTTGCCATACGAAAAGCCGCCCACGCCTTGGGCCAGCCCGCATAAAATGCCGCATGGGTCAGGATCTCCGCAATTTCCGTTTTCGTCACGCCGTTGTTCTTTGCAGTTGTCAGATGGTACTGAAAGGACGAATCCGTCAGTCCCTGCGCCATCAGAGCCACCACTGTTACAATGCTGCGGTCTCGCAGGGAAAGCTTGTCTTCCCGGCTCCACACCTGCCCAAACAGCACATCATCATTCAATTCCGCAAATTTGGGAGCAAATTTCCCCAAAGCCTCTCTGCCTGCCGTTTGTTTGATTGCCATGGCTCACACCTCCTTGCCCATTTGATAAGCTTGCTCCAGTGCAATATGACCTGCGATCTCTCCCACGTCGTTTACGCCGCCTACAAACACTTTGCCAGCCAGCGCACAGCGGGGGAAGCAGTCTCCCCAACCCTGCACGGCCTTCTCTGTGCCCGCAAAGGTTTCCGGTGCGTCCTCTGCCGCTGTTGCCAGCAAGTAGGCTTTCGTAAAGGCGTAGTCCGTATCGAACAATGGGTTGGCGCGATCCAGCATAGTCTTGAGCTGACCGCTGACACAGTAATAGTAGACGGGTGTTGCGAACACCAGCACATCCGCATCGTGCATTTTGGCGGCAATTTCCACGGCATCGTCCTGGATGACGCAGTGCCCCAACTTCAGGCAGGCAAGACAGCCCTTGCAGAAGCCAACCTGCTTTTCCCGCAGATATACGGTTTCTACCTGATTGCCTGCCTCCCGTGCGCCCTTGGCAAATGCTGCCGCCAGCGTTTCGGAGTTACCGCCCTTACGGGGACTTGAGGAAATGATCAGTACCTTTTTATTCATCGTAGAACACTCCTTGCATTTTTATATTCTTTGTGTTATTCTCATAGTAATACCTAAACCTAACTTTAGGTCAAGATATTTTTTGAAAATTTCGAGAGGGAAATTTATGTATTCAATTGGACAAGTGGCAGAGATGTTCGGATTACCTATTTCCACGCTGCGCTATTATGATAAGCAGGGGCTGTTTCCGAACATGGAACGGGTGTCCGGCATCCGCAAATTCGGTGACACGGAGATTGAAGCACTCCGGGTCATTGAATGTCTGAAAAAAGCTGGCATGGAGATCAAGGACATCCGGCAATTCATGGATTGGTGTGTAGAAGGGCCGTCCACCTACCCGCAACGCAAGGCACTGTTTGAGGAGCAACGGTCGCACATGGAGGCAGAGCTCGAGCAGATGAACCGCACTCTGGATATGCTGAAATTCAAATGCTGGTACTATGAGCAGGCAATCAAAGACGGCAGTGAGGACAGACTAAAGGCACTGATTCCTGACCATTTGCCGGACGGAATCCGAAAAGCATATGAAAACGCGCATAGCTAACCTTTCCGTACTCCGTATCGTCTGATTTTGTCGAAAAATGCCTCGTCGGTTTCCCAACGCGGCATATGATGCTTGCTTGCCAGTCCCAGTCGAACCGCCAGCTCCTCCTGCGTAATGCACGGGATGTGCGTACATCGTGAAGTCTCTTACCAAACTCTTTTGCGTCAAAATACATACGTTTCTCCTTCCGCACAGCCGGTACAGAACCGGACCAACGGAAGGTCAAAAAGGAGCCGCATGACGGTGAAGAAAAATCCTGTGCCGATAAAACAGAACATAGGTATCCCATAATTCTGTCTCATGCGGCATTCGGAAGACTTCGCCTGTCAGCGGCTCCACAGCACAGCTATGACTTATAAAATTGTATTAATAGGGTTATTTATTGTCATCTCAACCATTCAAAGATGAATAGTAGAGCTGCAATCTCCGTAATCTTCTCATCTCCAAAACATTGAAGACGGTCTCGCGTCCGCAGGCCTTGTATTTGGTCTGAACATGTCCTCTGGTATCCTCAAAGACAATGATTGAATTGTGTCGGCAATAAGGGCACCTGACAGTCCTGGGCTTTTGCGAAGCAATCGCATCTTTCGCCCGGATGATTTTAATCTGCATTTCCGCAGATGGTTCCGATACTCTGATATTCCCGCTCATGGCCACACCTCCAATGGATCACGATATTCATAATCCTTTTTCCGGTTCAGATAGCCCAGTTTGCGAAAATTTTGGTTCCCTGAAGGGAATGTACCGGGTGATTAAGCGAAATCGCTTTATTTTCCTGAATAACAGTCTGGATGAAAATATGCTGCGCATCGTGTGCGCACATGAATTAGGTCATGACCAGCTTCACCGGAATATGGCGAAAACCACCCCGATTCATGAGTTCATGCTCTATGACATGAAATCCAAACCGGAATATGAAGCCAACATCGTAGCAGCGGAAATCCTGATGGACAGCGATGAAGTCCTTCGCTACATCTATGAATATGGATACACAGCCGAGCAGATCGCCAGTGCGATGTCCACCGACATCAATCTGGTTGCGCTGAAGGTAGCACACCTGGCTACACTTGGATATAATCTGCACGCGTTGGAACATAAGAGCAATTTTTTGAAATAACGTACCTTCGAGGAGCCTGGACCGGCTCCTCTTTTTGTTGCAGATTGTGCAGATGCCGTCTGCAGAATTATCAGCCTAACATCTGCATGTGATAGAGCTTCACTTTTTCCTCGAACGGTAGTCCCGGATCAATGCCGACTTCTTCCCACATCACACCATACGGTGCGCCGCCATCTGTATATCCGGCGATAAAAGCAAAATGACCATCGCAGTCCTCATACAGTTCTGCCAGCCGTTCCCGTTCTTTCGCTTCCCGCTCCATTCCCCGCTATGTTATGTGTGGTTTTGTGCAATAACCTGTTGCACAAAGTTTTCCCTCAGATACCGCTACGCACTGCATTGATATCAGAAATCATCGAGCGCAGCATCTATCTCTTCCGTTCCGAACAAACCTTTCACCTGAATTCTGAAATCTGGCTTGTTGTTAGTCAGTCCCTGAAGCAGCTTCACGTTTTTATAGCGAGGAAGCAGAATCTGGCAGATTGCAGCAATGTCCCGTCCAAGAACCGTCGATTGTGCCATATTCTTCTCCTATCACACGTTATTGCAGCACCTTATTCATCAACTCCTGATAGCTGTCTACATGGTCATATGTCACAAGACCATCCGACAGTTTTGCGAAGAGCTTCTTGGCGCAGTCGATCTTGGACTTCTCGATTGGGCGTAGGTTCAGGCTCTCCATCGTACCTTTTGTTTCTGCTACAAAATAGATGTGCTTTACCCTACCCTCATGGAACACGATTGCCCAGTCCGGGGAGTAGTGTCCTACCGGAGTCGGAATAAAGAAGCCTTTCGGCAGCTTTGCATAGATAAAGACCTCTTCCGCACCATCCAGATTCTCCGCAAACTTACGCTCCACGCTCTTTTCTGCCGTGCCATCGGTGAAAACATAATCCTGAATCGCTTTTTGCGCCTTATAAGCCTTGTCCATCGTCAGAGCGTGCTTTTCTGCCGTGAAGATACTGCTGTCGTAGCTGCCTTCAATGGTATCGTAGGTAATATGCTCCACGATCATCGTAGCTTTCTGTTCTTTGATCAGACGAATTGTCTTGGTAATAAACTCTTCCGGGTTGTTCTGATACATGGCAAAGGTAGTCGGCTTGATACCCTGCAAAATGCGGGCTGTTGTGCGGCGGGTCAATGTTGTGCCCTCTGCGATTTTTCCGATCAGGTCATATGCCACCTGGCTGGTATGCGCATTTTTCAATACAGCTGTCTTGCTTTTTGCGCCATAAAAGCTGCTGCCCTCACGTATCATGTCAGCATTCAAGGTGTCTTTCTGCCCGGCATAGGTAACGGTATATTGCAGGCGGCTGACATATAGTTCGCTGTCGATGTGCGCAATCGACTTCCGAATCAGCTCTGCAGAATCAAAATCCACCGTATAGGCGTATTTGTGGTTGATGGTCTGCCAGAGCTTCTGGAATTCTGCTTTTTCAAATCGGTCGTTCAGAGGATTTTCCAGTACTTTCGGCTTGTTGCCATCCTCGAACATGGATTTGAGCACACTATCGTCATAAATCGCCTGAACCAGCGAATGCACGCCCTCTTCGATAGGTTTCAGTGTCTCCGGCACAGGCGCAAGCGTTCCGGCCTGCACATCGTCCCGGTAGTCCTGTGTGACGTTATCCTGCTCATCTACATAGTTGTTGCGAACAAGATACTGATAGATAGCCCGTGCCTGACGGTCATCCACTTTGATTGTTTTGCCATCGAGCTTGATAGCCTTTCCAACAAAGTAGTCGATGTCTGCCTTGCGTGGGCGGTCATACAGCACAGCTTCGGTCTGCTTTTGCAGCCCGTCCACAAATCCGGCGTAGCTCTCGCTTGCAATAACGGTCAGGACGTTGATATCCTGAACCTTCTCCCCCAGAACCTCGGCATCCATGCGGTTTCCGTCCTTATTTACGCACAGACGCAGACCACGGCCTACTTCCTGCCGCTTCTGCGTGGTGCTGTCGCTGTGTTTTAACGTGCAGATCTGGAACACATTCGGGTTATCCCAGCCCTCACGCAGAGCGGAATGGGAGAAGATAAACCGAGTTGGCTCTTCAAAGGACAGCAGTCGCTCCTTATTTTTCAGAATCAGATCGTAGGCCGAAATGTCATCGGACATATCCGTGCCACGCTTGACCGAACTGTTGACGCTGCGCCCTTTCTTATCAATGCTGAAATAGCCCTTATGCACATCATGTACATCGGTGGCATCCAGATAGGCAGTATACTCCGGCTCAAGAATAGAACGATATTCGTTCATTACAGCCATGTATTCCTGCTCAAAAATCTTACCATACTCGCCCAGAAGCTCATTTCCGTCTTCATCGTACTGACGGTATTTAGCCACTTCATCAATGAAGAACAGGGAAAGGGTCTTGATACCCATTTTGAACAGCTCCTGTTCTTTTTCAAAGTGGGAAATGATCGTCTCCCGAATCTGTACCCGGCGCATATCATCCTCAGAGACATCGCCGGTTACATCACCTTTGCGGATGGTATCGCCATTGGTAAATGTTGCAACGCCAGTGATCGGGTCAATTTCAGAAACGACAAAGCCCTTATACTGCTCCATCTCGCCGGAGATATAGTAGAGATTATCACTCACATCCAATGTACGGAATTCCCGCTTTGTGCCGCTCTGGTGTTTGACCTCCAACTCCACCTTTGCCCGTGGCGGATTCTTGGGGGAGATAATGATGCTTTCCAGATACAAATATTTGTCTGTACCACGCAGGTTCTTGACCTCAAAGCCCTTGACCTCGATCTTCTTGACCAGCCGCTTATTGTAAGCATCCAACGCATCCAGCACGTAAATCAGGTTGTGCTGCTTGGCGTGGGTAGCGGAGTAGTTCAGAGTGAACAGAGGATTGAATTTCTTCAACGCTTTCTGGGTAGCAGAATCCTCTTTACCCATCTTCTGCGGTTCATCCAGAATCAGAATCGGGCGGTTGGCCGCAATCACATCAATGGGACGGCGGGAACCGAACTCGTCCCGCTTGGTGTAAATAATTCTCGCAGCGGCATCACCCTTGCGGCCTTCCACGTTCTTGTCCTCGTTCATAGAGGCAGCAAAGGCCTGTGTATTAATAATCATGACGTTGATGCCGGAATTGCTGGAGAACGAGTCCAACTGGTTCAGGTTGCTGCTATTGTAGATAAAGAACCGTGCTTTTTTGCCGTAACACTCCATGAAATGATTAGCAGTGATCTCAAAAGACTTCTTTACACCCTCACGGATGGCAATGCTCGGAACAACAACGATGAATTTGCTCCAACCATATCGCTTGTTCAGCTCGAACATGGTCTTGATGTAAACATAGGTCTTGCCCGTACCGGTCTCCATCTCAATGTCCAGAGAGCATCTACCCAGCGGGGCAACCAGCTTGTCTGACTGATGAATATTGCTTTCCGCCTGTAATGCACGAATATTCTGCACCAAATCCGCATCGGTTAATTGCAGAGCTTCATTCTTGAACCCGGAATCGTTAATCAAATCCTGCAATTCCAACTGTGCTGCATCGTCGGCCATCGGCATAAGGCTTAACTGCTGGGGCTTTGCAGACAGACTGCCCATATCACGCAGATAGGACACTCCTGCACTATAAGGCTGACCCTGAAAGACACGAGCCACAGCTTCCACGGCATCGGTCTGATACTGCTGAATTTTGAAACTAAACTTCATCTTTGTGGTTCACCTCCTGCTCCAGCATCAGGAAACGGTCAAAGTCGCTCTCATACAGACGATCCTGAATGATACGATATTTTTCATATTCCGTTTCCGCATGGAGTTTTGCCTGCTCTGCGCTGATTTTACCCGGCCCGGTTAGCAGCTCATTGCCGTTGAATTCCAGAAAACCATCCAGCCGCTTTGCCCAATCTTCCATGCTCATTGGGATTTTGCGCTCGGCCTGCAACTCGGCATAATCCAGATAGAGCGACACAATGCGTTCCAGATAATTCATTTCTTCTTTGCTCAGATAGTTCTTAGCAATCGTCACATCTGCTTTCAGAATTTTCCCATCCGGAGCATTCTCCCATGTAGTCAGTCCCATGTGTTCCTTTTTGGCATCCGCCCGCTCCACGATCAGCTCCGCCGCCGTGTGACGGTGGACGGCATAGTGCATTTTGTTCTGTACCGTCTGGAAGAACAGACGGGTCGTCTTTGCGTTTTTGTCGTAGTCAAACGCAGTGGCGTACAAATCTGTCACTTTCTGATAGAATTTACGTTCAGACAGACGAATCTCCCGAATCTGCTGCAACTGCCGCTCAAAGTATTCGTCGGTGAACATATGGCCTTTTTTCAGCCGCTCCACATCCATCGTCCAGCCTTGAATAGTATGGTCTTTAACGATCTGTCCCGCCCATTTGCGGAACTGCACTGCCCGCTGGTTGTTCACCTTGAAGCCTACGGCAATAATTGCCTGCAAATTATAATGGTTCGTATTATAGTTTTTTCCGTCTGTGGCAGTTATTAAGTATTTCTTAACAACTGCTTCCTCCCGCAGCTCTCCATCCTCAAAAATCCGTTTCAGATGCTGATTGATCGCCGCAACCGAAACATCATACAATGCCGCCATCATCTTCTGGGTGAGCCAAATGTTCTCATTCTCATAACGCATTTCAAAGCTGGCATCGCTCTCACCGGTAGAGGCAACAAAGGTCAGGTATTCTGCTGCGGAGCTGCGAATGGCAAGTTCTTTTTTCTTCTTATCGTCCATATCACAGCACCTTCCTTACAGTATCAGGGCTATATGTCTCGAAAATCTGCTCGAAGTTTGTGGCTACGCTATCATTTGCCATACTGCTATCGCGGAACACGGCATAGTATGGCTTCATCTGTGCAATGGCTTTGACAGTCTCCTCCGTCACATCATGGTCAAAGCACGCCATCAGGAAGCCCTCTGCCACGTTGAATACCTTTTTGCCTGCGATTTCTTTTACCTCAATGGGGCTGGACAGCAGCACACCCAGATCCAACATCACCTGGAACAGCAAATCTTCCGGAGTACGGTCAGGTTTTACGTTATCCACCAGCGAGAACAGATCCTGCTGGCTGACTTCATTCGGCGTATAGTACACAGGCTTCATGTTGCTGTCATCCAGACGCAGGCAGCGGAAACCGGTGTCCAAATCAGCCGGAGCAGTCAGGCCGGCATCTTCCTTGATTTTACGGCCAGCACGGCGGATGCGCTCTTTGCCGATTTCGCAAATGTTCTTATAGCCAGCCTTGTACGCTTCGCTCTTTTCGTCCGTCTTTTCCGGCAACTGCACCATAATGAACTTGCGGTGTCCGCCATCTTCAGCGTTCAACTGCATAACGGCGTGGGCGGTTGTGGCAGAGCCGGAAAAGAAGTCGAGGATTATTGCATCTTTCTCACAATTTGCCACGGTTAGCAAATACTTCAATAGTTTTACAGGTTTCGGATTCGTAAACACATTGTTTTCAAGTAAGTTTCTTACTTCATCAACTGCTTCATGATTATGTCCGCCAGTGGTAAACGGAATAATTGTTCTCGGCACAATTCCACTATTTTTTAAATCGCACAGAAATGTTTTTCGTGCTGGAACCGCTGTACCGTCTTTTCCAAACCAGATTTCGTTATTCTCATCAAATTTACGAAGCGTTTCAGCAGAATACCGAGAAAACGTACCTGCTGGAGGAGAGAATACTACTCCGTTTTTAAATGTATAAGAAAAATTGGCGCTATTAGCAGATCCACTTTTTGCATGAAGCGGAGTTGCTTTCCAAGGCCCTTTTGGATGGTTGTCAGGGTTCTTGTATGCTGCATTCATTTCATCGGTTCTTGGCAATTTTCCGATTGCAAAAGAAGACGAATCCTTGGCATAGCACAAAATATGGTCATGGTTATCAGAGAAAAATAACGCATCATTTGCAACTGTGTACTTTTTCTCCCAAATTAAGTTAGCAAGGAAATTTCGTGCACCAAACACTTCATCGCACACTTCACGCAAGTTTCCAACTTCTCCGTCATCAATGGAAATAAAGATAACTCCATCCTCTGGCAGTAAATCCTTTGCCAGCCTCAGCCTCGGATAGATCATATTCAGCCAATCCGTATGAAACCGCCCATTACTCTCGGTGTTGGTCACAAGGCGGTTGCCTTCTTCATCATACTGACCGCTATTATCCATATATTCCGCCGCACTCTGGGCAAAATCGTCCTCATAGACAAAATCATTGCCTGTATTATACGGCGGATCAATGTAGATCATCTTGACCTTGCCCAGATAGGTTTCCTGCAAGAGCTTCAGCACTTCCAGATTATCGCCCTCGATGTAGAGGTTCTCGCTGTCAAAACCGCCGGGCGTGCCGTCTTTGCCAACGCTATCATCCACCACCGGGCGCAGCGTTGCCGTAATGGGCGCGTTGGCCGCCAGCATCGCCTTTTTCTTATCCGGCCATGTAAATTGGTAGCGCTCTTCCCGGCCTTCCACGATGGAATCGGAAAGCTCCTGCCGCAGAACGTCAAAATCAATGGCGTGTTCTACCTTGCCGTCACGTTTCACCTCGGTAATTGCATTGGGGAACAGCTTGCCGATCAGTTCTATATTTCTCTCCACGCCGTCAAGGCTGTGCATTTTCAGTTTTTCCATCCTGAATCCTCCTATTTTACTTGTGCTTGTAGCGGAACTACGGAATTTGCAATTCTTTTTTCACCGCCAACTAAGGTAGTATAAAATCTTTGCTCTATACCAAATAAGACCATCTTCAAATTTTCTTCTGATCCAACTCTAAATTTTTGCTCCGGTGTTACTATATCTGGACAATAATCACATATATATACGAAAATCTGCTTTTTATCATCATCATGCATCTTGGACAGAGTATCCATCGCCATAGCAATCCTTTTACGATTCGCTACTTTGACTTTGCTGGACTCAAACCCATCAGTAAGATCTATAAAATCATTTTGAAGAAACTCCTCTACCTCATGCTCTGTCGCTTCACGATATAGTTCGGAAATACCGCCAAAAATACTGGCTATTGGTTCCAATCGCTGAAAATATAAAGCATCCTCTGTTGGAATGTAAATGGCATCTGGATATTCGTTTATAAAGAGAACTGCTGTTTCCCTCTCGTATCGATATCCTTCACCAAATCCAAGAATTCCCTTTTTCTTCACCAACTTTGATTTGCTAATATTCTGGAAGAACAGATTGTCATCTATTTTGGCAAATAAGTAATCTACCTGCGAATATTCCGCTTTTTGAAGAGAATCGTAATCTACCGTCTCGTAATCTTTTTGTGTAATCTCAATGGAAAAATCTTTTTCAGAAAAATCTGAGATTTTGAACCACTCTCCCGTTTCCAACGTTGCACCAGGTGTATACGGACAAGATGATTCAATTAACTCATCAGGTAAACAATACAAGTTCTCATCTGTAGAGAGCAATTTTCGGTATTTATTCGCTTTGCCACGCAATCTAATTTTAACATATACTTGATTCATACTTTCTTACCTTTCATCGCTAAGTAGGTGGTATCATTTATCCTTTTTAAGGAATCAAAAGATACATCCCTGCTATTTCTAATAATCGATCCATGTGCTATCACAAAAATACTCGTTCCCTGTTCTGTAAGAATATGATAATAGTGGTATCCAAACAACAAATATAATGGATTAAAATACTGTGTCTGTGATAGCCAAGTAAACACAAAAACAATAGCATATATAAATACCATTGTTACATTATCTGCAACTGATAGTGAAACAAAGAAGTACCCCAAATATGTTGGTATGAATTCATTATCCGCTAAACTGCTTTCTCGACATCCACTTAACGAATCATTTCCTAAGCCTTTTGCCACAATTAGTGAAATTAAAGAAAGTAAAATTGGTATTAACAACAAAATAATTCCTGTTATCCAGCATGGTAACTCTATAATTGTCCATTGCTTACTAATACCGTAAATAACTGTCATCCAAGATGTTGCATTTAATGTTAAGACAAACTTATATAGGCAATTCACACTTTTTTTCTCTCTACTTTCTTTTCCAGTTTAAATTTTTCAGTTCTTGTACCAGTTCAAATTTCTTCTTTGGTTGTTTTTCTTTCCTGACTTTGGCTTCCAGAGCCGCAATCTGCTTCTCCAGTTGTTCTCGCTGCTTCTGCTGCTCGACGCTTTCTTTCAGAGTAGCGGATTCATCCGAACCGAGAGCCGTTCCCGCAATCTGCCGTACAAAATTCTCATACACAGCATCCAGCGAAAGCCCTTCCAGATGCACCGGAAGTTCACTTTCTTCCAGCCAATCTGTGTAATAATAACGCTCAACCTTAAAAGCAGTTTTACCCGCCGCAGCTTCCTTGTAACCGATAGCAGCCCGATACCTGCCCTCGTATTCCAAAAGAAACAGAATGTGATACGGAATCTCCCGGTCAATCTGGCGCAACACACTTTCGTCCAAATCCGGGGCAGATAACCGAACCTCGAACACCTCAATCTCTGTCACCTGTTCGCCAGCAGCCAGATTCAGGGTGGTGGCCGCAATCTTATTGCGCCAGTAGATGATCCTTATCTGCTCTACGAACGCTTTTTTCATGGCCGGTGTCACAGCAATGTTTTCATAAAACTTCTGCTTGGGGATACGCTTGTTAAATTCCGTGGATTTCGGCAATCCCAGCACGGCATCTCACCTCCAGACAATCATTTCACAACAAGGAAGCAAATCAGTTCAAAATCATCCAGCCCGGATATATTGCTCATCAAAGCAGATGTTCCACCGGCAGAGAACAGACTGTCAATGTCGCTTTCCTCTTTCACATCAATGATGGAATTGATTGCTTCGCTCAGCAGCTCGGACATCTCTGCCATATTCCGCCCATCATCTGTTTCGCGGTTAAAGCGTTCGTATGCCTCTTTGATCGGTGCGGATTTTCCGCGGCAGAGTAAGCGGATATCATCCAGCATCTTTTTCGGATTCAGGTAATCGCAGATAATCTGACCATCCACTCCGATATAAACCATGTAGAACGGATGGATGCGGTTCCGGTTATCCACATTGACACTGTTGTTGATGTTTTTCAGCACAAAGATCACACCATCCGGCAGTTCATCCGCGGCAGGCACCACAGCATGAAGCCCACGAGGTTTTTTGTCCATGTCTCCGTTCCGTTTTATGTAGTCCAATAAGTCGAGTCGGAATTCGTTCAGCCCCAGATCCATAATGGAGATTCCCTCGGACATATCCTCAATATCAACCACTTCTTCCTGTAAGCGTTTGAGCTGCGCCTTCCGGTATTCCAAATCACCTTTTTCTTCCGGATTGATCAGGTCATCATCACCGGTAGATGTCATAACAGTGATTTTCATGCGGGTCTCCACACGGGATTTCAAATTGATGTACTCATCCAGCGTCAAGTCCGGCCAGAAATTTACAAGCTGAATGTACTGGTTACGACTGCCGATACGATCAACACGGCCAAACCGCTGAATAATGCGAACCGGATTCCAGTGGATATCATAGTTAATCAGATAATCGCAGTCCTGCAAGTTCTGACCTTCTGAGATACAGTCCGTTGCGATCAGCACATCAATTTCGGTAGTGCTGCCCGGCATCAGAACATCCCGACCTTTGGAAACAGGGGAAAAGCAGGTCAACACATTATTCAGTGTTGCCTGAAATCCTTTGATCGTTGTTTTTCCATCAATAGAGCCGGTGATGACCGCTGTATTCAATCCATAGTTCTTCTTGATATACTCGCTGACATGGTCGTACAGATACTCGGCCGTATCAGAAAACGCCGAGAAGATCAGGACTTTCTTATTCTGGTCATTGATGGGATGCTCGATTTTTTCAGACAACAGCTTTAACAGTTCCTGCAACTTGGTATCATGTTCCGGGGTAATGTCCGCAACCATAAAGGTCAGCAGTTCCAGAACCTCCGCATCTCGTTTGAGCTCCGTGCGCCAACTCTTCCAGTCCATATCCGCAAGGTCGATTTTTACCTTTTTGCCAACGGTGAAGAAATCCGAATTTTCATCATCTATATCAAAGTCATCGCCACCAGCATCGTACATGTCCAAATCCGCCCGACCGTATGCCTCAAACTGATTGATGGACTGAATCGTACCATTGATCAGTTCCTTGATTCGGGTCAGTGTCAGTTGGAAAGAATGTACGGAGCTTTCCAGACGCTTCAAGAGGTTGATGCTCATCAAGCGGCGGATACCTTGCTCACGTCCTGTCTGGGTCAGGTTCTCACCCTTATTGTGGGTCAGCTCTTTATATTTCTGGAGCTTGCTGGGGAAAATGTAATTGGAGGGCGCATACACACACAAAGAGAGCTGCATGAGTTGCTCATAAATCTCGTTATAGTTGATGGCGTTGTTCAAATCCGTCAGGCAGGGACGTTTGGAAATTGGCTTGAGCCGTTCGGGAAATTTTCCAATTTCGTTAGTGTCATAATATTTTTCAATATGTTTACGGGAGCGGGCAATGGTCACGCTGTCCAACAGCTCAAAAAAGTCAAAATCCAATGTGCGCAGCAGCGCATCTGTGGTTCGTTCCTCCTGAGGCAGTTTGCTCCATGCATTGAACGCCTTTTGCGCCTGCTTGAAAATATCCTCCACGTTTTTGGATGTATTCAGCCGCTCGTCAAGGAATTCCGAATTACCCTCATAGGCAAGGGCAAGTTGGTTCTTCAAATCAACAAAACGGTTGTTGACTGGCGTTGCCGAGAGCATCAAAACTTTGGTTTTTACTCCGGAACGGATCACCTTATCCATCAAACGCTGATAACGGTTATCCTGCGTCTTGCTGTGCGTACCAATACCGTTGCGGAAGTTGTGCGATTCATCAATCACCACAAGATCATAGTTGCCCCAGTTCAGGCGATTCAGGTCAAGGCCATTGGACTGTCCGCCATTGCGGGAAAGGTCCGTATGGAACAAAACATCGTAGTTCAACCTGTCCGATGCAATCGGGTTATTGACATAGTTGTCCTTGTATGTATTCCAGTTTTCAGCCAGCTTTTTCGGGCAAAGCACCAGCACCGACTTGTTTCTATTTTCGTAATACTTTACAACTGCCAACGCAGTGAATGTTTTACCAAGACCGACGCTATCAGCAAGGATGCAGCCGTTGTACTTTTCCAATTTGTTGATGATGGCAAGCACGGCATCCCGCTGGAAATCGTACAGCATACTCCAGATTTTGCTCTGCTTGAAACCAGTAGCCTCGTTCGGCAGTTCATCTTCAGAGATATCATCCAGAAATTCACTGAACACATGATACAAGGTCATAAAATAGATGAACTCCGGAGAATTTTCCGCATAGGCCGTGCTGATGTTTTCCAAAACCACGTCCGTGACATCCTGCATCTTTTCACGATCATTCCACAATCCATCAAAAAGCTGCATATATTGCTGGGCGAACGAAGCTTCCATGCAGTTGACCATGTTGTAGCTGTTATTGCCACGCTCACAGCCGATGTCCACCGTCGTAAACCCATTGATTGGCATATAGGCCGTTTGTGCTATTTTAGAATCCACAGTCATAAAGCCAGCCATATTTTCGCCGGTTGTGTTTGATTTGAATTTCGCTTTCTTTCTGATCCAGTCAGCACACTCCTTTGCGATAGCTCGCTGGGTCATCTCATTGCGCAGCTTGATTTCAAACTCTGTACCGTATAGGCTGGTCTCACGGGAAAGACGGGGAATATAGAATTCTCGTTTCTGCTTTTCCGCCTTCTCTTTGACAAAGGTGGGCGATGTGAAGATAAAACGAAACTCGTCCACAGATTCCAACTGCTTCTTCAGCTCTTTATACGCATACATCGAAAAGCAGGCTGCCGCTATTGACACCTTGCTTCCCTTTTTGATTTCCACTCGCAGGTCATCCCTGACCGTACTGGTAATATTGTCAAGAATCTTCAAATTGCTCATCCGCCTTTGTTCTCAGTCTTTATTTTACATTTTTTGATGTCCCGTTATCAGGACTATCAGGAAGAATTTCAAGAACATCCTCGACATTACAATTCAATTTCTGACAAATTCGATCAATGACTTCCAGCGAAACGATCTCATCCCGCCCCATCTTGCTCATAGTGCTTGTGCTCACACCGGCAAGCTCACACAAATCTTTTTTACGCATTTTTCTGTCGATCATGAGTTTGAATAGTCTGTTGTACGATACTGCCATTTTTTCCTCGCCTTCTATCTTTCTAAGTGGTTTCCAAGCCATCAAAAAACTCTATTGACATTATAGCACAACGCGCTTTAAGAGTAAACAAAAAATGCCGACTTCTCATAAATCGCAAGTCTTCTGCAAGCAGGGCTTTCGTGACACGAAAGCGATTTTCTGCTTGTTGGGGAAGTCTCCACTCCGTTCCGGTCCGCGCAAAATCGAGGTCTACCGGACGTCTTGCGCCCGTTCTGGATGCTTTAACGGCAGTTCCTGCCAAAGAAAAAGCCAGAGTGAATCATCACCCCAGCTTCAAAAAACATTTTCCATTCCGTCCGTAGTGATTACAAACATGGTGTGTTCCGGCACATCCCCCGGTCTTGCGTACTTATGAACATTTCCAATGTGATGAATCGCACCGACGATGGCATCTAAGAGTGCTGTGCAGCCGCGAACCGTGTAATCACGGTCAGTCATTGGTCGGATGTCCTTTACATTTACGCGGTCATGCAGGACTTCGCTCACATTGTCAAACAGCACCGTTGAAATCAGTGCTTCGCCCTCTGCTTTTTTCTGCTGCTCAATCATGGAATTGAATCCGCCGATGGTATCCTGTTCCAGTCCGCTCATGGAACCGCTGCGGTCTAAGATAAAAACGATCTCTGTTAAAATCTTTCTCATATGCTTGTCCTCCCAAAAGATTATGGCTGCTCGGTTTCGTACCTCACAGCCATAGTATAGCGATTTTCTTTTGTGGAGTGGTCGCATGGAAAGCGACATTTCTTTGTCCTTATGCTCCGATCAGGCTCTGGTCAAAGGCAAACAGTGCCTCGTTGATTTCATACACATTGTAGTTTCCCCGTTCGACAAAATATTCTACAATGATATCAAATTTGCTCGAATGGGAAAGGGTAAACCCGGTCTTACCGATCATCTCCTGCATCTGAGCAAGCGGCAGTTCCAAAGCCAGGGCAAATGCCATCACCGTGGGTTTGGATGGCTTATAGAATTTATCAGAGCGAATTTTGGAAAAGAGCTTTCGGTTAATGTTTGCCTTCTTGTAGCACTGGGCATCCGTCATGCCTCTTTCGTCAATCTTCCACTAATCTGATATGCCTTCCGGTCAAAGATAACGATGTAGACCATCATCTCATTTTCCAGCAGGAACGTACTGATGGTATCGACTGCAACCTTTAGGGCCTGGTCTTTTGGATAGCCGTAAATGCCGGAGGAAATCAGCGAAAGGGCCACCGACTGACAGCCATTTTCTTTTGCCAGGTTCAAAGATGTCCGATAGCAGGATTCCAGAAGCTCCTGCTCCCGATGCTTGCCATCCCACCAGCGCGGGCCGACTGCATGGATCACGTATTTGCAGGGTAACCGATACCCCTTTGTGATTTTTGCGCTGCCGGTTTCGCAGCCATGCAGCGTACTGCATTCTGCAAGCAGCTCCGGCCCGGCGGCACGATGAATGCAGCCGTCCACACCGCTGCCGCCCAAAAGAGAAGTATTGGCAGCATTGACGATTGCGTCAACGCTCATTTTTGTAATATCGTTTCTGATAATCTGTAAGGGCATTGCTTATTTCTCCCCCTTCTGCCATCTCGTTAAATATGCTTCTTTTTCAGTTCACGAATCAACATCTCAACCTGTACTCCTGTAAGGAACGGTGTTTTGATTGTCGATGCCCAATAAAAATTCCGCTTCAAAATTGTTTTAATCTCATTCGGAGAAAGAGCAGGCAATGCTTTAACATCTCCATTGAAATTTTCCGGCACAATCATTCTGACACTATGATATTTTTCATCACTCACTTCCGTTGGTGTGTCTGTAACTATCTGTCCAACTGCAATAATTCCTCTTCCTTTGGAATAAAAAAGAGCATAGTCATCTTTGCGGAAGCTGTCGATGTACCGTTTGGCATCTCCATATGCCGCTATTTTGTTTCCGAGAATCATTTCGGATTCATTTGTATTTGAATACGAGATATTCGTATCAAACATGATTCCCTTACACGCAGAAAACTTCAAACGATTATTTTCTATTTCTGTCAGAAACTTCACCCAGTATAAAACATTCTCCGGAATGATATGAGACTTATCCGGATTGATCGCAAATTCATAGATAACAGTTGGATCTGCTACTTTCACATTTGAATATTTCTGTGCATTCTGAACGTTTCCCTCTGTTGTAAGCAAATACACTTCACCATTCAGGCTGGAATAATCATCTGTATTGAGATCAACATCACCCTTCTTTACCTGAATGTAAATATGCTTTCGGTTCAGGTCATTTGGATCAACCAAAACGCACTCATACTTTGGCGTAGCAATTTTATTTGTCGATGGAATGCAAACGTAGCCTTTCGTATCATACAGACACAGCGCAAGTAAATCCTCAACATCTTCCGGCTGAAGCAGGCTGTAAAAATGCTTCTCACATAACGAGAGGGCTGGATCGGGATAATTGAATAGATCCAGCGCTGAATCGTGGACACGGTTATACAACATCTGACTGTATTCTTCCACTCCATTTTTCTTAATTCTCTGGATGGTTGAACCCATAATAAATGATGTTGCCACAGCACCAGGAACGGATTCTTCATCTGCCTTATCTGTAGCTGGATACCAGTCTATATTGGTCAACTGATTCGCTGCATCCATCTGTACTGCATCTTCGCGAAACACCCAGGTACTGTTCGCCTTAACTCTCGCAATATAGTATTTCCCTTCATTTCTTGAGCGCATCCATAGGAGGTCTCCTTCTTTCACATCCTCTACCATGCGGCATACACTGTCGAATGATTTGTACTGAGTTCTTGCCAGATTACAGTAATCCAAAAATGTATGTATCCCAGAACGTTCTGCCTGGGTTAATTCACGAAGACTCCATCCCATTGCTGCGACATGATTTTTCAAGCAATAGTCGGCAACATTTGTGCCTCCTGTATTCATCTGTAATCTCCATACTGCCATCTTGTCTTCCTCTTTCTTTTTGTATTTAGAACTTTCTCATCATTCGCTTCGATATTATTATATATCTTCCAAACATAGAATGACAGATGCAATGTACATTATTTTGCACACAGGGTGCCTGTATTTTGATACGCGCAAATCATTACCACCGGCTTAGCCGGTGGTTTGTTTTTCGCCCTATAAGGACTCTTTTCCTGTGCTGGAGTCTAAAGACTCATCGAAAGGTTCGCCAGCCACAACATCAGTTACTTGCTAAGCTCCCTGGGCTTATTACTTTTTCTTGCTTTTGATTAATAAAATGGTTGGCGAACCTTTTTTATTATATCATCGGAGGTTTTTTGCACAACGCTGAAGCTATTCCAACCACCCGCAGAGCAGGTGGTTTATTTGTTCTCCAAAGTTTCGTTTTTCGGATCAGCGAAAAACTCCTCAATGGAGAACAGGGCCTTGCCCTAACAATGCAAAATGGCAGGAAAGTACAAAACTCTCCTACCATTTTATTTTTGAGTCAACTATTATACAATGTTAACTTAATGACATTGCCCTTTCGGACAACCTTTTTTCTTCTTTTGATACTGATTTTCCTGTAAATTTTAACCCATGAACTCCCGTAAAGGTGTAATATCAGATGCTGCGGCTCTCTGATATGCCGGGTCATTCTTTATTCCTGCGGCTGCCGCTTCTCCAAATGCATCTTTATAATCCTCATAATAATCATATCTTGTCAGGCGGATATTCATTTCGGAGAGCAGTTCTTCCTTACGAGACAAAGGACCCTCAAAGGATAAATCATGCTCTTCCATATAAGGAACCAGTGCATTATATTCTGCTACAAGACGGGCATTTGTCATACTCTCCACCGAAGTCCGCGCATCAAACCAAGCCGGCATCTTGCTGGGGTTCAGAGGTGGTAGGGGATCGAGTTTTTCACTGGCGGTAGTTTCTGTTGTTGTAGCCGTCTGTGTTGTTGCCGCTTCTGTAAAGACAGCAACTCTGCCCTCTGCCTTTCCATTGGTTTCATAATGATTGTAAAGAGCTGCCGCATTATATCCAAATGCTGCTTTCAGATCAGGATAGGTATCCGCATAGGTCTGATAATCAAAATCAGCCAGACACTCCGCAGCGCTCACCGGAAACGCACTTCCCATTACAAGCACCATTCCAGCTATTGCTATAAGTTTTCCTTTTTTCATGAACTATCATCCTCCTTGGTATTCGCATCTTTAAGTCCATGACACTATTCCTTTATAATGGTTCAGTGTCTTTATAGATAAGCCTATTATACCATATGTTTACCAGATATTCCTTATATATCAACTTCACTTATAACACTTTCCCGTTGAATATTCCCTTTAGTTACTGCATTGTAATTTTTATAGTAAGCGCTGAATAACCCACCGTCTTTCCATTCCAGCTAATTCATGCGACAATCATTCTAATCCAAGTGAGTTAAGACCTTGGACAAATTTGGTTCAAAATGAAGTGTTGCTTGTCCAGTATACTCATAGTACACAACAAAGGAGTTGGACAAGAATGGTTCAAAGGCATCCCAAACGTTCTGACCAGGAATGGATGGAACTGATTCAAGAATGCCGCACAAGTGGTCTTACTGATAAGACCTGGTGTGAACGGAATCACATTCAGCGCAGCAGTCTTTATTATCATATCCGGTGATTTCGAAACATGGCTTGCGAAATCCCAGAGAATCCCGTATCTTCCTGTCAGGAACAGCATGAAGTTGTAGCAGTTGATTTTTCGGTTCCTGCGGAAAGCGAAATAACAGAACAGCCCAGCAATAAGACTGTTGCATACGCACCGGCAATCCGCGTAATCTATTCTGGATTTTCCGTGGAGATTCAAAATACGGCAGCAAGTGAAACCATTCGAAATACCATCACTGCGCTGCGGCAGTTATGTTAGGCGAACTGTCCGGTGTGGCTAAGATTTTTATCATCACCGGACGAACCGACATGCGCAAAAGTTTTGATGGTTTAATGGCTATTATACGAGATACCTATCAGTTGGACCCTTATGCAAATGCACTGTATCTGTTTTGTGGCAGGGATAGCCGGAAATTAAAAGCACTCCATTACGACAAGGACGGCTTTGTGCTCTATCAGAAACGACTTGATGAAAATGGTCGTTTTCAATGGCCGCGCAATGCTTCGGAAGCCAGATTATTAACACGCCAGGAATTCCGGTGGCTTATGGAAGGTCTTGCAATTGACTAGTATACTGTATCATTGATATTTAATTAATTTTATGGTCTGACAAACCGTTTCATGATATACTAAAAAGAAACGGCGGTGATTTTAGATGGCAAGACCAAAAAATATAATATTTCATTAACGGATGACGAACTCAAGGAACTAAAATCTGTTATGCGTAAAAAGCAAACAACCAAAACTGTTCGAAACAGATGCCAGATTATCATTGATCTAGATGAGGCACACGGTAAAGTTCTTACCCATGCACAGTCTGCCAAAGCAAATTGTGTATGTATGGCTACTATCATGAATACTGTAAAGCTTTATTCCGAAAAAGGCATCCAGGGTATCCGTACAATGAACCGGAATGTCAATTCTGATAATGCACGCAGAAAATTTGATGGGCGTGCTGAGGCTCGTATTATTGAAATTGCGTGCAGTCCTGCACCGGAAGGACATTCCCGCTGGACACTCCGTCTGCTGGAAGAACAGGCAAAAATTGTACTTGATGTTCCAGTCAGTAAAGATACCATCGGCAGGGCTTTAAAAAAAATAAACTTCGACCTCACATGAATGATTACTGGTGTATTCCGTCAAAAGAAGATGCTGATTTTGTAGCCTGCATGGAAGATGTCCTTGATGTTTATGAACTCCCATATGACCCGATGTACCCTGTTGTCTGTATGGATGAAAAGCCATACCAGCTTTTGGATAATGTAAGGCAGCCACTGCCTGTTCGTCCGGGTGACAACCAGAAAACGGATTCCGAATATAAGAGGAATGGCACCTGCAGCATATTTGCTTTTGTTGAACCACTTGGCGGCAGACACCATGTAAGTGTCCATGAACACCGTACTGCAATTGACTGGGCAATGGAAATCAAATATCTGTCAGATGAAATGTTTCCAGATGCAAAGAAAATTATACTGGTAATGGACAATCTAAACACCCATAAAGCTGCTTCACTTTATAAAGCATTTCCACCATCAGAAGCAAGAAGGATCATAAAACGACTGGAAATCCACTATACGCCTAAACATGGAAATTGGCTTGACATGGCAGAAATTGATCTTAATGTAATGACACGCCAATGTCTTTCGCGTCGAATATCCACCCTTGACAAACTTAAATGTGAGTTATCAGCATGGGAACTGGAATGTAACCGGGATACAGCTAAGATACAGTGGCATTTCCAAACAGGGGATGCACAGGAAAAACTGATATCACTGTATCCGACACTATCATCTGTCACTTTTTAATTAAAGCGGCAGATATACTAAATTTCAATGATACAGTACACTAGTAAATATAAGGCTTTCAGATTCCATTTTTATTAAAATCCCCCACTTTTTTCACCAAAAACACTTGACATATGTCTCCAAAAATGTGGCGCTTCGCGCCTATTTAATCAAGAAGCTATAAATGAGCAAGTTCGTGATTTTGCATAAAAGAAAGACACCTTGAGTTCGATTGTGTTGTATAATGGAAGTGCCAAAATTCACATTTAATTATTCAAATTAGCTCAAACTATGCCAAACTGCCACAGCCAAAAAACGAGGGGAAGGAGGGCTGAAAAGCACACCAAAAATCGACTCTCGGTTAACCACTTTGGGAACCACTTCCCCCTCTTTTTGCCCTCTTTTTGGCCAGTTAACCACTTGCGGACCACTAAAAATTGGATGAAACCGGCTCTCGTTTTGCCAAATTTGGTCAAACCATATCAGCCCGTTTAAATATAGCAAAAGCCCGGAAAACCTTGATTTTCCGGGCTTTTTGAACCATTTTGATATAGTCTGAGCAGTCGATTATCGCTTGCTGAACTGAGGTGCGCGACGAGCGGCTTTGAGGCCGTATTTCTTTCTCTCTTTCATACGCGGATCTCTGGTCAGGAAGCCTGCTTTCTTCAGAACCGGTCTGAACTCAGCGTCTGCCTGAAGCAGTGCTCTGGAGATACCGTGACGGATTGCACCAGCCTGGCCGGTGAAACCGCCGCCGCGAACGTTAACCAGAACGTCGAACTTGTCAACAGTCTCAGTTGCTACTAACGGCTGACGAACAACTACCTTTAAGGTCTCAAGACCAAGATACTCATCGATGTCTCTCTTGTTGATGGTGATTTTACCGGTACCCGGTACCAGATATACTCTTGCGATAGATTTTTTTCTTCTACCTGTTCCGTAATATTTATTTGCCATGATAACTTCCTCCTTTCAGTACCTTTCCTTAGAATTTGATTTCCAGAGCTTCCGGCTTCTGAGCTGCCTGCTCATGATCCGGTCCTGCATATACATGAAGCTTGGTCATCATGCTTCTTCCTAAAGGTCCCTTCGGAAGCATACCCTTAACAGCCAGCTCGATAACGCGCTCCGGCTTCTTAGCCATCATCTCACGCAGAGTGGTCTCTTTCATACCACCTACGTAATCGGAATGATGATAGTAGATCTTCTGATCTAACTTTTTACCGGTTACTTTGATCTGATCTGCATTAACAACGATCACATAATCGCCGCAGTCGATGTGCGGGGTGTAGATCGGTTTATTTTTTCCTCTTAATACTTTTGCTACTTCTGAAGCCAAACGTCCTAAAGTACATCCGGCAGCATCTACTACATACCATTTTCTCTCAATCGTCGCTGGACTAGCCATAAAACTCTTCATTGGTTAACCTCCTGTTAAACTATCTGATTCTAACGGTTCATCACCGCAATTGTTTTGAAATGTATAGTAAAATGCCTATTCCGGGGCTTTGGCCTAAGCATTTCCACCTAACGTCACAGTTGTATATTATATAATAAGCGATTCTTTGTGTCAAGCGCTTTTTCCTTGATTTTACGCCTTTTTGAAGGGTTTTCCACAGATTTTTTAATTTTCGGAAGCGTTATCTACAACCGGGAGGGCGATTACCCACCTGAGAATCTTTTTCGGCTGTGAATCCGCAGTCTCTGCAAGCCGTTTCAGTTTTTCAAGTTCTTCCCGGGTAAACTGGATTTCCACATTTTCCTGCACATTTCCGAACACATACCGGCCATGTACATCACCAGTTCTCAGACGTTCCGGCTGCCTCAGATCTGTCACATAAACCCGCTCTGCCCCGTTCTGGAACGCATGGTGAATATTTCTTCTTAAAATACCATCCATCTCCTCATCCACGCAGCGCGTAATCACAAAATAAGCGTTCTTCTCGTTTTTAATATGAGACTGCAGAATATCATACTCCCAGTATTTATTCTCCCGGTGATGCCAGTCCGGCAGTTCTTTCTGGTATTCCATGCTCACCAGAGTCAGCCCCCTGGCCGGAGCTGTGCGCCCTGCGGCCTGGCGATCCCTGGCATCCAGAATCTCTTCCATATGCTCCGGCGGATATGCCCCCATTCCCACCTCCAGCAGTGTGCCAGCAATGATGCGCACCATATTATAGAGGAAGCCGCTTCCGCTGATGCGGATGGTTATCATATCATCCTGCTTTGTGATATCCAGGCTGTAGATAGTCCGCACCGTCTCCTCTGCCTGGGTCCGCACCGTGCAGAAGCTCTTAAAATCATGCTCTCCCACCAGATATGCCGCAGCTTCTCTCATTTTATTCAGATCCAGATTAAAATAACAGAAATGGGCATACAGCCTCTCTAACGGCATCGAAATCTTCCGGTTCAACACTTTATATTCGTAGGTCTTGGTGCAATTTGCCTTTCTCGGATGCCATTCTGCCGTTACCTCTTCAGAGGTCTGCACCCGGATATCTTCCGGGAGCCGCTGGTTTAAGGCAAAACATATCTTATCTGCCGGCATGCGGTTTTCCGTGTCAAAGACTGCCACATTCCCCCGGGCATGCACCCCGGAATCCGTACGGCTTGCGCCAATCACAGCAATGGGTTCTTTTAACAGCGCCGTCAGTTCCCGATTCAGTACTTCTTCTATGGTCACGCCATTCGGCTGGAGCTGCCAGCCGCGGTAGGCGGTGCCGTCATAGGATACCACCATTCTTACTCGTTTCATCAATAATTTCTATCCTCCTGAAGCAAATGCCCGGCAGCTTTTTCCTGTCATGCAGCCAAACACTCTGCCAGATGCAAACAAGTCAAAAATTGCTTCCCATCAGAAACTTCCGGGAAGCAATCACAATTTCATTGTTATCTTATCACGCTACGCGCGAAGCAGAATCATGATTACCAGATAAATCACATACACCAGGTAGCCCATATGATCACGCTTCGCATACTTGAGCGGTTTCATCTTGGTACGGCCTTCACCGCCATGGTAACAGCGTGCTTCCATGGCCATAGCCAGATCGGTCGCGCGGCGGAAGGCTGAAATAAACAGCGGCACCAGAAGCGGAACCATGCTCTTCGCCTTCTGGATCAGGTTGCCGCTCTCAAAATCGGCACCTCTTGCCATCTGTGCCTTCATGATCTTGTCCGTCTCTTCCACCAGAATCGGAATAAAACGCAAAGCAATGGACATCATCATGGAAACCTCATGAACCGGCACACCGACCTTATTCAAAAAGCCCAGACTCTTTTCGAGTCCATCTGTCAGCTCATTGGGTGTGGTCGTCAGCGTCATAACCGAAGAACCGATTACCAGATAGATCAGGCGCAGTGCCATAAAACCGGCCGTACGGATGCCCTCATGCGTAATTTTAAAAATGCCAAACTGAACCACCGGCGTTCCCGGTGTCAGAAACAGGTTGAAGCTCACACTGATCAGCAGCAGAAATACGATTGCCTTTAAGCCCCTTACCATGAAGGAAAACGGCACCTTCGACATACGAATGGCCGTAATCAGAAACAGAGTTGCCGCCACATAGCAGGCAATGCTGTTTGCAAAAAACAGGGAAACGATGAACACCAGCGTTCCAAACAGCTTGGTCCGCGGATCCATGCGGTGCAGCACAGAATCCACCGGGTAATATTGTCCTAATGTAATATCGCGAATCATGGTCTTTCATCCTTCCCGAGCAGCTGCAGGATCGCGTCCTTTGCCTCTGCCACTGTGGTAATATCGTCTGCGATCGGCACGCCATGCTCCTTTAAGCCCTGCACAATATAAGTAATCTGCGGGGCTGCCAGCCCAATGGCCTCCAGCTCTTTGTAATGGCGGAATACCTCTTTCGGCGGTGCGTCAAACACCTTTTCTCCGTGGTTCATGACCATGATCCGGTCCGCATAACGCGCAATATCCTCCATGCTGTGAGACACCAGAATGATGGTCATATGACGATCCCGGTGCAGCGCGGAAATCTCATCCAGAATCTCATCGCGGCCCTTCGGATCCAGTCCGGCCGTCGGCTCGTCCAGAATCAGTACCTCCGGGTGCATAGCCAGCACACCGGCAATGGCCACGCGCCGCTTCTGACCACCAGACAATTCAAAGGGAGACTGCTGCCAGAGTTTTTCATCCAGTCCAACCTGGGTCAGCGCTTCTCTTGCACGTTCCTCCACCTCCTCTTTGGAAAGTCCCTGGTTCTTCGGTCCAAAGCAGACATCAGAAAAGACATCCACCTCAAACAGCTGATGCTCCGGATACTGGAACACAAGTCCCACCTTGCTGCGCAGGGCCTTCATATCGTAACCGTCCTGGTAAATGTTTTCTCCATTATAATAGATGGCTCCGCTGCTGGCCCGCAGCAGACCATTCAAGTGCTGGATCAGCGTAGACTTTCCGGAACCGGTATGACCGATCAGTCCGATAAACTGTCCATCTTCAATCTCGAAGCTGACATCCTTTAAGGCATACTGCTCAAAGGCTGTTCCTTCGCCATAAATATGATTCAAATGCTCTGCCCTGATCGACATAGCTTCCTCCTTTTATTTTACCTCTGAAAATTTTTCACGAAACATCGGGAGAAGCCTATCCATCAGCTCATCCATCGTAAGAATTCCATCCGGAAGATCCAGGCCGGCCTGCTTTAACTCATAGGCAAGCTCTGTCACCTGCGGTACATCCAGACGGTATTCTTTGAGTTCCTTTACCCGGGAAAAAATTTCCCGCGGGGTTCCGTCCATCACCAGTTTTCCATCATCCATGACAATAACACGGTCTGCGTCAATCACTTCTTCCATATAGTGAGTAATCAGAAGAACGGTGATTTTCTCCTGGCGGTTCAATTCATGCAGGGTAGCAATAACCTCCTTGCGGCCGTTCGGATCCAGCATGGCTGTTGGCTCGTCCAGAATGATGCACTGCGGACGCATGGCCATAACACCGGCAATGGCTACGCGCTGTTTCTGGCCTCCAGAAAGCTTGTTTGGTGATTTCAGACGGTATGCCGTCATACCGACTGCCTCCAGGCTCTGGTCAACCCTGCGCCAGATTTCATCCGTAGGTACTCCCAGATTTTCCGGACCAAATCCCACATCTTCCTCTACAATATTGCCGATGATCTGGTTATCCGGGTTCTGGAACACCATGCCGGCGGTCTTGCGAATGTCCCAGATATGGGCATCGTCTGCGGTGCTCATGCCGGAAATCCAGACAGTTCCGTCCGTTGGGAGCAAAATGCCGTTGATCTGTTTGGCAAATGTGGACTTTCCGGAACCGTTGTGTCCCAGAATTGCCACAAAATCTCCCTGTTTGATATCCAGGGTCAGATCGTCGATGGCGCGCTTTACCTCTTCTACATGGTCATCCTCATCCCGACGGATATAATCGTATATTAACTTTGAAGCTTTTATGATTCCCATAAAAAACTGCTTCCTTTCTTTTTTCCACTGTTTTCTCATTTTAAGCGAAATTATACACAGCGTCAAGAAAAAAAAGGCACCTCATCCACATTGATCCTCGATATGTGCAATCTGTCTACAGCAAGGTCTCATCGTACACAGCTCTTGCCCCGCCGGTAAACTTCAGTCGGGTTCTTGCGCAGATGACCCGCGCTGCCCCAATCTGCCGTTTTTCGATGCGCACCGGAACCGCAACTTCTTTTAAATGCATGCCGATGAGGGTATCCCCAATATCCATGCCGGCTGATGCCCGGATATGCTCCACTGCCACCGGATGCATAAAGCTGTGATATGCCGCCGTTGCAAAAGAACCTCCCGCCTTTGGCTGCGGAACTACATTCACCTGTTCATATCCATAACACTCTGCTGCTTCCTCTTCCAGAATCAGGGCACGGTTTAAATGTTCACAGCACTGGGCTGCCAGGTAAACCTCTGCTTCCTTTACAGCACGGTAAATGCCGGCGAACAATGCCTGGCCAAGCTCCGGACTGGAAAAGCTTCCGATCCGCTCCCCGGCCACTTCACTGGTGGAACAGCCAACCACAAAAATACTACCTTTCTTCGGACGGGCAGCTGCAAGCAGCTGTGAGGCCGCCTCATACGCTTCTTCCGTAATTTCCATCAGTTCCTGTTTATCCGCTTTTCTGTCTGATAATCCGTTTGCCATATCCAAATTCCTCCATCTTTCTTCTGCTGTCAACATACTCCTTGCTCTGCTGCGCAATCATCTCGTTTCATTATACGCCATCTTCTCCAAAAGAAAAAGATGCTTCGGAACCCTGGTTTCAGATTCCGAAGCATCTTTTTATAGGTTTGCGTTGCCAGAAGATTTTCCGTACATCCGCTCTGATTTAAAATTCTAGTGAACCCATACACCCTGATCATTCACATAAAACGTATCAATGGTAGTATTCACTGCCTTGTTGCCCTGGCCCGGATAGAAATAATACCAGTTGCCGTCTACCTGATTCCAGCCCTCAACCATGTAACCGATATTATCCAGATAGTAGGTCTTGCCGTCTTTGCCAAGCCAGTGGCCGCGTACCAGACATCCGTAATAAGCATCCTGAGTCTCGTTCATATAGCACCAGCGGCCATTCCAGGAAAGCCATCCGGTGATCATGGCACCGCTTCCGTCCAGATAATACATCTGACCATTCCGCTCCTGCCAGCCGGTGAGCATTCTGCCGCTCGCGTCAAACAAATACCAGCGTCCGCCAACCTCAACCCAGCCGTTCTTTACATAACTGCCATCCGGATAGTAGTAGTACCAGGTATTGTCATATTTTTTCCAGCCGGCATTGGTGTTGCCGTTCGGACTGCCGCTTGTGTTGTTGTCGTTGCGGCCACTTCCATCAGAGACATCTTCCTTGGAAAGATAAATCTCATCTGACTCTATCCACTCACTGTTCTTGCCGTAATCATCCTGTTTGGATGTCTTGGCAATGGTGCGGACACGGAATGTATAGGTTCCAGCCTGCGTCATGTACGGATAGAAGTTGAAGGTTTTGCTCGTTGTCTCAGTTGTATAAATCTTCGTGGAGCCCTTGCGAAGCTCTACCTCATACTGACCGGTTCCGCCGTTATCCGGTTCTTCCCATTTTGCAGTTCCCTTGGCATTGTCCTTCCAGTATGCGTCCTCCGGTGCCTCGAAGGTTCCCTTAATTGGTTTTAACTTTGCCTTAATGACCAGGTCGCCACTGCTCTTGCTGGCGCTGACGAATTCAGCACCCTTGATGGTTACATTGCTGGAGCGGTAGGTTCCCTTGAATGCATAATCAGAATCTGCTACTTCCAGGCGGATTTTCAACTCTGGCTGGTAGCCCACACTTACTTCTTTGGAAGAAGAGGTGGTCCACTCTGCTTCCATAATCTGGTAACGCTCCGTGGAACCGGAAATGGCAATACCACCGCCCGGTGCTGTGGTGCTGTCAATGTCAATGGAAGCATCTCCAATCTTGTCTCCTACCTCCAGGTCCGTGTAAATCTGTAATTTTACACTTGAAATTGTTTTGTCCGCCGCATAAGCGGTAGTCATGCCTGCTGTGCCTGTGCATAGCGCCAGAATCAGTCCCCATACTGCAAACCTTCTCTTTGTCATGCTCATCCCTCACTCTCTTCATTCTGGAATCCGTGTTCTGTCAGACTGCTCACTCTATGTCTAATCATTGCCTCATCCGGCAGGTTCTTTTTCTTTTTGTAATTTTATTATAAGCGAAAGAAGATGTCCGGTCAACTTACGTATTCCTTACCATTATGATGCAATATTGCCGCAAATTGAAAGATTCTGAAAAAATTATTACAAATTCCCGGAAAACAAAAAAACTCCTGGAGAACGAATCTCCAGGAGCCTTAAGCTCATAAATTTATATGATTATAAAATTAAACAAGCTCTAACAGCACTTCCATAGCGCCGTCGCCCTTACGCTGGCCGATCTTAACGATACGGGTGTAACCACCGTTACGGAAAACGTACTTCGGAGCAACCTCATCGAAGAGTTTTGCCGGGATATCTATGGATTTGGTGTTTTTCTTCTTGCCTGCAGCTGCGGTCGGAACCTCAGTTACATCGTAGAGAACTTTGAGCATCTGACGACGAGCATGAAGTCTGGACGGCTTATCCTTCTTGATTTCCTTCTGAACTTCATCATAAACGGTAACTTTCTTGCCGTTTACTACCTCTTTGACTCTCTTACCCTCAGCGTCCTTTTTAGCAACCTTAGCGGTAACAGTAACAGTCTCGAAGTTGTCTTTCTCTTTTACAGCCAGTGCGATCAGACCCTCAGCAACTTTGCGGATCTCTTTTGCTCTAGCCTCAGTGGTTTTGATGCTTCCATGATACAGCAGTGCAGTTACCTGGCTGCGGATCATTGCTTTTCTCTGGCTGGAAGTTCTTCCAAGTTTTCTATAACCTGCCATTTTATTTTCCTCCATATAATGTGGAGTGCAGTCCCGTGCCCTTTGGTCTTACCGGACCACAGCTTCCAATTTTTCATAACGTAGCGGCTCTCTGCCTGATGGACTTACGGAGCCGCCACTTTAAAGTTATCAGTAATTGAAGAATTATTCCTCGCTCGGGTTGAGCTGAAGGCCTAACTCTTTTAATTTCGCCAGAACTTCCTCAAGGGACTTTCTGCCGAGATTACGAACCTTCATCATATCCTCTGGAGTTCTGTTGCACAGCTCCTCCACAGTATTGATTCCGGCTCTCTTTAAGCAGTTGTAGGAACGAACAGACAGTTCCAGTTCATCGATGTTCATCTCGAGAACCTTCTCTTTTTCATTGTCCTCTTTCTCTACCATGATCTCAGCAGTCTTGGCATTCTCAGAAAGATCGATGAAAAGATTTAAGTGCTCGCTCAGAACTTTCGCTGCAAGGCTTACAGCCTCATCTGGAGCTAAGGTTCCATTAGTGTACACGTCTAAGGTCAGCTTATCGTAATCGGTAACCTGTCCAACACGGGTATTCTGAATGGACATGTTGACACGCTCAACCGGTGTGTAGATGGAATCCACCGCAATCACACCAACCGGCATATCCTCACTCTTATTCTTGTCTGCGCTCACATATCCGCGGCCCTTAGTGATCGTAAGTTCCATGTAGAACTTGCTGTCTGCGCCGCCGCTTAAGTGTGCGATCACCTGATCCGGATTCATGATCTCAATGTCCGGGTCAGCCTGGATATCAGCTGCAGTAATGACACCCTCACCCTCGAACTCGATGTAAGCGGTCTTTACTTCGTTGCTATCGCTGTTGTTCTTAATAGATAAGCTCTTGATGTTCATAATGATTTCAGTTACATCTTCCTTAACACCCGGAATAGAACTGAACTCATGTAAAACGCCGTCGATTTTCACCTGGCTGACAGCTGCACCCGGCAGAGAAGAAAGCATGATTCTTCTCAGGGAGTTACCCAGCGTTGTGCCATAGCCTCTCTCAAGTGGTTCAACTACAAACTTGCCATATTTCTTATCATCAGAAATCTCAACAATCTCAATGTTTGGTTTCTCAAAATCGAACACGACTCTAGCCCCTCCTTTTGGGTTCTTCTATCGAGGGAAATTGGTACTCTTAATTATTTGGAGTACAACTCGACGATAAGCATCTCGTTTACCGGAACATCAATCTCATCTCTGGACGGCATCTCTTTTACAGTACCGCGCAGATTCTCCTGGTCAACATCCAGCCAAGCCGGAACCAGACGTCCTGCAGTTACCTCAAGAGCATCTTTGTATCTCTGAGAAGATTTAGCCTTCTCTTTTACTTCGATCACGTCACCAGCTTTTACCAGGTAGGACGGAATGTTTACACACTTGCCGTTTACGAGGATGTGCTTGTGATCTACCATCTGTCTGGTCTCGCGTCTGGTGCGGCCAAATCCCATACGGAATACAACGTTGTCCAGTCTGCGCTCCAGAAGGATCATCATGTTCTCACCAGTCTGGCCTTCCATCTTCTCAGCCTTGGTGTAGTAGTTACGGAACGGTTTCTCTAATACGCCATAGATGAATTTTGCTTTCTGCTTCTCACGTAACTGGAGACCATACTCACTTACTTTTCTGTTAGCTCTTTTTAATTCTCTGTTTGATTTTTTATCAATTCCTAAATAGATCGGATCTAAACCAAGAGATCTGCATCTTTTAAGAACAGGAACTCTATCTACTGCCACTTTTAGTACCTCCTAATTAGACTCTTCTACGTTTTGGCGGGCGACATCCGTTATGTGGAACCGGAGTTACGTCCTTAATGCTAGTTACTTCAATACCGCATGCGGAAAGCGCACGAATTGCTGCCTCACGGCCTGAACCAGGTCCTTTAACCATAACGTCTACAGATTTTAAACCATGTACTAAAGCTGCTTTAGCGGCAGTTTCTGCAGCCATCTGAGCTGCATATGGAGTAGATTTCCTTGAACCTCTAAATCCCAGACCACCGGCACTTGCCCAGGACAACGCGTTACCCTGTGCATCGGTTAAGGTAACGATGGTGTTGTTAAAAGAAGACTGGATATGTGCCTGTCCGCGTTCAACGTTTTTCTTTACGCGCTTTTTTGTCACTTTTTTTGCAGTGGACACTTTTTTAGCCATTTTAAACTAACCTACTTTCTTGAATTTCCGAATCCTGTTTCCTGTTTTTAAAACATGCAACGTGATTCTACATAATGTAACGAATTACTTATTTCTTCTTGTTTGCAACAGTCTTACGAGGACCTTTGCGGGTTCTTGCATTGGTTTTGGTCTTCTGACCACGAACCGGGAGACCTTTTCTATGACGGATTCCGCGATAGCAGCCAATCTCCTGCAGTCTCTTGATGTTCATAGCGATCTCTCTGCGAAGATCACCCTCAACAGTCTGAGTGTCAGCAATAACAGCTGCCAGCTTCTTCACTTCGTCATCGGTCAGATCCTTAACACGGGTGTCAGGATTAACGCCAGCCTCAGCAAGGATACGGTTTGCACTTGTTCTACCGATTCCGTAGATGTAAGTCAGACCGATTTCAACACGTTTTTCTCTTGGTAAATCAACACCTGAAATACGAGCCATTTGCGTCGTAACCTCCTATAACTTTTTGTTTTTAACCTTGTCTCTGTTTGTGCTTAGGATTTTCACAGATTACTCTGATACTGCCTTTGCGTTTGATGATTTTGCACTTTTCGCAAATCGGTTTTACTGATGATCTCACCTTCACGGCAATTCTCCTTTCTACAGTTGCATATATCTGTCCAGATATATTGGTACAGCCGGACTAATTTTAGACAAACTTCGCCCAGCATCTCAACAAAGTCGCCATGATATTATAACATCACGGTTCCTATTATGCAAGTGTTTTTCTAAATATTTTTTACTATTTTTTATTTATAAAAGCGGCTGCTTCTATAACCTTATTTATCTCTCCAGATGATTCTGCCCTTGCTTAAATCATACGGAGACATCTCAAGGGTAACCTTGTCGCCCGGCAGGATACGGATGTAGTTCATACGCAGCTTACCGCTGATATGAGCCAGTACCTGATGGCCGTTCTCTAACTCTACCTGGAACATTGCGTTCGGCAGCTTCTCAACAACAGTTCCCTCAATTTCAATAACATCTGATTTAGACATGTAATCAATTCCTCCTAAATACAGCCGTGGCGTTTCACCCAGGCGTTCAGCTCGTTTCGGATTTCTTCATCAGTGGGAGACGCCGTAAAGAGCGGCGTCTTCCCTGCCTGAATATGTTTCTTGTTTTTCCGCTTCGGGTCGTCCACCCTGTGGGTGGTTCCATTTGCCATGGCAACGTATTCCCCTTCATCGGATACTATGATAAAATACTGGTTTTTGTCATGTCCCGCAAGAGATCTTGCCGGACAGTACAGTTCCATTTTCATCGCACACCGCCTTTACAGAGATAAGATCTCCGGCTCACCCTCAGTGATCAGAATGGTGTTCTCATAATGAGCAGACAGGCTGTGGTCTTTTGTAACCACCGTCCAGTCGTCATCCATCCATGCTACGTTCGGTGTTCCGATATTGATCATGGGCTCAACGGCCAGCGTCATACCCGGAACCAGCTTGATGCCCTTGCGCTTCTGCGCAAAGTTCGGCACCTCCGGCTCCTCGTGCAGATGAGATCCGATACCGTGTCCCACCAGATCGCGGACAACACCGTATCCGAAGCTTTCTGCATAGGCCTGGATTGCGGAAGAGATATCATTGAGATGATTGCCAGCTTTCGCGAACTTAATCCCCTCAAAGAAAGATTGCCTGGTAACATCAATCAGCTTCTGCGCTTCCGGGCTGATGGCACCAACCGCGTGGGTTCTTGCAGCATCAGAATGATAGCCTTTGTAAATGACGCCTGCATCCAGGCTGACAATGTCGCCCTCCTTTATGATATGGTGCTTATTCGGAATACCATGTACCACCTCATCATTCACAGAAACACAGATGGATGCCGGGTAGCCATTGTAATTCTTAAAGGAAGGAACACACCCGAACTCGCGGATCAGCTTCTCGCCCAGACGGTCAATGTCCAGAGTGGACATGCCCGGGTGAATGGCTTTCTCCAGTTCCTCATGTACCTTCGCCAGAATTCTTCCGGCCTCCCGCATCAGCTCAATCTCTCTTGCGGATTTGATCGTTACTGACATATTACGCCTCCAGGACAGCTTCGATGTCCTCAAATACTTTGTTTAAATCCTGTGTTCCATCTACAGATTTCAGGATTCCGGCTTTTTTGTAATAATCAATCAGCGGCTGAGTCTGGTCATGATATACCGTCAGACGTTTCTTTACAGTCTCCGGCTTATCGTCGTCACGCAGTACCAGCTTCTGGCCGCATGCGTCACAGACACCTTCCACTTTGGTCGGATTGTATACGATGTGATAGGTAGCACCGCAGGAGAGACACGCTCTTCTGCCTGACATACGGTTGATAATGGACTCATCCGGTACATCAACATCAATTGCGAAATCCATCTTCTGGCCCAGCTTATCAAGTGCTTCTGTCAGGCTTTCTGCCTGCGGAATAGTTCTCGGGAAACCGTCCAGCACATATCCGTTCTCGCAGTCAGCCTCTGCAATACGGTCTAACAGCATGCCGATGGTGACATCATCCGGAACAAGCTGTCCCTGATCCATGTAAGACTTCGCCTTCATACCCAGCTCTGTACCGCCCTTGATATTTGCACGGAAAATATCTCCGGTAGAGATATGCGGAATACCATATTTCGCTGCAATCTTCTTTGCCTGGGTGCCTTTGCCGGCACCCGGAGCACCTAACATGATGATCTTCATCTGGTTAATCCTCCTCGCAGGGCGTTCCTCTATGACAGGACGCAATTTCCTGTTATACAAAAGAAGCTGCTGCACGCATATGGGCAGCAGCTTTCTCTTACGAACGCTTAATCATTTAAAAAGCCTTTGTAATTTCTAACGATCATCTGGGATTCAATAGCCTTAATGGTCTCCAGGATAACACTGACGATAATGATCAGGGAGGTACCCATGAAGGACAGACGGCTTACCGTGAATACTCCGGAAATGATGATCGGGATAACGCTGACAATGATCAGGCCAACTGCACCGATAAATACGATGTAATTTAAGATCTTGTCAAGATATTCGGAAGTCGGTTTACCTGGGCGGATACCCGGGATAAAACCGCCGGACTTCTTCATATTGTTTGCCACTTCCAGCGGATTGAAGGTGATGGATGTATAGAAGTATGCGAAAAGCACGATCAATACAAGGTAGACCACCAGTCCCACAGTATATGCCGGCATCTCCGGTCTGAACCAGTAAGATGAGTTCAGGAGCATCAGGATCTTACCGCCGATGGTGGTGTAATCCGGATGGAAAAACTGTGCGATCACAATCGGGAAGGACATGATGGAGGAAGCAAAGATTACCGGGATGACACCTGCGGTGTTCACCTTTAACGGAATGTGGGAAGCCTGGCCGCCCACTAACTTTCTGCCAACCATCTTTTTAGAATACTGGACCGGAATTCTGCGCTCACCATCCTGAAGGATGATTACAAACACAACCATGGCTGCGGTAACCGCAAGCATGATGAGCAGGATCAGCACAGTTGATCCGATATTCTTGCTGTTGCTTAAGAATCTGGTGTACAGGGTGTTCACATCCTGCGGGAGAGAGGATACGATATTGAACAGCAGGACGATGGAAATACCATTGCCCACGCCCTTCTCAGTAATACGCTCACCGATCCACATCAGGAATGCGCTTCCTGCAGTCATGGTAGCGACTGCAATAACCACGCTCCATACATTGTAATTGATCAGAAGTCCCTGGCCGCCGAAACCGACTGCCATTCCGATGGACTCGATCAGTGCAAGCGCAACCGTTAAGTAACGGGTGTACTCTGCGATCTTCTTACGGCCATCCTCGCCGTCACGCTGCATCTCTTCCAGCTTCGGAATTGCGATCGTGAGCAGCTGCATGATGATGGAAGATGTAATGTACGGGGTGATACTCAGTGCGAAAATAGACATGGAGGAGAAGGATCCGCCAGTCATCGCATTGAAAAATCCAAATGCATCAGTGGACTGATTCGCGAAGAAATTCGCGAAAAAGTCCGTCTTAACTCCAGGAATCGGCAGTTCAGATCCAAAACGGATGACCACCAGCATGAGGAAGGTGAAGATCAGTTTTGTTCTGATCTCCTTGATCTTCCATGCATTTCGGAGTGTCTTTAACATATTAGATCACCTCGCAGGTTCCACCTAAAGCTTCAATTTTAGCCTTCGCACCCTCACTGAATGCATCTGCCTTTACGGTCAGCTTTTTGGTCAGTTCTCCGTTACCCAGGATCTTGACGCCATCTCTCGGATTCTTAACGATTCCGCTCTCAAGAAGAGTCTCAACAGTAACAACTGCATCGTTCTCGAAGCACTCTAAAGCGCTTACATTGATACCAACGATAACTTTGGTGTTACGATTCTTGAAGCCTCTCTTCGGGAGACGTCTGTATAACGGCATCTGACCACCCTCGAAACCAGGTCTCGGTGCGCCAGAACGTGCTTTCTGACCCTTGTGGCCCTTACCAGCAGTTTTGCCGTTTCCGGAAGCGTGACCGCGTCCTCTTCTGAAATTATCACTATGTTTAGAACCAACAGCAGGCTGTAAATTGGATAAATCCATTGCACTGCACCTCCTTACTTCTATAATTAGATTTCTTCTACCTTAACTAAATGCTTTACGTGCCAGATCATACCTCTGACAGCCTCGTTATCCGGAAGTTCAACAGTCTTGTTGACTTTCTTCAGGCCCAGAGCCTCTACGGTAGCTTTCTGCTTCGGGATAGCACCGATCGGGGATTTGACTAACGTTACTTTTAACTTCTCTGCCATTTCATTACCCTCCTTAGCCTAAGATCTCTTCAACAGATTTGCCGCGAAGTCTTGCATACTCTTCCGGAGTCTTAAGCTGAGTCAGACCGTTGATCACTGCAAGAACAACGTTGGTCTTGTTGTTGGAGCCTAAAGACTTAGCACGGATGTTCTTGATACCAGCAAGCTCCAGTACGGAACGAGCCGGACCACCAGCGATGATACCAGTACCTTCCGGAGCCTTCTTTAACAGTACAGAAGAGCTGCCGAACTTGCAGATGTGGTCGTGCGGGATACTCTTGTTCTCGTCAACCGGGATCTCTACCAGGTTCTTCATAGCTGCTTCTCTTCCTTTGCGGATTGCCTCCGGAACCTCACCAGCCTTACCAAGACCTGCACCTACGTGACCATTGCCATCACCTACTACTACCAGAGCAGAGAATCTCATGGTACGTCCACCTTTTACGGTTTTGGATACACGCTTGATTGCTACTACGTTGTCATTTAATTCAAACTGACTTGGGTCAATAATTGTACGCTTCATGCCGTTCTCCTCTCTACTAGAATTTCAGACCAGCTTCACGAGCTGCGTCTGCAAGTGCCTGGATCTTACCCTGGTAAATGAAACCGCCTCTATCGAAAACGACTTCCTCGATACCCTTCTCCAGAGCTCTCTTAGCGATCAGAGTTCCAACATAAGTTGCTGCTGCAGTGTCATTGGTGTGCTCAAGCTCAGCCTTAACTGCCTTCTCATTGGTGGATGCTGCTACCAGAGTATTGCCGACTGAGTCGTCAATAATCTGAGCATACATATGATTATTACTTCTGAAAACAGCCAGACGCGGTCTCTCTGCAGTACCTGCAAAGCGATTACGTAATCTGGTATGCTTTTTAACGCGAATTTCGCTTCTTGATTTCTTACTAACCATCTTTGTACTCTCCTTAATTATTTCTTACCAGTCTTACCAACTTTACGTCTGATAGTCTCATCAGCATACTTGATACCCTTGCCCTTATACGGCTCAGGTCTTCTCTTGTCTCTGATCTCTGCAGCGTACTGGCCAACTTTCTCTTTATCGATACCTTTAACCGTGATCTTATTCTGACCGTCCAGAACAGTCTCAAGACCTTCCGGATCTTCCATCTCTACCGGATGGGAATAGCCCAGGTTAAGGGTTAATTTCTTGCCCTGCTTAGATGCTCTGTAACCTACACCGTTTACTTCCAGAACTTTCTCGTAGCCAGCGGTAACACCAACAACCATATTATTGATCAGGGTTCTGGTCAGACCGTGTAAAGATTTCATCTTCTTTAAGTCATTCGGTCTGGTTACAACAATATGTCCATCTTCTTCCTTGATGTCCATCTCTACCGGTAACTCTCTCTCAAGGGTTCCCTTAGGACCTTTTACAGTCACTTTATTATTCTCTGCAATCGTTACAGTTACGCCTGCCGGGATTGCGATTGGCATTCTTCCGATACGTGACATGCCATTTACCTCCTACTTAAATTTTCGGAAAACGCTCTGTGCGTTTTCTGTTTTCAGTTACATAATATATAGAAGTAGCTTCGCGGCAACGAATTACCAAACGAATGCTAATACCTCTCCGCCTACGCCCAGACGACGTGCTTCCTTATCGGTGATAACGCCCTGGTTGGTAGAAATGATTGCGATTCCCAGACCGCCAAGTACTCTCGGAAGGTCCTCTTTGTTTGCGTATACACGCAGACCCGGTTTGGAAATTCTCTTGATGCCGCTGATGATCTTCTCATTCTTATCTGCACCATACTTTAAGGTGATGTGGATAGTCTTGAATGCGCCGTCCTCAACGATATCGTATTTCTGAATGTAACCCTCTTTTACCAGGATGTCTGCAATAGCAAGCTTCATCTTGGAAGACGGTACGTCAACAGTGTCATGTTTAGCAGTGTTTGCGTTACGGATTCTTGTAAGCATATCTGCGATCGGATCACTCATAGTCATGATGGATAATTCCTCCTTAATATTGTTAGTTGGTTTCCTTTTTGTTGGACCTCACTCCTTCGAAACTTACGAAGCCGCAAGGGGCTCATAAGTTTCGGGAGGGACATCTGCTGATTTGCTTGAACTGTGATTTCTCACAGTCAGCAGCATCGCTCAACTAAGCGTGTGCGGCGCCTTGCGGCTTGCACTTGCTAAGGTTCGCGATGGGCCTCGCACTAAGCTTGTCCGTCGCCTTGCGGCTCGGACTCGCTAAGTTGCTTTCGGCCTACCAGCTTGCCTTCTTTACGCCCGGGATCTGGCCCTTATATGCCAGCTCACGGAAGCAGATACGGCAGATACCGTATTTTCTTAAATATGCATGCGGACGTCCACAGATTCTGCAACGATTGTACTCTCTGGTGGAGAACTTCGCCGGACGCTGCTGCTTAATCTTCATTGAAGTCTTAGCCATGGATCTTTCCTCCTGTTATTTTGCAAATGGCATATTGAATAATGTCAAAAGTTCACGAGCTTCTTCATCAGTCTTGGCAGTGGTAACGAAGATGATATCCATACCTCTTACCTTGTCAACTTTATCGTATTCAATCTCAGGGAAGATCAACTGCTCTTTGATACCCAGAGCGTAGTTACCTCTGCCATCAAATGCGTTCGGGTTAACACCGCGGAAGTCACGTACACGCGGCAGAGCCAGGTTGATCAGACGATCAACGAACTCGTACATCTTCTCACCACGAAGGGTAACCTTGCAACCGATCGGCATACCTTCTCTGATTTTGAAGTTTGCAACGGACTTTTTAGCCTTGGTGGTAACTGCCTTCTGTCCGGTAATCAGCTCTAAATCTCTAACTGCAGAATCCAGAACCTTAGCATTGTCTTTTGCCTCACCAACGCCCATGTTGATAACGATCTTATCAAGCTTCGGGACTTCCATGATGTTCTTGTAACCAAATTTCTTAATCAGTGCGTCAACCATCTCGCTCTGATACTGTTCTTTTAATCTAGCCAACTCTCTGTTCCTCCTCTCTGCAATTAGTCGATAACTTTACCGGTTGCCTTTGCAACGCGGACTTTCTTACCATCTTTTACTTCAAAGCCAACACGGGTAGCTTTGCCATCAACAACCAGCATAACGTTGGAAATATCCATAGCTGCTTCCTGATTTACGATGCCGCCCTGCGGGTTAGCAGCGTTCGGTTTGGAGTGCTTGGTAACCATGTTGCAGCCCTCAACCAGAACTTTACCGCCCTTAACGCTCAGGACTTTACCGGTTTTGTCTTTATCTTTACCTGCGATAACCTTTACCAGGTCGTCTTTTTTAATTTTCTGCACAGCCAATACCTCCTTACAGTACTTCTGGAGCCAGAGATACGATCTTCATGAACTGTTTCTCACGTAATTCTCTTGCTACCGGTCCAAAGATACGGGTTCCTCTTGGGGTCTTGTCATCTTTGATAATAACTGCTGCGTTCTCATCGAACTTGATATAAGAACCGTCTTTTCTGCGTGCGCCCTTAACGGAACGAACTACAACGGCCTTCACAACATCGCCTTTCTTTACAACGCCGCCTGGTGTTGCATCTTTAACGGAAGCGACGATTACATCACCAATGTTAGCATATCTTCTTGTAGAGCCACCCATAACACGGATGCAAAGTAACTCTTTTGCGCCGGTGTTATCAGCAACCTTCAGTCTGGTTTCCTGCTGAATCATGCCTGATACTCCTTCCTGGATAACTTATTTAGCCTTCTCGATAATCTCAACCAGTCTCCATCTCTTGTCCTTGGACAGCGGTCTGGTTTCCATAACTTTAACGGTATCACCCTTGCCGCACTCGTTGTTCTCGTCATGAGCTTTTAACTTAACGGTCTTTTTTACGATCTTGCCGTATAAAGGATGTTTGATGTGGTCCTCGATTGCTACAACGATGGTCTTGTCCATCTTGTCGCTTACGACTTTACCTACGCGGGTTTTTCTTAAATTTCTTTCCACGGTCATGTTCTCCTTTCAAACCTTAAGCCAGTTTAGATTTCTCTGTAATAACAGTCTGAATTCTAGCGATATTCTTGCGAACCTCTTTGATTCTGCTGGTATTATCTAACTGGTTGGTTGCATTCTGGAATCTTAAGTTGAAAAGTTCTTTCTTTGCAGCTACTAATTCTTCCTGTAACTCAGCCGCTGATTTTGCCTTTAAGCCTTCTACGAATTTATTAGTTTTCACTGTTATCACCGCCTTCTAAATCTGCTTTAGCAGCAATCTTACATTTGCATGGTAACTTGTGCATAGCAAGACGTAATGCCTCACGCGCGGTCTCCTCCGGAACACCAGCGATCTCGAACATTACTCTGCCCGGTTTAACAACTGCTACCCAGTACTCCAGAGCGCCTTTACCGGAACCCATTCGGGTCTCAGCCGGCTTAGCAGTTACAGGTTTGTCCGGGAAAATCTTGATCCAGACTTTACCACCACGTTTGATGTAACGGGTCATAGCAACACGGGCTGCCTCGATCTGATTGGATTTGATCCAGCACGGCTCAGTAGCCACCAGACCGAACTCACCGTAGTTAATTTTATTTCCTCTTAAAGCCTTACCGGTCATAGTTCCACGGAACTGTTTGCGGCGCTTTACTCTCTTAGGCATTAACATTATTTATCGCTCCCTTCCTTGTTTCCTCTAGTAGGAAGTACCTCGCCTTTGTAGATCCAAACCTTAACGCCAAGCTTGCCGTAGGTGGTATCTGCCTCAGCGAAACCATAGTCAATATCTGCTCTTAATGTCTGTAACGGAATGGTGCCCTCGCTGTAGAACTCGGTACGAGCGATATCAGCACCGCCAAGACGTCCGCCAACAGCGGTCTTGATTCCCTTAACGCCTGCCTTCATGGAACGACCCATGGTAGACTTCATAGCACGACGGAAGGAAACACGGTTCTCCAGCTGCTGTGCAATGTTCTCAGCTACTAACTGAGCATCGCGGTCCGGTCTCTTGATCTCTTTGATGTCGATAAATACTTTTTTGTCGGTCAGCTTCTGAACCTCAGCTCTGAGCTTCTCGATCTCTGCGCCGCCCTTACCGATTACTACGCCCGGTTTAGCGGTGAAGATGATGATCTTTACTCTGTCAGATGCAGATGCTCTCTCGATCTCGATTTTGGAAACGCCAGCGCTATACAGTTTTTTCTTGAGGAATTTACGGATGTTGTAATCCTCTACCAGGCAATCAGCGAAGTTGCCTTCTGCATACCACTTGGAATCCCAGTCTTTAATAACACCGACTCTTAAGCCGTGCGGATTAACTTTCTGTCCCATAATTGCCTCCTCTTATCTCTCATTCAGCACAACAGTGATGTGGCTCATTCTCTTCTCGATTCTGTAAGCTCTGCCCTGTGCTCTCGGTTTTACTCTCTTCATGGTCGGTCCCTTGTTTGCGAAGCACTCCTCCACGTAAAGCTTAGCCGGATCCATGTTGTTGTTGTTCTCTGCATTAGCAATTGCAGATTCCAGTAATTTTTTAATTAAAGAAGAAGCATATCTTGGGTTGTAAGTTACAATACCAAGTGCGGTCTGTACATCTTTGCCTCTGATGGCATCTAATACGAAGCAAGCCTTCTGAACAGAAACACGTGCGTAAGATAACTTTGCGCTCGGTCTGGTGTCCTTCTGGGCATTTCTCTCTCTCTTAATCTGACTTCTATGTCCTTTAGCCATTGCTAATTAACCTCCTTTCAATCCTGACGATTATCGTTTGGATTTCTTCTCGTCTTTTCCATGTCCTCTGTAAGTTCTGGTAGCTACGAACTCACCCAGTTTGTGGCCAACCATATCCTCGGTAACATATACCGGAACATGCTTTCTGCCATCGTGAACTGCGATTGTATGTCCAACCATCTGCGGGAAGATTGTGGAACGGCGGGACCAGGTCTTGATTACCTGATGCTGTCCTGCTGCGTTCATTGCATCAACTTTTTTCAGTAAGTGTGCATCTGCAAATGGTCCTTTTTTTAATGAACGTGCCATAGGTTTTGTATCCTCCTTGAATTATTTAATGGTCTTGCCGTCGCGTCTTCTTACAATCAGCTTATTAGACTGCTTGTTTTTCTTTCTGGTCTTCAGACCCAGAGCAGGCTTGCCCCACGGAGTAGAAGGACCCGGACGACCGATACCAGTCTTACCTTCACCACCACCGTGCGGATGGTCATTCGGGTTCATAACGGAACCGCGAACTGTAGGACGGATACCCATATGACGTTTTCTACCAGCTTTACCGAGGTTGATCAGGTTGTGCTCGCCGTTACCTACAACACCGATGGTTGCGCGGCATACGATCGGAACCATTCTCATCTCGCCGGAAGGAAGTCTTAAGGTTGCATATTTGCCTTCTTTTGCCATAAGCTGAGCAGCGTTACCAGCGGAACGAACCAGCTGACCACCCTTGCCCGGATACAGCTCAATATTATGAATCTGCGCACCAACCGGAATGTTTGCCAGCGGTAAGCAGTTACCAACTTTAGCCTCTGCAGTCTCGCCGCTCATAACCTTCATGCCGTCGGTTAAGCCAGCCGGAGCCAGGATATAAGCCTTCTCGCCGTCTGCGTAGCAGATCAGTGCGATGTTTGCAGTTCTGTTCGGATCGTACTCGATACCGATAACGGTTGCCGGGATACCATCCTTGCTGTTTCTCTTGAAATCGATGATTCTGTATTTTCTTCTGGAACCGCCACCACGATGTCTAACGGTGATCTTACCCTGGTTGTTACGGCCAGCATTCTTCTTTAAAGAAGTAACCAGAGACTTCTCCGGAGTGGACTTGGTGATCTCACTGAAGTCAGATCCGGTCATATGTCTTCTGGAAGGTGTATATGGGTTGTATGTTTTAATTCCCATGACTTGAACTCCTTTCAATTCCGTACACGGTCGTGCGTTATCAACGCACTCGCGTGTATCTCTTTATCACGGCGCAGTATATTCTTTTCACTAGTCACCGTATAGTTTCATTAATTCTCATCGCTCAACTAAACTCAGCTTCGCTTCGTTAAGGTTCGCGATGGGCTTTCTCACTAAACTCGCGCTCTGCGCGCTCGTTAAGTGTTCAATGCCTACAGACCTGCAAATACCTCGATCTCTTTGCTGTCCTCAGTTAACTGAACGATAGCTTTCTTGGTTGCAGCGGTCTTGCCGAAGGTCATACCACGTCTCTTGTTCTTGCCTTCGCTGTTCATGGTGTTTACACTCTTAACTTTGGTTCCCGGGAACATCTTCTCAACAGCCTCTTTGATCATGGACTTGTTCGCATCGGTGTGAACCAGGAAAGTGTATTTCTTCTCGCTCATTGCGTTCATGCTTTTCTCGGTTACAACCGGTTTCAGAATGACGTCATAGTACTGAACGTTAGCCATTATGCGTACACCTCCTCGATATTTGCAACAGCAGCCTTGGTAGCTACTACGGTGTTGTATTTCAGAATGTCATATACGTTGATGGTATTGACATAAGCGGTCTTTACAGACTGGATGTTCTTAGCGGACTTAACAACGTTGTCGCTGTTCTCGTCAACTACTACCAGCGCCTTGTTAACCTTTAAGTTATTCAGGACGTTCTGGAATTTCTTGGTCTTGATCTCATCAAGCTTCAGCTCGTCAACAACGATGAACTTGTTCTCAAGCACTCTGCTGGTCAGTGCAGACTTCAGAGCTGCTCTCTTCTCTTTCTTGTTGAGTCTGATTGTGTAATCTCTCGGAGTCGGAGCGAATACGATACCGCCGCCGGTCCACTGCGGAGCTCTGGTTGAACCCTGACGTGCATGTCCGGTTCCTTTCTGTCTCCACGGTTTTCTACCGCCACCAGATACCTCAGAACGGGTTTTTGCTTTCTGAGTACCCTGACGATTGTTAGCAAGCTGTGCAACGACTGCCATGTGTACTAAGTGCTCGTTAACCTCAACACCGAATACAGCATCGTTTAAATCCATCTTGCCTACTTCATTACCTTCCATATTGTAAACAGATACGTTTGCCATCTGTGTGTTCCTCCTTTCTCGTCAAAGCTTACTTGGAAGCTTTCACTGTTTCTTTGATCGTTACTAAAGATTTCTTCGGTCCCGGAACAGCGCCCTTAACCAGAAGCAGATTGTTCTCAACGTCTACGCGGACAATCTCAAGGTTCTGAATGGTAACCCGCTTGGAGCCCATATGTCCCGGCATGCCTTTACCCTTGAATACCTTGCTCGGATCAGAACAAGCACCGTTGGAACCCTGATGACGATGGAATTTAGAACCATGAGCCATAGGTCCTCTGTGCTGGCCGTGTCTCTTGATCGCGCCCTGGAAACCTTTACCTTTGGAAACAGCGGTTGCATCCACCTTATCGCCGTTAGCGAAGATGTCAGCTTTGATCTCGTCCTTTACAGAATACTCTTCTGCGTTCTCGAAACGGAACTCGCGGACGAATCTCTTGTAGGAAACACCTGCCTTGTCGAAGTGTCCCTTAACCGGTTTGCTAACCAGTTTGTCTCTCTTGTCTACAAAACCAACCTGAACTGCTTTGTAGCCATCGTTCTCAACGGTCTTAACCTGGGTTACTACACACGGGCCAGCCTGAAGAACGGTTACCGGAACTAACACGCCATCTTCGTTGAAGATCTGAGTCATTCCGACTTTGGTAGCTAAGATAGCTTTCTTCATTTCAATTTCCTCCTTACAGCGGATTACCTTTTACGGCAATCATACTAAAGCTTATTTCTGTTTCATTTTGATGTCGATATAAACACCAGCCGGCATTTCCAGTTTGCTTAATGCATCAACTGTCTTCTGGCTCGGAGTGGTGATATCGATAAGTCTTTTGTGAGTTCTCTGCTCGAACTGCTCTCTGGAATCTTTGTACTTGTGTACCGCTCTCAGAATAGTTACTACCTCTTTCTTGGTCGGTAACGGTACCGGTCCGCTCACCTGAGCCCCTGTCTTCTTTACGGTCTCGATGATTTTTCCAGCAGACTGATCAACTAACTGATGATCATAAGCTTTTAATGTGATTCTCATTACTTGACTTGCCATAAAAAAAGTCGCCTCCTTTTCGCACTTTTGTTTGAAGTACGACAAGCGGTGACTGTACACATCTCCGTGTGTGTCGCGCGGACTACACACTGCGTTACTGCAATTACTCTTTACTACAGCTGTTAAATTGGTACAGTGACTTGTCGTCAGTTTCCTAACTTGACATTCGCTCCACGGAAAACCTGCCATTTTGGCAGCAACCTCGCGCTTCATTGCTATCATGTCACAGCCTTTGTATGATATCATAGTCTTTCCAAAAAAGCAAGTATTTTATCTATTATTTTAATGTTTTTATTCTCATGCAATTTTCCGTGCATTGGCCAGAGCTGTGTTTCTTCTATATATAATGCAGTAAAGAGGCCGATACAGCTTTTCCCTGTATCAGCCTCTGTTTCTGTAATGGTATTCTGTTTTATTCGTTATCCCATTCCGGTTCTTCCGGGCTGCGGTAGCTTCCGCCGTCTACGCTCTCGTCATCTTCTTTGGTCAGGACCCCACTGCTGTTGGTTTTGTATTTTACGCCATTGCTGTCCTTGACCGTAGTGTTCTTGGCAATCTTACCGGAAGTGTTCACTACATAGTTCTTATAGCTGTTTCCGTTCGGAACGGAGAAGACTTCGTATTTGCTGCCGGAATCTGCCTTCTGCAGTTTCCCCATATAATATAGATAATTGTCATACACACCGGTATAGCCTTTTCCGGTAGAGTTGAAATAATACGGCCAGGAGACTCCTCCCTCCGTGATATTGTACTTGCCCGTCAGCATACTGCTTTGCGGATAATTGCCAAAGTAATAGGCGGTATACTCACTGCTGTTGGTATACACCTTCTGAACGCCATATACAGGAGTTCCATATTCATTGAACAGATGTGTATATCCGTTGATGCGCTTTAAATCACTGGTTTTCGCACTGCCCTTTGCCGGTCCCACTTCCGGAACACCCTTGGAATTGAAATAAAACCACTCGACGTCATGATCATAATGCCCCGCCAGATATTCCGGCGGCTCGGCAGAATACCAGCCGGTGCGGACTTTTCCCTCGGCATCTACCAGGCGGTAATCCTCAATGTTGTCGGATTCATCGCCGGTGACGCAGACCCAGCCGGTCTGAACAGCACCGTCCTCGCGCAGGCAATAATAGGTTCCGTTGATCTTTTTCTGTTTGATATTGGTTCCGTTCTCGCTTGGAACCGTTTTCTTTCCGTTGGTTCCGAAATAGTACCAGTACTGACCATCACTGGCAGTTTCAAACGGACCGGTGTGCTTGTCCTCATCCTGATATTCCTCCGGCGGGGTCAGTTTCTTCCATCCGGTCACCATAACGCCCACATCATCGCAGTAATACATGTCATCCAGGATCCAGCCAGTCTCCATGGCGCCGGTATCTCCAAAATAATAATACTTACCATCGATCTGCACCCATTTTTCTTTCGAGCACTTGCCGTTATTTCCGAAATAATACCAGTCATACCCACTTGTTTTCCGGCTGTTTGCCACCTGAAGCCATTTATTGGTGATCATGATACCGCTGGCATCTACATAGTAATCATCGTTATCGACCCATTTGTTGGTTGCCATGGCTCCGCTGCTTTCCAGATAACGCCAGGTTCCATCCTGTGCCTGACGCCACGCATTGGTTACCTTGCTTCCATTGTTATTATAGTATACCCAGTTGCTGCCTTCCTGTGACCAGCCGGCCGCAAACGCTGTAATCCCCACCGCGCCAAGGCTCATGACTGCTGCCAGGGCAAACATTGCCAAACCCTTTTTCTTCATATATAAAAGCTCCTTCGTATCGTTGCGCCGCCGTTTCTTCTTTTCGCAACCAGCCTGCCTGCGCAGATGCCTGCTTTCCCCGGGCGGTCTCTTATACGTTTCATTTTAACAATAACGGCATAAATATTCAACCAATTCGCGCAAATAGATTCTTACGATTTCCTATCGGCCGGAAGGTCCGATTCAAAAAGCTTTCCCGCTGTATTCTTACCCGTAACTACAAAGCAGGCCTCCGCCAAACAGCGAAAGCCTGCCCTGATTTTTTCTAATATGATTGGAACTTTATACCTCGAAGATCAGATCGCCGTAGCTCGGGAATGGCCACAGGTCTTTGTCCACGATCATCTCCAGCTTATCGGCCGGTGTGCGGAGCGCTGCCATAGCCGGAACCACCTTCTCATGGTAAACGCGCGCCTGAGTCTCAGCACCATCAACACATGCTGCCTCTTCCGTAATATCGATCAGAGCTGCCAGGGCAACCTTCATATCAGACAGAAGATCAGAGGTCTCTGTCAGCAGTTCAGCCTGTACGCTGGTATCTGCCTCCGGGCATGCAGCCTTGACTGCACCAAGAGAGCCTGCCAGCTGAGTGGTGTACTTGATCACAGCCGGAATGATCTGCTTGCTCGCCATATCGATCATGGTTCTTGCCTCGATGTTAATCATCTTGCCATATGCCTCATACTCAACCTCGGCACGAGACTCAAGCTCTGCCCTGGTAAATACGCCGAAGGACTCGTAGAGTTTTACTGCCTTCTCGGTAGTGAGGGCCGGGATTGCATCTACCATGGAGCGGATGTTCGGAAGGCCGCGTCTTTCTGCCTCTTCTACCCATGCATCAGAGTAACCGTTGCCGTTGAAAATGATGCGCTTGTGGTCGCGAAGCAGTTTCTTGATCATGTCATGTACTGCAGTATCGAAATCATCTGCCTTTTCCAGCTCATCTGCTGCCTCTTTGAAAGCCTCTGCCACGATGGTGTTCAGGACTACGTTGGCCGGAGCAACAGAATCGGAAGAACCTACCATACGGAACTCGAACTTGTTTCCGGTGAAAGCGAACGGTGAAGTACGGTTACGGTCGGTTGCATCCTTATCCAGATCCGGAAGGGTTGCAACACCAGTCCTTAACGTACCGCCGCTCTTAGAGTGAGTTGCCTCACCAGTGCTGCACAGCTGATCGATCACATCCTCAAGCTGCTCACCCAGGAATACGGAAATGATTGCCGGCGGTGCCTCGTTTGCACCCAGACGGTGATCGTTTCCGATATCAGCCGCTGATTCACGAAGCAGGTCTGCATGAATATCGACTGCCTTTAAGATGCAGCCCAGAACAAGAAGGAACTGAATGTTCTCGTGCGGGGTATCGCCCGGGTTTAACAGGTTCACGCCATCATCAGAGGTAAGAGACCAGTTATTGTGCTTACCGGAACCATTTACGCCTGCAAATGGCTTCTCATGAAGCAGACAGGTAAGGCCCTGACGTCCGGCAACCTTCTTTAAGGTTTCCATAACCATCTGGTTGTGGTCAACCGCCAAGTTTGCCTGGTCGTAGATCGGAGCCAGCTCATGCTGTGCCGGTGCTACCTCGTTGTGCTGGGTCTTAGCGGTAACGCCAAGCTTCCAGAGTTCCTCGTTAACCGCCTTCATGTAAGCACCGATACGCTCACGGATGACACCAAAGTAATGGTCGTCCAGCTCCTGGCCCTTCGGAGGCATGGCGCCAAACAGGGTACGGCCGGTGTAGATCAGGTCTTTTCTCTGTAAGTATTTCTGACGGTCTACAATAAAGTACTCCTGCTCCGGTCCAACAGACGGGCAGACACGCTTTGCGGTGGTGTTGCCGAAGAGTCTTAAAATCCTTAAAGACTGCTCGTCAATGGCCTGCATGGAACGAAGAAGAGGGGTTTTCTGATCCAGCGCCTCACCAGTGTAGGAGCAGAACGCGGTCGGAATGCAAAGAGTCACACCGCAGGCATCTTCTCTTAAGAATGCCGGGGAAGTGCAGTCCCATGCAGTATAGCCTCTTGCCTCGAATGTAGCGCGCAGGCCGCCTGACGGGAAGGAAGATGCATCCGGCTCGCCCTTGATAAGCTCCTTGCCCGAAAATTCCATGATAACCTTTCCCTCCGCATCCGGTGCGGAAATGAAGGAATCATGCTTCTCTGCGGTTACGCCAGTCAGCGGCTGGAACCAGTGGGTGTAATGGGTTGCCCCTCTCTCGATTGCCCAGTCCTTCATTGCGTGCGCAACCACATCTGCAATGGACGGATCCAGCTCAGCACCATCTTCGATGGTCTTTTTCATTTTCTTGAAAACGCTCTTTGGTAAGCGTTCTTTCATAACAGTTTCGTTGAAGACGTTCTTGCCAAAAATCTCAGCTACATTCATAACTTCGCTCATAGACTTTTCCTTCCTCTCACTTAGAATTGCCGTTCCCGGTCTCCTCACCCTGCCCTAAATTATTTTTATGTATACTTAATTTTCTTAAGCTGGGTATCTGGTTAAAAAAAATGGTGCTCTTCCTTTTTGGAAGAACACCATTGTTCCCTAATTAAAATAAACCATCAGGTTGGAAAAAGCAAGTGTTTTTTTGCATTTTCCCGTATTTTTTTCAAAGCACTGATTTTCAGGCTTTTCCAACGGAACCGAACAGCTCCATTTTCTCTTTTACAGTTGCCTTGATAGCCTCTGCGCCCGGTGCGAGCAGCTTACGCGGATCGAAGCCCTTGCCCTCTAAATCCTTGCCTGCCTCGACATACTTACGGGTAGCGTCTGCAAAGGAAAGCTGACACTCGGTATTTACGTTGATCTTTGCCACACCAAGATCGATCGCTTTTTTGATCATGTCAGCCGGGATACCGGTACCGCCATGAAGAACTAACGGCAGGTCGCCCACCTTCTCCTTGACTGCTGCCAGAGTCTCAAAGCTTAAGCCCTGCCAGTTTGCCGGATATTTGCCGTGAATGTTGCCGATACCTGCTGCCAGGAAGTCTACGCCCAGGTCTGCGATCATCTTGCACTCGTTCGGATCTGCGCACTCGCCCATACCGATCACGCCGTCTTCCTCACCGCCGATGGAACCGACCTCAGCCTCGATGGAAAGACCCATAGCGTGAGCAACTTTTACTAACTCTTTGGTCTTCTCTACGTTCTCTTCGATGGCATAGTGGGAACCATCGAACATGATGGATGAGAAACCTGCCTTAATGCACTTATAGCAGCCATCGTAGGTGCCGTGGTCTAAGTGCAGTGCTACCGGAACGGTAATGTTCATTTCCTCGATCATGGCTTTTACCATAGCGGAAACGGTCTTAAATCCGGTCATATATTTTCCTGCGCCCTCAGATACGCCCAGGATAACCGGGGAGTTTAACTCCTGTGCGGTTGCCAGGATGGCCTTGGTCCACTCCAGGTTGTTAATGTTGAACTGACCTACTGCATAGTGTCCTTCTACTGCCTTTTTCAGCATTTCTGTTGCAGATACTAACATGTTCAAAACCTCCGTTTTTCTATAGTTTGCCCCACAGCCTGTCCCAAACACAGGCTATAGGCTTACAACTGTCTTTATTATATTACAAAAACAGTTTTTTGTGAAGCAGATAACGAATTATAAGCCCAGAATCTCTGCCACTGTCTTTTCCATGTCGGCTGCGTCGCACTCTCTGTTGTGACGGATCTCTGCGTTGCGGATCTCCTCCACTGCGCGCGGGATGGCTACGCCAGATGCCTTGCACAGGGCGTCGATGGAAGCGAACTCATCGGCTTCTGCCTCTTTGCCTGTCACAGCTGCCATAACGCTGTGGGAGAACTTGTACGGGCTTGCGGTAGACGCAATGACGGTCGGAGTCTTGTCTCCGGTCTCTGCCACATACTTTTTATATACGCAGGAAGCCACGCCAGTATGCGTATCAATGATATATCCGGTTTCATCTGCCAGATGCCTGATGCCTGCAGCATTCTCAGCCTCAGTAGCATAGCCGCCTGCAAAGTCCTTCATAAAAGCTTTCATGGAATCGGTAACGGTGTAAGCTCCCTTCGTGCTCAGATCTTCCATGAGCTGTTTATTGACCGCAGCGTCACAACCAGTGCTTAAATAGATCAGCCGCTCTAAGTTGCTGGAGATGAGGATATCCATAGACGGAGAATTGGTCAGGATAAAGTCTCTCTTGCGGTCATAGGTTCCGGTCTTAAAGAAATCATACAGAACCTTGTTGTCGTTGGATGCGCAGATCAGGGTCTTGATCGGCACGCCCATCTGTTTTGCCAGGTAGGCAGCCAGGATATTGCCGAAGTTTCCGGTCGGAACAGTCACATTGATGAGATCACCGTTCTGGATTTCTCCGTTCTGCACCAGCTTGGCGTAAGCATAAACATAGTAAACCACCTGCGGGACCAGACGGCCAATGTTGATGGAGTTTGCGGAGGAAAGCTGGAAGCCCTTTGCAGCCAGCTTTGCAGCAAATTCTCTGTCGCCAAAGATCTTCTTCACACCGGTCTGGGCATCATCAAAGTTGCCGTGAATGGAGACAACCGCGGTGTTGGCGCCCTTCTGAGTTACCATCTGCAGCTCCTGAACCTTGCTGACGCCGCCCTTCGGATAGAACACGATGATACGGGTTCCCGGTACATCCGCAAAACCAGCCATAGCAGCCTTACCGGTATCTCCGGAGGTTGCAGTCAGGATAACGATTTCATTCTCCACATGATTCTTCTTTGCAGAGGTAGTCATCAGATACGGAAGAATGGACAGTGCCATGTCCTTGAAGGCGATGGTACTTCCGTGGAACAGCTCCAGATAATAAGCGCCGTCCGCCTTGACAAGCGGAGCGATCTCCTCCGTGTCAAACTTGCTGTCGTAAGCGTGGTCGATGCAGTAACGCAGCTCTTCCTCGGTGAAGTCTGTTAAGAACTGTTTCATGACACGGTATGCAGTCTCCTGGTAGGTCATGCCTGCCAGCTCTTCCATCGTTACATCCAGTTTCGGGATTGAAGTCGGCATAAACAGGCCGCCGTCGTCAGCCAGTCCTTTTAAGATTGCCTGAGATGCAGTCAGTCCGCTCTCTCCGCCTCTTGTGCTCTGATATGTTAAGTTCATAGCTTTCTTTCCTTTCTCCCTTTTCAGTGAATACATTTTTATCCAGCTACAATTTATGTAACTACATTTTTGTTGATTGTAGCACAGGCAAATATCATTTGTCCATGTTTTCTTTCTAAACAAAAGGCGTGGAATGTGTATTGAAGGTTTTTTTCGGATATGCTAAACTGAGGAAAATTGTTGATTAGCAAGAGAGGACTAAGATTATGTACACTTACGCCTGGTATCACTGGCTTACTTTCTTCTATATTTACTGCTTCTGCGGCTGGGTTTTTGAATCCACCTACGTTTCCTTAAAGCAGCATCACTTCGTCAACCGCGGCTTCCTGCGGCTTCCCATGCTGCCTCTGTACGGCACCGGGGCGGTGATGATGCTGTGGGTATCCCTGCCCGTCAAAAACAATCTGTTCCTGGTTTACTGCTCTGGCGTGGTGGCAGCCACCCTGCTGGAATACGTAACCGGCTATGTGATGGAGCGGCTGTTCAAAGTCCGCTACTGGGATTACAGCAACCAGAAATTTAACCTCCACGGTTACATCTGCCTGACTTCTTCGATTGCCTGGGGATTTCTAACGATTTTTATGACTGAGGTCATTCACAAACCCATTGAACACTTTGTTCTGAACCTGCCTCCGGCACTGGAATGGTGCCTCTTAGGCGCAGTCAGCGGATGCTTTGTCATGGATACCATCCAGTCCACGAAGGAAGCGCTCAGCCTGGCCAAAGCACTGGAAAGTGTTGCGAAGCTGCGGGCCGAGCTGGAGGAAATGCAAGTACAGCTTGCCCTGTTAAAAGCTGAAACCGCCCAGAATATTGAGAACGCAAAAAAAGAACTGCGTGTAGCTGTTGCCGAAAATGTGGAAGCTGGCAAAGAGAAGGCTGCAGCACGCAGGGAAGCGCTGGAAGAGGCTGTTGCAGCCCACAAAGAGACTGTGGCCGCACGCCGGGATGAACTGGCTGAGACTGCTGTTGCTCACAAAGCCGCTCTGGCAGCCCGTATCAGCTCCCTGAACGAAAAGATGGCCGATACCGCCCGTCTCTTAAACAGCAAAAAGCCTATAGTCCGCCCGTCTATCCTGCGGCGTAACCCAACCGCGATATCCAGACACTTTGCTGATGCCTGGAAGGAGCTTTACAATGAATGGGAGGAACAGAAGCATGCGTAACCGGAGGCATTTCTTATGGATTTAAAACAGATTGAATATATTGTGAAAATTGATGATGAGCACAGCATTACCCGCGCGGCGGAGAAGCTGTTCGTGACCCAGTCCGCCTTAAACCAGCAGCTTCTGCGACTGGAAAAGGAGCTGGGCGCACCGCTTTTCCACCGCAGTAAGGTGGATATGCGCCCCACCGAAATCGGACAGGTTTATTTAGACAACGCGAGGGAAATCCTGCGGATTAAGCAGCGCACCTACAACCTCATCAACGACATGACCGATGCCAAGAAAGGACGCCTCTCGATTGGATTTACCCCAGGCCGCGGCAGCGAAATGTTTACCCATGTCTACCCGTCTTTTCACCAGGCTTATCCCAACGTCATTGTGGAACCTCATGAACTAAGCGTGCATCGCCAGCAGCAGATGATATCCCAGGGCAACTTGGATATTGGTTTTCAGACACTTTCCGAACGCCAGAGAAGCGACAGTGAGTACATAAAGCTTGGTGAGGAAGAAATTTTTCTTCTGGTGCCCAGCATTCACCCGGCCGCTGAGCAGCTGGCAGCCACACAGACAGCATCCGCACCTTTCCCCATCGCAAACCTGACCCTCTTTCAGTATGAACCCTTCGTTCTGATGTATAAGGAATCTACCATCCGGGCCATCACCGATGAGATTTTCCGCAAGTCCGGCTTCACCCCGAATGTGCTGTTTGAAACCGCCAGCAACAACACGGTATTGTCCATGATCGAAGCAAATCTCTGCTGCGGCGTAGTGCCGGAATACTATGTGCGCAGACTGCCAAAAGGGATCAGCTGTTTTGCATTTCCAACTCACCCATCCTGGGACATTGCGGCCAATTACCGCAAGAACGGCTACTTAAGCGAGGCTGCAAAGTACTTTATTGAACTGGTCCGGAATTTCTGGACATAAATTTCCCATCATACAAAAAGGGGCCCTGGAAAGGCTGCCATATGTGGCTCTTTCCAGGGTCCCTTTGAAATATCGGAATATAAAATTTTAGTATGCTCTGCCCCAGTAAACCATCTTCTTGGCCGGTTTTCCACAGCATACGCACTTGTCGGAGAGGTTCTCCTGCGCGAACGGCATGCAGCGGGAGGTTGCTGCAGTGTCTTCTTTGATCTTGTCCTCGCAGGCCTGATCGCCGCACCACATAGCTTTTACAAAGCCCGGTTTCTCGTTGATGGTTTTCACAAACTCATCGTAGGTGGTTGCAACGTAGGTGTGGGAATCGCGGTGTGCTCTTGCGCGCTCCAGCATATCGTTCTGAATGGTGTCTAAGAGTTCGCTTACCTTTGCCTCGATCTCATCTAAGGAAACGGTAATCTTCTCGTGGGTATCACGGCGAACCAGAACCGCCTCGTTGTTTTCGATATCTCTCGGTCCGATCTCCACACGTACCGGGATTCCGCGCATCTCAGACTCACTGAACTTCCAGCCCGGGCTCTTGTCGGAATCGTCCACTTTTACCCTGAAGTTGGAAAGAACATCTCTTAACTCAAAGGCCTTATCCAGAACGCCCTCTTTCTGCTGCTGAATCGGAACGATCACAACCTGAGTCGGAGCGATTCTCGGCGGCAGTACCAGACCGTTGTTATCGCCGTGTACCATGATGATCGCACCGATCATACGGGTAGTCATACCCCAGGAGGTCTGATGAACATACTGCAGGGTGTTGTCCTTTGCTGCATACTGAATGCCAAATGCCTTTGCGAAACCATCGCCAAAGTTGTGGCTGGTTCCGGACTGCAGTGCTTTTCCGTCATGCATCAGGGACTCGATGGTGTAGGTAGCCTCTGCGCCTGCGAATTTCTCTTTATCGGTCTTCTGACCGCGGATTACCGGGATAGCCAGTACCTGCTCACAGAAGTCTGCGTACAGATTCAGCATCTGGATGGTTCTTGCCTCAGCTTCCTCTGCGGTTGCGTGAGCGGTGTGGCCCTCCTGCCATAAGAACTCTCTGGAACGCAGGAACGGACGGGTGGTTTTTTCCCATCTGACTACAGAACACCACTGGTTGTATACCTTCGGCAGGTCACGGTAAGAGTGGATATCCTTTGCATAGAAATCACAGAACAGAGTCTCTGAGGTCGGGCGCACGCACAGACGCTCCTGAAGCGGCTCCAGGCCGCCGTGGGTTACCCATGCAACCTCCGGCGCGAAGCCTTCTACGTGATCTTTTTCTTTCTCCAGAAGGCTCTCCGGAATGAAAATCGGCATATATACATTCTGAACTCCGGTTTCCTTAAAGCGGCGGTCCAGCTCATGCTGGATGTTCTCCCAGATTGCGTAACCAGCCGGTTTGATGACCATGCAGCCCTTTACGCTTGCGTAATCACACAGCTCTGCTTTTTTTACCACATCCGTATACCACTGGGCGAAATCCTCGTCCATGGATGTGATGGCTTCTACTAATTTCTTATCCTTTGCCATGATAACTCTCCTTTATTTTTAATGAAAAAAATGTGCGCATCCTCGCGGAGCGTTTTTATATGATAGGACGCAATTTCCTACCATATAAAAAGATCATCCGGTCCTCTGCCATTTCTGACAAGGGACCGAATGACCAGATAAATTCGGCGGTACCACCCTGATTAGCGCTGCAATGCATGCAGGAGCGCTCACTCTATGCTCCGTTAACGCCGGAAACTACGCTGCAGTTCACTGCAGGACTCCAAGGCCGGTTCAGCTTCCAGGGACATGACGGCCTCGCACCAGATAGCCCTCTCTCTGTGATGTAATGTCTGCTTACTAATCCTCTTCACTGTCGTTTTCTCTTGCTTGATTTTAAGCCATTTTCCGCACTTTGTCAAGGGAAGGCAGACTCTCTGCTCCTTTTATTCCATAACATTATATCTGTTTATTTTTGTGTAAAACAGCAAATTTCTGTCAAATCCAGTCTGGTTTTTTGACTTGACATTTTATTTTCGTCTGCCTATAATGCAAATCATAAACTTAAGACCCAAACCGATCAGGAAAACCGTGCCGCAGCACATTCCGGATCAATAAAACAGGCAAAGGCGCTTGGAGATTTCACTCTCTGAGCGCCCTTTTGCATTTTTTCAGAAAGGCCAGATGTGCCGGATCTACCGGCAGCTCTGGAAGGTGAATGATATGGCTGACATGGTAAAAGTCGAACATCTGAAAAAGAATTTCGGTGACCTGGAGGTCCTGAAAGATATTAATCTGACTGTAAAGGAAGGCGAGAAGCTGGTCATCATCGGTCCCTCCGGTTCCGGAAAATCTACCTTTATCCGATGCATCAACCATCTGGAGGATCCGACAGCAGGCACCGTCTCCATTGCCGGAACTCCCGTTACCAAAAAGAACCATCTGGAAATGGCCAAGAAATATTCTTCCATGGTATTCCAGCAGTTCAATCTCTATCCGCACCTGACCGTGCTGGAAAACCTGACGCTGGCTCCGATCAAGCTGCAGCATGTGCCGAAGGAAGAGGCCAAAGCCACTGCGCTGAAATGTCTGGACCGCGTTGGATTAAAGGCCAAGGCCGGAAATTATCCGGTACAGCTTTCCGGCGGACAGCAGCAGCGTGTAGCCATTGCCAGAGCGCTCTGCACGAATCAGCCGCTGATTCTCTTTGATGAACCTACCTCAGCACTGGATCCGGAAATGGTCCAGGAGGTTTTAAATGTTATGGTCGAGCTGGCCAGGGAAAACATCACCATGATCTGTGTCACCCACGAAATGGGATTTGCCAGACAGGTCGCTGACCGGGTGATCTTCATGGACGGCGGATACATTGTTGAGGAAGGGACACCGGAGCATTTCTTCACCGCTCCGGAGCATGAGCGCACCAAAGCGTTCTTAAGCAAAATTTTACATTAATTTTTTCTATGAGGAGGAAAGAAATTATGAAAAAGAGCATGAAAAAAGTAACTGCCATGACCATGGCCGCTATGATGGCCGCACTGTTAGGCGGATGTGGTTCCTCAGCCTCTGAGACCACCGCTGCAGCAACCACCGCAAAGGCAGAAGAAACCACTGCAGCAGCCTCCGAAGCAGCAGCAGATACTACCGCTGCTTCCGGTGATGTCAGCGCAGATGTTCAGAAGATCGTTGACCGCGGCGTTTTAAAAGTAGGATGCAAATCGGATGTTCCAAACTTCTCCCTTCAGAACACCGCAACCGGTGAATATGAGGGCTTTGAGGATGACCTGGCTTACAACATTGCAGGTGAGATCTTCGGATGCACTCCGGAGGAAGCGAAAGATAAAAAGCTGGTAGAATTCCAGGGTGTTACCGCAAAGACCAGAGGACCGCTTCTGGAGAACGGCGAGATTGACCTGGTTATCGCAACCTTCACCATTACCGATGAAAGAAAAGAAACCTACAACTTCTCCACACCGTATTACACGGACGCAGTTGGCCTTCTGGTAAACAACGATTCCGGAATCGAGTCCATTGAAGACCTGGATGGTAAGATCATCGGTGTTGCACAGTCCTCCACCACCAAGGACGGCTTCAAAGCCTATGTAGAGGAAAAAGGCCTCAACGTAAATCCGGAATTCCAGGAGTTTGACGGCTACCCGGCACTAGCTCAGGCACTGGCTACCAAGCAGATTGACTGCTTCTCTGTAGACCGCGCGATCCTTTCCGGTTATGTAAATGATTCCAACCACATTCTGGATGACCGCTTCAGCGAGCAGGAATACGGCGTTGCATCTGCCAAAGAGAATACCGGTCTTGCTGAGCTGGTAGATGAGAAGGTAACTTCCATGATCTCTGATGGTTCCATGAAAGCACTGCAGGAACAGTGGAACTTACAGTAATACAACGCAAGACAATCTAAAAATCCAGTATGGAGGAGAACGCGTCACTGGCGCGTTCTCTGATTTTATAAAAATCTGATACAGCAAAGGATGATGAGTATTATGATCAAAGGTCTCTTAGAAGGAAAACGATGGGCCGCGCTTTGGAAAGCGCTCCCTGAATATTATGTGCCGGGATTTATCATGACTCTGAAGATTTCCATCGTCGGCCTTCTGGTCGCATTGCTCCTGGGAATTGTGTTCGGTACATTTTCTACAATGAAATTTAAACCCGCAAAAATCCTCGCACGTATTTACGTGGAGTTTCTGCAGAACACACCGCTGGCACTGCAGATCCTGTTTTACTACTCCGTGCTTCCACTCCTCTTTTCCAATTCCGGCTTTCGTATCCCAAAGTTTGTTCTGGGTGTTATCGGGGTTGGGGTATACCATGGAGCTTACATCGCAGAGGTTATCCGTACCGGTATCGAGGCTGTGCCGAAGGGACAGTCGGAAGCCGCCGCTTCCCAGGGCTTTTCGTATCTGGAGACCATGTACTACATCATTCTTCCCCAGACGATCCGCATCATCATGCCACCGCTGGCAAACCAGGCACTGAACCTGGTAAAGAACACCTCCATCCTGGCCATGGTAGCCGGAATGGATCTGATGTACTACACCGACTCCTGGGGTGCTGACCGCGGATACTTTGCCCAGGCATATTTCACCAGCGCGCTGCTGTATTTTATCATCTGCTTCCCGCTGGCCCGCCTTGGACGTTACCTGGAGATCCGTTCCATGCGTCTTCCGGCGCCGAAAAAAATCGTGATTAAGGAGGATGGCTTATGTTAGCTTTGTTTTATCAGATTTTCACCTTTGCCAATGTCACTTTTATGCTGAAGGGTCTTGCCATGTCCGTCGCCATCGCAGTACTGGCCACCGTTATCAGCATGTTTTTCGGCACCATCCTGGCGCTGATCCGCACCTACGCGAACGGACCGTTCCAATGGGCTTCTGCCCTTGTTGCTGTATACACGGAATTCTTCCGCTGCACGCCAAACCTGCTGTGGATTCTCTGGATCTATTTCACCATCAAGGGAAATAAGATCGCAGTTTCCGTGTTCGCCATCTCCCTGTTCACCTCCGCTGTCATGGCTGAGATCTTCCGCGGCGGCTTAAACTCCATCCCGAAGGGACAGTTTGAGGCAGCCCAGTCCCAGGGCTTCTCTTTCCTGCAGACGTTGTGGTACATCGTCCTTCCACAGACCTACAAGAAAGTCATCCCGGCGCTGCTCAGCCAGGTCATCACCATCATCAAGGATACTTCCTTCCTGAAGATGGTAGATGTAGCCGAATTCATGCGTAACTGTGCCATTGTCATGGGCAGCATCTACGATGTCCGCGGCATGATCATGCTGCTGGCCTTTGAGGCAATCTGCTATTTTGTGATCTGCTTCACGCTCAGCTGTGTTGTCAGAGGATATCAGAAAACCATTGTGACCGCTTAAGGAGGGCTGATTCATGGATAAATATATCATCACCATTACGAGGGAATTCGGAAGCCTGGGCCGTCCCATTGCCCATGCTCTCTCTCAGAAGCTTGGCATTGAATACTATGACCGGGATATCGTGGATGAGGTTGCAAAGCAGTTAAACCTGCCGGTCTCCCAGATCAGCGACGCAGAGGAAAGCTCCCACAACCACTTCTTCGCCCACATGTTTCCCCTGGGCACCGACAAACAATACATCCAGGATATGATCTTTGATGTTCAGAAAGACATCATTCTGGATCTGGCCCGGAAATCCAGCTGCATCATCGTGGGCCGCTGCTCCGATTTCCTGCTGCAGAATGAACCGAATGTTCTGAACATCTTCATCTACGCGCCTTACAAGGCACGGCTGGAAAACTGCGTGAATGCGCTGGAAATGTCCGAAGAGGATGCTAAACGCACCATCATGAAAGTCGACAAAGCACGATGTGCCTACCACAAACGCTACGCAGGATACTCCCCCTCCGACCCGCTGCACAAGCACCTGATGATCGATTCCTCCCTGCTCGGCGTAGAAGGAACCGCAGATCTGATTGCGGAGGTAGTACGGCGGAAGTTTCATTAAAATTGCAATTAAAAGCAATAGCAATAAAGGTCCGAAGCCGGGAATGCCGGGATAACCGGCTTCTGCTGTATTGCTCCCGCTAAGAGAGAAATAAA
>OCAS01000129.1_pt1 | contig 78564 bp, 58 predicted proteins | sample 1550751 | NCBI WGS metagenome assembly OCAS01 (sample SAMEA2580301, study PRJEB22360) | human gut metagenome | biome: human gut; feature: human-associated habitat; material: faeces | place: Denmark | collected 2008/2010
CCGCCGCCGATGGTGTACGGCAGCTCACCGTTCAGAAGCATCTTGTGGTACGGAAGGTTCTTTCTATCTTCGCATCCGGCCTTCTTTAACTGCTCTTCTAAGGATTTCTCATCTACACGGATACCCATGCTGGAGATCTCCAGGGCGCAGTTTAACTGGTCGTACCAGAACAGGATGTCGCCGTTTAACTGCCAGTCATCGTAGTCCGGTGCGCGTCCATCGTGGGGCTCACCGGTGGTGAGCTTGTCACCGATCTTCATGAGGAAGACACAGCCGTACTCTTTGGTGATGAGGTTCTCACGCTCCTTTGGAGTCTTGTCCGGGTAGCGGTCTGCCAGCTCCTGGGTAGTGATGAAGGTGATGTGCTCCGGCAGATGCTTTACAGCCTGCGGATATTTGTACCATACCTCATGCTCCATGTGCTTGATGATCTTGAAGATGGTCTGCACGGTGGATTCCAGGGTTTCGATGGTGCGCTCCTCTTTGGTGATGACCTTCTCCCAGTCCCACTGGTCTACGTAGCAGGAGTGGAGGTTGTCAAGCTCCTCATCGCGGCGGATGGCGTTCATGTTGGTGTAAAGGCCTTCGCCCGGCTCAAAGCCGTATTCCTTCAGTGCCATACGTTTCCATTTTGCGAGGGAATGTACGACCTCAACGGTCTCTCCCGGAATTGCGGCGATGTCGAACTGGACCGGACGCTCTACGCCGTTTAAGTTATCGTTCAGACCGCTGGACTGGGTAACGAACAGCGGCGCGGAGATACGCTCTAAGTGCATCTCTTTTCCGAATTCCTTCTGGAATGTATCGCGAATGTATTTGATTGCTTCCTGAGTCTCACGGACGGTGAGATGAGGATCATAGTTTGCTGGAATGATCAGTGCCATGGTTGTTCCCTCCCTGTATTGCGTTAGGTTTCATAAAAAAGGAGCTTTGCCTGAGCAAAACTCCGCATGATATTTAATGGTAGCATTTTTGGAATAAAATCACAAGTATTTTCTTAGTTTTAAATATTATATTAGCATCCGGCTAATTTTATGTCAAGGAAGGCAAAAAAATAGGAGCCGCTTTTCCCCCACAGAAAGCAGCTCCTGGTCACGATCAAAAACCGTTACACAATACAGTCTTCGCTTGGTATCCCCATACCAGTTAAGAAAATAAAAGGCGCCGGAGTGATGGCGCTCATGTCTTTCTTACAAAAGACACTATAGCATCAATTCCAGGTAGCGTCAAGGAATATTGTGCAATTTTAAGAAGATTGTGCACTTTGGAGAGGAAAAACTGCTCAAATTGTATACACGCGTCCGCAGCACAAAGACGTTCGTTTACACTACGGGGAAAAACTAAAAATGTGACAGAAAAACTTTTTTTTAGGAATAAAAACGAAAGCTTCTTTGTGCAAATTTCATGAGAATGCCTGACGCATAAGAGAGGGGAATTCTCACATACTAAATGGAAAGGCAAGTTGTAAGTGACATAAAATAAGGAAAGGTGACAAAATACCATGCAGTTTTCGAAAAACCTGGAAGATAATCTGGAACATCTGAAGCAGACACTGAGTCTGGAAAAGAATTTTGACGTGGTTTACCGTGTCGTTTCCATTGGCGGAAAAAAGGGCTGTTTGTTGTTTGTGGACGGACTGACGAAGGACGAAGTTCTCTTAAAGATTTTGCAGGCCTGGTGGAGTATTAAGCCGGAGGATCTTCCGGCGGACGCCAATGGTTTTTCCGGAAAATATATGCCTTACGGGGAGGTGGGGCTGATCGCGAATGAGGAGGATATGATCGTACAGCTGTTAAGCGGTATTACGGCGGTGCTCATTGACGGTTATGACAAATGCATGATGATAGACTGCCGCACCTACCCGGCCCGCGGTGTGGGAGAGCCGGAGAAGGATAAGGTGCTGCGAGGTTCCAGGGACGGCTTTGTGGAGACTCTGATTTTTAACACGGCACTGATCCGCCGCCGGATCCGGGATCCGAAGCTGATCATGGAAATTTTAAGCGCAGGCAACAGCTCCCACACGGACATTGCGGTCTGTTATATGGAAGGAAGGGTGGATGAGGAGCTCTTAAACAATATCCGAAGCCGGATCCGGAATCTGCGGGTAGACGCGTTGACCATGAACCAGGAGAGTCTGGCAGAGGGAATCTTCCCTTACAAATGGTACAACCCGTTCCCAAAATTTAAGTTTTCGGAGCGGCCGGATACGGCGGCAGCTTGTATTCTGGAGGGAAATATCGTAATCCTGGTGGATAATTCTCCGGCGGCCATGGTGCTGCCCTCCTCCGTGTTTGATATCATTGAGGAGGCAGATGATTATTATTTCCCGCCGGTAACCGGAACCTATCTGCGCTTATCCCGCATGATGACAGGCGTTCTCTGTCTGCTTCTTACGCCGACGTGGCTTCTTGGCATGATGCATGCGGATGCGCTGCCGCAGTGGCTGGGGTTTACGAAGCTTTCGGATATGACCTATGTGCCGCTGATCTTTCAGCTTCTGATCCTGGAATTTGCCATTGACGGCCTGCGTCTGGCAGCCATCAACACTCCGAGTATGCTGACCACCCCTTTAAGCGTCATTGCCGGTATTGTGCTGGGCGAGTATTCGGTGAAATCCGGGTGGTTTAACTCAGAGACCATGCTTTACATGGCGTTTGTGACCATTGCCAACTACAGTCAGTCCAGCTTTGAGCTTGGGTACGCGCTGAAATTCATGCGTGTTATCATGCTTTTATTTACGGCGGTGTTTGATGTGTGGGGGTATATCATTGGATTTGTGATTGCGGTCTGCGCGATTGTATTCAACAAGACCATTGCCGGAAAGAGCTATATTTACCCGATCATTCCGTTCAGCTGGAAGGAACTCAAAAAGCGGTTCTTCCGCGGCCGGCTTCCGGTAATTCCGGAAAGCCAGAACGCGAAACAGTGAAAAGGTATTTATGCTTTCCACTTTGTTGTATACAGGATATCTCGGTTAACGGTGCTGTAGAGCATCTCCTTCACCATATCCGGTTCGTGGGTCTGGCCCAGGATCCACATGAGCTTGGTGACGGTGGCCTCCAGGGTCATGTCGTAAGCCTCCAGAAGCCCGAACTCTTTCTTGATGGTCTTGCCAATTTCGTAGACGGACATATTGCTGCCTTCGTTGGTAACCTGGGTGGTCATGATGACGAATTTGCCCGCGTTCACCCAGCGCTCAATGGCACGGTGGAAGCTGTCATCTTCATAGGAAGGAATGCCGCCCACGCCGAAGGATTCAATGATGATCGCGTCGTAATGTTTGAACAGGTAATCCAGGATGTCGCCGTTCATGGACGGGATCAGCTTTAACAGGGTTACCTTGCTGTCCAGCTTGTGATAGAATGTGACCTCATCCTGCATCTGCTCTTTGTCGTCCAGGTAGAAGATAATGTGGTTGTCCTGGATGGTGGCAATGTATGGGAAGTTGATGCTGGAAAACGCGTTGTAGCTCTTGGTGCGTTCCTTTTTACCGCGGGTTCCGGCAATGACCTTGCCGTCAAAGACGATGTTGACGCCATGGGCTTTGTCGCAGCTTGCAAAGAGGAAACTGTCGGACAAGTTGGTCTTGGCATCGGTAATCTCCAGGTCAATGGGTTTCTGGGCACCGGTGACGACAATCGGTTTTGGAGAATTCTGGATCAGGTAGGAGAGAGCGGATGCGGTGTAGGCCAGGGTGTCGGTGCCATGACAGACAACAAAGCCATCGTATTGATCGTAATATTTTTCAATGGTGGAAGAGATTAACAGCCAGTGCTTTGGCTGGATGTTGGTGCTGTCAATGTTGATGATCTGCATGGCAGTCACTTCACAGAACTCTTTGACATCCGGTACGAAACCAAGAAGTTCTTCTGAGGTGATGAGTGGCTTTAAGCCTTCTTCACTGCGCTTGGAGGCAATGGTGCCGCCGGTGGCAATCATCAGGATACGTTTCAGGTTCTTCTTCGGGATTTTCATAGTTGGGTATTAGGCCTCCTGTAATAAAAAACTTGTGGGTTTTTTAAATTCGTTTTATTATTATAGCATCACGAATAAAGAAAAGAAAGGAATAAAAAATATGGCAGCAATTCCTAAAGATCCGGTGATGCTGATGAGCTTTTTAAACACGCAGCTTCGGGACAATTACAGCAGTTTTGAGGATCTGTGCGGCGCGTATGATCTGGATGCGGAGGAAATGAAGAAAAAACTGTCCGCGATCGATTATCATTATGATGTGGACAGGAACCAGTTTGTATAAGGTATAAAAATCGTTGTAAGATGCTATATTAATCGTATGAACAGATTACGGCGATTTTTATTTCATTTTTTCCTGTGCGGTATGACTGGATGGTGCCTGGAGGTTGTGTTTACTTCCATGGAATCCATTCTGATCCATGACTGGCGGCTGATGGGGAGAACTTCACTCCTGATGTTTCCAATTTACGGCTGCGGCGCCCTGCTGGCACCCATTGGCAGACTGGCAGACCTGTGGATCGGGGACGGACCATTAAGCCGCATGGACTGGATCATACGGCACGGCCTGCTTTATATGGTGCTTATTTTTACGGCAGAGTATCTGTCGGGTGCTGTTTTAACGGCATGGGGGATGTGCCCCTGGAACTATACCGGGTTTCAGACCAGTGTAAACGGGCTGATCCGCCTGGATTTTGCGCCGCTGTGGTTTGCCACCGGCCTGCTGTTTGAATGGATTTCCAAATTTCCAAAAAAGAGGTGCGAATGACTTGTTTTTGCACCTCTTTTTTTATATACTGGACAGGAATACTTACAAAAAGAATGAGGTGTGGGATGATACGAGTAATTTTGATTCTCCTGGTGCTGATCGTATTTCTCCTGGTGAGTGCGCTGCCGCTCCTGATCGGAGAAAAGTGCGTCTGGAAAAACGATGAAAACCGCCAGAAGGAATATGCCCTGCAGGTTGTAAAGCGGGTGCTGCGCATGGTGTTCCGCCTGACCGGTTCTACGCTGACAGTGAAAGGACTGGAGAACATTCCGGACATGCCGGTTTTGTATGTGGGAAATCACAGAAGCTATTTTGATATCGTGACCGGTTATATTGTAGTGCCGGGGCAGACCGGCTTTATAGCCAAAAAAGAGATGGAAAAGATTCCGCTTCTGCGGGAATGGATGCGCAATGTGAATTGCCTGTTTTTGGACCGCAAGGATATCAAGGCGGGCTTAAAGACTATTCTGGAGGGAATCGAGAAGGTAAAAGGCGGATCTTCCGTATGGATATTCCCGGAGGGGACCCGCTGCAAGGCGAAGGATCCGGCAGAGCTTCTGTCTTTTAAGGAGGGAAGCTTAAAGATCGCGGAGAAATCCGGATGTCCGGTGGTGCCGGTGGCCATTACCGGAACCGCGGAGATCCTGGAAAAGCATTTTCCGTTTATCCGTCCGTCTCATGTGACGATTGAGTTCGGAGAACCGTTTTATATCAAAGAGCTTCCGGCAGAAGACCGAAAACGTGCAGGCGCCTACAGTGAGGCACGGATCAGAGAAATGCTGGTAAAAGAGCAGGAAGAGCGCCGCGGTTTACGCAGGGCGTGAGCAGCCGGAAAACACCGGCAGAGACAAAGGAGAGAAGCAGTGGATTTACTGGAGTGCAGAAATAAATTAGATGTGATCGATAAGCAGATCGTAAAGTTATTTGAGGAGCGCATGGACATCTGCGGTAAGGTGGCAGAGACCAAGATTGCTTCCGGAAAAGCCGTTTATGACGCGGAGCGCGAGAAGCAGAAGCTGGATGCGGTCAGCGCCATGGCGGACAGCGAGTTTAACCAGGTGGCGGTGCGGGAACTGTTCTCTCAGATGATGTCCATCAGCCGCAAGTACCAGTATTCCATCCTGGCGGAGCATGGCCGGGCCATGAAGCTGGGATTTGAGCGTCTGGATCAGCTGCCCATGGAGGGCGTGCGCGTGGTACACCAGGGAGTGGAAGGCGCTTACAGCCATGCGGCAGCCATTCAGTATTTTGGAGAGAAAGCAGAAATTTATCATGTGGCCCGTTTTGAGGATGCCATGAAGGAAGTGCAGCTGGGCAATGCAGATTACGCAGTGATGCCGATTGAGAATTCCTCTGCGGGAGCTGTCATTGATATGTATGACCTGCTGACCCGCTACGACAACTACATTGTGGCAGAGACCTTTCTTCCGGTGAATCATGCGCTGCTTGGTGTGCCGGGGGCAAAGCTGTCCGATGTGAAGACGGTATTTTCCCATCCGCAGGCGCTGATGCAGTGTTCTGCTTTCTTAAATGATAACGGTCTGAAACAGATCAGCGTGGAGAACACCGCAGTAGCAGCAAAGCGTGTGGTAGAGGAGGGCGACAAGTCCCAGGCAGCCATCGCCAGCGAGATTGCCGGAAAGCTGTACGGACTGGAGCTGTTAAAGCCATTTATCCAGAACAATCAGGGCAATACCACCCGCTTCGTGATTCTGGCAAACCGCAAGGTCTACCAGAAGGATGCTGGCAAGATCAGCCTCTGCTTTGAACTGCCGCATACCAGTGGCTCTCTTTATAACATGCTGGGCAATTTCATCTTCAATCATGTGAATATGATGATGATCGAGTCCCGGCCGATTCCGGGAAAAAACTGGGAGTACCGGTTCTTCGTGGACATTGAGGGCAATCTGCAGGATGCAGGCGTGAAGAACGCGCTGCGGGGCATTGGCGCGGAGGCGCAGAATTTTAAGATCCTTGGCAATTATTAATTTCCATAACGGTTCGGTGAAAAAGCACGGAGAAGTGCGTTTTGCCGGGCCGTTATGAGCATACAGGAAACTTTACAGGAGGGATTGCGTATGGTACGGACATTCGCGGCAATCGATGTCGGTTCCTTTGAACTGGAACTTGGAATTTATGAGATTACGGATAAGGGAAATGTCCGCACAGTGGATCAGGTGAAGCATATGATCGCGCTGGGCAAGGACACTTATAATACAGGAAAAATCAGCTACCGTCTGGTGGAAGAAATGTGCGAGGTACTACAGGACTTTGTACGGATCATGAAAGAGTACCAGGCGAAGGAGTACCGGGCTTATGCCACCAGCGCCATGCGGGAGGCAAGAAACAGCCAGATCGTATTAGAGCAGCTTCGGGTGCGGACCGGGATTGATGTAAAGATCATCAGCAATTCGGAGCAGCGTTTTATCAGCTACAAGGCCATTGCGGCAAAGGACGCGGAGTTCCAGAAGAATATCCAGCGCGGTACGGCGATCGTGGATGTGGGCTTTGGAAGCATGCAGGCATCCCTGTTTGACAAGGATGCACTGGTTTCCACCCAGAACCTGCCGCTTGGTGTGCTGCGCCTGCGGGAACTGATCGCCCATGAGAAGCTGACCCAGCAGGGTGCCCAGAACCTGATCGCAGAGCTCATCGACAATGAGCTGGTGACTTACCGGAAGATGTACTTAAAAGACCGGGAGATCAAAAATCTCATTGCCATCGGTGAGCCGATCCTTTCCCTTTATTATAAAATGGCAGAGGGAAAGCATTCCGAGCAGATCACGATCCAGGAATTCAATCGTTTTTATGAGCGTTTAAAGAGCATGACTCTCGCGCAGGCGGAAGACTATTTTGATGTGAATGAGGAGTATGCAAGCCTGATGTTCCCGGCAGCCGCTATTTATAAGCGTATGCTGGAAATCACGGGAGCAGAATTTATCTGGGTGCCGGGCATCCGCATGACAGACGGTATGGCGGCGGAATACGCGGAGGATAAAAAACTTATCCGTTTTAATCACAGCTTTGAGAACGATATCATCGTTACTTCCCGAAACATGGCAAAGCGTTACAAATGTTATATGCCTCATATCCAGAACGTGGAGGAGGCGGCCCTCAAGGTCTTCGACAGCCTGAAAAAGTATCATGGTCTGGGACCGCGGGAGCGGCTGCTTTTGCAGATCGCGACGAACCTGCATTCCTGCGGAAAGTTTGTGACTATGCGTGGAGCTGACGAATGCGCCTATAACATGATCATGGCAACCGAGATCATTGGTCTGTCCCATGTGGAGCGTGAGATTGTAGCCAATATCGTGAAGTATCACCAACAGAAATTCCGTTATAACGAGGTGCAGGTATCGGCAAAGCCATCCAAGGACAGCCGCCTGGTATCCACGGAGGATCTGTCCATTGTAATTGCCAAGCTGACAGCGATTCTGCGGCTGGCCAATTCCATGGACCGGGGACATACCGGAAAACTAAAGGATTGCCGTCTGAATGTGAAGGATGGACAGCTGGTGATTCAGACGGACTGCCCGGCAGATGTGACGCTGGAGGCCATATCCATTGCGGATAAGGGGGATTTCTTTGAGGAAATCTTTGGGATCCGTCCGGTATTAAGACAGAAAAGGAGGGTGTAAGCCATGCCGGAGATTGATGAGAAGTATTTGAAATCGGAAAATTATGTGAATCGCGAAATGAGCTGGCTGGAATTTGATTTCCGTATTCTGGGCGAGGCCAGAGACAAGGCAATTCCGCTATTTGAGCGACTGAAGTTTTTAAGTATTACATCGTCCAACCTAGATGAGTTTTTCATGGTGCGTGTGGCATCCTTAAAGGACATGGTACACGCCAAATATAAAAAGGCTGATATTGCAGGCTTAAGAGCCGATCAGCAGCTGGAGCTGATCGGGGAGAAGACCCATGAGCTGGTCAATCTCCAATATTCCACCTATAACCGTTCTCTGCTTCCGGCCTTGAGGCAGCAGGGACTGCAGCTCATCTGCGAGCATGAGGAGCTTTCTGAGGAGGATGGTGCTTTCGTGGACCAGTTTTTCCATGAGGATGTCTATCCGGCACTGACTCCCATGGCGGTGGATTCCTCCCGTCCCTTCCCGCTCATCCGCAACAAGTCCTTAAACATTGCGGCGCTGGTGCAGAAAAAAGACAGTGAGGACGAGGAACTGGAATTTGCCATGGTACAGGTTCCGTCCGTGCTTCCGCGTATCGTGGAGCTTCCGGCGGACCCGGAGGGCGAGCGCCGGGTTATCCTGCTGGAGGAAGTCATTGAGCGGAACATGAAGGATTTGTTCCTGAACTATAACATCGTCACGGCTCATCCGTTCCGGATCATGCGGAACGCGGACTTTACGCTGGATGAGGAAGAGGCAGAGGATCTGCTGGAAGAGATTCAGAAGCAGCTGAAGAAGCGCCAGTGGGGCGAGGTCATCCGCCTGGAGGTTGAGGAAAAGGTAGACAAGCGCCTGCTTAAGATCTTAAAACGGGAGCTTTCCGTCAGCAGTGAAGACATTTACGAGATCAGCGGTCCGCTGGATCTCACCTTCCTCATGAAGATGTACGGCATGAGCGGTTTTGACCACTTGAAAGAGCCGTCCTATACGCCACAGCCGGTCCCGGCTTTCATGAATGACGATGATATCTTTACCAACATCCGCAAGGGAGATATTCTTCTGCATCATCCATACCAGACCTTTGATCCGGTGGTAAATCTGGTGCGGAAAGCGGCAAAGGATCCGGATGTTCTGGCCATCAAGCAGACCCTGTACCGTGTCAGCGGCCATTCCCCGATCGTGGCGGCCCTGGCTGAGGCAGCTGAGAACGGCAAGCAGGTATCGGTTCTGGTGGAATTAAAGGCGCGGTTTGATGAGGAGAACAATATCAACTGGGCGAAGAAGCTGGAGAAAGCCGGATGTCATGTGATCTACGGTCTGGTGGGCTTAAAGACCCACTGCAAGATCACACTGGTGGTACGCCGCGAGGAAGACGGCATCCGCCGTTATGTCCATCTGGGAACCGGAAACTACAACGACTCCACCGCAAAGCTCTATACGGACTGCGGCCTTATAACCTGCCATCCGCTGATCGGTGAGGACGCGACCGCAGTGTTCAACATGCTGTCCGGTTACTCCGAGCCGCCGACCTGGAACCGCCTGATCCTGGCTCCGCTGTGGCTGAGAAAACGCTGCGTCCGCATGATCCGCAGAGAAACCATGCGGGCCAGAGAGGGCAAACCGGCCCACATCATGGCGAAGATGAACTCCCTGTGTGACCGGGAGATTATTGCGTGCCTGTATGAGGCGTCCTGCGCCGGAGTAAAGATCGAGCTGGTAGTGCGCGGCATCTGCTGTCTGAAGGCAGGTGTGCCGGGCCTCAGCGAAAATATCAGCGTTCACTCGATTGTCGGAAACTTCCTGGAGCACGCCCGCATCTTCTACTTTGAGAACGGCGGAAGCCCGGAGGTTTACATGGGAAGCGCCGACTGGATGCCGCGTAACCTGGACAAGCGCGTGGAGATCATGTTCCCGATGGAGGATCCAGTGTTAAAAGAGCAGGTTATCCATATCTTAAAGGTGCAGCTGGAGGATAATGTGAAAGCCCATATCCTGCAGCCGGACGGAACCTACGAGAAGATCGACAAGCGGGGCAAGGTTCTTGTGACAGCCCAGCAGCAGTTCTGTGAGGAGGCTATCGCTATGGCGAAGGCCGCCGTGAAGCAGGATGATGTGCATAACACCCGGGTGTTTGTACCGGCGGAAAGCCATTAGTATTTTGTCTGTCCCTGGTATTCTGCTTCGTAATCTGTTACCAGTTCAATAAAATATTTTTCCGGCTTGCTTAAGTAGGTTCCCTTTAAGTAAGCCACGCCCCGGTGCCATATCTCATGGGGCGAAACGGAGAAGAAGACAATGTCCGGATTCGGCTGCGCGTAAGACTGCGGCAGGAATACCGGACATTGCTGGTTTTTGGCCATGTTCAGCATCGTGCGGTTGTTGCCGGTCTCAAAGAGAATTTTGGGGCGGATGTTGTTGTAAAGGAAAGTACGGTCCGCCAGTTCCCGGCTCAGGGTGTCACGGGTGGGGAGCACAAAGTAATCCTGACGCAGCAGGGATAAGTCCAGATCCGGCAGTGTTTTCCAGCTTTCTTCCCCGGCCAGATGGGCCAGCGGGTGACTGGCAGGAAGCGCAAGGACCAGATACTCCGCGCCAAAATCCCGGTATTCCAGATCCGGGTTCTGCTTGCCGGTGGCGTAGGCCACGCAGGCCAGAGTGATTTCTTTCTGTAAAAGAAGCTGTTCCATCTTTTTGATGCGGGCCTCATGAATGCGGAAGGTGATGCCCGGGTAACGTTTGTGGAACACCGGATAGAGGTCGGAAAACATCATGGAACCGCGCTCCGGGGTGTAGGCCAGTGCAATCTCCCCCACGGTTTCATCCGCAATATCATGAATGATTTTATAGGTTTCTTCTTTCATATCTATCATCTGATGGGCAGTCACCAGATAGATCCGGCCGGCAACGGTGGGGATCATCTGGCGTTTTTTTCGTTCAAAGAGCGGCATGCCAAGCTCTTTCTCCAGTTTTAGAAGCTGCTGGTTTAAAGCAGACTGGGTGATAAATAATTTTTCTGCCGCTTTGGAGATGCTTTCCTCCTGTTCAATGGCAATGATGTACTCGATTTGTCTCAGATCCATAAAAAACAATTCCTCCACTCTGTTAATTATCTGACAATGCAAAAACCCGGATTTTAATGAAAAACTATTAATTTAACTAAGATTTTGAATAAAAACACATAAGTTGAATTAAGAATATTTCTCAATTATACTAGGGCCATACAAAGAACTCAAGCAGAAAATGAGAAATAAAGAGCAGAGTGAAAGGGGAATATTCAAATGGCATTTCGTTGTACACCGCCGACCAAGGATCCGGTAGCTACCCTGGCTTACCGTCCGTGGGAACTGGCAATCAAACCGTTCCAGGTTGCGCCGCAGACCTGGTATGTAGCAGGACAGACCTGGGTGGGCTGTTATTTAATTGACACAGGGGACGGGCTGATCCTCATCGACACGGCAATCGCGGAGAGTGCTTACATGCTGGTGGATTCCATCTACCGTCTGGGCTATCGTCCGGAGCAGATCAAAAAGATCCTCATCAGCCACGCGCACTTTGATCACTGTGGAGCCGCAGCTATCATGAAAAAGCTGACCGGCGCAGAGATGTACTTGTCCAAAGAGGACTGGGAATTCATGAAGGCCTGCCCGAAGGAGACCATCGACATCGACAAGGATTCCCATCCGCAGTATTTCGAGCCGGATTGTTTCTATTCCGATGAGGAGCCGATTACCCTGGGCAATGTCACCATCCACAGCATGCTGACTCCGGGTCACACCATTGGCTGCACCTCCTTCTTCTGGGAAGTGACTAACCCGGCAAACGGAGAGCGCTATGTGGTGGGCATGCACGGCGGTGTGGGCGCCAACACCATGAATGACAAGTATTACGCTCAGAGTGAGTATCTGACTCCGGACCTGCGTGACCGCTTCCTGGCAGACGCGGAGAAGGTCGGCAATATCCATGTAGACATTGCCCTGCCGAGTCATCCGAACCAGATCGAGATCACAGACCGGGCCGGACAGTACACCGACGAGTCTCAGCCGTTTTTGGATGACACCATCTGGAAACAGTTCGTGGAAGAGCGTGTGCGCCAGGTACGCGCGATGATGAAGTAACAGAGAGAAAGCATTCAAAGGAGAAGAGAACATGGAAATGTATATTGTACTTGCGATTACACTGTTCATGATGGTGATGTTCATCTGGAACAAAGTGCCGTTCGGCGTTACCACCATGACCTGCTGTCTGCTGCTGGCTATGTTCGGAATCGTAGATATTCCGAAGGCGTTTGGCGGATTTGGAAACAAGATTGTTGTATTGATCGCGCCGATGCTGGTACTCAGTGCCGCACTTGGCAAGACAAGTCTGGTTATGAAGATCAGCAGCGTGCTGAACGCAGCAAAGGGAAAACGCGGAACCGTCCTGATTCTTGTTTTCTATGCAGTCGGCATGGTAATGGCTCAGTTTATCCCGACAACCGCAGCAATCTCCATTCTGGTTATTTTCTTGTTAACCCTGGACAATGCCGGAGATATTACACCGAAGCGTCTGCTTCTTCCGCTTCTTGGTGTTATGGTCGGATGTAAATTCCGTTTCCCGGTGGGCCTGGGTGCTACCACCTTTGCTACCTTAAACGGTATGTATGAGGGAGTCATCGGTGATCATCCGGAGTATATGCTTTCCATGCTGGATCCCTTCAAGGTTGCCATCATCCCGATGGTAGTACTGACCATTTACTGCCTGTTCGCATGGAAGCTGATGCCGAAGGAAGAAGGAATCAATCAGGATGCCCTGAAGAAAACATCCACCGAAAAACAGCTCACCGATGCGCAGGAAATGATTGTATACGGAGTATTCGTAGTCGTTATGCTACTGATGCTGTTAAACAAGTACACTGGCAATATGCTTTATCTGGCTCCGGCCGCAGGCGTTCTGGTTCTGATCTACACTAAAGTAGTTTCCGTTCCGGAGGCAGTAAAAGGCCTGACTGCGGATATGACCTGGATGCTGGCTGGCGTTCTGATCGTGGCAGACGCCCTCGGTTCCACCGGTGCTGGTGATATGATCGGAAACGCGATCTTATCCATTCTGGGTGAGAATCCAAGCTCTGTAACCGTTATGTTTGTATTCTCCTTTGCAACCGTTATCATGACTACTTTCCTGTCCAACATGGCAACCCAGTCCGTGCTGATCCCGATCGCGGCATCTGTAGCACTGGCAGCCGGATGGGATCCGAGAGGCCTGGTTCTGATCATCGGTACCTGCAATTACTATGCTCTGGGCTTCCCGTCCGGTTCCGGTGAGGCAGCCGTCTGCTTCGCAGCCGGTGGTTACAACCCGTTAAAGGTTATGAAATTTACCTTCCCTTATATGATCATCGCAGCGATCAGTACCGCGGTTTCCGCGCAGCTTCTGTTCCCGCTGTACTAATTGAAAATATGTTCAGAGAGGCGTCCCGCTTTTGGGGCGCCTTTTGACGTTTCCGGCTTTTCCTCTTCTTACCGGAAATGTAATAAAAAAGTAAGACGGGAGCTCCTCTTTTATGGTACACTAGAGAAAGAATAAAACGGGGCCGACATAGCTTTGGGGCTTCCCGAATAACGATAGATATACGAGGAGGAATCAGTCATGGCAGAAACAAACATTCTGGTAGTGGACGATGAACAGGAGATTGCGGACCTGGTAGAGATTTATCTGGTTAGCGACGGTTATAAAGTATTTAAGGCATCCAACGCCCAGGACGGTCTGGATATTTTAGATAAGGAAGATATTCATCTTTGCCTTCTGGATATCATGATGCCGGGCATGAACGGCCTGGAGATGTGCAAGAAGATCCGGGAGACCAACAACATCCCGATCATCATGCTGAGCGCCAAGTCCACCGATCTGGATAAGATCCTGGGGCTTGGAACCGGTGCGGATGATTACGTGGTAAAGCCATTCAACCCGCTGGAGCTGACAGCCCGGGTCAAATCCCAGCTGCGCCGCTATACCCAGTTAAACCCGAACAGCAATGTACATGAGACCGTGAAGAATGAGATCAGCATCCGTGGCCTTACGATCAACAAAGACAATCATAAAGTAACGGTGTACGATGAAGAAGTCAAGCTGACCCCGATTGAATTTGACATCCTGTATCTCCTGGCTTCCAATCCGGGCAAGGTGTTCAGCACGGATGAGATCTTTGAGAAGGTCTGGAACGAGAAGGTCTATGAGGCCAACAACACCGTTATGGTACATATCCGTCGTCTCCGCGGCAAGATGAAGGAGGACGAGCGTCAGGACAAGATCATCACCACAGTGTGGGGGGTAGGATACAAAATTGAAAAATAACGCCAGAAAAAGCGATTTAAGCCACCGCTACCATACGCGGGTCATAGCAAACATCATCTACAGCACCCTGGTGGCCTGCCTCATTGATGTGTTTCTGGTCACAAACCTGAACATGCTGGCCGAGTATGCGCAGCGTTCCGAGCATTCCAGTGCCCTGTTGAATGTGGTAGGGCAGTCAGATGTGGTGGTGGTTCTGGTTTACGTACTCATCGGCATTCTGGCTTTTGCCGTGACCTTTCTGCTTCTGCAGGAAAAATCCGCGGCATACATTGGCCGGATTTCCGATGCGGTAGAACGGATTTCCGAGGGCGATTTAAACACACAGGTGGAGGTGGTGGGAGATGACGAGTTTTCTTCCATGGCATCCAACTTAAATAAGATGGTGGAGGATATCCGCCGCCTGATGGATAAGGAACGCGAATCCGAGCGCACCAAAAATGAGCTGATCACCAATGTGGCTCACGACCTGCGCACACCGTTAACCTCGATCATCGGATATCTGGAGCTGTTATCCGGCCCGGTAGTCCTGCCGCCGGAGATGCAGAAAAAATACATAGACATCGCCTACAGCAAGGCCAAGCGCCTGGAAAAGCTCATTGAGGATCTGTTCGGCTTTACCAAGATGAACTACGGAAAGCTGGCCATGCATGTGTCCAAGGTGGATATCGTAAAGCTTTTAGGGCAGCTTCTGGAGGAGTCCTATCCGAACTTTGCCAACAAGGGGCTTTCCTATGAGCTTCAGAGCAATGTGCCGGCCAAGATCATCACGGCGGACGGCAACCTTCTGGCCCGCCTGTTTGACAACCTGATCGGCAATGCCATCAAGTACGGCGCGGAGGGCAAACGGATCCTGGTGAAGGTCATGGCCGATACCGATACGGTACAGGTTTCCGTGACCAACTACGGTTACGTGATCCCGGCGGAGGAGCTTCCGCTGATATTTGACAAGTTCTACCGGGTCGAGCAGTCCCGCTCCACCCATACCGGAGGAACCGGTCTGGGACTTGCCATCGTAAAAAACATTGTAGACATGCATGGCGGAACCATCACGGTGAAGAGTGATTTGAACGGCACCGTGTTCACGGTAACCCTGCAGGTGGATTTTGATGTAGATAAGGAACATTTTGGAGAACTCTGATGTGGATGAATAAAAAAATTTTTTCAGGCATCCGGATGGTCAGACCCCTGAAAAAGGCAGCAGTCTGTTTTGCGGCTGCCGGCTTTTTGGGTGGTCTGGCTTTTTGCGCTCCGGCCTGGGCGCAGGATGATCCGGTGAGCATGGATGTAAGCTATGGCTATGAAGACAGCGCCAAGGGCGGGCGTTACCTGCCGGTAAATGTCACCATACAGAATAACCAGGAGACTCCGGTAGAGGGAACCCTGGAAATTAAAACAAGAGAATCCGATGAGACGGTATACCGCTACGATTACGGCGTAGAGATAGAGGCGAAGGGCAGCGAAACGACGCGCTACTACATTCCGCTGGGTACGGCAGCCGATGAACTGGTGCTGTCTCTGGCAGATGATTCCGACAATGTGCTTTTAAGCCGCAAGGTGAAGCTGAATGTGAGCCGGGATGTGCCGGAGCTGTTTGTGGGTGTGCTTTCGGACGCCCCGTGGGAGCTTCATTATTTAAACAGCGTTGGCATCAACTACAGTACCCTGCGTACCCGTACCTTTGAGCTGGATGGCACAGACTTTCCGGAGGATGAGGTGGGCTTAAGCCTTTTTGATGTGCTGGTGGTCAATAATTATAAGCTCCGCGATCTTTCCGGAACGCAGACGGCAGCAATCATGAACTGGGTTCAGGACGGCGGTGTGCTGATCCTGGGAACCGGTGACCGGGTAGATGATACCCTGGGCCGTTTTGCGCCGGAGCTTCTGGATGATTCTTACGGAACACCCAACATCACGCATATCAACCTGGCGGAAGACTTCACTGCGGTGAATGAGCCGGGAGCCGGCATGCTGGCTATTTCCTGTGTGGATGTACCGCTTCATGGCGGCAATGTGATCCTCTCCAGCAACGGTTTTCCGCTTCTGACAGCGGCAGTGAAGGAGCAGGGACTGGTGGCTGTAGCTGCCTTTGATCTGGGCGACATTGCGGCTTTCTGTGAAAAGCAGACCTCCTATGTGAATTACCTGTTTACCAATTTACTTGGTGAGGAGCGCATCAATCAGCTGGCCGAGGTGGTTTACAGTGGCAACTCCGGCCGGTTCTGGGCTGTTCAGGGGTTAATTAACATCGGAGATGTGGATAAGCTGCCGAACCTCTGGCTTTATGTGGGGATAACCGGCCTGTATCTGATCATTTTGGGACCGGGGCTTTATCTGTTTCTGCGCGGCCGGGGCCTTCAGAATATGTACCGCAAGGGTGTGGTGATCGTGGCCCTTGGCTTTTCGGCTCTTGTGTATGTGCTTGGCATGCCGACCCGCTTCCGCTCTACGTTCTACACCTATGCGGCAATCCAGGATGTGACCGATGATTATATCACGGATACGACCTATATCAATATCCGGAATCCTTACAACCGCCCGTACACCGTGGAACTGGATCCGGGCTACCGCCTGCTTCCCATCACAAGAAGCAGTCAGTATACCGTGGGCGGACAGTCTCTGGATGTGGATGAGCCGTACCAGATCGCGATCCGCACCGGGGAAGATACGCTGACGGTGAAGGGCCAGAACATTTCCGCATTTACTCCGCGCTATTTCCGCCTGGAACGGCGCACAGAAAATACGGACCGGGTGGGCATCACGGGCGAGGTAGATTACTTTGAGGGACAGATTCAGGGGACGCTAACCAACCAGTTCCCATATCCGATTGAAAACGCAACCCTGGTATTATATGGAAATATGGTCCAGATCGGACGCATGGAGCCGGGCGAGACCAAAAACCTGGCGGACTATGAGCTGCTCCGCTACCCGCTTGGTGACTCTTATCTGGCTGCGGAGCATATCTCCGGGGAGGATGCCTACGCATCCGCGGATATCCGCGACAAAAATTATATGCTGGCACTGGAGCGTTCCAACCTGACCCGTTTCTATCTCGATAACTATTTAAACGCTTATACAGCAGACGCCCGGGTCATTGCCTTCAGTACCCAGAAGGAGGAAAGCCGGTTCTTAAAGAATCCGTCCGAAGAGACCTATGGAATTACCATGCTGACCCAGACGGTACCGGTCAATGCTTCCAAAGACAGTTCCATCTACCGTTCTGTGCTCATGAAGACACCAAAGGTGCTGGGCGGCAGCTATGATGCCGAGACCAACTCCATGAGCGGCGCGGAACCGCTGACCCTGGAGTATCAGTTCGGAACGGATATTGATGTGGAAAGCCTGACTTTCGAAAATGTGTCAGAAGAATTCGCAGGAACCGGCAGCAGCTTAAGCCACATTTTTACCGGAAGCATTTATTTCTATAACTACGCGACCGGCAACTTTGACAAGATGGATCTGGATGGAACGACGTTAGATGTAGAACAGCTGAAGGCCTACCTGTCTCCGGGCAACACGCTGACGGTACGCTATGCCTACAACGGAGGCGGCTTTGATGCTATTCAGCTTCCGATGCCGATGGTAGCAGGGAGGGAACGCTGATGTTAAAGATTCAGGGATTACATAAAAAATACGGAAATTACCATGCCCTGGACGGACTGGACATGGAGCTAAAGGACGGCGCCCTGTTTGGTTTTGTGGGCCCGAACGGCGCCGGAAAGACGACTACCATCAAGAGCATGACCGGTCTTTTAAAGCCGGACCGGGGAACGGTGGAGCTGGACGGAAAAGATATGCTGGCCGACACCATGGGCCTGCGTATGCGGATCGGCTATGTGCCGGATCACTTTGGCCTGTATGACAATTTAAAGGTGTCGGAATATATGGAATTTTTTGCGGCCTGCTATCATCTGGAGGGCTTTGAAGCACGAAAACGCGCCCGAAGTCTTCTGGAACAGGTAGGGCTGGGAGAGCGCATGGATGCTTTTGTAGACGGGCTGTCCCGCGGAATGCAGCAGAGGCTCTGTCTGGCCCGGGCTCTGATCCACGACCCGGAGCTTCTGATCATGGATGAGCCCACGGCCGGACTGGACCCGCGGACGCACCTGGAATTCCGGCAAATGGTATGGGAGCTGCATGAGCAGGGAAAGACCATTCTCTTAAGCTCTCACAACCTGGCAGAGCTTTCGGAGCTCTGCACGGATATCGGCATCATCGATGCGGGGAAGATGGTCCTTTCCGGCAGTATGGATGAGATCATGGAGCGGATCTACACCTCCAAGCAGATCATCATCAGTGTACATGACCAGATGGAAAAGGCCCTGGCTTTCTTAAAGGAAAGTCCTATGGTGCGTACCATTTCCATCTGCGAGAAGGATATTATGGTGGGCTTTACCGGAGATGAGCACCGGGAGAGTGAACTGTTAAAACAGATGATTGAGGCGGGCATTCCGGTACGCGGTTTCATGCGGGAGCCGGGAAGCCTGGAGTCAATCTTTATGCAGATCACAGATCACAATGAGGAAAAGGTGGTGTTATCCTATGAAGACGAATCCGGTTTATAAACGGGAGTGCATGGTGAGTGCCCGAAGCTTTAAGCTGGCGCTGGTACTGCTGGTGTTTAACGGGATTCTGGCTCTGGTGGCACTGTTAAATATGTACTCAGCTCTGGCCCAGGTACGGCTGACGGCAGAGGTGCAGTATACGGGATTTCTGGATCTGTACATGTTCGTGGCATCCCTGGAATTTCTGATGCTGATCCTTATCATGCCGGCAATGACGGCGGGGAGCATCAGTGGGGAGCGGGAGCGCCAGACGTTGGATCTGATGCTGACCACCTGCATGACCCCGGCGGACATCGTTCTGGGAAAGCTGGAGGCAGCCCTGGGGACTATGTTTCTCATGGTGGTGTCCAGCCTGCCAATCCTGGCTATGGTGTTTGTGTACGGCGGTGTGACGGCATCGGATCTGCTGCTTCTGGTATGTTGCTTCTTTGCCGCGGCGGTGTTCATGGGAAGCATTGGCCTGTGCTGTTCGGCCCTGTTTCGCCGGACCACGGCGGCTACGGTAGCTGCTTACGCAGTGACGGCAGTGCTGACGGCCGGAACCTATGGCATCAACTTCCTGGTCACTTACATCAACCAGATGCAGATCGGGGAATACCTGGCATCCGCGGAATCCGGCGGCGTAAGCAGTGGATCCGGAGGTCTTTTGTATGTGCTGTTAGTCAATCCCATTGCTACCTTTGCCCAGGTTATCGGACGGCTGACAGCCGGCAATCAGAGCTGGATGCAGGCAGGAACCTGGTTCGGCAACCAGGCAGACAATTCCCTCATCAGCCACTGGATGGGGGTGAGCATGGTGCTGCAGATGGCGCTGGCCATCGGATTTGTGCTGTGGGCAGTGCGGAGCGTGGAGAAGGGCAACGCGTGAAAATAAAAAATCCTGTATTGACTTACATTAAGTGAAATTTCCGGCACAGCCGCAGAATGCGCATTCCGAATGGCATATCCGGCAGTTCCTCCGCGGTCACGGCTCTGGTCAGTACGATCAGGAGTCCGTAGACAACCATGGCCACCGGGATACTGATCAGAAGTCCGATCTGGTAGTAACCGGTCACCTTATTGACCAGCGCATAAAGCAGGAACGCGATCACGCCCATGACCGCCGCGCAGATACAGGGCAGCAGAAAGGTGGTCTTTACTTCCTGACGGTAGCGCAGCGCCTTTCCGATGGCATGCCAGTTCAGCACACATACGACCAGGGCAAAGGTCACATTGCCGATGACCAGACCATACACGCCCCAGTTTAAGTACTTTAACATGACATACACCAGTGCCGCGTGAACCACCAGGGAGATGGCGGAGTGGGTGACGGATTTTCTCATCAGGTCAATGCCCTGAAGCACCGCATTGGTAACGGTGGAGAGGGAAAAGAAGATGACGGCCGGAGCGCCAAGCATCAGCAGGTTCCGGGTGAGATCCCGGCTGTCACGGAAGATGAGCCGCAGAACCGGGGAAGCCAGTGCCGCCATGCCGAAGGCACAGGGAATGGCGATCAGCATATTGAACTTGATGGTCAGCCGGATCTTGTACATGACATCGGTGCGGTTTTTCTGGGCGCGGGAGCGCACAATACTCGGGATCATGGAAGTTCCCAGGGAAGAAGCCACAGCCACCGGTACGTTGGAAAGCAGGCGGTACTTGCCGCCGTAGATACCAAGCAGGGAAAGGCGTTCTTTCTCGGTGAGACCTTTTCCACTCATCAGGAAGCCGAACATGGAGTTATCCACAGAACCGCTTAGCTGATACACAAACTGGCTGAGGATGATGGGAGTCAGAGTCAGGAACAGTGCCGTGTATACATGACTCCAGCTTTCCAGGCGGTCAGCCTGAGGCTTGCGCAGTGCCTTCGTGTTCTGTCTGCGGTACACAAACATCAGCAGGGTCAGAAAGACAAAGGCAGCCAGCGCGCCGGAAAGGGTACCCAGGGTACCACCTGCGGCACCGTAGGCCGCCGGGGTTTCCCGGTTTGCGAACCAGTGCATGAAGGCGAAGGAGGCAGCTACACTGATGACCGCGTTTACCACCTGTTCAATGACCTGGGAAATAGAGGTCGGCACCATGTTGCCAAGTCCCTGGAAATAGCCGCGCACCACGCCCATAATGGAAAAGACCAGAATGGTGGGTGCCATAACCTTTAGTGGAAGGGCGCTGTTGGGGCTGTTGAAGATATGAACCGTGATCCAGTCCGCGCCAAACAGTAAAAACAGTGTCATCAGGCCGCCGGCTACAAGACCAAAAAGCAGTCCGGCCTTAAAGACCCGCTGTACATCCTGATTCTTTCCGTGCACACGCCGTGCCGCGATCAGCTTGGAAATAGCTAGAGGCAGACTGTAGGAGGACAGGATCAGTCCAATGTTGTAGATCTCGTATGCGGTGTTGTAATAACCGATTCCCTCATCCCCGATGGCCCGGGTCATGGGAATCTTGTAGAGCAGTCCGATGAAGCGGACAATGATGCCGGCTGCGGCCAGAATGCTTCCCTGGACCAGGAAGTTGCCGGAGTCGGATTTTTTCTTATTGTTACCCATACTTATATCTCTCCTTTAGTAATTGCGTTTGGGCAAAATCACATAGTATATTGAAAGTTTTGCCGGAACAGTAACAGTATATCCCATCAACGGTCTGAATGCAATGTGGAAATAGGGTGGCGGATATGGTATACTAGACGAAGCTTTTTGTTGCTATGAATCATCAGGAAAGGAGCAATATATTATGAAGAAAATCGGTTTTATCGGTGTCGGTATCATGGGTAAATCCATGGTCCGCAATCTAATGAAGGCAGGCTTTGAGGTTGCCATTTATACAAGAACCAAAGCGAAGGTGGAGGATGTGATCGCGGAGGGTGCCATCTGGCGCGATACGGTAAAGGAGTGTGTGGCAGACCGTGACGCGGTGATCAGCATCGTGGGTTATCCGAAGGATGTGGAAGAGGTGTACTTCGGGGAGAATGGCATTCTGAAAAATCTTCCAAAGGGCGGCTATGCCATTGATATGACTACCAGCAGCCCGAAGCTGGCCGTGAAGATTTACGAGACGGCCAGGGCAGCAGGCCTTCATGCCCTGGATGCTCCGGTAACCGGTGGAGATGGTGGCGCGAAAGCCGGAACCCTGACCATTCTGGCAGGCGGAGACCGCGCGGACTTTGATGCCTGCATGCCGTTATTTGAGGCCATGGGAAAGAACATCAATTATGAGGGCAAGGCCGGAAATGGCCAGCACACCAAGATGTGCAACCAGATCGCCATTGCGGGCGCGCTTTCCGGAGCGTGCGAGGCCCTGGCTTACGCAAATGCAGTTGGACTGGATCCGCAGACCATGCTGGACTCCATCTCTACCGGAGCGGCAGGCAGTGCCCAGATGAGCAACGTGGCCACCCGCATCTTGAAGGGAGATCTGCAGCCGGGCTTCTTTGTAAAGCACTTTATCAAAGACATGAAGCTGGCGGACGAGGAAGCGCTGGCCGAACATACAAAGCTTGGCATGCTGGAATATGTGCTTGGCATGTACGAGAAATTGCAGGAAGAGGGACTGGGAGATCTGGGAACCCAGGCATTGATCAAATACTATGAGAAATAATCAGGAATCCATCTGGATGCTGCAGACCAAGCGGGCAGATTTTAGCGGGATTGCGGCGCGGTTTCATATCAGCCCGGTCACGGCCCGCATTATCCGGAACCGGGATGTGGAGGGGGAGACGGCCATTGACCGTTACTTAAACGGAACTTTAGATCAGCTTTATGATCCCCATCTCATGAAAGATATGGACAAGGCTGCCTCTCTGATTCTGGAGAAGATTCAGGCGGGCGCGCGCATCCGCATTGTGGGTGACTATGATATCGACGGGGTGTGCTCCACTTATCTGCTATACCGGGGCTTAAGCCGGTGCGGCGGTCATGTGGACTATCAGATTCCGGAGCGCATCCGGGATGGCTACGGCATCAACGAGTCCATCATCCGCAAGGCGAAGGAAGACGGCATTGACACCATTGTTACCTGTGATAATGGCATTGCGGCCCTGGAGCAGGTGCGCCTGGCCAAAGAGCTTGGCATGACCGTTATTGTGACGGACCATCATGAGGTGGTCCGGGCAGAGGACGGCAGCCAGATTCTGCCGGAGGCGGATGCGGTGGTGAATCCCCACCGGGACGACTGCCCGTATCCGTTTGCCGGAATCTGCGGAGGTGTGGTAGCTTATAAGCTGGTGCAGGTGCTCTATGAGCAGAACCGTATTCCGGAGCAGGAGTGGAAAGATATGCTGGAGTTTGCGGCCATTGCCACTGTGGGGGATGTGATGAAGCTGCAGGATGAGAACCGCATCCTTGTGCGCTGGGGCTTAAAACAGATTCCCCATACTGCCAGTGCCGGACTGCGCGCTCTGGTGGAAGCCTGCGGACTGGATATCTATAACCTGACGGCGTATCACATCGGCTTTGTGGTTGGACCGTGTCTGAATGCCAGCGGACGGTTAAAGACCGCGCAGCTGGCATTGGAGCTGCTGCTTTGTGAGGAGGGAACACCGGCGGCTTTGCGGGCCGAAGAAATGGCGGCTGAGTTAAAGCTTCTGAATGAAGATCGCAAGGATATGACCCAGGCCGGCATGGAGCAGGCCTTCGAGCAGGTCGATACGGAGCTTGCGGATGATGATGTGCTGGTGGTGTATCTGCCGGACTGTCACGAATCCCTGGCCGGAATCATTGCCGGGCGCGTGCGGGAAGCCTACAACAAGCCTTCCTTTGTTCTGACAAAGGGAGAGGACTGTGTGAAGGGTTCCGGGCGTTCCATTGAAAGCTATCACATGTACAGGGCTCTGTGCGGCGTGCGGGACCTGCTTCTGAAATTCGGCGGCCACCCCATGGCTGCAGGTTTTTCCTTAAAGGAAGAGAATGTAGGGGAGTTCCGCCGCCGCTTAAACGAGCAGTCCACCCTTACGAGGGAGGATTTCATTCCGAAAATCTGGATTGATGTGGCCATGCCCTTAGAGTACATATCCGAGGCGCTGGTGAACGAGCTGAAAAGTCTGGAGCCCTTCGGCCAGGGCAATGAAAAGCCCCAGTTCGCCCAGAAGAATCTGCGGATCCGCAGCCTGCGGGCTCTTGGCCGTAACAATAACGCGGTCCGCATGACCGTGGTAACGGAGCAGGGACGCCCCATGGAGGCCATGGTATTTACCGAGGCAGACAAGTTTGTGGAAGAAGCAAAGAACAGCCGGAGCATGGATGTAATCTACTACCCAGACATCAATGAGTATAACGGAAACCGGACACTGCAGATTGTGGTAAGAGCATATAAGCTGCACGCATAGGCAGAAAATAAAGTTCGCACAATATTTTGTACAGCCTTATAATTGCTTGACACTTTGAAACCGCTGTACTATAATCGACCGTAAATAACCGCGAAGGCGCTGGGCTTACCAGTGCCTTTGTCACAACGTGGCGGCCTGTGTTTTACGGGAATCGTTGTGTCACAACAAATGCAAAGGAAAGCAACTGCCTGAAAGGTGTCAGAGAGGGCATTTGCGGAAAAGGAGACAAAGCCCATGGTTAATGAGGTAATGAAATTTATCGAAAACTATGACCCGGAAGTCGGCAAGGCAATTGAACAGGAAGCCGCACGTCAGAGAAGAAATCTGGAGCTTATCGCTTCCGAGAATATCGTATCTGAGCCGGTCATGATGGCAATGGGAACCGTGCTGACCAACAAATACGCAGAGGGTTATTCCGGAAAGCGTTATTATGGTGGATGTCAGTATGTAGACGTGGTAGAGACTATCGCAATTGAGCGTGCAAAGAAGCTGTTTGGCTGTGAGTACGCAAACGTTCAGCCGCATTCCGGCGCACAGGCAAACATGGCAGTATTCCTGGCAATGTTAAAACCGGGAGATACGGTGTTAAGCATGAGCCTTGACCATGGCGGCCATCTGTCCCACGGAAGCCCAGTTAACTTTTCCGGCCTTTACTTCAACATCGTGTCCTACGGTGTTAACGATGAAGGCTTCCTCGATTACGACCAGGTAGAGCGTCTGGCAGTTGAGCACAAGCCGAAGCTGATCCTTGCAGGTGCAAGCGCATACGCAAGAGAAATCGACTTCAAGAAGTTCCGCGAGATCGCAGACAAGGTTGGCGCATATTTAATGGTAGATATGGCGCATATCGCAGGTCTGGTAGCAGCGGGTGAGCATATGAGCCCGATCCCGTACGCAGACGTGGTAACCACTACCACCCACAAGACCCTGCGCGGACCGAGAGGCGGCATGATCCTGGCAAGCAAGGAGTCTGCTGACAAGTTCAACTTCAACAAAGCCATCTTCCCGGGAACCCAGGGCGGTCCGTTAGAGCATGTTATCGCAGCAAAGGCAGTCTGCCTTGGTGAGGCATTAAAGCCGGAATTCACCGAGTACCAGAAGCAGGTCCGCAGGAATGCAAAGGCACTGGCAGCAGCACTGGTGGAGAAGGGATTTAAACTCTTAACAGGCGGCACTGACAACCACTTAATGTTAGTAGACCTGCGCGGCATGGACATCTCCGGTAAGGAGCTTCAGAACCGTTGTGATGAAGTCTTCATTACCCTGAATAAGAATACTGTTCCGAATGAGCCGAGAAGCCCGTTCGTAACCTCCGGTGTCCGCATCGGAACCCCGGCTGTTACTACCCGCGGCTTAAAGGAAGAGGATATGCCGAAGATCGCAGAGTGCATCTGGCTGGCAGCAACCGATTTCGAGAACAAGGCAGATTACATCCGCGGCGAAGTAACAAAGCTGTGCGAGAAATATCCGCTGTACAAATAATGAAATTAAAAACACCGTTGAAAAGCTTATTTTGCATGGCTTTTCAACGGTGTTTTTGACTTCATAAAGATGTACTCAGATTTTCGGAATTGCTGTAGAAATCTGTGAAATGTGAAGCAATCGGGCAATTTCCTTCTTTATGGTGTGGAAATATCTGCTTTCCATTACATGATCTAGGCATTCCAAATACCAGTTGATCCGAGTTGGTGTTTCGCTTAGAGAATAGAATGTAATATTGGATAACGATGGAAATGTATTAAGGTAGCTTCGAAATGTAAAGCAGCATCCGATTCCAGCAGATACATTTTGCATGGATATTTCCAGATTGTTTAGTGTAGAAAAATGGGAATAGTCAATGTTGTTTACATTCATAAACTGAATTACAAAAGAATAGATATTTTGTGTTTTTCCCGGGAGAAAGATTTTTTCTTCTGGGATCTTTGTCAGATCTGTCAGTGGAAAACGTCCGTTCCCAAGATCTGTATTTTCCAGATTCCACACAGTAGGGCAGGCAAAAAGAAGTTCGTCTTTGCCTACAAAAATCTGTTGAAGTTTCGGCTTGTTTGGAATGGTAAGCAGAATCATGTCTAATTCCCCTTTATTGAGCATTTCACGCAGGCGTTCTGTCTTATCTACCGTTAAATGACATTCTAGGTCAGGAAAATTCGCTTTGAGTGATTCGCGTAGCGGAATCCATAGATAGGCGGCCGATCGCTTGTACATACCGATAGATATAGAGTTTTCTTTTTTGCTCTGGAGTTTCCCTAATTGTATAGAGAATTCCTGGTCAATTTCCAGAATTTTTTGGCAGCGTTCCAGGTACTTTTTACCAATATCAGTTGGAAAAAAGCGCTGCTGATTTCTATAAAATAAATCCACTCCAAGTTCTTTTTCAAGATGATTGATATACATACTGAGCGCTGGTGCTGAAATATATAATTTTTCAGATGCCTCCCGGATGGTTCCATAGTTTGCCAGGGCGCATACATATTTTTCATCCTTTAGCCGCAAGGTAATCCCCTCCATTAAAATAAACAGATATAAATATGCGGATTAAGCTTTCCTTAATCTTAGATTAACATAATATACTGTTTCTATCAAGAAGTGTTTGTTACAATTGTAATATCAATTAGAAAAAAAGGGGGGATTCATTTGAGGACGGTATTTACTGCTTGCGGGGACGCACTGATCATGCATCGTCTTCCTGAAAATTATCCGGGTCAGATGCAGATTCAGGAGTATCTGAAAACGGGCGATTTTCGGATTGTGAATCTTGAGACCACAATCACTGACAAAAATTGTTATCCGTCTACATTTTCCGGTGGAACATGGCTGACAGCAGAAGCCCCAGTGTTGGATGATTTGCTGGACTTTGGATTTAACCTTTGGGGGATTGCCAATAATCATATGCTGGATTATTCGTACCCGGGCCTGTTCCAGACACTTTCAGCTCTTCGACAGCGAGGGATTGCCTTTACTGGTGCAGGAGAAAGCCTAGAAAAAGCATCCAAAGCGGCAATTGCAGAGTCTGCTGCAGGACGTACTGCGTTGATTGCACTTACATCCACGTTTGATGATTCTGCCAGAGCCGGTATCCAGGGACCGTATTTACCGGCCCGTCCCGGTATCAATCCCATGCGTTTTGAACAGAAATATTTGCTGAATCAAGCGCATATGGATCAATTGAAGGAAATAGCCGATGTCTGTAATGTAAATGTGAAAAATAAGCGCAGATTAAAAACGGGCTACAAACTTCAGGAAAGCAATGATATTTTTGAATTTAAAGATATGAAATTCTGCCTGAATGCTCAGGAAGGCAAAATCACGATACCTTCGACTGTGGATTTGAATCGAACGATCCGTGCAATTGAGGAATTGAAACGTGATGTGGAGCATGTTGTGGTTATGTTTCATTCGCATGAGATGAAAGACGATAATATGGAATCGATTGAGGATTTTGTTCAGGAATGCTCTCATGCGTTCATTGATGCCGGAGCCAGCCTGGTACTTGGAGGTGGCTGCCATCAGTTGAAAGGTATTGAACTATATAAAGGCAAGCCGGTTTTCTATTCCCTGGGCAATTTTATTTATCAGAATGAGTTCGTAGATGTTCTGCCCCCGGACTTCATGGATAAGTATAAGCTTCCGTACACCACCACTGCGCGGGAAGCGATTGCTTACCGAAAATCAAAGGCAAAAAACGGCGGACAGCAGTCAAAAGAAAACTTTCTGTCTGTGCTTCCGCGGGTAGTAATGGAGGGGGGGCAGTGTATTAGCATTGAGATGTTGCCGATTTCTCTTGGCTATGAGCAGGTACGGTCCTTTAAAGCAATTCCGGGTCCGGCTGATGAAACTGACAGTAATCTTATTTATCAGACACTGGCACGGCTTAGTGAACCATTTGGTACGGAAATGTATATGGAAAACGGATTGATAAAAATAAGAACGGAGGAGAAGTAGATGAAAAAGTTCAAGATGCCCCATGCGTTAGTTATTATGGTCATGATTATTTTGCTGGCTGTTGTAATGACCTGGATTGTTCCTGCTGGTCAATTTGCGCGTATTGAGAATGCGGAAGGCGTTAAAGTTGTTGATCCCACTTCTTTTCAGTATTTGGAAAGTTCTCCGGTCAGCCTGTTAAAGGTACCAAAGATGATCGTGGAATCCCTGATTTCCAAAATTGATTTGATGTATACGGTCATTTTTGCCGGTGCGGCTTTTCACATGATCGCGAAATCCGGCGCTCTGCAGGTTCTGGTTGGCTCTACTGCAGGGCAATTCCGTGGTAAGGCATATCTGTTTGTTCCTGTTATGACGGCTGCTTTTGCAGTAATTTGCACTACACAGGCAGTGAACCATTTTATTGCATTTGCGCCTGTCATGGTTGTTATTGCTATGGGAATGGGATTTGATTCCATCGTTGGCGTCGCTATCATTCTGTTAGGCGGTGCAATTGGTTTTTCTACTGCAGGTCTGAATATTAATACGGCTGTGCTGGCCCAGAAAATTGCGGAAGTTCCAGTTTATTCCGGTTTACGTTATCGTGCAGTTTGCTTTGTTGTATTTTTGATTGTAACCTGTCTCTACCTGGTTAATTATGCCAGAAAGATTAGCAAAAATCCTGAGCTTAGCCCGGTATATGATATTGACCAGGGGCGGGAAGAACGGGTTGTAGATCTGACTGCTTTTGGTAAAATGGATTGGAGAAAAATCTGTATTCTTTTGGTTTTGCTGCTTTCTCTTGTTAGCCTGATTGTTGGCAATACGAAACTGGGCTGGGATCTGGAAGAGTATGCTGCCCTGTTTCTTGTTGTTGCTATTGTAGAAGGATTGTTGCTTGGGCTGACGCCATCTCAGATCGCTTCAGAGTTTATCAATGGTTGTAAGACCATGCTGGGAGCTGCATTTCTTATTGGCTTTGCCGGTACAATTGCTTCTGTATTAAAAGCTGGTGGTATTATTGATACGATTATTTTTGCCTCCAGTAATATGCTGAACCATGTGCCAAGATTTCTGTTGGGACCAGCGATGTTCCTGGTAAATGTACTTGTAAATCTGGTTATTGTTTCCGGAAGTGGTCAGGCGACGGCTGTTATGCCGATCATGGCGCCTCTTGCAGATCTTGTTGGTATTACACGACAGACTTCAGTTCTGGCATTTACGTTTGGAGATGGTTTCTGTAACTATGTTCTGCCACATTCCTCTGCTTTGATGGGTATTTTGGGTGCAGCAAATATTCCGTATGATCGCTGGATGAAGTTTATGTGGAAGCTGTTTTTAATTTGGTTGCTTCTTGGCAGTGTCTTGTGCTCGATTGCACAGATTATTGGTTATGGAGTATAAGGAGAATTTATGAAACAGAAAATAAAAGATTTTGTGCAGGAACTTCTGCCAGAACTGACGACCATGGCAGATGCCATTTACGACAAGCCAGAAATGGCATTTCAGGAAACATTTGCCTCCACTCTTCTGGAGGACTGGTTGGAGAGCAGAGGGTTTACCGTGCAACGTGGATTGGGTTCTCTAAATACAGCGTTTCGTGCAGAATATAACTGGGGTCATGACGGACCAAGAATCGGATTGCTCTGTGAATATGATGCACTTCCAAATGGGCATGCATGCGGACACCAGTTGCAGGGACCGGCAATTCTTGGAGCCGCAGCTGCCATGGCTCATCTCTTTAAAGAAAAGGACTTCACTTTGATTGTTTACGGAACTCCGGCAGAAGAAGGCAAGGGTGGTAAAGTGATCATGATGAAGGAAGGATATCTGAAAGATTTGGATATTGCGCTTATGATGCATGGGGGTCCAGCCACGCAGACGGATATTAAATCGATGGCAAAGATTAGTGCCACGGTTACTTTCCATGGAAAGAGTGCTCACGCTGCGTTGAAACCTGAAGCTGGACGCAGTGCGCTGGATGCGATGTTATTGTCTTTTCAGGGAATTGAGTTTTTGAGGGAGCATGTTCGAGAGGATAGCCGGATGCATTATGCCATTTCTAATGGCGGAGGCGCAATGAATGTTGTACCCGCGGAGGCTGCTGGTGAATATGGTCTGCGCTCTTACGATTCCACTTATCTGGATGAATTGATTCGTCGGTTTGAACTGGTTGTCAGAGGTGCGTCCATGATGACAGAGACAACTTGTGATATTTGTTATCATCAGCGTATTGAAGGAAAAATTCCGGCAAAGAAATTGAATGCATTGCTCATGGAGAATGCCGTTTTATATCATGCTCCAAATTGTAAGCCGGATAGAGAAAAAACAGGATCTACAGATTTTGCAAATGTTATGCATGAGATTCCTGGCGCATGCATTCGGGTTGCTTTTGTTCCAGAAGGAAGTTCCTCCCATTCACAGGAGTATCTGGATTGGGGAAAGACACCGCAGGCATACCGAGCCATCGCTTTGGGGAGCCAGATTCTAGCTGCAACAGTGTATGATCTTCTGGATGATGAGGAGAAGTTCCGTGCTGTTCAGGATGATTTTGCTTATCAAAAGCAGTTAGCAATAAAAAACAATTAGTTTAGTTTTGCAATTATAGGCCCATGAGGCCGCAGCAAATGCGGCTTCGCGGGCCTATAATATTTTGTGGAAATTTATGATTCTTTCCAGTAAGAATCGGAATCCGAAGAATTGGATATTCCAAAAAGAATTTGAATGAAATTCTGCTGTTCATTTAACACACGCACTATTTTGATGCTTTGTTTTTCAATGCGGTAGAACACATAGTTTGGACCGGCAACCAGATAACGATAATCGGAGGCTACAGCAAGTAAGTCGCGCAATGGCGGTCCCGAATGTGGAAAAAGTTCTAGTTGGCGGATTGTTGATGCTAATTTTTTGATTTTATTGCTGGCAACGGACATACCAAAATTTTCTTCGATGTATGCTTTTATTGTCTGCAAGTCATGCAGTGCCTGCGGTGTATATTCTAACAGATACATATGTTATACTCCCAAAAGTGCTTCTACCTGATCAGCAGAAAGCCATCCGTTTTCACGGGCTGATTTTTCCCCCTGCTCCAGATGGGCAAGTAGTTGTACAGCAGCTTTCAATTTATCAAATTCTTCGATTTTTACAATGGCAAATTCGCCGCGTCCATTGCGGGTCAGAAAAACAGGATGGTCTTCCTGAACTTCTTTTAAAACCTCAGTATAATTTCTTAAATCGGATATAGGTTTAATATTCGGCATGATTTCACCTCCCGTCATTTTCTGTTTTTATTATATGTAATACTTACAAACTTATCAAGTAAATTCGCATGTTAATTTACAGCAATTCTATTTTACACCGATTTTACATTCCCCCTCTTTTTGATTTTACATTCGGATTTTACAATGCAGTTGTGGTTGAGAGATGGAGAACATGAAAGCCACGATAACATAGAACGTAATAAAGAATATTCATAAACAGAGAGAAGAGGAGAGAACGTATTATGAAGAAAACATTAGCAATGGTATTAGCAATGGGTATGACAATTGCGAGCCTGACAGCATGCGGCGGAAGCAAACCGGCAGAGACGACTGCTGCAGCAACCGAGGCACAGACCGAGGCAGCAAGTTCTGCGACTGACACTAAGGCAGAGGTCACTGAGCCGGCCGGCGGCAAGGCAGAGGGCCCGATTACCGTAGTTTCCCGTGAGGATGGTTCCGGTACCAGAGGCGCATTCATCGAGCTGTTCGGCATTGAGAGCAAGAATGATGCTGGCGAGAAGGTAGACAACACCACCGAGGATGCTGAGATCACCAACAGTACCTCCGTTATGATGACCACCATCGCAGGTAATAAGGGCGCGATCGGATATGTTTCCCTGGGTTCCTTAAATGATACCGTAAAAGCAGTTGCCATCGATGGTGCAGATGCAACGGTAGATGCCATCAAGGCAGGCGAGTACAAGGTAGCACGTCCCTTCAACATTGCAGTCAAGGATGGCTTAAGTGATGCTGCTTCTGATTTCATCAAGTTCATCATGAGCGAGGATGGTCAGAAGGTTGTTGAGGACAACGGTTATATCAGCCAGGGCAATGAGGGCGCTTACACCGCTTCCGGCTTAAAGGGCAAGGTTGTTGTAGCTGGTTCTTCTTCTGTAACTCCGGTTATGGAGAAGCTGAAAGAGGCTTATGTGGCTGTAAACCCGGATGTCGAGATCGAGGTTCAGCAGTCTGATTCTACCACCGGTATGACCTCTGCGATCGAGGGCGTGTGTGATATCGGTATGGCATCCAGAGACTTAAAGGACAGCGAACTGGAAGCCGGCTTAACCTCGACTGTCATCGCTATGGATGGTATTGCAGTCGTAGTCAACAATGATAGCCCGGTTGCCGAGCTGACCAGCGAGAACGTGAAGGACATCTTCACCGGCGAGATCACCGACTGGGCAGATGTTCAGTAAACAGCATGACTGTGAATAGCAGTCTGCCAGAACGCTACTGAAACGAAAAAACAGGAAGCAGGGCAGCAGGAAGACATCGTTGTGGCAGGATATAACCCGTGACGAAAAAACACTGCGGCCCTGTTTCTATGTAAAGCATGCCGGATATGATGTAATTTCTTCTCCCGGCAACAGAAAGAAAGTGAGAATCATGAAAAATCTGAAAGAACAGCTTATGCATATGGTGTTTCTGCTGAGTGCCTGCGTATCCATTCTGTGTGTGGCCATGATCTGTGTCTTCCTTTTCGCAAACGGTATTCCGGCCATCGGAAAGATTGGCATATTCCAGTTTCTGGCCGGTGAAAAGTGGAAGCCGGGCAACAATATCTTCGGTATTCTGCCTATGATCCTCGGCAGTATTTATGTCACTGCGGGCGCGGTCCTCATTGGTGTGCCGATTGGAATCCTGACGGCGGTATTTATGTCAAGATTCTGTCCGAAGCCGGTGTATAAGGTAGTAAAACCGGCGATTGATCTGCTGGCAGGTATTCCATCGGTTGTATATGGCTTTTTCGGTATGGTGGTGATCGTGCCGGTCGTATCCCAGCTTTTTGGCGGAAGCGGAAAGAGCATGCTGACCGCATCGATCCTGCTCGGTATCATGATCCTGCCGACCATCATCGGTGTTTCGGAATCTGCCATCAATGCAGTGCCGTCCAGCTACTATGAGGGTTCCCTGGCACTGGGAGCCAGCCATGAGCGCAGCGTATTTTTTGCAACACTCCCGGCAGCAAAATCCGGAATCCTGGCCGGTGTGATCCTGGGTGTGGGCCGCGCCATCGGTGAGACCATGGCTGTCATCATGGTAGCCGGAAACCAGGCGCGTATGCCGAAGGGCATCCTTCAAGGTGTCCGCACCATGACTGCCAACATTGTTCTGGAAATGGGCTATGCAACGGACTTACACCGGGAAGCGCTGATCGCCACGGCGGTAGTTCTCTTTGTATTCATTCTGATCATTAACCTGTCGTTTTCAATCATCAGCAGAAAGGCGAATGCATAATGGAAGCAGCTATGGAAAAGAAAAATATGGAAATTCAGGCAATCAACCATCAGACCATTGGTCAGCGGCTGAAATCCTATAAACGCAGTCCGCTGTCACTGGTGCTTTTACTTCTGGTATCGGTCTCCGCACTTCTGACAGTGCTGACACTGCTGTTTTTGATCGCATATATTCTGATCAAGGGAATCCCCTATCTGACTCCGAGCCTGTTCGCATGGGAATACACCACAGAAAATGTATCCCTGATGCCGGCGCTGGTCAACACGGTAGTCATGACAGGGCTTTCCCTGCTGATCGCAGTTCCTCTCGGTATTTTCGCAGCCATCTATCTGGTAGAATATGCGAAGCGCGGAAACCGGCTGGTGAGCATCGTGCGGATTACCGCTGAGACCCTGACCGGTATTCCTTCTATTGTATATGGTCTGTTTGGATTTCTCTTATTTGCCGTGGCACTGGGCTGGTCTTATACCATCCTGGGAGGTGCCATGACGCTGGCGATCATGATCCTTCCGACGATCATGAGAACCACGGAGGAGGCTCTCAAAGCTGTTCCGGATTCTTACCGGGAAGGAAGCTTTGGCCTTGGAGCCGGACGTCTCCGCACCGTTTTCCAGGTGGTTCTGCCATCCGCAGTGCCTGGAATTCTGGCAGGTATCATTCTGGCAGTCGGCCGTATTGTAGGCGAGACTGCGGCACTGATGTATACAGCGGGAACCGTTGCAGGTATTCCATCCAACCTATTCGGCTCAGGCCGTACTCTGGCCGTGCACATGTATGTGCTGACCAATGAGGGACTTTATACCAACCAGTCCTACGCCACCGCAGTTGTCCTGCTGGTGATCGTAGTCTGCATCAACGCAGTATCCGGATTTATCGCAAAGAAAGTGTCCGGAAAGGCTGCTTAAAAGGAGAACAAAATGGATAAGCTCACAATCAGTAATATGGAATTATATTACGGCGATTTTAAAGCCTTAAAAGGAATCAATCTGAACATCCAGGCAAACGAGATCACGGCTTTTATCGGTCCGTCCGGCTGTGGTAAATCCACCTTATTAAAATCCTTAAACCGCATGAATGACCTGGTCGAGGGCTGCCGCATCACCGGAAGCATCCTCTTAGACGGTGAGGATATTTACGGAGACATGGACATCAACCTTCTAAGAAAACGGGTTGGTATGGTATTCCAGAAACCGAATCCCTTCCCAATGAGCGTTTACGACAATATTGCCTACGGTCCGCGTACCCATGGCATCCATTCCAAGGCGCAGCTCGATGACATTGTAGAGAAATCCCTGCGTGACGCGGCAATCTGGGACGAGTTAAAGGACCGCCTGAAAAAGAGCGCCCTCGGACTTTCCGGAGGACAGCAGCAGCGTCTGTGTATCGCGAGAGCCCTGGCTGTACAGCCGGAGGTGCTTTTAATGGATGAGCCGACCTCTGCACTGGACCCGATCTCCACATCCAAGATCGAAGACCTTGCAGTAGAATTGAAAAAAGATTATACTATCGTCATGGTAACCCATAATATGCAGCAGGCAGCACGAATCTCCGACAAGACCGCCTTCTTCCTGCTGGGTGAAGTGATCGAGTTCGGTGAGACCGAGCAGATTTTCTCCATGCCGAAGAATAAGAAGACAGAAGATTACATTACAGGGAGGTTTGGTTGATATGCGCAATCGATTTGATGAGCAGTTAGAGCTTTTGAATGTTGAGTTGATCCGTATGGGGGCTCTTTGCGAGGATGCCATTTCCTATGCATCCCGCACCCTGATGGGAGAGGGGGATTTTGCGGAAGAGGTTTACAAAGTCGATCATGAGATCGACCAGAAGGAGCGCGATATCGAGAATCTCTGCATGCGGCTGCTTTTGCAGCAGCAGCCAGTGGCAAAGGATCTGCGCCAGGTTTCCTCAGCCCTGAAAATGATCTCTGATATGGAGCGAATCGGCGACCAGGCATCGGATATTGCAGAGATCTGCGGCTTTGTGGATGACCGCGAGGCAAAGAGCCGTCTTCATATCCGTGATATGGCAGACGCTACCATGCGCATGGTGACCCAGAGCATTGATTCCTATGTAAAGCGTGATCTGAACATCGCAAAAGAAGTGGTTCAGTATGACGATGTGGTCGATGAGCTTTTCGGAAAGGTAAAACAGGAACTGATCGGCATGCTGGGTTCCGGAAATATTGATGAAAAACAGGGTGAATTCTGCATTGACATGCTGATGATCGCCAAGTACTTTGAGCGGATCGGAGATCATGCAACGAATATTGCAGAATGGGTGGAATATTCCATCACGGGAACCCATCTGGAATAGAAGGAGAACAGAAATGATCTATCTGGTTGAAGACGATGAAAGTATCCGGGAACTGGTAATCTACACTTTGCAGACCACGGGCCTTGCGGCAAAGGGGTTTCCCTGCGCGAAAGATTTCTGGAATGCCATGAAGCAGGAATATCCGTCCCTGGTGCTCCTGGACATCATGCTGCCTGACGAGGACGGCCTGAGCATCTTAAAGAAGCTGCGGGATGCCGGACCCACAAAACGGCTCCCGGTCATCATGCTGACGGCCAAAGGCACAGAGTATGACAAGGTGGTTGGCCTGGACAGCGGCGCGGATGACTATATTCCGAAGCCCTTCGGCATGATGGAGCTGGTGTCCCGGGTGCGCGCACTGCTGCGCCGTACAGAACCGGAACAGCGTGCGGATACTTGTGATGCCGGCCCGATCCATGTGGATTTAAACCGCCATATGGTTACGGTGGATGGAAATGCGGTGACTCTTACCTTTAAGGAATTTGAACTGCTCTGTTACCTGATGGAAAACAAGGGCATGGTTTTAACCAGAGATCAGCTGTTATCGAAAATATGGGGTTATGATTTTGATGGAGAGACCCGCACGGTGGATGTCCATATCCGGACATTACGACAGAAGCTGGGCGAGGCCAGCCGCTGCATTGAGACCATCCGCGGAGTCGGCTATAAGCTGGAGGAGTCTGAAACATGAAAATCAAAAGAAAAATCTACTGGAACCTGTGTCTGGTAGCTCTTCTTGCCATGGCAGTATCTGCGTTGATCACAGCACTGCTCCTCTGCCAGGATCTGCAGACCCAGATGCGCCAGTCCGTTATGACCGAGGTGCGTTACCTGGAGTCTGCTATGGATGTGTCTGGGGAAGAGTACCTTGCGCATTTAAAGAGCCGGGGTGACGGCAACAGCGTCAACCGCATCACCTGGGTCAGCCCGGATGGAGCAGTCCTTTATGACAGCTTCGCGGACAGCGAAAGCCTGGAAAACCACAAGGACCGTCCGGAAATCGCGGCAGCACTGAAAAACGGACGGGGCGAGAGTGTCCGCACTTCCCGCACATTGGCCGAGCAGACCTACTATTACGCAGCACGTCTGGACGATGGCAGCGTCATCCGTGTAGCCAGCACCACAAAGAGCGCGCTGGCCACGGTAGTACATACCATTCCGGTCATGATTGCCATGGGTATCCTGATCGTGGTGGGTGTTCTGATTTTGGCAGAATTTCAGACCAAGCGGATCGTGGCACCGATTAACGAGATGGATCCGGATGATCCAAAGGCCGGTGAAGTCTACGATGAACTGGCCCCATTGGTACGCCGACTGGAAAAGCAAAACGAAACCATCCGGCAGCAGATGGAAACCCTGCGGGAAAAGCAGGAAGAATTTACCACCATTACCGAGAATATGCGGGAAGGATTTATTGTGGTAGACAGCAGGGGCGATGTGATGTCCTATAATAAGAGCGCGCTGAAGCTTTTAGGAATTCCGGTGGAGCAGGCGGATGGATATGGTCAGGCAGGAAATGCGAGGGCAGGACTGCAGACTGGCACCGCGGAAACACATGGCCATGCAGCTGACACCGGGCACCAGGCGAATTTCAACATCATCAGCCTGAACCGTTCAGAAAATTTCCGCCAGGTTGTAGACGGTGCTTTAAAAGGCACTCACTGTGAGCAGATGCTGGATGTAGGAAACCGCCACTACCAGATTATCGCGAACCCGGTGGCAGAGAGCAACGGGCGCAGCGGCGCGGTTGTAGTCATTCTCGATGTGACCGAGCAGCAAAGCCGCGAAGAGCTGCGGCGGGAATTTACGGCCAATGTCTCCCACGAGTTGAAAACACCGCTCACCTCCATCTCCGGCTATGCCGAGATCATGATGAACGGTCTGGTTCAGCCGACAGATATGGGCCGCTTCTCCGGAAAAATCTATCAGGAGGCCCAGCGTCTCATCACTCTGGTAGGCGATATCATCCGCCTGTCCCAGCTTGACGAAGAAAAAGTCCAGATGGAAAAGCGCCCGGTAGACCTGCATATGCTCGCGTCTGATGTGGTAAAACGCCTGCAGGACGTAGCCAGGAAGAATCAGATCACCCTGATGCTCACCGGAAAGCCAACGGTAGTAAACGGCAATCCACAGATCCTCGATGAGATGATCTATAACCTGTGCGACAATGCGATCAAGTATAACAAGCCCTTCGGCGAAGTGGAAGTCAACGTGGTCACCGTCAAAGACCATCCGGTACTGACTGTAGAAGATGACGGCATCGGCATTCCGATCGATGACCAGGAGCGTATCTTCGAACGCTTCTACCGTGTAGACAAAAGCCACTCCCGCCAGATCGGAGGAACCGGATTGGGACTTTCCATTGTAAAGCATGGAGCCATTTACCATAAGGCGAAGGTGGAGTTAAAGAGTGCGCTGGGGGAAGGAACCACGGTCCGGATCGTATTTTAAAATTGAATCTGCAGTATCAAAAAAGGGCCGAAGTTCCGGGATCCTCATACAGAACGCAAACACGGTGGAATTTTGTACTTCATTCGCTGCGCCGCCTATTGTCAGACCTGCGACCCAAACTCGCACGCTATGCGTGCTCAAACAAGGGTCTCCGGCCTGACGCTATGCTCGCTCATGAAGAAAATTCCAATGTGTCTGCTTGTTCTGCATGACGGTCCCGGAACTTCTGCTATATTGGCTGTTCTGGTTTCTTGATTACTATAAACAAACAATTTGCGGAAAAGCGGACAAAAATATGTGAATATCTATTGGAAAAACGGACAAAATAAACATAAAAAGTTATGGAAAAACGGACAAACGGATTGCGCGATAAAAATGACTGTGCCATGCGGCCCTGAGCAATGTGCTGGCAGCGGAAAACTATGATATTCCGCAGGGAATAGTGCTATGCAATGAAAATGTAAGCACGGCAGATAAAATTACCTATTATCCGATCTATATGATCATGTTTCTGGAAAAGGAAGCAGCGAAAGATGATATGATCTATACACCAGACTTTTCGATTCTGCGGCAGTAAAAATTTTTAAAGAATATTCACGAAAGGTCCGAAGCAGGCCGGGGTGGTATTCCGCTGCGCAAAATAGAAGTGCCGTGTTCAGACGATGTGGCTGACAGCTGTTTGCGGATAGTCGGACTGATCGTCCGCCTCCCGAAAACGTCAGTCGCCACATAGCCGGACACGTTGCACTTCTATTTATGCTACGCAGGATACCGCCCCGGCCTGCTTCTGCTTTCCTGGCTCCATTACAGTTAAAAACGAGACTTTTCATTGCTTACAAAAGGATACCTGAATAAAACGGTCACATCAAGGTTATAACAAGCGCTTAAGCGACCTTGACGTGACCGTTTTCTCCAGGTATAGGGTAATCAAGCAATTCAAAGAGGTGCTGCCGGCACGTTCTTGCCGGAAGTAAAATTATTTAGAGGTAGAGTTTTATATTGTGGTGCAGCCAGTAATCTAGAAGTTCAGGGCCTACTATGCAGAATTAGCAGCACATTGGAATTTTCTTCGTGAGCGAGCATAGCGTCAGACCGGAGACCCTTGTTTGAACACGCGAAGCGTGTGAGTTTGGGTCGCAGGTCTGACAATAGGCGGCGCAGTGAACGAAGTACAAAATTCCACTTAGTGCTGCGTTTCTGCATAGTAGGCCCTGAACTTCGGACCTTATTAGCTATTCACTTAAATTGAAATTCTACATCGTCACCAGATGATACGCAATCTGGTCTGCGGTCATCATCTGTGCTTCTCTCTGGTGGCATGTGAAGATGATGATCTGTCCCGGATATGCCTTCTTCAGCCACTTCAGCGCGGTGTGCAGCCGGTCTTCGTCGTACAGCACGAAGCTGTCATCAAAGATCAGCGGCATGTAATCGCCTTCCGGCTGGATGAGCTTGGCGGCGGCGAGGCGGAGGGCCAGGTAGATCTGGTCCATGGTGCCGCTGGATACCTGCTCCACCGGGACCAGGCGGGTGCGGGTGTTCATGAACACGTTCAGGCTTTCATCTACGCTCATGCTGTCGTAGATGCCGCCAGTGATGCCGGAAATCAGTTCCGAAGCGGTCTTATTCAGATATAGTCCGAAGGAATCCCGGATGGTGGCGGAAAGCTTCGTCATGGTTTCCAGTGCCAGGTCAATGGCGGTGATTTCCTCGCGAATCCGATCATTCTCTGCCAGCACCTGCTTTAAGGATTCCGTCTGGTCCTTGCAGTGGGCCAGATGATCCAGCCTTTTCTCCAGCTCCCACTGGGCCTTCTGCTGGCGGGAGATGGCATCGTCACAGTCGGTTTCTTTCGCCTGGAGCGCATTGATCTCGGATGCCTGCTCCTGTACAGACTGCTCAGAGCGTTCCAGTACCTGGCTTAACCGGACAAATTCTTCCATGCGGCTTTCAAAAGCAGTCATGGCCTCACCGGAAATGGAGGAATCTCCCAGATGGCGGGAAAAAATCTCCTGCAGCAGCTTTTCCGTCATGGAAAGCTCCTGCTTTAAACTGTGGTTCTTCATAAAGAAGATGAGTCCCACCGCAAAGAAGAAGACGGCAGCAGCGCTCAAAGCGCAGATGAGTCCCACAGTATAATGGGCCACGCCGGTGGATACGGAGATTAGTGCGCCGGTTCCGAAAACAACCGGATCAAAGGTCTGGGAGCTGAGAAATCCCAGTGCTCCGGCTCCCAGCGCGCAGAAAACAGCCAGCACCAGCATAATGACCGGAAGGACGGACCGCCCCCTGCGGGAGGCTGCGTCGGCTACCTCTTTATAATGGGCGTAGGTATTCCGGGCGTTCTCCTGATAAGCGTGGATGGAGGCCTCATCGGTAAACTGCGCTCCATCCAGTGCCTGCCGCCCCTTGGCAATCTTCTGAAGAAGCGTTTCCCGCTCAGTCTGCTTTTCGGAAAGCTGGTTCTTTACCTGGGAACGAAGATCCTGATAGGTCTGGAGCTGGTTCTCGTATTCCGGCGCGGAAATCTCTTTTTCAATGTTTTTGATCTCGGTCAGCAGCGCGGTGTAGGTGCGGGCTGCCTCTGGAGTGAGCTGGCGTTCAAATTCCTTCCGGCGGTTCTTTAAATAGGATGTGGCCTTTGTGATATTTAAAGACAGGTTGCCGGTGGTATTCATATTGGCAATATAATTTCGAAGCTCCGTTACCATGCCGCCCTCGGTCACGCATTTGAGCTGGCCGATGCTGATGGTATTGTTGTAGGCGGTTTCTGTGAGTCCGCCCAGAAGAAAGTCCATGAATCCTTTCGTGGGCTCGATTTCTTTGCCTGCGGTTTCATTCACGATCACGAAAGCTTTCTGATCCTTCTGGAAATTCCGTTCCAGACGGTAGATGACACCGTCCTTTTCTACCCGCATTCGGCCGCCGTAGACGGCCTTGTTCTGCCATGGCTCATATTTGCTGTAAAGGTCCGCGCGGGCTGCACGTCCGCGTCCACGCTCCAGTCCGAAGAGCATGCAGCGGATGAAGGTGTGCAGGGTGGATTTTCCGGCCTCGTTTTTGCCGTAAACCACGTTCAGATCCTTGTCAAAGGAGACGGAGAGGTCATGGAATTTGCCGAATCCGTCAATATGTAAATCCAGTATCCGCATGATTAACTCCTCTCGTCTGTTGTGCGCAGCAGAGCATCGATCCCGTAATACAGTGCCTTCTTCTCAATCGGGCTGGGATCCTCCTTCTGGAACGCCTGAATGTAAAAACCGATCATGTCGCTGGGATGCTCCGCAAACAGCTGGCAGAAATCATACTGTGGCTCGGATTCATCTACCGCCTCCACAATCTGCAGGCGGCGCTCTAACGGCTCTAAGTCAAAGGTGATGTCCGGGTCACGCATGCCGCGGATGCGGAACCGGTAGATATGTTCCATGCCGCGTTCTTTTACGGCATCGGTGATGCGGTCACACAGTTCGCCGTTGGTGGTGGACGGCGTGACATGGATTACCAGCGGAATGTACTGGGTGCGCGCCACCGGAACAAATTCCAGGGAAATGACCTGGCCGGATGCCGGCTGAATCTCGCCCACCACCATGCCGTGAGGGCCGGTCTCGGTCTTGTCAAGCGGCTCTAAGGAACCAGGATAAGCGTAGGAAAAATCCGGTGCCAGCTCCGGCTTGTGAATGTGTCCCAGTGCCGCATAGGAAAAACCGGTGTGGGCCAGGTTCCCCTTATCCAGCGGGAGATGGGAGGCATCGCCGCCGTGGGCCAGCAGCACATGGATGCGGCCATCGTCCGGTGCTTTGATGCCGTTTAACCGTGCCTCATTGATTTCAGCAGTGTGATAGGAGAAGCCGTGCGCCTCCAGATTTAAGTCCTTAAAGTAGACGGAGCTTAATTCTTCGGACATGAGGAAGGTGACATTGGGACACCAGGTAAAGCTCATCAGCGCAGAATTGGAGCGGATGCGGTCGTGATTTCCGGCAATGATGACCACCCGCACACCGGGAATGGTGGAGAAGAGGTAGTTGACCTCCTTTAAGTCACGAAGAAGCGGCTGGCGGTGAAACAGGTCCCCGGAAATGAAGAGACAGTCCGCGTCCCGCAGCCTGGCCTGCCGCACGACTTCCGCAAAGCTGTCACGGATGGCCTGGGCGCGCTCGCGGCTCCAGGGCCGGTCACTGTCCGGGTTCATGCCCCAGTGGACATCGGCAATGTGAATAAATTTCATAGGGTTCTCCTTAAAATGCAATGCGGGTATGCCGGCAGTTCGTTCTGCACAGTATACCCGCATAGGTTTTTGCGAATCCGGAGCGTGTCAGCGACACGCAGGGATTGGATTATTTGATTTACAGCTCGCAGTTGCCTACAGTTCTCGGGAACGGGATGACGTCGCGGATGTTGCCCATGCCGGTTAAGTACATGACGCAGCGCTCAAAGCCAAGACCGAAGCCGGAGTGGCGCGCGGAACCGTATTTGCGAAGATCCAGATAGAACTGGTAATCTTCCTTCTTTAAGCCCAGCTCGTCCATGCGCGCGGTCAGCTTCTCAAGGTTATCCTCACGCTGGCTGCCGCCGATGATCTCGCCGATGCCCGGTACCAGACAGTCTACTGCGGCAACAGTCTTTCCATCCGGGTTCATCTTCATATAGAAGGCCTTGATCTCCTTCGGGTAGTCGGTCACGAATACCGGCTTCTTGAAGATCTGCTCGGTCAGGAAGCGCTCATGCTCGGTCTGAAGGTCGCAGCCCCAGGATACCTTGTAGTCGAACTGGTCATTATGCTCCTCCAGGATCTTAACAGCCTCGGTGTAGGTCACACGGCCGAACTCGGAATTTACGACGTTGTTCAAACGGTCTAACAGGCCCTTGTCGATGAAATTATTGAAGAATGCCATCTCCTCCGGAGCGTGCTCTAAAACATAACGGATGACATATTTTAACATGCCCTCGGCAACCTCCATGTTGTCGTCCAGATCAGCGAAGGCCATCTCCGGCTCGATCATCCAGAACTCTGCGGCATGGCGGGTGGTGTTGGAATTCTCAGCGCGGAAGGTTGGTCCGAAGGTGTAGATGTTGCGGAATGCCATGGCGTAAGTCTCGCCGTTTAACTGGCCGCTTACGGTTAAGTTGGTCGGCTTCGCAAAGAAATCTTTGGTGAAATCAACAGCACCGTCCTCGGTCTTCGGGATGTTGTTTAAATCCATGGTGGTTACCTGGAACATCTCGCCTGCGCCCTCACAGTCACTTCCGGTAATGAGCGGGGTGTGAACGTATACGAAGTCACGCTCCTGGAAGTACTGGTGGATGGCGTATGCGATCAGGGAACGTACGCGGAATACAGCCTGGAAGGTGTTGGTGCGCGGACGCAGATGGGTGATGGTACGCAGGTACTCCAGGGTGTGGCGCTTTTTCTGCAGCGGGTAGTCCGGAGCGGACGGGCCTTCTACAGCAACCTCAGAAGCCTGGATCTCAAATGGCTGCTTTGCGTCCGGGGTAGCAACCAGGGTACCCTTTACGATGATGGCTGCGCCTACGTTCAATTTGCTGATCTCGGCAAAGTTTGCCATGTTGTCATGATAAACGACCTGAAGGGTCTCAAAATAGGTTCCGTCGCTGACTACGATAAAGCCAAAGGCCTTGGAAGCACGCACGCTGCGCACCCAGCCGCCGATGGAAACCTCTTTATCCAGGTAAGCTTCCCGGTTTTTATACAGTTCTCTTACAGTAACTAAATCCATAATACTTCTCCTTTGATCTGCATTCTTTTCAATCTTTTAACAGATATATCATTATTTGCATACTTAAACAAGATTATACTTCATTTTATAAAGTGATTCAAGAAAAATATCGAAATACGCGTATTTTCGGCTCTGCCCGGGAAGCAGTACGACAAAATCCATAAATTGTGTTACCCAATTCCCAATATACCATATATTGACAAATGTAAAAATTACGCAAAAAGTGTCGGAAAATGTACAAAAAATATTGAAAATAATACAATTATTTGTTCACTTTCTCTGAAATGCGTGGTATAATAGTTGGCACAAGAAAACACTACAGCGAGGTGATAACGTGATTAAAAAGGAAATGATTGCCATGCTTTTGGCAGGGGGACAGGGCAGCCGCCTTGGAGTATTAACGCAAAAAGTCGCAAAACCGGCAGTATCGTTTGGCGGCAAATACAGAATTATCGATTTTCCGCTCAGCAACTGTATCAATTCTGGCGTTGACACAGTTGGCGTTTTAACACAGTATCAGCCATTACGTCTGAACAGTCACATCGGAATTGGCATTCCGTGGGACTTAGACCGTAATGTCGGAGGAGTTACCATTCTTCCGCCGTACGAGCGGAGCAAGGGCAGTGACTGGTATACCGGTACTGCGAACGCCATTTATCAGAACCTGGAGTACATGGAAAGCTACAATCCGGACTACGTTCTGATTCTTTCCGGCGACCACATCTACAAGATGGATTACGAGGTTATGCTGGAATATCACAAAGCAAATAACGCAGATGTCACCATCGCATGTATGCCGGTGCCGATCGAAGAGGCAAGCCGCTTCGGTATCGTGATCACCGATGAGAATAACCGTATCACCGAGTTCGAGGAGAAGCCGGCGCATCCGCGCAGCAACCTGGCTTCCATGGGAATCTACATATTCAGCTGGAAGGCACTGAAGGAAGCCCTCATTGCCATGTCTGAGGAGCCTGGCTGCGATTTCGGTAAACACGTTATTCCATACTGCCATCAGAAGCAGGAGCGCATCTTTGCCTACGAGTACAATGGCTACTGGAAGGATGTCGGAACCCTCGGCTCCTACTGGGAGGCAAACATGGAGCTCATCGATATCATTCCGGAGTTCAACCTCTATGAGGAATACTGGAAGATTTATACCAAGAGCGATATCATCCCGCCGCAGTATGTGGCAGCAGACGCGGTGATTGACCGAAGCATCATCGGTGAGGGAACCGAGGTACACGGAACCATTACCAACTCGGTCATTGGCGCGGGCGTTACCATTGAGCCGGGGGCAGAGGTACACGATTCCATCATCATGCGCGACTGTCATATCAAAGCAGGCGCAAAAGTGAACAAAGCGATCGTGGCAGAGGATACTACGGTGGGCGAGGGCTCCGAGCTTGGTGTGGGCGAGTACGCACCGAGCAAATACGACCCGAAGGTTTACCAGTTCGACCTGGTTACCATTGGGGAGCACAGCGTGATCCCGGACCATGTCAAGATCGGTAAAAATACCGCAATTTCCGGCGTCACCACTCTGGAGGATTACACCGACGGGGCACTGGCAAGCGGAGACTACATTATAAAGGCAGGTGGCGTACGATGAAAGCGATTGGTATTGTATTAGCAGGCGGAAACAGTAAGAGAATGCGGGAATTATCCAACAAGCGCGCGATTTCCGCAATGCCGGTTGCAGGCAGCTACCGCAGCATTGATTTTGCGCTCAGCAACATGAGCAACTCCCATATCCAGAACGTGGCAGTATTTACCCAGTATAACTCCCGTTCCTTAAACGAGCATTTAAGCTCCTCCAAGTGGTGGGATTTCGGAAGAAAACAGGGCGGACTTTATGTATTCACCCCGACGATCACCGCAGAGAACAGCGACTGGTACCGCGGCACCGCAGACGCCCTCTACCAGAACCTTTCCTTTTTAAAGAACAGTCATGAACCATACGTAGTCATTGCTGCCGGCGACGGTATCTACAAGCTGGACTACAACAAGGTTTTGGAATATCACATTGAGAAAAAGGCAGATATCACCGTAGTCTGCAAGGACATGCCAGAGACAGAGGATATCACCCGTTTCGGCCAGGTAAAACTGAACGATGACGGCCGCATCGTCGACTTTGACGAGAAGCCTATGGTATCCACCTCTAGCACCATCTCCTGTGGTATCTATGTGATCCGCAGACGCCAGCTCATCGAACTCATCGAACGCTGCGCCGCAGAAGACCGTGTGGATTTTGTACGCGATATCCTGGTACGTTATAAGAACTTAAAACGTATCTACGCATACAAGCTGGATTCCTACTGGAGCAACATTGCATCTGTAGATTCTTACTACAAGACCAACATGGACTTCTTAAAACCGGAAGTACGCAACTACTTCTTCAAGGAATATCCGGATGTATACTCCAAGGTGGATGATCTTCCACCGGCAAAATACAATCCGGGTGCCCTGGTTAAAAACAGTCTCATCTCCAGCGGTTCCATCATCAACGGAACTGTAGAGAACTCTATTCTGTTTAAGAAAGCATATGTGGGAAACAATTGCGTGATCAAGAATTCTATCATTCTGAACGATGTTTACATCGGTGACAATACCGTCATTGAGAACTGCATCGTAGAGAGCCGCGATACGATCCGTGCCAATACCACCTATATCGGTACGCCGGATGATATCAAGATTGTTATTGAAAAGAATGAGCGCTATACGCTGTAACAGTGTGGAGTATTCGCTTATGACATCATGAAAACACGCAGACGGCTGACCGGGGTGGGCATTTCGTCTGTCTCCGGACTGCCGCATAAGAACGGGGGAGGGGTTTCCACATGCAAATAACAGATGTGAGAGTGAGAAAGATCGAAAAAGAAGGGAAAATGAAAGCAATCGTTTCCATTACCATAGATAACGAGTTTGTTGTTCATGACATCAAGGTCATCGAAGGCGAGAAAGGATTGTTCATTGCCATGCCGAGCCGCAAGGCTGCGGATGGTGAGTACCGTGATATCGCACATCCGATTAATTCGGGAACCCGCGATATGATCCAGTCCGTGATTCTGGAGCGTTACGCGACCGCGGCACTGGAGGACCAGCAGGAAGAGCTGGCATAAACAAATAATGAAAGTCTGAAGATGCCTGGCAGAGAATTGCTGCCGGGCGTTTTTTACATTTTTGGCCTGATTTTATCCCAATTCTGTCGAGGTTTGACCAATTCTGCCGAAGTGCTTGTATCTTGGGCACAAGATTGCTATATTAAGGGCACAAGGGAGGAATTCGTTATGGAAAAGACAACAGTACATGATAATTTGCATACAGAAGTAATGGAAAACGTGATCTATATTCAGATGCTTGGAGGCTTCAGCATGACTTACCATGGGCAGCCGGTTCTGCTGGGCAAGAGCCTCAGCAGTAAAATGCTCCATTTGCTGATGCTTCTCATCTACAGCAGAGGCGAGGGTATCCGCCGGATCCGCCTTCTGGAGCAGCTTTACGGAGACAGTGATACCGAGCAGGCAGCCAATTCCCTGCGGGCCATGATCTTCCGCCTGAGAAAGAGCCTGATTGCCGCCGGATTGCCGGATGGAGAGTATATCTCCACAAAGGGCGGCGTATATATGTGGACAGCGGATCACGTAGATGTGGAGCTGGACGTAGAAGTGTTCCAGAAACAGGTCATGGCAGCATTGGAGGAAAAGGACCCGGTCAAAGCGGTGGAGCTTCTGGAGGAGGCCTGCGGCCTTTACAAGGGCGAGTTCCTGCCGCTGATGATCGCTGATGACTGGGTATCTGCCGCGAACTGGAAGTATCAGGAGCTTTACTTCAAGGTCTTACGGGAACTCACCAGACTCTTGAAAAAACAGAACCGCTACGAGGAGCTGCTCCCTTATTGCGAGCAGGCCCTCAGCCGCTATCCCTATGAGGAGTGGCAGCTGGTCAAGCTGGAATGCCTGACCGCCATGAAGGATTACCAGACAGCGGTAGAATACTATGAGCAGATCGCCAAGGAATCCCAGCAGGAATATGGCATCCGCATGTCAGAGGAGATGATGGAGCATTACCGGGCCATCCGCAACATGATCCAGTACGAGATGAATAACATCGAGGAGATCCAGCAGCACTTAAAACCGGATCCCAACGTGTTTGGCGCGACCCGCTGTGATTACCTGACCTTCATCGACATTTACCGTTACATTGTCTGGGTGCTGGGACGTGAAGATACCAGAGCGCATCTGGTACTCTTTACCCTTATTGACCGGGAAGGCGAGCCGCTGGAATCCTCTGAACAGCTGGAGGAGGTACGGCAGAGACTGGAGCGCGCGATCATCCGTTCCGTGCGCCGCTCAGACCTGTATACCCGCTACGGCAAGAACCAGTTCCTGGTACTGGTAACCAGCACAGACCAGAAGGGATGCCACATCGCGGCAGACCGCGTGTGCAAGAATTTCCGGGCAGCAAACCGGAGAAAGAAGATTGATGTCTATTATGCCTGCAGACCGGCTCTGGCTGTTGCCGGAGACAGCCTGAAAAAGAACATGGGAAAGAATGTCAAGGAGCTGGAAATCTCCGAAGAACCGGTAACAGAAAATACCGGAGAACATGTTCCGGAAAGCGAGAATTAAGAAAACGTTAAGAAGGGCAGAGACGGGCATAAAATGTGGAAGAAATGAGAAAAAAATCCAGAGAAAATGCGGAAAGTAACAGCTGACGTAACGCCCCAAAGCGTATATTGAACATGACAATGAAACCATTGTCTGGAAAACGTTCTTATTCACGTTCAGATAGCCAAAATAAAGGGAAAAGGAGAGAGAAGTATGAAAGGACTCGAAGCGAAAACACTGGGCCTGAAAAAAGTCATCAGGCACGAGTATAAACGCATCGTGGCGTTTATGCTGACCGTAGCCATGGTTGTAACCAACTTTGGCACGAACCTGACCGTAGCGTTTGCGGCAGGCGAAGAAACAAGCTCTCTGTTCCTGCTCGACAGCAGTGAACTGGAAGACGCGATCAGCACCGCTCTGGAAAGCGGAGATGTGTTTGATTTTTCTTCATTAGAGCTGAAGGCAAAACAGAAGAGCCTGAAAACTTCCTATGAAAAGTTAATAGGAAGCAAGGCCGGAAAGGTATATCAGCTCGATGTAGATATCGACAGCAGTTATGCGACAGAGCATACAGATCTGCAGGTATTCTACAACGCAGGTACCGACGATGTGGTATTCCTGTTCATCAATGAGAGCGACATGGCAGTAACCTTCCGCGCAAACGTAAGTGGATATGAAACTGCACGTGTCACCGTAAATCCGAACACCACCAACATCGAAGATGCAGAGGGCGTGGAGAACGCGGAAGACTACAGCGGCACCACCATGGTGGACGATGAAAAGAAGCCGCAGGCAGAGGTTGTAAAGCCGGAAGGCGAAACCTCTGAGACTGTTGAGAACGGTTCCGATGAGACTGAGGAAGAAACCAAGGCAGACGTAACCGAGAGCGAGAACGCTTCCGAGAGCGGCGAGACCGAGGAAACCACCGGCGCTGAGAATTCTTCTGAGACCGACGAGACCACTGCAGCAGAGGAGACCGAGGCAGAGGCTGAAGAGACTGCAGAAGAAACCGAAGCAGCTGAGCCTGAGACCGAAGCACCGGCAGCAGAGGAAGAGCTTCAGGCAGAAGAGGGAAGCGCAACTGCATCCATCTCCGCAAAAGAAGTATTCCGCGTAAGCACCAGCGCAGAAGTGGCTGAGGAAACCTTAGCAGACAGCACTGAGGAAGAAACTGAGGCTGAGACCGAGGATAAGGCTGAGGTTCCGGAAAAGGAAACCGAGGCTATTCCGGAGACCACCGAGGCAGAAGAGACTGTTGCTGAGGATAAGACCGAAGAAACCGTAGCAGATGAGTCTAAGGCAGACGAGACCACCGCAGCAGATGAAACCGCAGACGGTGAGACCGTGGCTGACGAGACCAAAGACGGTGAGCTTGTAAACGACGAAACCAAGGCTCCGGCTGAGAATCCGGCAGATAACAATGGTGACAGCAGCGAAGTTGACTTTGATGGCGATGAGCAGTTCCTGGAGGACGATTCCATCGAACTGATGGGCGAGCTGGCAGGTAAGGCATACAACACCGTAACCATCTGGGGACGCGCAAACGCAAGAGCCTATGCAGTGAAGGCAGAAGATCTGGTTGGCGAGGCAGCAGTAGAAGGCCAGTACAACGTAGATTACTCTGTAGACCCGGTAGGCGCAGCAGCAATCAAGGGCGCTCATACCGTAAACGAGGGCGAGACCCTGTACTTCGCAGTAGACCCGCAGGTGGGTTATGAGATCACCGAAGTAACCGCCAACGGCGAGGAACTGGAAGAAGTAGACGCAGCAGGCGTAGCCAGCGCATCCAACCTGGAGAAATACGCACACGTTTACGCAGTAGAAGAAGTAAGCGAAGATCTGGAGATCGTAGCAAGACTGGAAGAGACTGCAGACGTGGCACATCCGGAATTCAACGCATCCTATGTGGGCAGCGATGGCGTAACCATCAAACTGCACGCAGAAGAAGGCATCATTCCGGAAGGCACCGAGCTTGACGCAACCGAAGTAACCGAGGCACTTGGCGACACCATCAAAGAGAAAATGGAAAGCGAGTCCGAGGGTGCGGAATTCAACAAGGTATTAGCATACGACATCAACCTTCTTTATAATGGAGAGAAGCTCAGCAACAGCTGGTCCAAGGACGGCTATGTAGACGTAACCTTCACTGGCGCTCCGATTCAGGAAATGACTGAGATCTCCGACAAAGTAGAGATCGTAGCCGTAGACGACACCAGCAAGACCCAGCTGACTGCAGAAAAGGCAGAAGCAGTAGAGGCCAGCGAGCTGAAGCTGGAGAGCGTAAGCGAGCAGAGCGTAGAGGGTGAGGCTGTAGAAGAAGTTGGATTCAAGGCAGAGCACTTTACGATTTATGCGGTGACAGCATCGAGTGGTGTTATGGCAGCTTCTATTGAAAAATATAATACTACTATGAAGATTGGTCAGACACAGACGCTTGAAAGTGACAAGAGCGGGTATTATGTAAGCTGGTCATCTTCGAATGAGAGCGCTTTGACGGTGACCGGAAGAGGACAGACTGCTACGGTAACAGCGGTTGGAGTCGGAACTGCAACGATCACCCATGTTTATCATAATTATTGGGGCGGGAATCCTAGAGAGGATACGGCGACCATTACCGTTACCGCAGATCCAATCACTGGAGTGACCTTAACCGGTGAAGATACGGTGAAAGCATTTGACAGTATCAAGTTGACTGCAAAAACAGAACCAGTAGGGTCTGCAGCTTCTTCATTAGAATGGGAATCTTCGAATACAGCAATTCTCACAGTGGATAATACTGGAAATGTGACGGGAGTTGCTCCTGGAACCGCCATTGTGACGGTGCATGCAACTTCTTTTGTTGATGCTAAAGTTTATACAGAAACGAAAGAAATTACGGTAATACCTGCGACACAGTCAACAGATAAGGCGTTGTTCTATTATTTAAAAACACCGACTAGCGATCCTAAATCTAATGCTAGAGATCAATGGGGAGAGTGCATCGGAACAGGAACTATTACAGTAACCGGCGGCACTTGGGTAGATTCTGGAAAAAATATGTATAGCCCGACACATAGAGTTCTTACATGGCCAGATGGATCTACTGGATCCACATGGACTATTGATAAGAACAAATATGGTTCTCATTGGGATGCGATTTTTAATGCATATAAAAGAAGTGTTGAAAGTAAGTATAATGGTGTCACGTTAACGAAAGATGATATTCAGTCAATTACGTTAATACCATATAAAATTTCACGAAATAATAGTTCTAATCCAGATAAGCATGTTGATTGTCAAGTTCGTATTGTAGTTAAAGATTTTTACAATGCAATTTATTATGTGGAAGATGCTGGCGAGACTGGTTTCCAATCAGTACAGCAGTCTGGCCCATATCGTAGCGGAGATACAACAGCACCGACTGCTACTACAGTGGCAGCTTATCCAGATACAAAAGTAAAAAATGGCGTTACCTATACATTTGTAGGTTGGTATGATAACGAGCAGTTTACAGGTAACGTAATATCTTTCCCATATGCAATGCGTGCGAATAAAGAATTTTACGCAAAGTATGTTGCTGGATATAATGTAAATTATGATTTGGATGGTGGAAGTTGGAATATTCCAAGTACATATTTTAAAAATGCAGATTCAAATGTATATGTAGTTGGCACAACTCCGACAAAAACAGGCTATGATTTTAATGGCTGGGATCGTCAGGATGATGATTCTCATGTTTATGTAGCTAATGAAAAATTCATGATGCCAGATAATAATGTTACTTTTAAGGCAAAGTGGACTCCGAAAGAAGTATCCTACACAGTAAATTATTATTGGGCAGGAACTACAACTTCTGTGGCAGAATCAAAAACAGTAACAGGTAAGCATTTTGGTGATGTCATAAATGATGAAGTACCTGTTGAGGCTGAAGGTTATACGGCTATCAATACACCGCAGTCTTTAACGCTTGGTTCCGAAGCCAATATTATTAATTTCTACTATTATAAGAACGTAATTTTGACTGCCAATAGTGATGAGAAGACTTATAATGGAAATGAACAAAATGTACATGGTTATACCTGCTCTGTTTCTGGAGTAGTATTCAGTAGGATAACAGCTGTAGCAAACGGAACAGATGCAGCAGAGTATGCGTCCACATTTACGGAAAATGCGGTTGGAAAGATTGATGACAGCAGAAGATATATTGTGGAATCAACTCATACTGGTCTTCTGAAGATTAAGCCGCGTCCGGTAACAGTTAAAGCAGCGAGTGATGAGAAGGAATATGATGGAACCGTTCTTACCAATGCAGGCTGGAGTGTGGAAAAAGCAACAGAAACTACCGGCCTGGTAGGAACTGATACGATTGGAAGCGTAAAGGTAACTGGTTCTCAGTTATATCCGGGACGCTCATCCAACGTGCCGTCAGAAGCAAGCTTTACAAGCGGCAAGGCAACGAACTATCAGATCAGCTATGTAAACGGAACTCTTGAAGTTAAAGATCGCAGTACTAAATATGTGATTACGGCAAATGCACCGGATGGAGAATACACATACGATGGAACAGCCAAGACAGCATCCGGAGTTACTTACGATACATTAACTTTTGGAGGAGAGACGTACACCGTAGAAGGCCTGAGTTCCAGCAGAACAGAGACAGATGCGGATCCAGCAGGATATGAAACCACGATTGTAGGAACGGCAGTTGTAAAAGACAGTGCTGGCAATGATGTAACAAATCAGTTCAGAGTTGACACGACTGATACCGGCCTTCTGAAGATTAAGCCGCGTGAGGTAACAGTAACGGCAGCGAGTGATGAGAAGGAATATGATGGAACCGTTCTTACCAATGCAGGCTGGAGTGTGGAAAAAGCAACAGAAACTACCGGCCTGGTAGGAACTGATACGATTGGAAGCGTAAAGGTAACTGGTTCTCAGTTATATCCGGGACGCTCATCCAACGTGCCGTCAGAAGCAAGCTTTACAAGCGGCAAGGCAACGAACTATCAGATCAGCTATGTAAACGGAACTCTTAAAGTTAAAGATCGTGGCACCAAGTATGTGATTACGGCAAATGCACCGGATAGAGAATATACATACGATGGAACTGCTAAGACGGCATCCGGAGTTACTTATGATAAGTTAACTTTTGGAGGGAAGACCTATACTGTAGAAGGTCTGAGTTCCAGCAGAACAGAGACAGATGCGGATCCAGCAGGATATGAAACCACGATTGTAGGAACGGCAGTTGTAAAAGACAGTGCTGGCAATGATGTAACAAGTCAGTTTAGTGTTGATACAACTGATACCGGCCTTCTGAAGATTAACCCGCGTGAGGTAACAGTAACGGCAGCGAGTGATGAGAAGGAATACGATGGAACCGTTCTTACCAATGCAGGCTGGAGTGTAGAAGCAGCAACAGAAACTACCGGCCTGGTAGGAACTGATACGATTGGAGACGTAAAGGTAACTGGTTCCCAGTTATATCCGGGACGCTCATCCAACGTACCGTCAGAAGCAAGCTTTACAAGCGGCAAGGCAACGAACTATCAGATCAGCTATGTAAACGGAACTCTTAAAGTTAAAGATCGTGGCACCAAGTATGTGATTACGGCAAATGCACCGGATAGAGAATATACATACGATGGAACTGCTAAGACGGCATCCGGAGTTACTTATGATAAGTTAACTTTTGGAGGGAAGACCTATACTGTAGAAGGCCTGAGTTGCAGCAGAACTGAAACGGATGTAGATCCTACAGGAAATGGCTATGTGACCACGATTGTAGGAACAGCAGTTGTAAAAGACAGTGATGGGCAGGATGTAACTGAACAGTTTACAGTAAATGCAACAGACACTGGTTTATTAAAAATTAATCCGCGTAAGGTAACAATTACGGCAGCAAGTGATAAGAAACAGTATGACGGAACCGTACTTGTTAGTGGTAATTGGAACTGTAAAAGTAACAGGTTCTCAGTTACAGCCTGGTAAATCTTCTAATGTACCGTCAGATGCAAAGTTTACGGTAGGAAAAGCTTCTAACTATGATATTGAATATGTAAACGGAAGCTTAGAGATTACTGGTAACAGCAATAACAATAATGGCGGCGAAGGTGGCGGAAGCTCCTCTGGAGGTGGCGGAAGTTCTTCTGGCCCGAGAGACAACGGTTCTACACCGTCCGGCGGCCCAGGAGCAACAACCGTAACCATTGACCCGGATGCAGTTCCGTTAGCAAACCTGCCGAACGAAGATGGAGCAGCTGATCTGCTTGTGATCGATGATGAGGACGTTCCGTTAGCGGCACTTCCGAAGACCGGTCAGAGCGGAGCAAGCGGACTGGTACTCTTCCTGTCCAGCATGATGCTCGCGGCATTCGTGGCAGTCAGCAAGAAACGCGAAGATGATAAGTAATGGAATCGTTTTCAGCCATAAGTAATACAGCGAAAGCGCTTGGGAGCGAAATGCTCCCGGCGCTTTTCTGGTACCCTAAAGTTTGTCGAAGCGTTCTCATTGCAATACATTCCGAATTTTGCTATTCTATATTCATAAAAACCATGTTTACAGAAAGCAGCATAGGAAGGAATGTGAGCCATGAAATCGTCATTATTAAAATTGCCGGTGGAGGTAGACAGCTTCGAGAAAATCCGGAAAGATGGATTTTATTATGTGGATAAAACCACATTGATCGAGCAGCTTCTGGAACAGTGGGGAGAGGTGAATCTGTTTACCAGGCCGCGCCGTTTTGGAAAGACTTTGAATATGAGTATGCTCCGCTGCTTTTTTGAAATTGGAGCAGATCGTTCTTTGTTTGACGGGTTGGACATTTCAAAGAATCAGGAACTTTGCAATACCTATATGGGAAAGTTTTCGGTGGTGTTTCTTTCTTTGAAGAATGTGGATGGTCTTACTTTTGCAGATGCAAAGTATCGCCTGACAGAACTGGTTGCTGCGGAAGCGGAGCGCTTTTTATTTTTGTCAGATAGCAAAAAGCTTTCTGAAAATGAAAAAAGCAGATATCAGGCCCTGAGTTCGCTTGACCATGGGCGTTATACTATGGATGAGACAATTCTTGTGTCCAGTCTGCAGCTACTGTCACAGCTTTTGTACAGGCATTACGGACAGAAAACAATAATATTGATTGATGAATACGATGTTCCACTGGACAAAGCATTCCAGCATGGTTATTATAAGGAAATGGTTTCCCTGATCCGTGGACTATTCGGACAGGCTTTGAAAACCAATGATGCGCTGCAGTTTGCGGTATTGACGGGATGCCTGCGGGTATCGAAGGAAAGTATTTTTACAGGACTGAATAATTTTAAAGTACTTTCTATTACGGATGCCCGTTTTGATGAACAATTTGGCTTTACGGAACAGGAAGTGTCAGAATTGTTGGAGACGTATCACCTGGAAGAACATCAGGCGGAAACAAAAGAATGGTACGATGGATATCATATTGGCGGTGCAGATGTTTATTGTCCCTGGGATGTGATCAATCATGTGGACAGGCTTCGCGGAGAACCGGGGGCGCAGCCGCAATCCTACTGGATCAATACCAGCGGGAATGATCTGGTGAAGCGGTTTGTGAACAGGGCAGATAAGACAACGCGTGATGAAATGGAACGACTGATTGCAGGGGAATCCGTGGAAAAAGAAATATGTCTGGAATTAACATATGATGAAATTGATCAGAGCATTGACAATTTATGGAGTGCGCTGCTTCTAATCGGTTATTTGACATGGGTCGGAAAACCAGTGAATAGTGTTTACCGTCTGGCCCTTCCGAATAGGGCGGTGCGGGAGATTTATATCACCCGGATACAGGAGTGGTCTAAGGAAAAGGAAGGATAAAAAGATGTATTTAATTGCAGGACTTGGCAATCCCACACGGGAATATGAGAAAACGAGACATAACGTCGGCTTTTCAGTGATTGATGTGCTGGCGGACAAATATAATATTGATGTGAGCGACCGCAAGCACAAAGCACTGTGCGGCAAGGGTGTGATCGAGGGGGAGAAGGTGCTTCTTGTAAAGCCCCAGACCTTCATGAACTTGAGCGGCGAGAGCATCCGCGAGGCGGTGGATTATTACAAGATCGACCCGGAGGACATCATTGTCATTTATGATGATATCAGCCTGGATCCGGGGCAGCTGCGCATCCGGTTAAAGGGAAGCGCCGGCGGGCATAATGGCATTAAGAATATTATCGCGCACCTGGGAACCCAGGAGTTTCCACGCATCAAGGTGGGTGTGGGCGCGAAGCCGCCGAAGATGGATCTGGCAGATTATGTGCTGAGCCGTTTTGGCGCAGAGGAGCAGAAGATTATGGATGAGGCGTTTGGCGAGGCGGCTGAGGCTGCGGTCATGATGATGACCACCGGAGCGGAGCGGGCCATGAACCACTATAACGCGAAAAAGAAAGCGGAGTAAGGTATTATGAGCAGGGGATTTGCAAATCCACTTACAGAGCTTGCGGAGTTTGAGGAGCTGCAGCAGAGCCTGAAGAAGAAGCAGGGGCCGGTACAGGTCAGCGGCTGTCTGGACTCCCAGAAGGTGCACCTGATGCAGGAGACCATGGCGGACCGGCCATGGAAGCTGGTGGTAACCTATGATGATGCAAGGGCCAAAGAAATTTACGATGATTTTGGCTGTTTCCGGGACAATGTCTGGCTGTATCCGGCGAAGGATCTGCTGTTTTACAGCGCGGATATCCACGGCAACCTGATCACGAGAGAGCGGCTGCAGGTGCTGCGCCATCTCATGGAGGATGAGAGCGGCGTGGTGGTAACCACCATGGACGGCCTGATGGATCATCTGCTTCCTTTAAGCTGCATGCGGGAGCAGGTGCTTCACCTGGAGACTGGTCAGGAGCTGGATCTGGAAGCATGGAAGATCCGCCTGGCGGAGCTTGGCTATGAGCGTATGCCTCAGGTGGACGGCATGGGCCAGTTTTCCGTGCGGGGCGGTATTCTGGACATTTACCCGCTGACGGAGGAGCTTCCGGTGCGTATCGAGCTGTGGGATACCGAGGTGGATTCCATCCGCACCTTTGACCTGGAGAGCCAGCGTTCTATTGAGCAGCTGAATGAGATTGACATTTATCCGGCTACGGAGATCGTGCTGACAAAGAAGCAGGCAAAGGAGGGCGTGGAGCGGATCCGCAGCGAGGCGAAGAGCTTTGCGGAGAAGCTGAGATCACAGCAGAACACCGAGGAAGCATACCGCATCACCGGAATTGTAAAGGAACTGACGGAGGGCATCGAGGAAGGCTGGAAACAGACCGGACTGGATGCCTGGATTTCGTATTTTAATAAGGAAACAGTTTCGTTTCTGGATTATTTTGACCCGGAACAGAGCATGATCTTTCTGGATGAGCCGCTGCGCTTAAAGGAGCAGGGGGAGGCGGTGGAGCTGGAATTCCGGGAGAGTATGGAGCACCGTCTGGAGAAGGGCTATCTGCTTCCGGGGCAGACCGGACTTTTGTATCCGGTGCGGGAGATCCTGGCCAAGGCCCAGCGGAAAGATACCGTCTATCTGACCGGCCTGGAGCAGAAGCTTCCGGGCATGACCACGGAAGCGCGGTTTTCTTTTGATGTCCGGAATATGAACTCCTACCAGAACAGCTTTGAGATGCTGATTAAAGACCTGACAGGCTGGAAGAAGGAGCGTTACCGGGTGATTCTCTTATCCGGTTCCCGTACCCGTGCCAGCCGTCTGGCGGAGGATCTGCGGGAGTACGATCTGAGCGCCTTCTGCACGGACGATGAGAGCCGGGAGGTGCAGCCGGGGGAGATCCTGGTTACCTTTGGCAATCTGCACCGGGGCTTTGCCTATCCGCAGATCAAGTTTGCGGTCATCACCGAAGGGGATATGTTCGGCAAGGAGAAGAAAAAGCGCAAACGCAAGAAGACCTCCTACGAGGGCAAGAAGATCCAGAGCTTTACCGAGCTGTCGGTGGGCGACTATGTGGTGCATGAGGACCACGGCCTTGGTATTTACCGCGGCATTGAGAAGATTGAGCGGGACGGTGTCATCAAGGATTACCTGAAGGTGGAATATGCGGACAACGGAAGCCTGTATCTTCCGGCTACCCGCCTGGATGGCATTCAGAAGTATGCAGGCTCTGACGCGAAGGCACCGAAGCTAAATAAGCTGGGCGGTGAGCAGTGGAACCGCACGAAGGCGAAGGTCAAGACGGCGGTTAAGGAGATTGCGAAGGATCTGGTGCAGCTTTACGCGGCGCGGCGGGAGCTTGGCGGCTACCAGTACGGCGAGGATACGGTGTGGCAGCAGGAGTTTGAGGAGCTGTTCCCCTACGATGAGACGGAGGACCAGCTGACTGCCATTGAAGATACCAAGCGCGACATGGAGAGCCGCCGAATCATGGACCGCCTGATCTGCGGTGACGTGGGCTACGGCAAGACGGAGATTGCGCTGCGGGCGGCCTTTAAGGCGGTGCAGGAGAGCAAGCAGGTGGTGTACCTGGTGCCGACCACCATTCTGGCGCAGCAGCATTACAATACCTTTGTGCAGCGTATGAAGGACTTTCCGGTGCGTGTGGAGCTCATGTCACGGTTCCGCACGCCGGGGCAGATCAAAAAGACCATCGAGGACCTAAAGAAAGGGCAGGTGGACATTGTGATTGGCACCCACCGTGTTCTTTCCAAGGATGTGAAGTTTAAGGATCTTGGGCTTCTGATCATTGACGAGGAGCAGCGTTTTGGTGTGGCTCACAAGGAGAAGATCAAGCAGATGAAGGAAAATGTGGATGTGCTGACCTTAACGGCGACGCCGATCCCACGAACCCTTCACATGAGTCTGGTTGGTATCCGCGACATGAGCGTGCTGGAGGAGCCGCCGGTGGACCGTGTGCCGATCCAGACCTATGTTATGGAGCACAACGATGAGATGGTCCGGGAGGCCGTGAACCGGGAACTGGCCCGGGGCGGTCAGGTTTACTATGTATACAATCGCGTGAAGGACATTGAGGAGGTGGCCCATCATGTGCAGGAGCTGGTGCCGGATGCCACGGTAGTTTATGCCCACGGGCAGATGCCGGAGCATAAGCTGGAGCAGATTTTGCTGGATTTTGTGAATGGTGACATTGACGTGCTGGTATCCACCACCATCATTGAGACAGGACTGGATATCCCCAATGCCAACACCATGATCATTCAGGACGCGGACCGCATGGGACTTTCCCAGCTGTATCAGCTGCGGGGCCGTGTGGGCCGGTCCAGCCGTACCTCTTATGCGTTCCTGATGTATAGGCGCGACAAGCTGTTAAAGGAAGAGGCAGAAAAGCGCCTGCAGGCCATCCGCGAGTTTACGGAGCTGGGCTCCGGCGTGAAGATTGCCATGCGGGATCTGGAGATCCGCGGCGCGGGCAATGTTCTGGGCGCGGAGCAGCACGGGCACATGGAGGCGGTCGGTTACGATTTGTACTGCAAGCTGTTAAATCAGGCTGTGCAGGCCATTCAGGGCCGCCGGGATGAGACGGAGGATTTCGCGACCACGGTGGAGTGCGATGTGGATGCTTACATTCCGGTTTCCTATATTAAGAATGAATATCAGAAGCTGGATGTATATAAGCGCATTTCCGGCATTGAGAATGAAGAAGAATATCTGGATATGCAGGATGAGCTGATGGACCGCTTTGGTGATATCCCGAAGGCGGTTGCCAATCTTTTGCAGGTGGCATTGTTAAAGGCCATGGGACACAAGGCCTATGTGACCGAGGTGCGCATTAACCGCCAGGAAATCCGCCTGACCATGTACCAGAACGCGAAGCTGGATACAGCCGGGATTCCGGAGCTGGTGGCTTCCTATGGGGATGAACTCCGCTTTGTGATGGCGGAGCAGCCGTATTTCTTATATGTGGACCGCAGAAATAAGCAGAAGGACTGCGCTGCCATGATGGAGCTTGCCCGGACGCTCCTGGGGCAGATCATTCAGCTCAGCTATTAGTTTTGGATTGTGATGGTGTATAAATTTTGAAGTCTTCCGCATACTATCCATAAGACACACGATATGGAAATTATGCAGGAGGAGCACTATGAAAGCTACAGGAATTGTGAGAAGGATCGATGATCTGGGGCGTGTCGTGATTCCGAAGGAGATACGAAGAACACTGAGGGTGCGTGAGGGAACTCCACTGGAGATTTTTACGGACCGTGAGGGGGAAATTATTTTAAAAAAGTATTCTCCTATGGTGGAGCTGACCGCGTTTGCCACGCAGTATGCGGAGGCCATGGCGCAGTCCACCGGAATGCTGGTCTGCATTACAGACCGGGATCAGGTGATTGCCGTTTCCGGCGGGCCGAAGCGCGATATGCTGCAGAAGATGATCAGCAAGCAGTTAGAGCAGGTTATTCATGAGCGGGAAACCGTTGTGGCGGAAAAAGATGCCAGGGAGTTTATCACGGTGGCCGGGGAAGAGATGGACGGTGTGACGGCAGAGGTCATTGTGCCGATCATCTGCGAGGGAGATCCCATCGGGGCTGTGGCTCTTTTAAGTCGTGATCCAAAGGCAAAGCCGGGAGAGGCAGAGCTGAAGCTGGTTTCCACCGCGGCCGGATTTTTAGGACGGCAGATGGAAGGATAAAGGAATACGGAGTGTCATCAGATGAAACGAAATTCATTTGGCGGCGCTCCGTTTGTATTCTGCGAAAACATATGCTATACTGGACTGCATAAGTCAAGAAACGGAGGAGAAATGATGCAGGATCAGAAAACAGCAGGACAGGCAGAGGACTGGGAACTGTCCGAAGCATATTATAAAGAAGATACAGGGAAGAAAGAACTGCGTCTGGAGGATTTTCTGGAGGAGGAGACGGCAGAAGGCCAGAGTGGTCTGGCGGATGGAAGCAGCCTCACGGAGCAGCTGGAAGCAATGGCTGCGCAGGTAAAAGAGATCCGGGAGCTTTCCGGAACCGGGCATCCGGCAGATCAGATTGCCTCCATGCTGGGGATGGACGGGCAGCAGGTGCGTGACATTCTGGTGTGTATGCAGTCCTTCCCGGAGGATGACCCGCTGGCCGTAGCCCGACTGATCGTACTGGGATAGGAGCCTCTGAGCGGAAGATAAGGCAGGCTGCCGTGATGAATCTGTGAAAAATCTTTACATTTTTCGAAAGTTGCTGTTCAAACCAGTGGCTTTCGTATATAATGTTATCTGCTTTACGTTTTACAGGAGGAATAAATCATGATGAAAATGGGAAAAAGAGCATTGCTTGTGGCTTGCGGCTGCATGCTGCTTTTAAGTGGATGTACCAAGAGCAACATCGTTCAGCCGGATGCCAGTGAGGCAGAAGAACCGGATTTCAACGTCTATAACAACATTGAGCTGGATATGGACCAGTTCCATGAAGAGGTGAATGAGATCTGTCTGGATGAGGATGATTACCCGATGGCGGATTCCATTGACTTTACCATTGATGAGGACAAAGCCCTGATCGATGTTACCGTTGTGGTAAAGGACGGTACCAGTGGAAAAGATGCCGCAGAGTATGCGGATGCTGTTCTTAAGAGCATCAACGATGAGGCCGCTGTTCAGGACTACAACTACGGAGAGTCCGGTGCGGACACCTTCGGCGGCTTCTTCCAGGACCGCGAGACGCACTTAAAGATTTACGAGAAGAGCGCCTATGAGTCTGATGGTGAGCCAATGTACGAGACCGATATCCCGGCTGATACCTATATGACTTTTGATATTCAGGACTAAAATAAAAATCAGCGGATGTGCCATGTGAGGCGCTTCCGCTGATTTTTATTTTCTCTTATCGCATCTTATCCATCTGTCCGTCTTCACCAACATGATAGTTATCGACCCAGGTGTCGGTGGCCATCTGACCATCCTCTCCGAAGAAATACCAGTCGCCTTTGTAGCGCAGCCAGTAGGAGGTTTTACGGTTGCCCTTATCGTCAAGATAGTAGGTGCCGTCCTTCAGTTCCAGGAGTCCGGTGGCCTTGGTGCCGTCGTCTTTAATATATTGATATTGATCTTCTGCGGTTTTGTGCCACTCACCTGCCATGGCAGGGAATGCGCTCATCAGAAAACACAGGATGGTTAAGATGAGGGTGAGTCCTGCTTTTTTCTTCATAGTGATCATCCTTTCTCTCTCTGCAAATTTATTATAACAGCCGCTGTCTGCACTGACAAGGGGCACGGCGGTATTGTAAGGAAATCGGTGGAATCGTAAGAAAAATGTTATGAAAGAAAAAAGCAGGGCCGTATCCCGAGAAAATGGGTACGGCCCTGATATCATTTTGAACGGATGAAAACTTAGGTTTCGTTTGTGTAAAGTGTTATTCCTGAATGATTCCGTTTACATCAACGGTCCAGGTTTTCTCGTTGGAATCTTTTACATCCTTGAAGCCATTTCCAAGCTCCGGTTTTGTCACGGATTTGGAAGAGGAGGATGCTTTCTGAATGGAGCCGTTTGTTCCTACCAGATAGGATACGCCGTCTAACTGTGCCGGCGCGTAGCGCAGGTCACGGTCCGCGTCCAGACGCAGTCCCTGTACATAGACATTGTTGTCGCGCACGCCGTGGAAGCCGCGGCCCTTGTTTCCGCCGTCGGTGTAGAAGAACCAGGTCTGGTTTTCACCGAGATCCTCATCGTAGATGGTCTGCTTGCCGGTTTTCATTACGCCGTCATCGCCAAAGTAGTAGTTTGCGGTCTGCCCGTCCTCGGTAATTACGCTCTGGAGGCCGGTCTGCAGTTCGCCCCGCTCATTGAAGCCAAAGCGTTTTCCGTCTACGGTAAAGACCTGTACGCCGTTTTCCGCGTAGTATGGACGGCCATTTTTAATATAGAAGATAAAGGTTTCGCCGTCTTCGCTGATCTCCGGCGCGCCTTCCATCTGGTACCAGCCGTTTCCGCGTTTTCCGTTCTCCTCATAGAACTGGTAGGAGGCGATGGCCGGGGCAGCCTGGGTGGCCGCGGAACCGGAATTGTTTTCGTTGGAAGCAGTGTCTGCGTTGGACGCGGTTGCGTTCCCGGCATCAGCGTCTGCTGCAGTGTCCTGGGTCTGTGCAGTCTCCGGCAGGCGGAACCATCCGGTCTGCAGGATTCCGTTCTGGAAGGTGTAGTAGGAACCGTTAATCTTGCGGTCAATCTGGTTCACGACCATGCGTCCGTTGTTGTCAAAGAAATGCCATACGCTGTCCTGGTCCAGATCCTCATCCTCATTTTCAAGCTCAATCCAGCCGGTCTTCCTAACACCGTCGCCTTCCTCGCCCAGATAGTAGGTGGCACCGTCTAACTCCAGCATGCCGGTCTGCATGTGGCCTTCATCATTAAAATAGTAGTTCTTTCCGTCAATCTCCTGCCATTTGGAGATAACGCTTCTTCCGTCTTTTCCGTAGTAGTACCAGTAAGTATCCGGAGCCTCGGAATCCCATTCGTCCTCATTGGCTTCGCTGACCCACTGATTCATGACACGGCGTCCTTCCTCGTTTACATAATATTCATCAATCTTGCTGGAACGGGAAATAAAGCCGTCTTCGTTTAAGTAATACCACTCGCCGTCTTTCTTTTTCCAGGAGTCGGTCAGGTAGTAGCCCTCGCTGTCTTTGTAGCGGAGCTCGCCGTCCTCATTCAGCCAGCCGGCGGTTGCCGCCAGTACGGTGGAAACGCTTCCCGGGATGGAAAGGGCAAGTGCAGGGGTTGCCGCTGACATTGCTGCCGCGGTGGATAATACAGCCAGTAATTTGTAATGTTTGTTCATAACTTTTTATTTCTCCTTTTTGCTTGTGGAAAGTTGGCCGAGAATCCGCAGTTGCATTACGGTGCAGATTATAGCGGATTCCATGCGTCTTGAAAAGTGAAGGTTACTGGAAATGGAGGCATGCGCTGCCAGTCAAGATTTCTGGATGCAGGATAAGGGAATGTATGGTATACTAATAACATTGAATAGAAAACAAAGCGGCAAAAGCACCGCACAGGACTATACAAAACATAACAGGAGGAGATTCCCAATGAAGATCAAAGTATCCAACTACATTGCCGGGAAACTGGTGGAGGCAGGCATCAATCAGGTCTTTACGGTTACAGGGGGAGGCGCCATGCATTTGAATGACGCGCTGGGCCATCAGGAAGGACTGCGCTGCCTGTATCAGCACCATGAGCAGGCCTGCGCCATTGCGGCAGAGGCATATGCGAGAATCCACAACAAGATCGGAGCACTGTGCGTGACGACAGGCCCTGGCGGCACCAATGCCATCACCGGCGTGGTAGGCGGCTGGCTGGATTCCATCCCGATGCTCATCTTATCCGGTCAGGTTCGTTATGACACGACCGCCCGCTGGTCCGGCGTGGGCATCCGCGCGATGGGAGACCAGGAATTCGATATTGTCAAATCGATTGACTGCATGACCAAGTACAGTGAGATGGTCATTGACCCGCTTCGTATCCGCTATTGTCTGGAAAAGGCGCTTTACCTGGCAACCTCCGGACGTCCGGGCCCTACCTGGCTGGACATCCCGCTGGATGTACAGGGCGCGTATGTAGACACGGAGCAGCTGGCTGGCTTTGACGCCGCGGATTATGAGGCAGGCGGTACCGGCTGGGCATTGCATACCGTGGGCATGGATCATACCTCCGGCGCGGCAGTATTTGCCGGAGCTACGGAGGAAAAAGAAAAGAAAGCAGTTCTGGCCGGTGTACATGGTACCGAAGGAACCAGTGAGGTAGAGCCGCCGCACGCGATTTCGGAGGATTATGCCGGAAAGGGCGAGCACCGTCAGGTACTTCCGGCTCCAGTTTCCAGAGAAACAGCAAGAGCGATCATCGAGAAGATCCGGAAGGCAAAGCGTCCGGTTCTGTATGCCGGAAACGGAATCCGCATTGCCGGAGCCTTTGACGCTTTCATGGAAGTGGCAGACGGACTGGGCATTCCGGCGGTGGTTGGCTGGAACGCCAATGACTGCATGTACGATGACTGTCCGTGGTATGTGGGCAGACCAGGCAACATGGGCGACCGCCCAGGCAACCTGGCTGTACAGAACAGCGACCTGGTATTCTCCGTGGGAAGCCGCTTAAGCATCCGCCAGGTTGGCTATAATTACAAGACCTGGGCCAGAGAGGCCTATGTGATCGTGAATGATGTAGACCCGGAGGAGTTAAAGAAGCCGAGCGTTCATGTGGATATGCCGGTTCACGCAGACGCAAAGGATCTCATGGAAACCATGGCAGCAGTGCTCCGGGAAGAATATGACAAAAAGCCGGTATTTGACGGCGGCGAGGGCCTGCCGGGCATGACCTGGAGCGAGACCTGCCGCATGTACCGGGAGAAATATCCGACCATCCGCAAGGAACAGTTAAAACCGGATCCGACCCGGGAGGCCAATGTTTACGCAGTGGTGGAGGCACTCAGCAGCCGCCTGGGCGAGGACCAGATCACGGTAGTCGGCAACGGTTCTGCCTGCGTGGTAGGCGGACACGCTTACATCATGAAGAAGGGGCAGCGGTTCTTATCCAACTCTGCCATTGCTTCCATGGGTTATGACCTTCCGGCAGCCATCGGCGCGTGTATGGCGGCCCATGATCCGGAGTTTGAGGGGGACGGCTACAGTAAACATGATATTATCCTGCTGACCGGTGAGGGCAGCATTCAGATGAACATTCAGGAGCTGCAGACCATCATCCACCACAAGATGCCGATCAAGATTTTCCTGATCAATAACGGTGGTTACCATTCCATCCGCCAGACCCAGAAAAACTTCTTTGGTGAGCCGCTTGTGGGAATCGGCGTGGACAGCCATGATTTAAGCTTCCCGGATATGGAGAAGCTGGCAGCAGCTTACGGTTATCCTTATGTGGTGGCACATCACAATGAAGAAGTGGCTGGGGCGGTTGAGAAGACCCTGGCTATGGACGGACCGGTGATCTGCGAATTCTATGTAACCACAGACCAGAACTTTGAGCCAAAGTCCTCCGCAAAGCGTCTGCCGGACGGTACCCTGGTATCTCCGCCGCTTGAGGATCTTTCCCCATTCCTTCCGGATGAGGAGATGGACAAACTGATGATCATTCCGAGGATAAAATAATGCAGGTTGTAGTAACAGGCGCCACAAGCTTTATCGGCGCGGCAACAGTGAAAAAATTAATGGAGGCGGGGCACCAGGTTTTTGCGGTGGTCCGCCCCGCTTCGTCTAATATGAAGCATCTGGAGAAGCTGGCAGGCGGGGAAGCAGACGGTCTTCTGACGATCTGTCCGCTGGATCTGGCAGATATCCGGACGCTTCACGGCTTTTTGGCAGATGCCTGGATTCACATCGGCTGGGACGGCGCGGGCAGTGACAACCGCACAAAGCGGGATGTGCAGCAGCGCAATGTCACCTACGCCCTGGATGCGGTGGAGGCAGCAGCAGCCCTTGGCTGCCGCCGCTTTTTATTTACCGGATCCCAGGCGGAGTACGGAGTCTGGCACCAGACTGTAGCAGAGGACACGCCCTGCCATCCGGTGTCTGAATATGGCAAGGCAAAGGTAGATTTTTGCGAAAAAGCGAAAATACTTTGCAAACAGAAGAATATGGAGTATATTCATACGAGGATATACAGCGTGTACGGTCCGGGGGATCACCCGTGGTCCCTGGTTCAGTCCTGCCTGCGCGCCTTTTGCGAGGGTGGCAGCATGAAGCTTGGGGAGTGTACGCAGAACTGGAATTTTCTTTATATTGATGACGCGGCAGCGGCCCTTGTCTCCCTGCTTACGGAAGCTCCGGCCGGTGTCTACAATATTGGCAGCAGCGATACCAGGCCGCTTCGAAGCTACATTGAGGAAATGTATGCCCTGTGCGGAAGCCAGGGAAGCTACAGCTATGGAGAACGGCCGCAGAATGCGGAGGGGCCGGCAGATCTGATGCCGGATATCAGCCGGATCCTGCGGGAGACATCCTGGCGGCCTGCCAGAACATTTGCGGAGGGAATTTATGAAACATTGCATAGCCTGCGGGGGGATCCTGCCGGAAACAAGCCTCTTTGAGTTAACATCTGCTCCGGCTTCGGCCCAGGACATCCCGGATGCGAAGGAAGTACAGAATGATGAGGGCGTGACCCTTCATCTGCGCCAGTGCAGCGGATGTGGTCTGGTTCAGTTTGACTGCGAGCCGGTGGCCTATTACCGCGACGTGATCCGGGCTGGTGGCGGCTCTTCCACCATGCGGGAGCTGCGCGCCAGTCAGTACCGCCATCTGATCGAGACTTATCATCTGGAAGGAAAGACCTTCTTTGAGGCGGGCTGCGGACGGGGCGAATTCCTGAAATTCTTACAGGAGTTTCCGGTGGAAATCTACGGTATGGAGCACAAGGCGGACCTGGTGGAGATGGCCCGGAAGGAAGGACTTCGCGTCTGGAGAGAGTTTCCGGAGCGGGAAGACCAGCGCTTCGGGCATTCACCGGAGGCATCTATGCTCCCGGAAAGCGGCTGGAGTGTGCCGGAAAAGCCCTTTGATGTATTCTTATCCTTTAACTTTTTAGAGCATCAGCCAAGACCGGATATCATGTTAAAGGCCATCTGGAACAATCTGGCGGAGGACGGCATGGGACTTGTGACCGTGCCGAGTCTGGAATACATTCTGGAAAAGGGCAGCTACTACGAGCTGATCCGCGACCACATTGCTTATTACACCTTTGATACGCTGAGGGCACTGCTAAACCATTGCGGCTTTGAGGTGCTGGAGGAGGAGATGATCAACCGGGATACGCTGTCCATGGTTGTGAGAAAGATGGCAATGCCGGAGACGGATGCAGATGCCGGCGCGAAAGGTGCGGGTGTCAGCATCATCGCCCCTCTGACGGAAGGCTATGAGATTGTAACTGCCGAGGTGCGCGCTCTGACAGAGCGTCTGGCCCGGGAAGGCAAACGTCTTGCCATGTGGGGTGCCAGTCATCAGGGCTTTACTCTGGCGTCAACGTCTGAACTGGGGAAACACCTGGCTTACATCATTGATTCCGCTCCATTCAAGCAGGGACGCTTTGCCCCGGCTTCTCATGTGCCGATCATGGCCCCGGATCATTATTTTGAAGAACCGGTAGACGCGATTCTGATTGTGGCACCGGGTTATACCGATGAGATTGCGGGAATCATAAAGACAAGGTTCGGCGGAAAGGTGGAGACCATGACGCTTCGCACCAACCGGATTGAACACTTATAGAAACACGGGCGGAAATTCGCGGCAGATCTAAATTCGCGGAGAAGACGCAATGATGGAGGAGATATGACAGAGCTTTCAGGAAAACGGATCGTAATGACCGGAGCCACCGGCTTTATTGGAAGCCATGTGGCAAAGCGTTTTCTGGATGAGGGGGCCGAGGTGTACTGCCTGGTGCGTCCCGAGTCTCAGAAAACGGAGTGTCTTCCGGTTCATGAGCATCTGCACCGGATTCCGGCGCAGATGGATGAGGCAGTGGAATGTGTGCCGCAGATCGGGCATGCCGACGCGTTTTTACATTTTGCGTGGCGCGGTGTGAACCGTCAGGAAATCGATTCTTTCGAGGTGCAGAAAACCAATATCGATGGTTCCCTGCGCTGCATTGAGGCGGCAAAGCTTCTGGGATGCAGGATATTTATGGATGCCGGTTCCCGCGTGGAGTATGGTATCACTTCAGATGGCATCATGGAGGAGTCTATGGAATGCCATCCGGTCAACGAATACGGAAAAGCAAAGCTCGCGTTTTACGAGCAGGCTAAAAGTAAGTGCCAGGAGATGCAGATGACGTATTACCATCTGCGGTTTTTTAGTGTTTACGGCAAGGGGGACCATCCGTGGTCCATCATTTCCACGCTGACCCGGGAACTGCCGGAGGGGAAAACCGTCTCCTTAAGCGCCTGCCGCCACCGCTGGAATTTTATGGACATTGAGGATGCCTCCCGCGCCGTAGTGGAACTGTATCGCTACAGTGACAGCCACCGGGGCGAGTGCCATGCGGTGAACGTGGCTTCGGAGGACACCCGGGTGCTGCGGGATTTTGTGGAGGAGATCCACAGTCTCTGCGGCGGAAGCGGAAATCTGGAATACGGAAGCTTTGTCCAGGCGAAGGAGGGCGCGCTCTCCATCTGCCCGGTCAATGAAAATATGAAGAAGCTGACCGGCGGTACCTGGAAGGAGCAGGTCTCCTTTGCGGAGGGAATCCGGAGGATGCTTTGATAAGGAACAACAGGCGTTACCGGTCCCGGACGGGGCCGCGCATGTCTGCATGAAATATACAACTTTGGAAGGATACAATTATGAAAAAGATCAGTGTGCTGATCCCCTGCTACAACGAACAGGAAAATGTAGAGGCCATCAGCAAAGCGGTGCTGGAGACCCTGACCCGGGATCTGCCCCAGTACGACTACGAGCTGGTGTTCATTGACAACGATTCAACCGATGACACCCGCCCGATCCTGCGCAGACTCTGCGCGGAGAACCCGAAGATCAAGGCCATCTTCAATGCCCGCAATTTCGGACAGTTCAACTCTCCGTATTACGGCATGCTGCAGGTGACCGGAGACTGTGTCATTGAGATGGTGGCAGATTTCCAGGATCCGGTGGACATGATTCCGAAATACGTGAAGGCCTGGGAAGAGGGCTACAAGATCGTCATCGGCATTAAGACCAGCAGCAAGGAAAACAAGATCATGTATGCCCTTAGAAGCTTCTACTATAAGACCATCAAGAAGCTTTCTGACGTGGAGCAGATCGAGCATTTTACCGGCTCCGGGCTTTATGACCGGGATTTTATCGAGGTGCTGCGGAAGCTGGATGATCCGACCCCATTCCTGCGGGGCATTGTGGCGGAGCTTGGCTATAAGCGTAAGGAGATTCCTTATGAGCAGCCGAAGCGCCGGGCCGGAAAGACCCACAACAATTTCTACCGCCTGTACGACGCGGCTATGCTCAGCGTAACCTCTTATACGAAGGCAGGCCTGCGCCTGGCAACCTTTGTGGGTGCCATCAGCGCTTTCTTAAGTATGGTGGTGGCTGTAGCTTATCTGGTGATGAAGCTGATCTGGTGGGACCGTTTTCCGGCAGGCATGGCACCGATGCTCATCGGTATGCTGTTTCTGGGATCAGTGCAGATCTTTTTCATTGGTATGGTGGGCGAATATGTACTCTCCATTAACCAGCGCGTGATGCACCGTCCGCTTGTTGTGGAAGAAGAACGTCTGAACTTCGAGGAGAAATAATTTCATGAAATACAAGATTGATGTGGTAAGGATCCGGGAAAATTCCATCCAGCTAAACGGATGGGTCATCGGAAAAACACCGGAGTCCAAAGCGGAATTTGAGGTCCTGGACCAGAATAAAAAGCCGCTGGAGATCAAATGCGTGGCAACCCGCCGGGATGATGTGAGCCAGATCTATTACAAACAGGTCTATGACCGGGATTATGGTTTTGACATTCAGTTCCCATACGAGCGCGGCGCAGATTACTGGCTGGTCATCCGCTGCGACGGCAGGACCGCCCGGGTGAAATACAATGAGGAGCTGATCGCAAAGCGCGCCAGCGTGGCGCACAAGCGCATGGAAAAGATCAAAGACCTCATGAATATGGAGACGGTGCATGTGGCACTGGAGTTTGGAAAGAAGCACGGCTTAAAGGCCCTGCTCTTAAAATCCCGCCACAAGCTGCAGGGACTCGATAACGACTACGACTATGGCGAGTGGTATGAGCTGACCCGTCCGAAGGAGGAGGAGCTGGCTGCCCAGCGGGAGACAAGGTTCGCGTATGAGCCGCTGTTGTCCATCGTCATTCCGGCCTACAAGACTCCGGAGAAGTATCTGCGGGAGATGCTAGACTCCATTCTGGCCCAGACCTACAGAAACTGGGAGGTATGCGTGGCCAACGGAAGCCCGAAGGGTGAGGGCGCGATTGTGAGCCGCGTCATGGCAGAGTACACCAAGAAGGACAGCCGCTTCCATGTGTCGGAGCTGGGAGATAACTTTGGTATTTCCGGCAACACCAACGCGGCCCTCGGGATGGCGAAGGGAGATTTCATCATTCTGGCTGACCATGACGACACCATCCCGGAGCATGCGCTCTATGAGGTGGCAAAGACCATCAACGGGCACCCGGACTGCGACGTGATCTATTCCGATGAGGATAAGCTGGATATGGACGGCGGCGCGCTGTTCGATCCGCATTTCAAGCCGGATTTCAACCCGGATCTCTTAACCAGCGTCAACTATATCTGTCATTTATTTGTGGTAAAACGGACTCTGTTAGATCAGGTGGGCGGCTTCCGGCACGAGTTTGACGGTGCCCAGGACTATGATTTTATCTTCCGCTGCACCGAGAACGCAAAGGAAATCTGTCATATTCCGAAGGTGCTGTATCACTGGCGCTGTCATCAGGAATCCACCGCCAGCAACCCGGAGAGCAAGCTGTACGCCTTTGAGGCGGGCGCAAGAGCCATCATGGCTCATTATGAGCGCTGCGGTATTCCGGCAGAGAAGGTGGAGAAGGGTGTGGATTACGGCATTTACCATACCACCTTTCACATCCAGGGAGACCCGCTGGTGTCCGTGATCATTCCGAACAAGGATCACAGCGTGGATCTGGATCTTTGCATCCGCTCTATCATCGAGCGGGCCACCTATAAGAACCTGGAGTTTATTGTGGTGGAGAACAACAGTACCGAGCAGGAAACCTTTGCCTACTACGAGAAGATCCAGAAGGAATTCCCGCAGGTGAAGGTGGTGCGCTGGGAGAGGGAGTTTAACTATTCCGCCATCAATAACTTTGGCGCAGCCTTCGCGAAGGGCGAGTACCTGATGCTGTTAAACAACGACACCGAGATCATTGCCCCGCGCCTGTTTGAGGAGATGCTGGGCTTCTGCCAGAGAAAAGAGGTCGGCATTGTGGGAGCGCGCCTGCTTTATGAGGATGATACCATTCAGCATGCAGGTGTGGTGATCGGCTTTGGCGGCGTGGCGGGCCACACCTTTATCGGCCTTCATGAGGCGGAGAACAGTTACTTCCACCGGGCTATGTGTGCCCAGGACTACAGCGCTGTGACCGCGGCCTGCCTGATGGTGAAGAAATCTGTGTTTGAGGAGGTGGGCGGCCTGACGGAAGAGCTGGCGGTGGCCTTCAACGATGTAGACTTCTGCTTAAAGGTGCGGGCAGCCGGTTATCTGGTGGTTTACGCGCCGTACGCGGTGATGCATCATTATGAGTCCAAGTCCCGCGGCCTTGAGGATACACCGGAGAAGGTGGCTCGCTTCAACCGTGAGTGGGCGCTGGTAGCAAAACGCTGGCCGGACATTCTGCAGAATGGTGATCCGTACTACAACCCGAACCTGACACTGCGCAAGTCCGATTTCTCCCTGAGAGATCTCTTAAAAGAGAAGATTGGTGAGCCGTACAAGCTGCCTGAGATCAAAGAGCAGTAGGCGGGAGGAAGACACATGAAAAAAGTTACGATCGTGATTCCAAACTATAATGGCCTAAAATTCATGGAGCCCTGTATGGCTGCCCTGGATAAGCAGCTTTGCCGTGATTTTGAGCTGCTGGTGGTGGACAACGGCTCCACCGATGGCAGCGTGGAATGGCTGAAGGAGCATGGACTTCCTTCCCTCTTTCTGGAGACCAACACTGGCTTTTCCGGCGCGGTGAATGTGGGAATTAAGGCGGCGAAAACGCCCTATGTGATTCTGTTAAACAATGATACCGAGGCAGAGCCGGAGTATGTGGGCGAGCTGTTAAAGGCAATCGAAAGCTCTCCGAAGATATTTTCCGTCAGTCCGAAGATGATCCAGCTTTACCATAAGGAACTGATGGATGATGGCGGCGATATGTACAGCATCATGGGCTGGGCGTATCAGCGGGGCGTGGGACAGGAGATCGAACGCTATGACCGTCCGTGCCATATCTTTTCTGCCTGTGCCGGAGCAGCAATTTACCGCCGGGAGGTCTTTGAGGAAATCGGTTATTTCGATGAGATGCATTTTGCCTATCTGGAAGATATCGATGTGGGATACCGGGCCAAGATTGCGGGATACTATAATTTATACTGTCCGTCTGCGAAGGTGTTCCATGTGGGAAGTGGCACCAGCGGCTCTAAGTACAATTCCTTTAAGGTGAAGCTGGCAGCCCGCAACAACGTGTACTTAAATTATAAGAACATGCCGGCTCCGCAGCTTCTGGTGAACAGTCTCCCCATTGTCGCCGGAATTGCCGGAAAGTATTTCTTCTTTAAGAAGCTCGGCTTTGAGAAGGACTATGTGGCCGGAGTGCTTGAGGGTATCAAAACCGTGAAAAAGACCCGGAAGGTTCCATACCGGAAGGAAGATTTTCCTAATTATCTTGCCATTGAGTGGGAACTGATTTACGGCGCGGCGCTTTACATTTACGAGTTTTCCAGACGCCAGATCCGGAAGAAACTGGCTGGTATGACAAAAAGTTAATAGAAATTTAATATACTGATCCAGAAAATTCGTGTATAATCGTTACGATTCCATTATGATGCCGGAAGACTGCCATTTTGGCGGAATATCGGCAAATCCGCTGCTGTCTGGGTAATATAAAACGGCAGTTCAGAGATAAAGGTGGACCATATGATAAAAGATAATCAGACCAGACTGAACCGGCTGCATGTGCTTCTGGATGCACTGGTGATCGCGGCCGCCTATGTATTCAGCTGGTTTATTACACTGAAAAGTGGATTGTTTGGAGCAGATCTGGAGGCTGGTATCCTGCCGACCTGGTTTTATATGCGGGTCCTGGTGGTGATCATACCGGTCTATCTGCTTTTGTATACAGTCTTTCATCTGTTTACGCCAAAGCGGGTGCAGGGCAGACGACAGGAATTTGCCAACATCTGCAAGGCCAATATCATCGGACTGTTCCTCTTTGGAACAATCCTCTATTTAGGAAGAAAAAATCCATACCTGAGGGAATTCTCAGCCAGACTGATGGCCGGCTTCTTCCTGACCAACATTACAGCGGAGACGCTGGAGCGAAACCTGATCCGTACCGTGCTGCGTTCCATGCGCGCGAAGGGATACAATCAGAAACATATTATTCTGGTGGGTTACAGCCGCGCGGCAGAAGGCTACATTGACCGCGTGCTGGCCAATCCGGAGTGGGGCTACCGGGTACGGGGCATTCTGGATGACCACAAGCCGTGGGGCTATGACTACCGCGGTATCAAGGTCATTGGAACCATGAAGGATCTAAAGCCGATCCTGGACATGAACCGTCTGGACGAGATTGCCATTACTTTAAGCCTGAAGGAGTACGGCGGTCTGGAGCAGATCGTAGCGGTCTGTGAAAAGTCCGGTGTGCACACCAAGTTTATTCCGGACTACAACAAGGTGATCCCGACAAAGCCTTATACAGAGGATCTGCAGGGGCTTCCGGTCATCAACATCCGCCGTGTCCCGCTGAATGATCCGCTGAATGCGGCCATGAAACGGGCAATCGACATTTTTGGTGCCATTGTGGCCCTGATCCTGTTTTCGCCGGTCATGCTGCTTACGGCTATCCTGATCAAGCTGACCTCTCCGGGACCGCTGATCTACTGTCAGGAGCGGGTGGGACTGCATAACCGTCCTTTTAAGATGTACAAGTTCCGTTCCATGGAGGTGCAGGCACCGGAAAAAGAAAAGAGTGAATGGACCACGAAGCGCGACCCAAGGGTGACCACCATCGGCCGGGTGATCCGCAAGACCAGCATCGACGAGATGCCCCAGCTGTTCAACGTGCTGTTTGGCAGCATGAGCCTGGTGGGACCAAGGCCGGAGCGTCCATATTTTGTAGAACGCTTCAAGGAAGAGATCCCACGTTACATGATCAAGCATCAGGTACGTCCGGGTATGACCGGGTGGGCGCAGGTGAATGGCTACCGTGGCGATACTTCCATCACCAAGCGGATCGAGCACGATCTTTATTACATTGAAAACTGGACTTTGGGATTTGATTTTAAGATATTGTTTCTGACATTTTTCAAAGGCTTTATTAATAAGAACGCCTATTGACCCGGTCGCCGGAGCAGGCAGGAATGAGAATGAGGTACAAAACATGAGTCACGATTTTGACGATGAGTTAGAGCGCAGTACAGAGCGGAGAAGCAGACGCAACCCACGCATGCGGGATACGGCAGCGTATGGCTCTTCCGGGCAGGAGGGCGGATACGCGTCCGAGCGGGAGCGTTGGGAGAGCCGCCAGAGAAAACGCCAGGAAGCAGCAGAGCGGGAGCTGGACGTGATGGGAGATTCCCGTATCCATGCGATCCCGAAGCAGCCGAAAAGGGAAAGCAGTCAGGAGCCTGTGAGCCGGAGCTATGCGCCGGATATGCTGGATGAGATGGAGATGGGACGCGGGCGAGGCACTTCCCGCCGCAGAGGCAGCGCAGTACGTGCAGATCTGGGGCAGGAGAATACCGGAAACAGAGCTTGCGATTCCGATATACGCAGCAGTGCAGCGCGGGAAACCGCAGGCAGCCGTGCGGTACGGAAGGCAGCAGCCGGAAGAACGACCGGCGGAAACGACCGGCGCGGCGGCCGTTCTGATTTTGGACAGAGCGAGGCAAAGAAAAAGCGCAGACGCCGTATCATTGCCATGATTGTGGCAGAGTGTATCGCGTTGGTAGCCATTTTCAGCTATGCCTTTATGGCCCGCATGATGTCGAAGATCCAGCGCTCCGAAGATTTCCAGATCAGCGAGATCAAGACAAACGACATTGCGGTGGACGCGGAAGAGAATATGAAGGGCTACTGGACCATCGCCATTTTCGGCGTCGATGCCCGTGACAACTCGATCGAGAAATCCACGAACTCGGATGTTATCATCCTCTGCAACATCAACCGGGATACCGGCGAGATCAAGCTGGTATCGGTATACCGTGATTCTTACTTAAATATCAACGATAAGGGGGCCTATAGCAAGATCAACCAGGCTTACTTTGTAGGCGGACCGAAGCAGGCCGTCGAAGCCCTGAACCGCAACCTGGATCTGCAGATCCAGGACTACATGACCTTTAACTGGAAAGCAGTAGCCAATGCCATTGATGTTCTGGGCGGTGTGGACATTGAGCTGAGCAAGGCGGAGTTCTTCTATATTAACTCCTTCATCACAGAGACCGTAAAGGCAACCGGTATTGGTTCCCGCCAGCTGACCCACGCAGGCATGAACCATCTGGATGGTGTTCAGGCTGTAGCGTACGGACGACTTCGACTGATGGATACCGACTATGCGCGTACCGAGCGTCAGCGTAAGATTATTGCACAGGCCTTTGAGAAATCCAAGAAGGCTGACTTCCAGACTCTGTATACCCTGATCGGAACGGTATTCCCGCAGGTATCTACCAGTGTTGGTGTAGATGACCTGGTAAGCAACGCGCGGAATATCAGTAAGTTCCATCTGGGTGAGACTACCGGATTCCCGCAGGCACGCGGCGACGCGAACATGGGTAAGAAGGGGGCAGTGGTTGTTCCGGCTACCCTGGAGAGCAACGTCATCGAACTGCATAAATTTCTCTTTGGCGATGAGGCGTATACTCCGTCCGACACGGTAAAGAAGATCAGCGCAAAGATTTCTTCGGATACCGGCATCTACAAAGAAGGCCAGTTTGTCGGTAATGTCGGAACTGGCGGCGGTGTGGTACAGCCGCAGAAGACAACCGCTGCTTCTACAAAATCCTCAGAAAAATCCAAGGATGAGGAAGGGTACCAGACCGTATACGAGTATGACAAAAACGGCAAAAAGGTCAGCAAAAAGCTTAAGATGGAGACCGATGCGGACGGCAAGTATGTGAAATACGAGACTGACGCAGACGGCTTCCTGGTAAAGGGTGAGACCATTTCCAGCAGCCACAGCGCTACAACAGGGGCGGAGACGGATGAAGATGGAAATCTGAAAGAGTCCGAAAGCCGCAATAACCATAAGAATAATGAGAGTTCGGCCAGTGAATCCGGAATTGCGGATACCAAGGTAACGGACCGCCCGGGAAGCAGCACGGAGAGCACTTCTGCATCCCATCCGGGAAGCAGCACGGAGACCACCTCCTCAGGCCATGCAGGCACTACGACACCGACCAGCGCGGCAAGTCATCCGGGAAGCAGTACAACGCCGACTACGGCAGCATCTCATCCGGGCAGCACCGGTGAGAGTACGACATCCGGTTCCGGCAGTACGGTACCGACAGCAGCATCTCATCCGGGAAGCAGCAGTACGTCACCGACCAGCTCAGCATCTCATCCGGGAAGCAGTTCCACAACGCCGACCGGCGCAGGCTCCGGAAATGTTTCATCCGGAGGACCGTCCGGAAGCGGAAACGGAAGCAGCTCTTCTTCCGGCTCCGGACCAGTGTCAGCACCGGGACAGTAAAAATAACAATTTAAAAGTAATAGCAATATAGGTCCGAAGCCGGTAATCCCGGCATACCGCTGCGCAAAATATGGGTATTGTGTTCGGACGATGCAGCTGACAGATGTTTGCGGATAGTCGGACAAGATGTCCGCCTACCTCAAACACCAGTCGCTGCATAGCCGGACACG
>OCAS01000130.1_pt1 | contig 78439 bp, 78 predicted proteins | sample 1550751 | NCBI WGS metagenome assembly OCAS01 (sample SAMEA2580301, study PRJEB22360) | human gut metagenome | biome: human gut; feature: human-associated habitat; material: faeces | place: Denmark | collected 2008/2010
CCGGGAAGATATGCGCCACCGCTTAGCTATTGCCTGAGTATATTATAACCGACTCAGGCAGGTAAATGCAATGGAAAATCATACCATGAGGAGGATTATAATATGCAGACTGTTGTTTGCAGGAAGCGTGTTAGGTGTTATAACAATTTGCCTGTGTATGGCTGGGAGAGATGAAGACTCTGAAAGTGAGATCATGGTTATGGATCAGGCAAGAGAAATTAAATTTACGGTTGGAAAATGAATATCTACACATGTGGCAGGCAGAGGTACGGGAGAGCATAGACCAGATGAAGCCGCCGGAAGGATTTCCACCGGTGTATTGTCATGCATATAATGACACAGTGGAAGCGGTAAAAAAAATAGTAAACTGAGGCAGCAGGAGGGATTGTATTGCCAAATGTAAGACCATTAAACAGAACAAAGTATAATATAACAAAGCACAGGTTTTCAGAACTATATAATTTTTGTTTGCAGTATAAGGAGTGGAAGGACGAACTGAAATATAAAACAGATACAGTTAAGTCAATTGAAATTAGCGAATTGCCAAAGGGAGAAGGAGAGGCTGGTAACCCTACTCAAGAACTTGCTTTGAGGAGAATGGAGTTAGAAAAGAAGTGTAAGCTGGTTGAGGAGACCGCCATGGCAGCAGGTGGAGTAGAGTTATATCCATATATCATGAAAGCTGTAACAGAGGAGGGAATAACATATAGATATTTGTCGATGATCATGAATATCTCTTGCAGTAAGAATACTTACTATGAAAGAAGAAAAAAGTTTTACTGGCTAATGGATAAGAAAAAAGAATAAATTTGGGACTCACAGGACAAGTCAATATGTTATAATCATAGCATGAGATTATGGCTTCCGGGGACGGGAGCCTTTTTCATTTTCATAATTCACCTACTGCATGAAACTCAGGGCAGCAGGCATCTAGAGTTTGGATTAAAGCCATTATAGAAATGAGAGGCGGTGAATGCACTGGACATTGATCACACAACAAAAGCTGGCCGGGCATTGTTTTATGGCTCCCAGGAGTGGAGAGAGAAGCGCGCGGAGATATTAGCGAGAGACAACTATGAATGCCAGTGGTGTAAGGAGGCCGGGCGCGTCACGGTATCGGACGAGTCAGTGCTGGAGGTTGATCACATTCAGGAACTTGCCGAACATCCGGAGCTGGCCCTTGATGATGACAATCTAAGGACGCTATGTAAGGACTGCCATAACAAGCGTCATGGCCGCATGAACTACAGGCATCTGAATAAAAGAACAAACAAGTGGCAGGATGAGCGCTGGGAGTAAGGAAGGAGGATATCAGATGTTCGAACTGAGGCGGAGGCAGGAAGCAGGAGGCCCCCGGGGTTAAAGGGACAGGTGAAAAAGGGAGAGGCGGGAACCGGTGGAGGGGGTCGATTTTTCAAATGTGGCATACTTTTTACCCCCTCCCCCCCATCCCGGATACCGATACGTCAGGAAGGAGGGATAATTCTGGACGGTAAGGATATTGGATCACGAATGAAAGAGAAAAGAACAGCCATGGCGCTGACACAGCAGGAGTTTTCCAGGCGGTGCGGGATCTCGTCCAGTTATTATTCCAGCATCGAAAACGGAAGGAACTCCCCCAGCCTGGAGTTATTGACCACCATTGCAAAACAGTTAGGCGTATCGTTAGTCTACCTGTTGGATGACAAGGTAGAGGAAACCGAGAAGCGCGTATCAAAAGAGATTGAGAGGCTGAATGGGCTGTTTAAAGATTTGCCAAGGGCACAGATACAGCTGGCAGAAGGATTAATCATACAGGCGGCGCGCCTTCGAATTCTTTTGGATGACAACTGGAAGGATATTCTTGAAAACGGGGAATACGAAAAATTTTCCCAAAGTGAAAACCAGATTCCCTACGACCGCAAGCGTCCCATCGTGGAGAACTATGATAACCGGGATAAGACGTATCAGTCAATTATTCATCAGTTAAACGGAATGCTTCCAGGAGGCAGCGTACGGGATAAGAAGTCCAGACTGTTGGGGCGGTGAGTATGCTAAAAAATAAATATGCAGATACCTACATAGACAGATGGAAAAAGGGAGAAATCCTTTTAAACAAAAAAAGAATCCAGCTCATCGAACGGATTGAAACGGATATCCTTCCATATGATGACCGGTATTACTATGACGAAGAAAAAATCGAAGACTATATTACCTTTAGTGAAACCTGGTATTTTGAATTGGATGAATGGGAAAAGTTTATTGCCCCATTCATTTTTTTGTTTCACATAGAAAGTGATGAACCGGTCTTTGATGAGTTTGTAATCAACATGGGCCGCGGCGGGGGAAAGAACGGTTTTATCTCCACCCTGGCCAATTATTTTATCAGTCCCCTGCATGGCATTGATTACTATGACGTGTCCGTAGTTGCTAACTCCGAGAAGCAGGCCAAGCGAAGTTTTCAGGAATGCTACCGGGTGATCCAGAAAAAAGGAAATGAGGATCTGAGGGAAGAATTCGAGGCATACAAAAGCAGCATCACGGGACTGGAAACTCAATCTGTTTTTGAATATAAAACAAGCAATGCCAGTTCCCAGGATGGTGGCAGGGAAGGGGCCGTCATTTATGATGAGTACCATGAGATGGAGAATACAGAGATTGTGGATGTGTTTTCCGGAGGCCTTGGCAAGGTGGACTGCGGACGGCAGTTTTTTATCGGCACCAAGGGGTTTGTCCGTGAGGGATATTTTGATATCAAGTACCGGGAGTGTGAGGACGTTCTAAACGGCGCCGTTGATTTTGCGGGGAGCGGAATCTTCCCCTACATCTGCGAACTGGACGAAATCGGACAGATGGATGATCCGGACCTTTGGGCTCTTGCCAACCCTGCTTTACAAAAACCGTTGAACAAGCGGGGAGAACGGCTGTTTACCAAGGTCATGAAGCAGTATAAGAAGCTGGCGACGGAGCCGTCCGGTCGGTCGGCGTTTGTGACAAAACGAATGAACTTTCTGGAGGAAAGCATGGAAAACTCCGTTGCTTCCTGGGAGGAAATTAAGGCCACGGACCGGCCGTTTTTTGAACTGGATACGGTCCCGGTCGGAGCCTTTGACTATGGCAGCGTCCGGGACTTTGCGGCCTGCGGCCTGCTGTTTAAGAAAGGAGACGAGTATGCATTTAAAACATTTTCCTTTGCAGTCAAGTATTTTTGTGATGTTCACTACGGATATTCTATCACCGGGCAATCTGCCGGTACAGAGAAAAAGGCCCCCATAAAAGAGTGGGAACGGAAAGGGCTTATGAAGGTAGTAGACGAGCCCTCCCTTAACCCGCAGCACATCGTGGACTGGTTTGTGGAGATGCGGGAGAAATACGGGGTGCGTAAGATTATCGCAGATAACTACAAGCTTGATATCTTACGGCCGATGCTGGAAGCGGAGGGCTTTGAGGTAGAGTGCATCAAGCGGCCACGAAGTATCCACCCGTTAATGGCCTCCCGGGTGGAGGACGGGTTTGCAAATAAGAAGTTTATCTTCGGGGATAACCCGCTGATGCGCTGGTACACCAACAATATCTATGTCAAGGAGACTCCGGACGGAAAGCAGTTTTTAAAGAAAGAGGAAGTCAAACGAAAAACGGACGGCTTCCAGGCCTTTGTTTATGCCCTGTACCGGGCCGGTGAATTAGATGATCAGGTACAAATAGACGACATTCTGGACATGATGGATGAGATTCATTTTTAATGAAGAAAAGGGGGTGATGAGAAAAATGGGAATCATTGCAGACTGGTGGCATTCCATACGTGGGAGTAGCCCGGATGACTGGCTGGAGGAACTGGAGCTGATTGAGACTGAATCGAAACGGCTGTACCTAAAGAAGATTGCCATCGATACGGTTTTAAATTTTGTTGCCAGAATTATGTCCACAGCCACCTTCCGGCTGACGGGACCCGATTCCAATAACCGCGAATGGGATTATATTTTAAATGTCAGACCGAACCTGGACATGTCTGCGGCATTTTTCTGGCAGCAGGTTTTTTACCGGCTGCTGTTTGACAATGAGGTATTGGTGATCTTTACCGAGGACAATCAGCTGCTGATTGCAGACGGATTTGTGCGGCGGGAATATGCCCTATATGAAGATGTCTTTGAAGGCGTCCGGGTAAAGGATTACTGTTTCCAAAAATCGTTTCGCATGTCGGATGTCATTTATCTGGAATACAACAACTGCGGCCTGGAGGAAATGACAAAAGGACTGTTCAAAGATTACAACGAGCTGTTCGGGCGGATGATGGAAGTCGCCATGCGAAACAATCAGATCCGTGCTTCGGTTACCGTGGATGTAACGGGTACCACGAATGAGAAAGGGGACGCCGAAGGAAAGACAAGAAGCCAGAGACTACAGGGCTTTATTGATAAGATTTATGAATCCTTCCGGACAAATTCCGTCGCCATTGTACCGAAGATGAAGGGCTTTGAGTACGAGGAATATACGAACAAGACCCAGGTATCCAACCAGTCCGTGGAAGAATTAACGAACCTGAAAAAGTCGTTGATTGATGATGTATCACGCATCATCGGCGCCCCCAGCGCTCTGATACACGGGGAGCTGTCGGAGCTGGAGCACAACATAAAGGCCTTGCGCCGCATCTGCATGGAACCGCTGGTCAAGAAGCTGGAAGACGAATTAAACGCAAAGCTGTTTCAGAAAACACAGGTTGTTTCCGGCAACCGGCTGGAGGTATGGGGCGTGTTGCCCTACGATCTGGCGGAAATGGCCGCCCAGATCGACAAGCTGGTTTCCAGCGGCGCTTTTTATGTTGATGAAATCAGAAACGAACTGGAATACGACGAACTTCCAAATGGGGAAGGAAAGAAAATCATACGCACGAAAAATTATGAGGAAACCGAGGGAGGTGAGAAGAAATGAACCGAGAAAAAATACCGTTCCAGTTTTTAAACGAGGCAAAGGACGGAAAGAGAATCGTTACCTTAAGCGGTGTGATCCGGAAACGCTATTGGGAGGACGATGACTGCATTGATGCAAAGCTGTTAAGGAACACCCTGGACGGAGTTGAGGACGATGTGACGATCCGACTCAATTCGCCGGGCGGGGATGTGTTTGAGGGAGTGGAGATGTACAACTATCTAAAAGACCATAAAAGTCACATCACCGTGGAGGTGACGGGGCAGGCGGCCAGTGCAGCGAGTTTAATTCTGGCCGGCGCGGATACCGCAATCATGGACATGGGTTCGGTTGTTATGATCCATGAGGCGTCCTGTTTCTGCTGGGGAAATAAAAATGACATGAAAAAGAGTCTGGAAGCGCTAGAAGCTATAGACCAGTCCATTCTTGATATCTATACCAACCGAACCGGGCAGAGCGCCGAGCAGATCACCCAATGGATGGCAGAGGAAAAGAATTTTACCGCAGATGAAGCGGTAACCTATGGTTTTGCCGATGAAGTCAAAGGAAAGGCGGAGTCAAAACCGGGTGTTTCTGGTACCGATCTTGCCGGCATCATTAAGCAGGCAGTAGCGCAGGAGATGGCGCAGTATCAGGCTCAGTTTAAAAAGCCGGAAGCACCGGGAGCAAAACAAAAATCACTGTTAAATAAATTGAGAAAAGGAGATTGAAAAAATGGCATTAACCATCACCAACAAAACGAGAGATGCGCGGGAGGACTTTAAGAGGATTTCCGCCGCCGAGAATGCAACACCGGAACAGGTAAACGCGGCTTTGGAAGCCTATGTGACCGCCATTGCAGAAGATGCAGGAAATCAGGTCCGGGGTGAGTATGAGGAATTAAAAAACGTTCATGACAACAGTATTCTCCAGGCCAGGGGAATTCCAGTCCTGACCGCAGAGGAAACTAAGTTTTACAATGAAGTCATCAAGAAAAGCGGTTTTGATGAGGACTTAGTATGGCCGGAAACGATCCTGGAGCGCGTCTTTGACGATATTCAGAAGGATCACCCGATCCTGCGGCTGGTGAAGTTCTCCCCGACGGTCGGACGCGTCAAGGTGATTAAATCAAGGCGTAAGGGGGTAGCGGTCTTTGGCCCGTTACATAAAGACATTGAGGGGCAGCTTGATGCTGAGTTTGGAGCAATGGAGTATACACAGCTTGCCCTGACTGCATTCTTCTTGATTTCCAAGGACACGTTGGAACTGGGGCCGCGGTGGATTAACCGTTATGTTCTGCTTTGCCTGCGCGAGGCAGTACGGGATATCTGGGCGACGAAAATTATTGCGGGAACCGGAAACGATGAACCGATTGGCTTACTGAAGGATTTAGACGGTGCAGTGACAAACGGATCGTACCCAGATAAGGCTGCTGCTGGGACCCTGACCTTTGCGGACTCCAAGACGATGATCACCGAACTGGCGGGAGTTATGAAAAAGCTGTCTGTTTATACAAGAAAAATCAGCAAGACCGACGCCGGCACCGAGGAACATCGGGTCGTAGACGGAAAGATTTACCTGATTGTAAACCCCAGCGACTACTACGACATTGTCCCGCGTGCCACGGTGCAGACGCAGGCCGGAACCTTTGTCACCAATCTGCCGTTTATCCCGGCGGACCACATCATTCAGTCCATTGATGTACCGGCTAAAAAGCTGATTGCCTATGTGGATGGGGAGTATGACGCCACCCAGTCCCAGGCCGAAAAGGTCTATGAATATACGGAAACCTTTGCTATGAAACGCGCCGTGCTGTACGCTGTGGATATGCTGGGGAATGGTCAGCCGGCTAACAATGACGCAGCAGCCATCTATACACTTGCGATTCCGGGCGCTGCGCCGGAATCCAGTGCTGCAAGCGCGAAGAAAGCATAAATCCTAAACGTGTTTAGTAGAAGCGTAACGGGGCGGAGGTGAACCATGGATCAAATTCTGGTAGAATTTAAACAGAGAATGAAGATCTATCACGCAAGCGAAGATGAAACCTTAAGGGATATCCTGAAGACTTCTTATGAAGATATCAGGCACCTGATAGGGGACTTTGATATCAGACAGTATCAGGCAGGAAAGGAATTGGTGTTTGAGCGGAGCCGGTATGTATATAACGACTCCCTGGAATATTTCTATGCCAATTTTCAGCAGCGGATTCTGGATCTGTCCCTGGAATTGATGGGAGGCGGCAATTATGCATCCAAACTATAAAAAACCAAAAACCGACACAGGAGACTTAAGGACGCCTGTGTCTTTTTATATCATGGTGCCGGGGAGTGGTCCAGAGCCGGGAGAAAGTAAAAAACAGGTACTTCATAAGTGTATGTGCGAAGCCTACAACCCGTCCATGAAGGATTTATCGATTCTGGACACTACGGGGACGAAGGAAGCGGTCACGATCCGAATCCGGGACACCGACGGCGAGTACCTACCGACCAACAAACACTCCGCAGAGCTTTTAGACTACCGCTATTCCGGCAAGGTGTTTTCCGTGCTGGATGTGCGGCCGGACCTGACTGAAAACCGATTTATAACCATCCTACTGGGGGTGACATCATGAGTGTGGAGATAAGAGGGCTTGAAGACTTGCAGAAAGCTATTGCAAACGCCTATTCCGGAGCCCAGGCAAAAAGGATTCGAAAGCAGGCGTTGAACGCCGGCGGCGATGTGGTAGTCGAGCAGATGAAAAAGAATTTTGAATCCTTTCAAGGCGCCGGGTATTCCAAAGAAGAGATTATGCGAACGGACGCCAGAACAAAGAACGATGTTGAGGAATTAAAAATCGGCTGGAACGGAGAACATGACCGCTGGAGAATCGTTCATCTGAATGAATTTGGCTATACCAAAAAGGGGAAACAGTACACACCAAGAGGGTTTGGCGTGATTGCAAAAACCGTAGAGCAGTCAAAAGAAGAATATTTACATACAGTTGCCGATGAAATGAGGAGAAGTCTATGAAAGATATGTTGAATACTATTTACGGTGCAATGATGGGAAATGAGGTAATAATCGGAAACTGTGCCGACCGGATTAAGTATTATCTGTATCCAGAGACAGGAGACACCGGACTTCCTTTTATCACGATCCGGCCCATGCAGCCACCGCAGGATGCTGTCTATGGATCGGATAAAGCACTGGCGTGTGAATTCCTTTACCAGATTGATGTACAGTCGCAGGACCGAAAAAAATGCAAGGAAATCCAGCAGGCTGTGAAGTCCGTCATGCAGGACCTGGGATTTTCCCAACAGCCCGGCGGTCTGGATGAATATTTTGAAGAAACCAAAAGATATGTGGATGCAAGGCGATACCTTGCCACCACAAAACCATATGACACAGACTATTAAAGGAGGTCAGTTATGTTAATCGGATTTAAAAGATTAAAAGTACAGGTATTTGATGAGGAGGGTGCACCGTCCGGCGAACCGATTGTGATCGAAGGAAAGCAGGACAAAGGTGCGACGCAGGAGGCAACAATCAGCGGCTTATCAGCGGAGCCTACCAAAATTTACGGATCAAATGTGGCGTACTATGTATCACAGAGAGGGACTGGAGAAGTGAAAGTAGCCTTTACCCTGTTCGATGTACCAGACGATGCCGAGGGGAAAATGCTGGGCTATACCGTCGATGAGGCATTAAAGGCACAGTTTATCGGAGAGAGTACGGAACCGCCCTACTGTGCAATTCTGCTGGAGTCGGAGGACGCAAAGGGAAACACGGCAGCATTCGGTTTCTTTAAGGGAAAATTCAGCGCTGGAGATGTTGCGTTAAAGACCAAAGAGGGAGGAGGCTATACGCCAAACAGCCAGTCCTACACCTTCTCCCCCGTGACCAGTGACTGGGCGGATAAAAGCAAGGGCAGCACGATGGTCAAATTTTTAGGAAGCGAGTCGGAACGGGCGGCCATTGAGGCCCTGGTATTCCATAAACCAACAGGAGGTGGAGTGAATGTCGCGAGCGTATCTAAGGCTTGAAAACGAGGACGGAAGTTTCCGGGAGTATAAAAAGGATCGAATCAAAGCGCGCTGGGTCAAAGAGGGCATGAAGCACTCGAAAAAAATTGCGGACCTGGAACGGAAAAATGATATGGTGGGCCTGCTGGAGGAACGACTTCGGTTTACCTGTGACTTTTTCGGCGATAAGGATTTGACGCCGGATTCCATTTTGGACGGGCTTGACAGTGAGGAACTGACCCCTACGCTGGATAAGATATTTTCCGCTGTAATGGGGAAAAGCGAGGAAGATGATCACGCCGTGGGAAAGCAGTAACGCCTGATGAGGCGCTGGACGGCTATTTTAAGCTGTGCAAGGGCCTTGTCAAGGCGGGATGGACTCTAAACGACGTGGAAGACGCGGATTTTGAAACACTGATGGAAGTGGTTATGGACGGGAAGCGCCAGAAGAAGATTGATTTGATGGATTATATGAGACAGGAAAAGGGACAGGCTTAGGCTTGTTCCTTTTTTGTTGGAAAGGAGAACGAATGAGTGCGCAGCCTTTAGGGCAGATGATCATCGAACTTGGATTAGACAGCAGCAATTATTCCCGTGGCATGAAGGGGATCAGCCAGCAGGTAAAAACCTCCATGACGGAAATGAAAGCTCAGTTAAATGTCATGGGGAAAAGCGGAAAGGAACTGGACCAGCTGAAGGTCAAGCAGACGGGTTTAACCAGTGTAATTGCCGCCCAGAATCAAAAGGTTGCGCTGGCGAAAGAAAAATACGAACAATGCAAGGCCGCCGTGGAGGGAAATGCCGAAGCCACACAGAAACAGCGGGATGCATTGATAAAAGCCCAGAATGAATATGTCAAGGCCATTGGTGAACTGGGAACTTATGAAAATCAGCTGCAACAGGTGAGCATCAGGCTTGCCACATTGGAATCGGATCTATATCAGGCAGGGGAAGCCGTAGAGAAGTTCGGGCGGAATATGACCAGAGCAGGGGACATTGCGGCGAAGACCGGGGCTGCGCTGACAGCCGGTGTTACCACGCCGATACTGGCACTTGGAACCTATGCAGTAAAAACAACGGCGGAGTTTGACGCCGCAATGAGCCAGGTATCCGCCGTTTCCGGTGCGACGGGGACGGACTTTGACCGGCTGCGGGAGAAAGCCCGGGAGATGGGCGAGAAAACAAAGTTTTCCGCAAAGGAAGCCGCGGAGGCCATGAATTACATGGCAATGGCGGGCTGGAAGACCAATGACATGCTTGACGGCATTGAAGGAATCATGAGTCTTGCTGCCGCCAGTGGTGAGAGTCTGGCAACGACTTCGGATATTGTGACGGACGCTTTGACTGGATTTGGCAAGAGTGCGGCGGATTCCGGGAGGCTGGCGGATATCATGGCGGCGGCCTCAAGCAATGCAAACACCAATGTCGCCTTAATGGGTGAGACCTTCAAGTACTGCACGCCAATTGCCGGAGCACTGGGATTTACCATGGAGGATACCGCGGAAGCAATCGGGCTGATGGCAAACAGCGGCATCAAGGGGTCCATGGCAGGAACCGCCATGAGAAGCATGATGAACAATCTGGCTAGTGAGGTTAAGTTTGCCGGTGCGGCCTTCGGGGAGATGACCATCCAAACCCAGAATCAGGACGGATCCATGCGGGGGCTTAATGACATCTTATCGAAATGCCGCAGCGCCTTTTCCCAGATGACAGCAGCGGAGCAGGTCGCCAATGCGGAGGCATTAGTAGGGAAAAACGCTATGTCCGGTTTTCTGGCCGTCATGAATGCAGCGCCTGGAGACGTGGAGAAATTAAATGCAGCCATTGCGAACAGCGAGGGGGCAGCGGCGGCAATGGCGGAAACCATGCAGGATAATCTTGCAGGGCAGCTGACCATTTTAAAGAGTCAGACGGATGAGCTTGCGATCTCCTTTGGCAGTATCTTAATGCCGAAGATCCGGGAACTGGTGTCGGGAGTACAGGGTGCTGTTGACCAGTTTAATCAGATGGATGACGGCACCAAGAATATGATTGTCAATTCCGCCCTTCTGGCGGCCACGATTGGCCCGTCGGTGCTGATCATTGGGAAACTGACAAGCGGCATTGGAAAACTGACCACGGGGATCGGCGCAGGCATGGAACGGTTTGCCGCGTTTGACGCGAAGCTGAAAGTGACAACCGGATTAACAGTCGCCCAGACCGCGGCGTCCAAAGCTCATGCAGCCGCTGAGGGTACGAAAAATCTGGTGATTGCTGCCGGAAACGGAACCCTTGCGGCGCAGGCAGCCGCGTTAAATGCCTCTGTTGCTGCCAAAATAAAAACGACGGCTGCGACGGTGGCGCATACGATTGCTGAAAAAGCGAGAACATCGGTACTTGGTCTATCGACAGCAGGGCTTTCCGCGCAAACGGCAGCCACAACGATGCAGACCATAGCGACAGGAGCCTTATCCGTAGCCACAGGAGTGCTGAAAACCGCCATAACGCTTCTGCTTGGTCCGATTGGCTGGATCATTGCAGGGCTCGGCTTGTTGGTTGCTGGCGTGATTGCAGCGGTGAAGTGGTTTACCAGGGAGAGCGAAGCGGCGAAGGAAACCAAAAAAGAAGTGGAGGCGCTGGCGGAAACCAACGACACCTTAGCGGACTCTCTGAAAAACAGCCAACAAGGTTATGAGGAAAATGAACAGTCAATTAAGGAGAATGCGGGGGCAGCGAAGAAACTGGCTGATAAGGTCAAGGAGCTGTCCAATGTGGAAAATAAATCTGCCGCCCAGAAGAAAGAGCTGCAAACTTATGTAGAAATGCTAAACGATTCCACGGAAGGGCTGAATCTGCAATACGACGAACAGGCCGATGCGCTGAACATGACCACAGATGCGATCTATTCTCAGATCTCAGCTATGGAAGAGCAGGCAAAGGCCCAGGCGGCAAAGGAGCGGTTGACGGAGATCCTCAAGGAACAGATGAGTGTCAACGAGCAGCTTGCGCAGGTACAGAACAAGATTGCAGAGACAACCGAAAATACCGGTTTAAAAGAGCGGGAGCGCAGGGACATCATCAAGGATTTAACGGACCAGGAAGACTCCTTAAACGAACAGCTTACGTCCCTGGGGGACTCTTACAACTTTGTAACGGATATCATCGTGACATCTGCATCTGCGGAAGCAGAGGCGGTTACGGAGAGTACACAGACGATCCTGGAAGCTTACGGTTCTGTGGGGAACGCTTATGAGGATCTGGGAGAAAAGCAGCAACAGGCCATTGACGGGATCCTGGGCGCATTTGAGACCATGAGCGGAAGTCTGAGCGATTTAACCGAGAAAATCAAATTAGACAGTAAAACCACCTGGGACGAAATACAGAAAAATCAGCAGGATACGATTGAGAAGACGCAGGAGTTTTCCACCCTGTATGCTCAGCTGATCAAAGAGGGCGTCAGTGACAGCTATCTAAATGCGATCGGGGTAACCGGACCGGAATCGATCCCCCTGTTAAAGGAGATGATCGCACAGGGCACCAGTACGATCCTGGACTCTCAGGACGAATGGCAGAAAGCATACGGCGTGATCGGGGATACCCTTACAGATTCACTGCAACTGGATGACACGGTAAGCAGTTCCTTAAAGGATTACGTGCTGGGGAAATCGGGCATCTATGAAACCTTGCAGGGAGCTATCGCCTCCGCGGATTTAAATGCACTTGGAAAAAGCCTTACCGATGGCATACGCAAAGGAATTGTTGATAATACCGATGAGGTCTCTCAGTCGACAACGGACATGGCCGAGTCTGCTACGGGCGCGGCCGCCGATGCATGGGGAATCCATTCCCCGTCAAAAGTATTCACCGAAATGGGGCAGTTCCTGATGCAGGGACTTGTCAACGGATTAACCGCCGGCGAGGGCGCTGTCTATGCGAAGGCCGCCCAGATCGCAGACAAGGTGACAAAGACGGTCAAGGATGCGCTGGAAATCCACTCACCGTCAAGGGTGATGCGGGATGAAGTAGGGAAAAATATTGCTCTTGGTATTGCGGAGGGGATTACCCAAAACAAGGATTATGCCAAGAAAAGCGCCGAGGAAATAGCGGACGCGATCGTTGAAGCCGCCAGGAAGAAGTTAGATAATACAAAGGTTTATCAGACCCTGACCCTTGCGGATGAAGCCGCTTATTGGGACCGTGTGAGAAAGCTGGTCAAGGAAGGAACACAGGCCCGCATCGATGCGGATAAGCAGTATTTTCAGGCGAAACAGTCCCTTGACAATAAGATGCTTGATGCGGAAAAAACTTACACTTCTAAAACGAAAAAGCTCTATGAAGACTTAAATAAGGATATCCAGTCGCTTGAGGACTCCTATACGGAGAAGCTTGCATCAAAGGCAAAAAGCATTGCATCCTCTATGAGCCTGTTTGATCAGTTTTCTGTCAAAACGGACTTAACAACAAAGGACCTGCTTCAGAATCTGCAAAGTCAGGTTACCGGATTGCAGGACTGGGCGGACAACCTAAAGGCACTGGAGAGGCGCGGCGTATCGAAGGGACTGATGGAGGAGCTTCGGGGCATGGGAACCAGCGCTGCGGGAGAAATCGCTCTGTTAAATCAGATGACCGACGAGGAGCTGGACGAATACGTGTCTATGTGGAAACAGAAGCAGCGCCTTGCCAAAAAGGAGGCAAAGAAAGAGCTTGCCCCTATGCTGGAGGAAACGCAGGCACAGATTTCCCAGATGCGTATGGCGGCCTCTGAGGAACTGGAAGGATATAAGAACGACTTCTTACAGGCCATGAACGAAATCGGCGTGGAAATACAAAAGCCCCTTGACCAGGTGAAGGATTCCATGGTCCAGGTGATTTCCCAGGCTGTGAAAACCGTGGCCGGCACCGTGTCCACGGAAGCGGACAGTCAGGCAAACGTCAGCCAGTTCTCGCAGATTGCAGTAAGTCTTAAACAGACCCTGTCAAACCTTCCGACCGATTTTGTGGAAATTGGACAGAACACCATAGGAGGATTGATCCAGGGACTGCAAAATAAAAGCGGTGAGCTGTATCAGACCATGAGTGAGATTATAAAAAGCGCGGTGCAGGCGGCGAAAGATGCAGCACAGATTCATTCTCCCTCCAGGGTGATGCGGTCGCTTGGCGGCTATATGCTCCAGGGGTTCGGCTTAGGCATGGAGGACAATCAAGCATATGTGGAGAGGATCGCCGGGAGATCGGCTGATCTTGTCACTAAATCCTTCCAGGGCAGCCTTGGAACGCTTTCCGTTACAGCGACCGGATTGTCGAACCGCATGGGGGTTCTGGCAGCCATAGAAGCCGCGCTTGCTGTGCTGACAGGGCAAAGGACAGAAACGATCGGGCAGAGCCAGCCGTCGGAAAGCAAGGCTTTGCTGGAACAATTAGTCGCCTCTAATGAGCGTATGACGAAGCTGTTGCAGACGATTGCGGACAAGAATCCTGTTCTTGATAAAGAGGCGATCACCGGCGTCCTTAATTCTGGCTTAGGACAAAAACAAGGTGCGAAAGTGAGGATTGCATAATGTACCCATCAGTTACAATCAACGGAATTGACATGTTTCAAACCTACCATGCGCCGTTAAGAGAACTGCACAGCGTGCAGCCCCCGGAGGTAAAAAGCTTTTTCCAGGAGGTTCCGGGGGGAGACGGGTCCATCGACTTAAGCGAGACAAACTCTGGGCGGCCTACCTACAAGCGGCGGGAGATTACCATGAAATTCCAGTGTGAGATGCCAATGAACCAGTGGTCAGCCACGGTGTCAAACATTTTGAGAGAATTCCATGGAAAAGAAGGAAAGGTCATCTTCGAGGACGACCCGGATTATTACTATATCGGAAGAATGGCAGTGTCGGATTATGAAAGAGTGGTAAGGGCCGGAACATTTACCATTACAGTAAACGCAGAGCCATACAAGTACGAATTGGTATCTTCCTTAGAACCGTGGCTGTGGGATCCTTTCAATTTTAGAACCGGGCTTATCCGGTCCTATGGGGATTTGCAGGTGGAGGGAACCAGGGAATTGGTGATCCCCGGAACGGAGCGGTGGATTATCCCGGTAATGGAAGTGGCCGGAAGCTTAAGCCTTACGTTTGAGGGGGTTACCTACCCGCTGAAGGCAGGGAGAAATAAACTCTATGATGTGGTAATTAAAGATGGAGATAACCTCCTTATTTTTACTGGAAACGGAACAGTATCCGTCGATTACCGGGGAGGTATTTTATAAATGTATAAAATCTATTTGAGAAATCAGGGAGAAGACTACCCGCTGTATGAACCACTTGACGACGAACTGCGGGTATTTTCTCCGGTCCTGACACAGGAAATGGGGCGGTCCGGCCAGCTGGAGTTTTACATGATGGCCAATCATCCCAATGCGGATAAGCTGGGCCTTTTAAAAACGGAAATCTTTGTTTATGACGATGGAAGGGAAATTTACCGTGGGCGGATTCTGAAGCCGAATTACACCATGGAAAACCTGATCGCGGTTACGTGTGAAGGGGATTATACCTATCTGATAGACAGCCAGCAAAAGCCGTTCGAGATGGAATGCGATATTCCGACCTTTCTCACCCGGATGCTGGAGACACATAACAACCAGGTGGATGACTATAAAAAGATGTATCTCGGAACGGTCACCGTAACAGGAAACAGCAGCTCCCCGATCACCTGGAAAAGCACAAAGTATACAACTACCCTTGACATCCTGAATGCACAGATCGCTAAAGTGTATGGAGGGTACTTCCGGACACGGAATGTAAATGGAAAGAAGTACCTTGATTATCTATGGGACTATGGAGGCATCAATGAGCAGGTGGTGCGGTACGGGATCAATCTCCTGGAATTAGATGCGCGTATGGACGCATCGTCCATTGTCACCTGCTTAATCCCGCTGGGAGCCGATGTGGAGTATCAGGACGATTTGGGGGAGATGCAGGTTAAAACCGTTGACATCTCCTCAGTCAACCAGGGAGTCAACTATATCCAGGATGACGCCGCCGTAGCTAGATATGGCAAGGTGTGGGGCAGTTACAAGTGGAGCGATATAATGGAGCCTGCGGACCTGCTGGCAAAGGCGAAGAAGTATTTACAGGAGGTATCCACCCTGCCAGTATCGATCGAGGCTAATGTAATGGACTTATCCTTTGTCGACAGTGACGAGACCCGGTTAGAACTTGGCTACTGGACGCAGGTGATCAGCAGGCCGCACGGTATTGACCAGAAACTTCTGCTGACCAAACGGGTGATAAACCTGTTAGACCCGACAGCCGGCAGCATCACGCTTGGAAAGCCGCCGGAAACCTTTGTAGATAAAGCGGTAAACTCCCAGCAGGCTGCATCAGAGGCGGTCGATAAGGTGGCTGAAAGCACGTCAGCAGAGATCAAGCGGAAGGTGGAGAACGCCACAAACTTAATCACCGGAGGTTTAGGCGGCTATGTGGTGCTTGATAACGTGGATCCGAATACGGGGGAAAAGATTCATCCGTGGCGTATCCTGATCATGAATACACCAGATAAGGAAACGGCTAAGAATGTGATCCAGTTTAATCAGAACGGGATTGGATTTTCTACAACGGGAATCAATGGGCCTTATGCCAACGCCTGGACCATAGACGGGAATCTGGTGGCGGATTTCATTACATCGGGCACCATGCTGGCAGATCGGATCCGCGGAGGAATCCTAGAAGTAGGCGGCGCCGGCTTGGCGAGAGACGGCAGCATTACCGTAAAGAATACAGATGGCACTGTGATCGGAACCTGGGATAAGACTGGGCTGCATGTGCTATTAGGCATCATAGAAGGCAGTACGATCAAAGGATCGAACATCATAGGTGGCAGGATTAATATCGGGAATGGCACGTTTGAGGTGGACAGTGACGGGGCGGTGGAAATAAATTCCGGGGAGATTCACATTGGAAATGTGGATATCACGGAACAATATGCGTGGATGTATGGTTTCGGCATTTCGGATACAGTATTATATAGCAGGGATTCCGGTACTTCTGTGCAGATCATCACAAAGGATGATGAATATGGAAATGGACCAGCAGTTGAACTGAAAAAAGGTAGCATATCGACTCGTATTGGATACGGTGGTATTGTCACAGGAGATATATCATTTAGCGACTCATGGACTGAAGGAATGACTGCTATAGACATGTTTAAAGATTTATATTATCGTACAAATAGTCTTAAGCAAAGAATAGAGGATTTGGAGGGTTGAAGTTAAAAGATATGGATGTTATAATGCGATTATAAGGAGGTGTTTCATAAATGAAGAAAAAAGTATTTTTTATTATGATTGCATTATGCGTTACATTTTTTTCTTTTAACGTATTCGCTATGTCAAAAAAAATTAATTATGAACCTGAGCATTCTACGCCAGAAAATGAAATTAAACATGATGATAGAAGTCTTGATTCTAAGTGGACGTGGTTAAATGATGAGATGTGTGTTCAATTTAATGTGGATAAAAACTGGAAACTGTTAGCCATACAAAAGCGGGCCGATATGGGATTGTTAAGACAATGGACAGAACCAGATAGGAATGGCAGTTGGAAACTAAAGACACGCAATACCTATACTGGAACGTGGATACAGGCAGAAGACGGAACATGGTCGTTTGAGTTTGACGACCATACAATCCCGGTGGGTGTAGCAAAGATTGACGATGTTCTTTATGCATTCAACACCTTTGGAGAATTAACGGAAGGCTATGAATATTACGGTGGACTGACAACCGGAGCCGACGGAGTAGTCGACTCAGGCGATCCGGAATTCTTGGCATGGTTAGAAACTCAGTATTTACCAGACTATACCAGCCATAACTAAAGCGTATAGAATAATTGTGGAGGCGTGATGGTTAGCATTATTTTATTTATAGTTTTTGGGGGCGTTCTGAGGTTATGGGGATTTACAAAAATAGGGTATGTTTGTTGGGCTTTATCTATTATCATGATCTGTTATGTGCTTGTTAACATAAGAAAATACCGGAGTTATAAAGGTTGGAAAGAAGCGGAGCGGGGTCAAACAGAATCTCTGCTAATAAAAAAAGAAAAATGTAAGAAAAGCGCAGAAGAAAATACTCCTGATAAAACAACTGAACCAGAAGCAATAATTCCTGTAGAGTCATATATGCTAAAAAAATACAGGCGTAGGCAAGAAGAGTCACGTAATTTCATTGGATTATTTTACCCAGAAATTGAAACACATGAGTTACCAAGTGGGTATAATAACATTCTTGTTCCAAGCTATGTTGTATATGATCTAGAAACAACTGGACTAACTCCTACGCATGATGAAATTTTAGAGATAGGCGCAATAAGAATTGTGAATGACGAAATAACAGGGGTATTTCATGAGTATATATGTCCTGATTGCATCATACCAGAGAAAATTACAAAAATAAATGGGATTACAAATGATATGGTTAAGGATTGTCGAAGCATCAAAGAAGTTTTGCCTGACTTTATCGCATTTACTGAACGCTTACCCATGGTTGCCTATAATGCAGAATTCGATTATTCTTTCTTAAAAGAAGCGCAGATAAAAATAAACGGAAAAAAATTTATTCGAAAACACTATTGTGCAATGAAAATTTATAAAAAATATCATAAAGAAATTTTCGGGGATAATCCGATTAGTGCAAAACTAACCGATGCAGTCAAGGAGATTTTGGGAAAAAATTATTACAATGAATTTATTAAAACTAATCATAAGTCTTTAATAGATACATCTGCAACACAGTTTATTTTTGAATCCATTGCAGATGTATGGAACAGGTAATTTAAGAGCGAGGACAATCCCCCGCTCTTTTTGTATGCCTAAAAAGTGAGGTGATTATATGGCAGATATTAGCAAGGAAATACGGGATTTCCGGGAGGCAGAACGCGGAGAAGAAGTCCGCGGGTCAATGATATCTCTGGCGGAGAAAGTCAATAAGGATGGAGAAGATGCCATTGCAGACGTTGCAGCTCAGGTTACTAAAATTAATAATGCAATTACCACAGCAAATAAAGCCGTAACCGATGCGAACGCGGCGACAGCAAGAGCAAATGAAACATTAAACCATGCGGATGAGATTCTCGATAATGCCACGGTGCAGGCGGCAAACTCCGCCGGAAGCGCTACGACAGCTAAAAGCTGGGCGGTTGGAGGAACCGATAGCAGAGCAGGAGAGGATACAGACAACAGCGAATATTACAGCAGACAGGCCAAAACATCAGCAGGCAGTGCAAAAAATGAGGCGGATCGGGCGGCTCAGTATTCCCAGATTATAGCCCCTGGATTCTATTTTGATCCGGCTGAATCTGCACTTTATATAAAAGCGGGTGTTGGTGTTGATTTTGTTGTAGTAGATTCGGTGCTTTATTGGAAAATCACAGTGTAAGAAGGGAGGCACATATATGATTGTAGCAAAATTTTCAGGCTACTGTACAACCTCTGCACACGGGCTTACACAGTGGGATTATGGTCAGGAACTTGCGATTGAATGCACTGAACTTGAGATTCCTGACGACACAGAAATCAATTACTATCAGGGGAAGCTGTCCAGTATTGCATATCTGAAAAGCAATCATGCAATGATTCCCGATATTATGCTCCAGAATCCGGAGGAGATTATCGCGTATGTATATGTGAGGTCGGCGGCAAGCGGTGAGACAATCCTGTCTATTAAAATGACTGTAGATAGCAGACCGCAGCCGGACAACTATGTATTACCAGAGTATAAGGATTACAGCCGGTTACTTCCAAAGGGAGGGGAATCCGGCCAGACCTTAGTGAAAGCAAGTGAAAACGATTATGATACGGAGTGGGCCACAATGGAATCTAATCTTGAGCCATTAACCGACGAAGAGATCGATAATATTTGTGTATGAGAGGAGTATAAAAATGGGAAAACGTGTAACCGCTGAAAATATAGCAAGACTCTGGATCAATATGAAAAACCATGTAAAAGATGGTTATGTTGCTAAGGTATCTGGAAAAGGATTATCTACAGAGGATTATACAACTGCGGAGAAACAAAAACTGAATGAACTGCATAACACGACTGTAGACAGCGCATTATCCAGTTCATCCACAAATCCGGTACAAAATAAGGTTGTTAATACAGCTATAAACGGAAAGGTACCGACGACGCGCAAGGTTAATAATAAGGCACTGTCAGCAGATATAACGCTTGCGGCTGGAGACGTTGGTGCAATTCCAGCAACACAGAAGGGAGCAGCTGGAGGCGTGGCAGAATTAGACGATTCCGGCCATGTTCCGGCGGCCCAGTTACCATCTTATGTGGACGATGTAATCGATTCCTATATTGTAACTGGAGCTACAGCGTTTACAGCAGGGTGGTTGTCACTTGCTTCAGGAGGGGCGGCGCTGACTCCGGAAAGCGGAAAGATTTATATTGTGCTGACCACCGGAAATTACAACATGAGAGAATACCGGTGGAGTGGTACAGCGTATGCGCAAGTCAATGAGGGAATCGCGTTAGGAGAGACCGCCAGTACCGCTTACCGTGGAGATCGCGGGAAAGCTGCATATGACCACAGCCAGGCGGCACATGCGCCAGCAAATGCTGAACAGAATGTACAAGCTGACTGGAATGTGACAGATGCATCATCTGATGCCTATGTCAAAAACAAACCGACTTCAATGCCTGCAAATGGTGGTAATGCGGCAACGGTTGGAGGACATACGGTTGAGAAGGACGTGCCGGCGAATGCAGTATTTACAGATACGAAACCAGTTGCCATGAAAGGCGCGACGGCCTCAGTTGCCGGTGCCGCTGGCTATGCTCCCGCTCCGCCAGCAGGATCACAAACAAAGTTTTTAAGGGCTGATGGAACTTATCAAACACCCGCTAATACAACTTACTCCGCATTTAAAGGCGCTACAGCCTCCGCGGCTGGTGGAACTGGATTAGTCCCGGCTCCTGCGTCTGGAAAGCAAGATGCGGTATTATGTGCGGACGGAACGTGGGCGGACCCGATGACTGATGCAGAGATAGACGCAATATGCGTATAATGGGGGTGGCCCTATGCAAAAGCCATTAACAGCACGGGGAGTATCCCGGCTATGGGAAAATATTAAAACGTATATTACAGAAAATACGTATCCACGAGGTGATCCGCCGGACCTGTATTTTGATCCAGAAACAGCAACGTTATATATAGGAAAGCCGAATGTGTTGTACGATTTTGTAGTTTCGGATGGAAGATTATATTACAAAGACAGAGGAGGTAATACTTAAATGGCAGCACCAACAGGATATACAGAGTTAGGGCGCATAGGTTTCGTAGATCGCGGTACGTATGCGTCAGGTACCACATATCGGATCGGTGATGTGGTATATTACAATGGGAGTACATGGAGTGCTCTTAAAGATAATTTAAAAGGCGTAACACCAGTCGCAGGCGCGAACTGGAAATACATGGCGAGAGGATTCGCCGCTGAGGCACTTTCCGCGGTTACTGCAAAGGACACGAGCGGAGTACTGGGGACAGCAGGAGCAAATGTGACGTCACAAGCTTTAGTTGACGCTATTGCTGATAAGGTCATGACAAAACTCATTGAAAAAAGCAAGATCGTAAATAATCTTCTTGCGACGGACGCTACAACCGTATTAAGTGGTCCGATGGGAAAGTCCCTCGATGAAAAGATTGGTAAAGTAAATAGTGATTTAGCGAATCTCTTAGACCGATTATCGGCGCAGCGGACAACGGTACCTAATCGTTTAGATAGAGAAGCGACGGTAATCCAATTTTATAAATCAAACGGTACTGTATCGGTACAAATGTCATTTCAGCTGGCATGGTCGATATCGAAAGATGTCGCTGATATGATTTGTGCAATACCTACTGGCTTTAATCCATCGGCTGCGCGCTGGGTTAACTCAGATACTAGCAACACCGGGAAAAATATACAGTTTAACGTCAAGCAGAATGAAAATGGTGTCTGGTGTCTATATCTGACTGCACTTGATAATCTAACTGCTACAGACCGCATTAACGACAGCTTTATATATCAACTATAAATGACCAATTATTAGGTTAAGCAATCTGGTATGATACTACAAGCCGTGCGATTGACCGCTTTGTAAAGTTACTATCTGCAATTGATATTTCCCCTTTGGTATTAATGTAAGCGTATCCCACCGATTCAATTTTGTATATATCTGAGCCAAAATAGCAGCCAGCCGCGAAATCAGAAGTAGGCGCGTACTCTGTCGGTATCGTAGCGACTACATCGCCTGCCCCGAATCCAACACTAGAGTACACGCCGAGATTAACCGTTACAGTTTTTCCAGAGATCGTAATGTAGCCACGATTGCCCTCTGCGGAGTATCCAGACTTAAATGTAGGGGATATATGTTTTCTCGCTAAATCACTATTTAGTAAAGAAATAGGGGGTGTTGAGAATGATATAATTAGTGTATAATTTAGAATGAAGGGAGGAATATCATTATGTTTTTTACCGAGAGTATATATTTTCTTATCTTATTTACATTGCCCGCCGCATTGCATATTATATACCATGCATACATAAGGCATACGCCTAAAATAAACAGTGATAAATCGGTTGAACTGGCTGAGTGTATAGTGTTTTGCCTGTGTGTATTTTTTATTAATATATTATTAATGAATAAAGAAATGTTGCAGTTGGCGGGCTATATGGTGGCAGAAAATAAAATACAGTATTGTATTGATAATCAATTTAGGTACATAGATTTTATCATTAAGTATTTTATTATCAACTTATTTGTCAGCATTGGGGCGATTGTTGTATGGTATGCGGCTCTAATAAAAATATATCACAAAATCGTAAATATTTTTAACCGGATTACGGGAAAGCCCACGGAATATATGTTTCAGGATACTTGGAGAAATGTATTTGAATCAAAGGATATAGTTGATGTTGAAAACTGTATACTTAAAATTGAAAAATCAGGAACATTAATCACAGCAGGATTATTAAAAACATATCCAGCGCCTCATGTAGAACATAAGGAATTGGTTCTGTATAACACAGACTTTATAAAGGAACTTTTTGAAGAGGACAGGCACAGACCGTTAAGTCAACGGATTTTTCCGTATTCGCTATATGAATACTATGATATTTCAAATGATCTGCTGATAAAGTTTTATTCCGCAGAAGGCTATGATAAATATTGTGAAGAAGAATCTAAAATTAAAGAACTGAATGGGCCGGAAGTATAATCCGGCCCGCATGTCAGCTTTTGGGAGGGTGGGGAGGTCGGCTTCCGGTCACACGTCCACCATCGTTTCGAATGCCGGTAGTAGGCCTTTGTGCGCTGGTTCCCTTTGGCGAACTTCCTTTAGAACCACCATTTCGATTTTGTCCCATTGGTTTCCTCCTTCTTTTGTACTAAGTGCGTCAACACTTGTACTTCCATTATATGGAAGGAAGCACATAAAAGCAAGTTAAGGTATCACTATTTACACGAACAAGAAACCTGCTTCCATTTTTTTCTGATATGTTATATGATTAAAGAAAAAGATGGAGGAGAACTATGGGAGAATTAACATCCGGAAGTTATAGGGTTATAGAAACGAACTCGGTAATACTTTATGATTCACAATCTGATTTGAAAATTAAGTTACAGCCGAGTTTGGTTTTTGCATTTACTGTTATTTTTAATTTTGAAAATAATGGAGAAGGTGAAAGAGACCTTGAAAAAATCACAAATGAAGAAAATCAGACAGTCACTTTAAAATGTATCAACTTTGATCGTCTTGGCGCAGGCACAACCGAACCGGTTGAATTAGCAACGGTAGGCGGAAAGAAAGTATTCATACATTTCTGGATATATATTCTATCTGAGAATGCAGATACGCGAAAAGTTGAATATACTGTGTATATGGAGGGGGAGGAAAATATGGGAGATGGATTAAGTCATAGACCTGTTTCTGATGAAACCGTAGCCACCCTGATAAGCTTAGATGGGTTTAACGATTTAAGTGAATCAACGCAGAAATTTGCGATATCAAGTATGAATACAAACAGGCAGAAAGAAGGGGGTTTAATGGGACGATTATTTGGAATCAAACCTGCTAATGCTGCTATGAATATTGCATTAATAATTTGTGTGTTATTATTAGTTATAGGATTAATTATTAATCAGTCTAATTATTGGGATAAAATTATTCCAATAGTAGCAGCAACAATAGGGTATTTGTTCGGAAAAGGCAAAGAGTAAAAAAAATAAATTAAAACCAACTATCATTAATCGGTAGTTGGTTTTTTATTGCCGAAAAGGCAGGAAGGAGTTTAATATGAAAGACACTATGATTTTGAAGAATGGAACAATTATTGAACTGGAGGCCGGCGCCAGCCTGAGCGCATTACAGGTAGCGGCCGCAGATCGTGCGGCCATGGTTGCCACCTGGGAGGCGCTGACGCTTGACAATCTCGCGGCGGTGCAGGTTAAGAATGGTGATGGGGTAGTGGTAGGTAATTATGCTGACCTCGTGCTTGTGTCTGAGACCTCCGTGGTGGCCGCTGACGGCACAGTGTTAACGACGTATAGCCTCCGCGAGAAAACACCGGAGGAAAAGCGTCTGGACGCACTGGAGGCAGGCATGGCAGTACAGGACGGTGCTATTAATGATCTTGGCGCGGCCGTGGGAACGCTGGCTGAAGGAGGTGCAGTATAATGGGGGCATTTTACGGGCTGCGGATCAGGCGCGGTGTTATTACGATTGATGAGATCCCTAATTTTTGGAGGGCCAAAACAGAAAAATGGTTGAAGGACAATCCGGAGGTGTAAGATGAGAAAAGCATATATTGCGATTCAGGGGGCAATGGCGGCAGCCGTTGCCTTCTTAAGTGACAAGTTGGGAATTCTTTTTCCGGTACTCTGTGCGCTAGCTACAATGATGATTGTGGACTACGTAACCGGCATGTTGGCAAGCAAGCGGGAAGCAATGGATTACCCCGAAGATCCCACTTATGGGTGGAGCAGCAAGAAAGGCGCGAAGGGAATCATTAAAAAGGTTGGATATCTATGCGTGATTGCCGTGGCTATGATAGTTGATTATGTGTTTACTACGGTATCCGGTACACTGGGCATGACTATGCCTGCAAGCACGTTTTTCGGGCTTTTAGTGGCCGTTTGGTATCTGCTTAATGAGTTGCTGTCCATCATCGAAAACGCCGGCAGAATGGGCGCTGACGTGCCTGAATGGCTATTAAAATATATATCTGTACTTAAGGATAAGATCGACAATACAGATTATCAGGGAGGCGGCCGTTAACGCCGGAGATGATCCGCGTATCTCCCGGCCGGCAGGGTTAGAGCCGGAGCTGTTGCGATATCGCAACGGTTGTAATATCACAACTTTTTCTGGGCCTGGGATTCCGGGCCCTTTTCTTTTTGAAGGAGGACGATTATGTTACCTATTACGAAACAGATCAAACAGATTAATTGCTATGCAAGTCAGAATCACCCAAAGTACATTGTAATCCATGAGACTGACAATTTTAACCGTGGCGCCGGGGCTGCCGCTCATTCCAGGGCGCATAATAATTGCAATCTGGCTACATCGGTTCATTATTACGTTGATGATGTAGCAATCTACCAGACACTCAACCATACAGACGGAGCATGGGCTGTCGGCAAGCAGTACGGCACGCCGCTGGTGGCTGGAGTCAATAACAACAACACGATCAATATCGAGATCTGCGTTAATCCGGACAGCAACTACGACAAAGCGCGGCTTAACTGTGTAGACCTGGTACGGCACCTGATTCAGGAGACGGGGATCCCCGCCGATCGGGTGATCCGGCATTACGATGCAAAGCGTAAATGGTGTCCGCGTAAGATGATGGACAGCCCGGAGTTATGGACGGACTTCTGCCTGAGGATTCGCGGACAGGCGGACGAGGTGAAGAGCTTCGAGGACGGCACCGGGAACTGGCATTTTACGATTAATGGCGAGTTGCAGAAAAACCGCTGGATGAAATATAAGAATAAGTGGTTCTACGTGGACGATTACGGGAACATGGTTACTGGATACACTGTGATTGGCGGCCTGGCCTATGTGCTTAACCCATCAAAGGCTGATTTGGCAACGTATGGGGCGTTACTGGTTACGAATAATCTCAGTCAGGGCAATCTTGAGGTACAGTGGACAGAATAGTCATACTTGTCACCTTTGTCCCCTCTTTGCATATAATAAACTATAATTGATCATATATAAAAGAGGAAATAAATCATGTGTAATATATGTAGATGTCTCTGTGGTAACTGGCGTGGTTGTAGAAATAATTGCTGTAATAATTGCTGCAATAATTGCTGCAGATGCGTATGCAGCAATCCCTGTGATAATAATTGCAATAATAATTGGAATTGCAGCTGCAGCAATAACAATAATAATTGCTGTTTTGATCCATGTGCAAGAGAAAGAAAAGAAGCTTATGAGGCCGGATTTAGAGACGGCTGTAATAATGTTTTTTGCAGGCAGGATAACTGTGGTTGCTAATGATAGATACAAAAAAAGGCGGTCCATATGGGCCGCCTAATTGCTTTTTATTTTAAATATTTTAATAATTGGATTAAATATTCTCCGTCCAAATCTGTTTCGTCTCTGTCCAATGTTCTTTTCCCAAAAACGGTAAAGCCATTTGCTTTGTAAAAATCCAGCAGTTTACACTTTTCTTCACATTCTAAATATACGAATCTTCCACCAATTTCATTCTGAATTTCTCTAACTTTAGTAGTTGCCATTTGAAGCAAATCGGATCCTGAAATTAAATAATTATTTCCATCTGCAAAGTTTTTACCGAGTTGCGCTATTAATGGGGCTGGGACTATGTATTCCTTTGTAGCTGGATTAAACGAACCATGGTTTCCCATTCGCTTTGCAGTTGTATTGCTGATGGAATCTTTCGATACCCGAATATGCTTTGATGCTATGGTATAATAGCCGACCCAGCACTTTTCTCTTCCGTCATCGGACTTCCAATATACTAAAGTTGTACGTGATAGATATTGTTTTGAAAATTCAATGGCTTTATATTTTATAAATGTCTCCACATCTTTATTAACAGGGCACACAAAAGAGGAGAGAATAGATTTTACTTCATTCTCTCCCAGTTTAGATATCATATCGTTTAGTTTAATTTGAACAAACTCTGCCATAGTTATTGTACATCAAAGAATTCTTTGATTTTATCTCCTGTTAGTTCTGAACATTTTCTGCTGATCTGCACTTGCTCAAACCTCATGTTTTTAGCATTATCCATTGCCTCCAAAAATGTATGAGCAAGACGCTGTTCTTTAATAGAGACATCTTTAAGAATGCTTTTCGTTGCCATACGTATCACCTCCCGAATATTGTTGGCACTGTTGCTATTATCTTATGTTAGACAACACAAAATCGTGTGTAATTGCATTATATGATACAATACACAACTATAAGAAACCTTATGTAATTTCATTATAACGTGTTTTAGCGAGAAGTCAACGGTTAAATATTGACAAAATGAGAAATTTATATTAATTTTTATTGATTTTACAGCAAAATGAGGAAATATAATAGTATTAGATAATTAAACGAACATACATTCGAGAATTAACTGATGTGATAACAAAACATAAGAATCTTGTGGTGTGGTGGCAGTGGTACTAACGCCTGGTTATGATGGGGCGCTACGCTGGCCGGGGCTGGCTGGATAATAGCAAAAATAATGTCGATAAATGTAGTGGTTTGACGATTGATTTCCATATTATTCCAATTTATCCTTAAGTTAGTAAAGATGCAGGAGGTTTATGCGATGAACAACAGAAAAATTAAGGAAGCTTTATGGGATTTGGGTGTTGGAAATAAATATAAGGGATTTCAATATTGCATCTATAGCCTGGAACTGGCGATGGAATCTCCTGACCGTCTAAACTACATAACAAAAAGCATATACCCAGATGTAGCGAAAAGGTATAAAACAGGGGTAAACTGTGTTGAGCGTGATATCAGAACAATTGCAGAGGTGGTATGGAAAAATGGGGGTAAGGAATTATTTATAAACGATTTGAATGGAGAGGTATTTGAGAAAAGACCTACAAATGCTAAGTTTTTGGAAATATTATTGCATTACATTTTATCAGATGCACCGTGTCAGAAATGCAAAGTAGCTGAGGATTACAAGGAACGGCTGATAAAACTGGAAGAAGAAAACAGAAGGCTGGAAGAAACAATAATGTGGATGCATGATCTGATATGGAAATTTATAAAAGAGTATAGAGGAAATAAATAAACAGCAAAAGGGCGGTCCATGCGGGCCGCCTGAAACTATATAATAGCAAGATTAGATATGGTTCTGTAAAAAGCCCCGGATTTCTCCGGGGCTATATCAGATTGTTATACACATCCAATCGGCTTAATGCGGTGGATTTTACAAAGGATAAAAATCATAAAATGACAGTTCACACAGCCGCCCACCGTTGTTGAAACCTTAAATTAAGGTATACATCATATCTCCACCTGCACTATCATTATATGTTGAATATAGAAATGTGTTAATGATCATTGACGCAACCTAAAAAGTCCTTTACAAAACTATATGTATGTGATATAATACGCTCGATTTTGCTTTTCTAATTTGCGGCTTAGCTGTATTGGCAGGCCGCATTTTGTGTAAAATTACAATAAAGTATAAAATGGTGTTGATTTATTTGTATATAGTGATATAATTCTTTTGTCAACCCTTCTCTTAGGTCGTCTAGGTATATCCCAATCCCCATACCTGGACGACTTTTATATGTGCATCGTACAACGTTATACCAGTCGGCTTCTGGTGTCTGGTGTGCGCTGTGTTAAGAACCACATGGCAGAAATATCCATGTTGAGGAGTATCTCGGCCATCTCGCGAGTCTCCTGATACTTTGCGTTTCTGACGGCCTGGGCGTGTCGCTGATATGTCACAATCATCTCAAAAAATAATTCGTCTGTTCGATTCATCTTTCACCTCCCATATTTTTTTGTTAAATATTCTGCCGCATATAATTTTGGCGGAAATTCACTATTGAATGGTTTACAGATATTTAAGAAAGGGCGCCTTTTGCAAACCATCTTAATACTCAATTAATTTTATACCTTTACTTGAAAGAAACAATGTAGTACTATATGATAAAGTCAGGACGAGAATACAAAGAGGGGGTTTGTTGATTTGAAAGAATGTATTAAACTGGTTGCCAACAACAAAAAGGCATACCATGATTATTTTATCGATGAGAAATACGAGACCGGCATCGAGCTGGCCGGCACGGAAGTGAAGTCCATCCGGATGGGCAAATGCAGCATCAAGGAAGCCTTTGTGAGAATCGACAAGGGGGAAGTATGGGTGTACGGCATGAACATCAATCCATATGAAAAGGGAAATATCTTCAATAAAGATCCCTTAAGACCTAGAAAGCTGCTGATGCACCGGGCGGAGATCAGCAAGCTGGATTCCAAGATCGCGATCAAGGGCTATACCATCGTACCCCTCCAGGTTTACTTTAAGGGCAGCCTGGTGAAGCTGGAGATCGGCCTGGCCCGCGGTAAGAAGCTCTACGACAAGAGGGAAGATATCGCGAAAAAGGACCAGAAACGGGAACTGGAACGTGATTTCAAGATAAGAAACCTATAATATGAGACGCAGTCTGCGTCCTGAAGATCCCACGGGAGAAAGCCGTGGTTTTTGGGGGCGCGGACGGCGTCTTTTGTCTTTGCGAAACAGATGTGAATGCATGCCCAAACACGGAATGAGGTCTTTCACGAATTTATTGTTTGTGGTATACTGTAGAAGACGAACATACAATAAGAGGAAAACTGAGAGGAGAATCGGTTATGGCGCTTTATGACTATTCAGGTGCTTTGAAAAAAGGAAGAAAACAGTATCAGGTTTCCGTAGCAAAGGGAGAGTATCCTTATCTTCCGGTGCTGGATGACATACTTTCCTACACAGATATTATTTCAGAAGTGAATCTGGGACTCATGGACGTCCCGCTTGATAAGATCGTGGGAACGAAAACAAAAGGCAGAACCAGTGCCTTTGCCAATAATTTTATGCCTCTGCTGGCAGAAAAATCGGAGTTTGGAGCAAAATGGGCGTATTTATACGACCATCAGATAGAAGAAGGGATTCATGACCCCATCGTTGCGTATGAGTTCATGAACCAGTATTATGTACAGGAGGGCAACAAGCGTGTCAGCGTGCTTAAATATGTGGGCGCGTTCAGCATTACGGCTTCGGTGACGCGCCTGATCCCCAAGAGAACGGATGACCTCGACAACCGCCTCCATTATGAATTCCTGGAGTTTTACCAGGTCTCCTTTAATTGTGATGTCTGGTTCAGCCAGGAGGGCAGCTACGACCGCCTGTTAAAGGCCATGGGAAAGGCCCCGGAAGAGGTGTGGAGCGAGGACGACAGGATTTACTTTAAATCCGCCTACGACCAGTTTTCCAAGGCGTTCCGCGCGTTTGGCGGGAATTCCTATGAGATGACGTGTTCTGACGCCTTCCTTGTCTATGTCGAGCTGTTCGGCTACGATGTGGTGAAGCTGAAGACAGAGGGCGAGATCACAAAGGATTTGACGAAGATTAAGGATGAACTTCTCCTGACCTCCAGAGGCAGCAAGATCGCCCTGGTAGAGCAGCCGGAGGAGGTGGAAGAGCCGGATAACAGCCCGTTAAAGATCATCAACTGGCTCCGCCCATCCCAGAACATCGAGCCGGAGATGCTGAAGATCGCATTTATTCACGCGAAGACCGCGGAGACCTCCAGCTGGACCTATGGCCATGAGCTGGGGCGTATGTACCTGGAGCAGGCATTTGAGGGGCGCTTAAAGACGGTCGCATTCTTCGAGGCCGATACGGATGCGGAGATTGCCAACGCCATCGATCTGGCGATTGCGGCCAGATGCAACATGATCTTTACGACGGCCTCCCAGATGATCGGTTTAAGCGTCAAGGCGGCTATCGAGCATCCGGAGGTAAAGATTTTCAACTGTTCCGTCAACATGTCGTACTCCTCCGTCTGCACCTACTATGCCAGAATGTACGAGTCGAAATTCTTAATGGGCGCGCTGGCCGCTTCCATGGCGCAGTGCGATAAGCTGGGGTATATCGCGGACTACCCGATCTACGGAACGATCGCCAATATCAACGCCTTTGCACTCGGTGCGCGTATGATTAATCCCTATGTCAAGGTTCATCTGGAATGGGCGAGGGTAAAAGACAGGAATGCCCGCGAGGAACTGGAAAAGGAAGGAATCACGTTTATCTCCGGAGAAGACATGATTACGCCTAAGACTGCATCGAGAGAATACGGTTTATATAAAAAAGAAGCGGACGGAGAACTCCGGAATCTGGCGTCGCCGATCTGGCACTGGGGCAAATTCTACGAGAAGATCGTGAATATCACCTGCCGCGGCGGTTCCGATGTAAAGGAGATGAAGGGAAAGCAGGCCATCAACTACTGGTGGGGAATGTCCGCCGATGTCATCGACGTCATCTGCTCTCAGAATCTGCCGCACGGCACCAACCGGCTGATCACGTTCCTGAAGAACTCGATCCGGAGCGGAAGCTTCCAGCCGTTTGTGGGAACGATCTATTCCCAGGATGGAACGGTTCAGTGCGAGGAGGAGGAGAGGCTCTCTCCCGAAGAGATCATCACGATGAACTGGCTGGCTGAAAACGTGGTGGGTAAGCTTCCTGAGTTCGATGAGCTCACGGAGGAAGCACAGTCTCTGGTAAGGCTGCAGGGACTGACGATATACGACAATGCGGTGATGGAGGAATAATAGTTTGAAGATTCTGGTACTGGCTGATGAGGAGTCAAAATCCCTTTACGAGTACTTCTCACCCGAGAAGATCAAAGGGGTGGACTTAATTATATCATGTGGGGATTTGAAGGCCTCCTATCTGACTTTTTTTGCCACCTTCTCCCATGCGCCGCTTCTGTATGTGAAAGGCAATCACGACGGGCATTACGAGGAGCGGCCGCCGGAAGGCTGTGTCTGCATCGAGGATGACATCTTCGTGTTCCGCGGCGTGCGGATTCTGGGCCTGGGAGGTTCCATGGAGTATATTCCGGGAGCCGACAACCAGTATACGGAAAGAAGGATGGAGCGGAGAATCAAAAAGCTCTGGTGGAAGTTAAAGAAGAACAAAGGGTTTGACATTCTGGTGTCTCATGCGCCTGCATATCAGATTAACGATATGCAGGATCTGCCCCACCAGGGGTTTGAATGCTTTAAGGATCTGATGGACAAGTATATGCCGAAGTATTTTATCCACGGCCATGTTCACGCCAACTACGGCGGAGGGTTCAAACGCGAGGATACATACGGGAAAACCAGAGTAGTCAACGCATACGAGTATTATATTTTTGATTATCCGGAAAACGGAGAACAAGCGGCACAATAATTCCGGAAAGGGGGGAGATCCCATGGAGGTTTTTTACCGGCCTGAACTTTCTGTTCAGACGCTGTTGATGGATGCCAATTCTGTGCAGGAAACTGCGGAGAATCTGGCTGACTATATCAATCATCTGATGCATGCCGATTCGGTACTCTTAGTCCGCCTGGACAATCAGATGCGTTATAAGGAAGTTGGCTCCTGGAGAAGCGGAAAAGGCGGGGATACCGGTGCGGAGGCGGTCATGAGACAGTGGCTTCCGCAGCTGGTGGAAAGCTGGAATACGCGGGAGAAGCTTTCCGGTGAGGAGCTGGAGGCCTTTTTAAAGGCGCTCACACCTTTTACGGTGCCGGAAGGTTGTCTGACGATTTTGCCGATCTGCAATAATATACGGTTTGTGGGATTTGCGGTATTTGGAAAAAAATCCGGGGAGGGCGACTGGACGGACCGGGAACTGCCCATACTCCGGTTCCTGCTGTCCATTATCGCGGTGACATTTGCCAATAAGAACCTGTATGAAGACTATATGCTGCAGAACTGGGTATACAATACCATGATGGGCCGTATGCAGGCGAATCTGTACGTGACCGATATCCACACGGACCGGATTCTGTTCATGAACAAAACGATGCAGGAAGCGTTTGGCCTGGAAAATCCGGTGGGCAAGGTATGCTGGCAGATTCTTCAGAAGGGAAGCAGGGGAAGATGCCCCGGCTGTCCGGTACAGAGGCTGACGGAGTCCGGAGAGGAAGGCGTTTACCGGCGGTGGGAGGAGTTTAACACTCTGACGGGCCGCTACTACGATAACTACGACAGCCTGATGAAATGGACGGACGGATCCACCGTTCATTTTCAGCATTCTCTGGATATTACGGCTTCCAAAAAACTGTCGAAGGAGGCCAGCACGGATGATCTGACCGGCCTTCTCAACCGGAGAGGCGGGAAGAACCGGCTGGCAGAGATGCTGGATGCGGCGCGGCATCAGGAGACGATTCTGACGGTCTGTATGTATGACGTCAATTCCCTGAAGAAAGTTAATGATACGTACGGGCACCGGGAGGGGGATAATCTTCTGCGGGTCATTGCCAACACGGTGAAGAGCGTTCTGACCGGAGAGGATTTTGCATGCCGCTTGAGCGGAGATGAATTTCTCGTAACGTTTGCAGGGAAGACGGAGCAGGAAGCCGCTGAAACGATCAAGCTGGTGGAAGAGAGACTGCTGGCTGTCCGCAGACAGGACCGGATTCCTTATGAACTGAGCTTCTGTACGGGAATTCTGGAGCTGGGGCCGGAGCATACCATGAGTGTGACGGATATCCTTCGGGAAGTGGACGAGCGCATGTACGAGCAGAAGCGCCAGTATCACATGCAGCAGGGGAAGGAGTCGGTGCTGGCGGCAGCGGAGGCCCAGTGGCGGCTTTTAAAGCCGGAGGCGTTTGACTACGACCAGCAGTACCTCTATGACGCGCTGGTGGAGAGTACGGACAACTATCTCTACGTGTGCGACATGGCGACCAATACCTTCCGGTACAGCAGGAAGCTGGTGGAGGAGTTCGCATTTCCGGGTGAGGTGATTCAGAATGCAGCCGATATCTGGCGCTCCATCGTCCATCCGGCCGACTGGGAGCGGTTCTGGGAATCGAACCAGGCGATCAGCGACGGGCGGACCGTGAGCCATGAGGTCGAATACAGGGCGAGAAACCGGAAGGGCCAGTGGATCAAACTTCACTGCCGCGGTCATGTGGCTCAGAATTCCGCGGGAGAGCCCCGGGTATTTGCGGGATTTATATCGAATGAAGGCCAGTGGTTCCCGGAGTGGACCGAATAGAACGACGGGAGTAAAAGGATGGATTACAGATTTAAGCTGTGTTTTTGCAGGGATATCTATGATCATAAACAGAATGACAGAGCTTTTATGGAGGCAGTCCGCAGAAATGTGGACTGCCATCTCTTAAAGTGCGAAGATTACAGGCGGATTCTGGAGAGCCGGGGATTCTCGCGGGAGGATGGAAAACGGGTAACGGATGTGGGGGAGGTGCCGTGCATTCCGACCCTGTTTTTTAAGTACCACGATCTGCATTCCATGCCGAAATCCGCTATGGTGGTAAAGGCCACCTCCTCGGGGACAAAGGGAGTGAAGAGCCATATCGGCTTTGACAAAAAGAGCCTTTTCTTCGGTGGAATCGCCGCATGCCGGGTCATCGCCCGCCACGGGCTGTTTTCCATGCGTCCTGCCCGTTATGTAATTCTGGGGTTTCCGCCCGGAAAGGACAATCAGACGGCGATCAGCAAGACCCAGCGGCTCAGCACGATGTTTGCCCCGGCGCTCAGCCGGCGGTATGCGCTGCGAAAGGGAAAGAACGGATATCGGCCCGATTTTAAGGGGCTGATGGCAGCCCTCCGGCGTTATAGCGGAGGAAGGGCTCCGGTGAGGATTATCGGCTTTCCGGCATACCTCTATTTCCTGTTAAAGGAGATGGAGCGAAGAGAAATCTTTCTCCGTCTGCCCAGGCATTCCATGATTATGGTCGGCGGCGGCTGGAAGCAGTTTTACAAAGAGACGGTGGACAAGGCGGAACTATACCGGCTGTGTGAGAGGCATCTCGGTGTGCCGGAGAGTCATTTCCGGGAGTTTTTCGGAGCGGTGGAGCATCCGGGCGTATACTGTGACTGTCCGAACCACCATTTTCATGTTCCCGCCACGAGCCGCGTCGTAATCCGGGATGTGGATACGATGGAACCAGTCGGCTATGGAAAGGCGGGACTGGTTAATCTAATCAGTCCGCTGGTTGAAAGTATCCCTCTGGTGAGCATACTGACCGATGATCTGGGCGTCCTGCACCGCGGCTGTGAATGCGGCTGCGGAATGGAGGCGCCGTACCTGGAGATCATCGGCAGGACCGGTGTCCCCGATATCCGGACCTGCGCGGCCGGTGCGGGAGAACTGTTAAAGGAGGTGGGACGTAGTGCATTCCATTGATCTGGAAAAAAAGACAGCGGCCGCACTGGAGAAGCCCCCTCTCTCCAGAACCGTGGTAATGAGAGCCTGCGGCCGGTTAGCCGGACTCTTGACCGGAGGCGCGTATGACGGCGAGATTCGGGCGCGGGGGCTGGAGAAGCTTCTGACGAGAGAGAGAATCTGTCAGGCGGCTTCTTTCCTGCGGGAGGATACGCTGGAGAGAAGGGTGAAGACAGAGCTTTCGGGCATTCAGAACCGTTTTCTCATGCCTCTGGGCGTCCTCATGCACGTGACTGCCGGCAATATGACCGGAATCGGAGCCTACAGCGTGCTGGAGGGCCTTCTGGCCGGCAACATCAATCTCCTGAAGCTCTCTTCCGAAGACGACGGGCTTTCGGTGTTTCTGCTTCAGGAGCTGATCCGTATCGAGCCCGTGCTGGCGGACTATATCTATACCTTTCGGATTCCCTCCGGGGATCGGGCGAGGCTCTTAAAGCTCTTAACGCTCTCCGACGGCGTGTGCACGTGGGGCGGCGACGAGGCCATCCGGGGAATCCGGAGCCTGGCTCCCGCGGGGACGAAGCTGATCGAGTGGGGGCACCGGATCAGTTTTGCCTATGTCACCGAAGCGGGCCGCAGCAACGGGGAAGCGCTGCAGGCCATCGCGGATCACATGGTACGGACCAGCCAGCTGCTGTGCAGCTCCTGCCAGGGAATCTATGTGGAGGCAGAGGGGCGGGAGGCCGTGGATTTCAGCCGCCGTTTCTTGAGGCTGCTGGAACATTCCTATGAGGAGTATGGGAATAAAGAAGTGGGATTCCGGGGATGCAGCACTATCCGGATCTACCAGAAGGAACTGGAGTCCGCCATGACGGGGGAACGCATCTTCCGGGGACGCGGCGTCAGCGTCACCCTGTCGGAGGAGCCGGGACTTCAGCTGTCGCTGATGTACGGCAGCTGCTGGGTGAAGCCGATGAACAGGGAGAAACTCGTAAAGACCCTGAGAAAGGACCGGGGACGGCTTCAGACCGCGAGGCTGGTCTGCCTGGAGGAAGAGGAAACGGAGCTGGTCCGGATGCTGGCCGGAGCAGGGGTAAACCGGATTCTGACGGGACGGGATAAGGAGGCGGGAGAGCCGTTCGGAAGCCACGACGGCGAGTATCCGCTGATCCGGTATTCCCGGATTATCGAGACAGATGTTTCACTGTGAATCTGCCGGAGCAGGACGTTTGAGGCAAAACGCAGAAGGAAAGCCTTGCGACTTGAACCTAAAAAAATTTTTAGGTAATCTAAAATATTTTTGTGCAATGTGATGATTTTTCAGTCCTATGTTAAGCTACAATGTCCATTGAAGTGTGCATTTTTTCGTGTTATGATAAAATAACAAAAAAAATTAGAAGACAAAAATAATTTTTAGGAGAGATGCGCGCATGGATCATCACGTGATAATGAAAAAGTACCGGATGTTTTTGTATGGAATGATTGTGGCCGCTTTAGGAATCAGCATGATCACAAAGGCGGAGCTTGGGACGTCTCCGATTACGAGTCCGTCCTATGTCCTGACGTTTATCTTTCCTTACAGCCTGGGAGTCTTCGTACTGGCGGTAAACAGTACCCTGTTTCTTTTCGAGTGCCTCGTTCTGGGGCGCAGCTTTAAAAAGATACAGCTGCTGCAGCTTCCGGCTACGCTGATCTTTTCCGCCTGTATCGACGGCTGGATGTGGGTGCTGTCATTCTGGACTCCGGTGTTCTATGTACAGAAGGTCCTTCTGCTTCTCGCCGGATGTGCGGCCCTGGGACTGGGGGTAGCGCTGGAGGTGGTGCCCGATGTGCTGATTCTTCCGGGAGAAGGCCTCGTTCGCGCGGTATCACGCAGGAAAAACTGGGATTTTGGCATTGTAAAGACATACTTTGATATGAGCCTTGTCCTTACGGCCGTTCTCCTTTCCGTTCTGTGTCTGGGACATGTGGAAGGGATCAGAGAAGGCACAGTGGCCGCGGCCTTCCTGGTAGGCGGCATTTCCAAATTCTTTATCCGCCATATCACGGAATTTGACAGGAATCACAGAGCGCTTTTCGTGCGCGAGGAAGAGGAGATTCTCCTGGTGCCGGAAAAATAGAGACGGGCTGAAACGGTCCTTCGTATCCCATTGCGGGAGCGGAGGGCCGTTTTTCATTTTTCGGCGAATCCCGTTATATTGTGACACCTGTCATATTACCGCCGGTTTGGCAATGGTATAATGATCCTATCGAATCAGTGGAACGTTTGAAAACAATCAGAAGCTTTAAGAAAGGACAGGATCATATGGAACAGAACCAGGTACTGGATGTGCTCACATCCAAAGAATTAACGTATGAGCAGAAGGTATTTTCACTGGCGAAGGAAGCGGAAGACAGCCTTTCCGTACTGGATATTCCGCCGAAGACCAGGCAGTATTTTGAGACGGGTGCGCTGAATGATTTATTTGAGGGACATGCGCCCTACCGCCCAAGGTATATCATGCCGGACTATAAGAAATTTGTGAAACAGGGGAGCGAATTCCTGCGGATAGAGCCTCCGAAGACGTTTGACGAGCTTCTTACGGGACTTCAGATCCTCTATCATCATGTGCCCTCCATCACGGGATTTCCCGTATATCTGGGAGAGCTGGACACTATGATCGAGCCGTTTATCGAGGGGATGGCGGACGATGTGGTGAAGGAAAAATTGAGGCTGTTTCTGATTTTTCTGGACAGGACGATTACAGACAGCTTCTGTCATGGTAATCTGGGATCGAGACCGACCAGGGCGGGGCGCATAATTCTGGAGCTGGAAAAGGAGCTTCAGAATACTGTTCCGAACCTGACCTTAAAGTACGATCCGGAGGTCACCCCGGATGAGTATGCGGAGCTGGCCGTCGCCACCTCCCTTACCTGCGCCAATCCGGCGATCTGCAACGATGTAGACAACCGCACCACCTACCCCTGTGAATACGGGATTTCCAGCTGCTATAACATTCTTCCGGTTGGCGGCGGCGCCTACACGCTGTCCAGGATTACACTGACTGAGCTGGTCAAGAGCGCGGAGTCCGTCGACCAGTTCTTACAGGAACTGCTCCCAGACTGCCTGGAGGCGGTGGGAAACTATATGAATGAGCGGGTGAAGTTCCTCGTGGAGCGCTCCGGCTTTTTCGAGTCGTCGTTCCTGGTGCGGGAAGGGCTGATTGAACGGGAAAAATTCGTGGGCATGTTCGGCGTGACCGGACTGGCGGAATGTGTCAACGCTCTGATGGCTGACACGGGAGATCGGTACGGACACAGTGAAAAAGCAGATGAACTGGGACTGCAGATCATGGAGATCATTCGGAAGTTCGCGGCGGATTTTCCGGCTGTTTATTCGGAGATTGGCCAGGGCCATTTCCTTCTTCACGCCCAGGTCGGCTTAGACAGCGACAAGGGAATCACCTCCGGCGTGCGCATTCCTGTGGGAGATGAGCCGGAGAACCTGCTGGATCACCTGCGTCACAGCGCCAGATTCCACGAATACTTCCCGACAGGAGTGGGCGATATCTTCCCCTTTGCCGTCACGGCCAGGAAGAATCCGGGAGCGCTGGTGGACATTGTGAAGGGGGCATTCCAGCTGGGCGTCAAATACATGAGCTTTTACGCGTCCGACAGTGATCTGGTCCGGATCACCGGCTTCCTTGTGAAGCGCAGCGAGATGGAAAAATACAGGAACCACGACGTCGTTCTTCAAAACACCACCGTGCTAGGCAGTAAGAATTACGACACCAATCACCTGGAGATGCGAAAGGAGCGTATGGCGTGAAAGCCCCGGTCAATAAGATCATCCCGGTCAGTGTGGTAGACGGCCCGGGTAACCGGACCGCCGTGTTTCTTCAGGGCTGCAACATTTCCTGCGCGTACTGTCATAACCCGGAAACGCAGAAGTTATGCACAGGATGCGGTATCTGCGTGGACGAATGTCCGGCGGGAGCACTGGCCCTGAATGGCAAAACGGTGTCATGGGATGAGAAAAAATGTGTTTCCTGCGACCGGTGCATAGCCGTCTGCCCGAATTACGCCTCTCCGAAGATCCGGGAGATGAGCGCAGAGGAAGTCTTTGAGGAGGTATCCGGAAATCTGCCGTTTATCCGCGGCATTACGGTATCCGGCGGAGAATGCTGCCTCTATCCGGAATTTTTAGAGGAGCTGTTTGGCCTCTGCAAAGAAGCCGGTTTGTCCTGTCTTATCGACAGCAATGGGATGGTGGATTTCTCCCTCTATCCGGAACTGCTGGAGCTTAGCGACGGCGTGATGCTGGACGTGAAGAGCTGGGATCCAGAGGTTTACCGGAGGCTGACGGGCGCAGACAATGCCGTTGTTAAAAAAAACCTGGAGCTTCTCTGAAGGAAAAATAAACTGGAGGAGATCCGCATCGTCTGTCTTTCCGGGGAAAGCGATTACGAGGAAGTGCTGAGAGGGATCGCCGGTCTCATGGGAAGCCCGGTCACGGCAAGAGTCAAGCTGATCCGGTTCCGGCCCTCCGGCGTCAGGGGCAGGCTGAGCGGCGCGTCGGAGCCTGACGACAGGGTGATGCGGGAGCTGGCGGCATGGGCCGGCGAGATGGGATATCAGAATGTTGTGCTTACATGAGTCGTGGATATACAGAAAAAAGGGGACATTTCCTCGCAGTTTATGCGTGGAAATGTCCCCTTTTTTTATATACTTTACGCAAATCTGATAATTTCTATTTTCCAGATTTTACCTCATATAAAAAATATAGCATTCGATATATACAAAATGCACAAAAATAGAGGCGAAAAAGATACAAAATATAAAAATAGCTCAGGTATGACATGTGTCATAGCAGTAAAATTGACTGGCGTGTATGATAAAGCTACAGAAAGCAAGAAAAATTAAGCAGTTCGCTGTGATATAATGATGCAGACCAAAAAGGTACAGAAAGGAAGCCAGAAAATGAAGACAGAAAAAACATCTGGTCAGCTGAGAGAGCTTTTTCGAGTTGCATACGTAGAAAATCAGGACCAGGCAGTGAAACCCCATGAACTGGACCGGTTTTTAAATCCATGTATCACGATGCGGACGGTGAAGAAGGGAGAGGATATTGTCCGGCCGACGGATAAGCTTCAGTCAATTATTATGGTTGTAAAAGGAGGGGCCCATTTCACCCGCGTTTCCACAGACGGAAACACCAATATGCTCGCGGCGGTCAACGCTCCGTTTTTTATTGGGATCACGCAGCTGGTATCAAACGATAAGGAGTACTATTCCCAGATTATTGCTGCAAAAAACTGTCTGCTCCTTTACATTGACTGCAACTACTTTTTAAAGGAAATCCGGGAGGACGGAGAGGCGGCCCTGGTGGTCATTCGGGATCTCGCCAAAGTGGTGGAGAGAAACCATACGAGGATGGACCGATTGGTATTTTTAAAGGCCTCCAACAATTTAATGGCATACATTGAAAGCAAATGGAATGAAGGCGAGACCAGCCGAAAGGACAGGCAGCTCATAATCAGGGAGCGCCACGGAGTGATTGCCGCGGATCTCAGCGTAAGCGTGAGAACGCTGTACCGTTCGATCAACAGCTTGAAAGACGAGGGACTTTTATCGGTACAGAAGGGCGGCGTTCTGATAGTAAATGAAGCGCAGATGGAAGAGATGAAGCGCAGACTTGTAAAATTGGGAAAAATGTAATTAACATTTATAATTTATATAAGAGGAGAAGGAGAAAAGATTATGAGACATTACAAAAGGATCGTTTCAACATTACTGGCGGCAGGCATGGGACTGTCACTTCTGACCGGATGTCAGAGCGGCCAGCCGACAGGCGGAACTGCGGCAGCAGAAAAGACGGAAACAAGCGGAAAAGCGGAGGCGGCCTCCGAGGACGGCGCACAGGATAAGAAATCAGAGCTGGTGGTCGGAATGATTGCCAGCGCGTTTGGAACACAGAGCTATAACGATGACGTACTCGCCGGAATGGAACTGGCCGAGAAGGAGCTGGGCGTGAAGGGAATTCCGCTGGAGGTTCCGGAGATATCCGACTCTGCAAACAGCCTGCGCACACTGATCAGCCAGGGCGCCAACTTCATCATGGTACCGTCTTCCGAATATAAGGATGGAATGCTGGAAGTGGCGGCTGAGAACCCGGAGGTCAAGTTCCTGTATCTGGCCGAAGCCATTGACGGCGGTGGAAACATCATGTCGGTTGCTTACCGTGAAAATGAAGCCGCATTCTTAGGCGGCGCGCTCTCAGGACTGATGACGAAGACCAACAACGTCGGCGCCGTTATGGCCGTTGGCGAGACACTGCAGTACCGCTATCAGTTCGGATTTACCGCAGGCGTCAAGGCCGTGAATCCGGAATGCGAGGTTCAGTCCGCATTTACCAACAGCTACACCGATGTGGGACAGGGCAGCGAGGTTGCGAAGATTATGTACAACAAGGGTGCGGATATCATCGGAACGTATTCCGGCGCCTGCAACCTGGGAGTCTTCAATGCGGCCAAGGATGCAGGCGAAGGAACGTACTGTTTAGGCGCAGCCAACGGACAGTTTGACAAGATGCCGGATAAGATTCTCGCTTCCGTAGTAAAACCGGCAGACCAGGCTATTTTATCCATTCTGAAGGAATACCAGGAGACAGGCGTCTTCGATACGAGCGTACCGATGTCCCTGGGCCTGAAGGAGGGCGGCGTAAAGCTGTTATTTACTAACAATGAAGAGCTGTTAAAGCTGATCCCCGATGATGTAAAAAGTGCCATCGACGATCTGACTGCAAAGGTAGAGTCCGGAGAAATCAAGGTTCCTTCCAACGAAGAAGAGTTTAACAGCTTTACTTACCAGTATGCGAAATAGCCGCGTATCGAAAATCAGAGAACGGAGGTGCCTGAAGTGGGGAGCATCATTGAACTGAAGGGGATTACGAAACGGTTCCCGGGAATCGTTGCCAATGATCATATATCGATCAGCTTTGAAGAGGGAGAGATCCATACGCTCGCCGGAGAAAACGGAGCGGGAAAATCAACGCTGATGAACATCCTATACGGGCTGTACCAGCCCGATGAGGGGGAGCTGCTGATCCGTGGGGAACCGGTTAAATTCAGCAATTCCAAGGATTCCATCAGACATAAGATCGGAATGGTTCATCAGCATTTCATGCTGATCCCAAAACTGACGGTGACGGAGAATATCATCGTCGGACAGGAGATCGGCACGGCCTTGAAGGTGGACCGGAAGAAGGCCGGGGAGACGATCGGCGCGCTGTCTGAGCAGTACGGACTGAAGATCGATCCCAACAAGAAGGTGGCGGATTTATCCGTTACGGAACAGCAGCGTGTGGAGATTTTAAAGGTGCTCTACCGGGAAGCGGAAATCCTCATTTTCGATGAGCCGACGGCGGTACTTACACCGCAGGAGATCGATGAATTCTGCGACATCCTGCTGAAGCTGAAGGAAAAAGGAAAGACCATAATCTTCATCAGCCATAAGCTGGCGGAGGTGATGAAGATATCCGACCGGATCACCGTGATCCGGCTGGGAAAAGTCGTGGGAACCGTGGAAAAGAAGGAGACTGATTCGGCCGAGCTGACCAGAATGATGGTGGGCCGTGATGTAAACCTTGGAAGGCGCAGCCGCCGCCAGTTTGAGAAGGTGGAAAACATCCTGGAGGTAAGGGATGTCAGCTATACGGTCGACAAAACAATTAAGAAACTGAAATCAATCAATCTGGAGCTGAGAAAAGGCGAGGTTCTCGGGATTGCAGGCGTGGATGGCAACGGCCAGGAGGAACTGGTAAATGTCATATGCGGGAAGCTGACGCCCGACAGCGGCAGCGTCGTGATGAATGGGAAAGACATCACAAAGGACAAAATCCGCGACAGAAAGGACCACGGACTGGGGCTGATCCCGGAGGACAGGCACAGGGACGGTCTGGTTCTGGAATACAGCATTGCCAACAATCTGATTCTGGGCCTGCAGTACCATGAAGCGTTTGCGAAAAATGGAATCTGGTTGAATTTTAAGAAGATCCACGACACGGCGGAGGAAATGAAGGAGCAGTTCGATATCCGCTGCGCCAGCGTCGATGTAAACGCCGGTACGCTGTCCGGAGGCAACCAGCAGAAGATCATCATTGCGAGGGAGGCCTCCAGGGATCCGGATGTGCTGATTGCGGTCCAGCCCACCCGCGGCCTGGACGTGGGTGCCATGGAATTCGTTCAGAAAACACTGCTGGAACAGCGGGATAAGGGAAAAGGCGTGCTTCTTTTCTCCCTGGAGCTGGACGAGATTCTTTCGGTCAGCGACAGGATTGCGGTTATCTTCAAGGGGGAGATCATCGACGTTGTAGACGCACAGAGCGTGACGCGCCAGGAACTGGGAATGATGATGCTCGGATCCGTAAAAGGAAAAGGAGGTACAGAAGTTGGGACAGCAGGTTAAAACAGGAAAACAGATGCCGGCAAAGTTTCGGGAGGTAGGCCTTAATTTTCTGATCTCCTTGATTGCGCTGGTTCTGGCAATTATAACAGGCGGAATTATCATCTGGCTGTTCGGCAACAATCCGATCGAGGCGTATAAAGCGCTGATTCAGGGCGCCTTCGGCACACCGATGGCATTTACCCAGTCTCTGACGAAATCGGTTCCGCTTCTGCTCACGGGACTTGCGGTAGCTCTGGCCTATAAATGTACGGTATTCAACATCGGCGCCGAGGGACAGCTTCTTGTGGGAGCGATTGCAGCGGGCATTGCGGGAACCCTGTTTCCGATGCCGGGGATCTTAAATATTCCCTTCGTTCTGATCGTATCCATGCTGGCCGGCATGGTCTGGGCGTTTTTCCCGGCCCTCTTAAAGCAGAAGGCCAATGTCAACGTCGTAATCAGTACCATTATGTTCAACTATGTAGGCCAGTACCTGGTGCAGTACTTAATTCTGGGGCCGTTTAAGGCGGAGGGCGCTGCGTCGGCCACGAGACCGATTCAGGCCACGGCCATGCTTCCGAAGCTGCTGCCGTCGCCCTACGTGCTGAATCTGGGCATTGTGATCGCCCTGACAGCGGCCGTGGTCGTCTACTTCCTTTTAAACCGTACCTCATTGGGATATGAGATGTGTGCGGTGGGATTAAACAAAAATGCATCCCTCACCAACGGCATCAACGTGGAGCGCAACATGTTCCTCGCACTGCTGATGAGCGGCGCGTTAGCCGGTCTTGCCGGAGGAATTGAAGTAACAGGAACCATGGGAAAGGTCATCAACGGTTTCTCTGCAAACTACGGCTTCAGTGGAATCCCGGTTGCCTTAATGGCGCGCAACAATCCGTTTGCGATCATTCTCACGGCGCTTTTAATGGGAAGCATGCGTAGCGGATCTCTGATGATGCAGTCCAGCGTAGGTGTCTCCAAAAACATGGTGGATATCATCCAGGGACTCGTAATCGTATTCCTGTGTGCAGAAAATGTGATCCGTTATTACATAAAGAAGGGGCGGGGAGGAAAATAATATGCTGAATTTCTTGATTTTTATGCTGGCTTCCACATTGCGAATGGGAACTCCGATCGCGCTTACCGCCCTGGGCGGGCTCACCTCAGAACGCTCCGGTGTTGTCAATATCGGTCTGGAAGGAATCATGCTGGCAAGCGCCTTCGGTGCGGTGCTGGGAAGCTATCTCACAGGGAACCCGTGGATCGGCGTGCTGACTGCCATACTGGTCGGTGTTTTAATCTCGGCGATACACTCGGTGATTTCCATTACCTGGGGCGGCAACCAGTCAGTCAGTTCCATGGCGCTGGTGCTCCTGGCAACCGGATTTTCCGGTGTGGGATTGAAGGCGGTCTTCGGGCAGCAGGGCAGCTCTCCGCAGGTTCCGAGCCTGGAGCATACGCCGATTCTTTCGTCGATTCCGGTGGTGGGAGGATTTTTATCCGATTTGTCCCCCTTCGTGTATATCGCGTTTCTGGCGCTGATTCTGATTCACTGTATGTTTAAATACACCCCCCTCGGACTTCGGATCATCACCGTGGGTGAGAACCCGAAGGCAGCCGAGACGGCCGGCTTATCCGTTCACAAGATCCGGTATTTCTCCGTGATCCTGTCCGGTGTGCTGGGCGGGCTGGGAGGCGCGTTTCTCTCACTCGGACAGATGAACTTATTCCAGGAGGGAATGGTGGCAGGCCGTGGTTATCTGGCTCTGGGAGCCGTTACCATGGGACGCTGGTCGCCGATCGGGGCCTTTGCCTCGTCCATGTTCTTCGGACTGTTCAGCGCGATACAGCTCTACGTGCAGACAATCCCGGGAAATCCGGTGCCCAGTGAGTTTATCCAGATGATTCCGTATCTGGCCAGCCTTTTGGTTCTTGCCGTCAGCTTAAAGAAGAACAGCGCGGTGGGAATCGCCGCCAGCGGCAAGCCATACACCAAGTTCGTCCAGCAGCGGTAGCAGGAGTATTTATCAAAAAGACAAGGAGAACATGTTAAAATGTCACAAAAACCCAATATCATATTTATACAGAATGACCATCAGGCATATTACCATTGGGAATGGGAAAACGGTCCGGTACCGATGCGTCCGAACTTCATGAAGCTGGCAGCCGAGGGCGCCTGTTTCACTCATTCCTACTGTGCGACACCGCTGTGCGGCCCGACGAGACGTACCATGCTGACCGGCCTGTTTGCCCATACCCACAAGCAGTATCACAACTATACGGACCCGCCGTACGATCACGAGGTTTATCTCGATACGCTGGCGGAAGCGGGATACGACAATTACTATTTCGGCAAATGGCATGCAGGTCCGGGCGCGGCGAATGAACATCACTGCAGCGGATTCTCCAGAACCGATTACAGCAACCCTTATATTCAGCCGGAGTATAAGGAATATTTAAAGCGGTACAACTTACCGCAGGCGCTCCATCATATCGACCGTTACTTCGATATTCCTGAGATCAGCAGCCGCGGTGACTGGGCGGAATGTGCAGATGATGTGGATTACCAGTGCAAGGCCAACTGGTGCGGCGAGCACGCGGTGGGAAGCACACTCACTCCAAAGGAAACCCACGAGTCCTTCTTCCTGGCCACGCTGGCCTGCGAGCAGCTGGAAAAGCTGGCAAAGTCGGAGAGTGACCAGCCCTTTTCCTTACGAGTGGATTTCTGGGGACCTCACCAGCCTCATTTCCCGACGCAGGAATTCCTCGATCTGTATCCGAAGGAAGATTTCGTTCTGCCGGAGTACGGCAGCTACCGGAACCGCCTTCAGGGAAAACCGGGCGCTTATTACCGGGAGAGAAGTTCACCATTCGGAAAAGATGACCAGTTAATCATTCCAAGCGCCGTAAACTGGGATGAATGGACGGAGATTATCCGACATGCGTTTGCACATATCACCATGCTGGATGCGGCAGGCGGAATGATCGTCGACAAGTTAAAGGAGCTGGGCCTGGATAAGAATACGATGATTATCTGGACAACGGATCACGGCGATGCGCTGGCCAGCCAGGGCGGCCACTTTGACAAGGGCTCCTATATGTCCGAGGAAGTCATGAGAATCCCCTGTGCGGTCAAATGGGACGGCGTGATTCCGGCAGGCCAGGTTCGGGATGAACTGATCAGCACCGTCGATTATCCGGTTACAATTCTCGACGCGGCAGGAACCGCCTTTACAAAGAATAAAGTCCACGGCAGAAGCCTTCTGCCTCTGCTTACCGGAAAGACGGACCAGTGGGATGACGACCTGATGGCAGAGACCTTTGGCCACGGATACGGAGAAGATATCAACAGCAGAATGCTGGTTCACGGCGATTACAAGCTCATCGCCAATAAGGAAAGCATTGCGGAACTCTACAATCTGAGGACAGATCCGTTCGAGTTACATAATCTGTATGAAGATCCGGCCTTTGCCGATGTGAGGGCTGATTTGGAAAACAGGCTCCGCGCATGGCAGAAACGGACCGATGATCCGGTGGAGGTACTGTAGAAATGGATGAAAAAATCACGCAGATGCTGATTGAAGAGGCGGCGGAGGCCAGAAAACAGAGCTTCTCCCCCTTTTCCGGATTTGCCGTGGGAGCGGCGCTTCTGACGGCAGAGGGAGCGGTCTACCGCGGCTGCAATATCGAGTGCAGCGGTCTGACGGCCAGCAACTGTGCGGAGCGCACCGCGTTTTTTAAAGCGGTCAGCGAGGGAGAACGGAATTTCAAGGCGATCGCCATAGTGGGCGGTCCCAGTGACCGGGACGTGGAAAGCCTGTGCTATCCATGCGGAATCTGCCGCCAGGTAATGGCGCAGTTCTGTGATCTGGATTCGTTCCGGATTATCGTTGCGGCAGACCGCACCCATTGGGAGGAGTGTACGTTAAGGGAGCTTCTCCCCCGGGCGTTCCGGAGACACTGTATGGCGGAAGGGAGCGAAGAATCATGAGAATGTATGATATTATTATGAAGAAACGGGATGGAGGAGTCCTGACCGACGAGGAGATCGGGTACTTCGTAAATGGGTATACAGAGGGAGAGATACCGGATTACCAGGCCTCCGCCCTGCTGATGGCCATCTATTTTCAGGGGATGAACGAGCATGAGACCGCTTATTTGACGGGCTGCATGGCGGCATCCGGCGATGAGATCGATCTGTCGCCCATTCCCGGAATCAAGGTGGATAAACACTCCACCGGCGGCGTGGGAGACAAGACCACCATGGTGATCGGGCCTGTGGCGGCTGCCTGCGGCGTTCCTGTGGCGAAGCTTTCCGGCAGAGGGCTGGGACACACGGGCGGTACTCTGGATAAGCTGGAGGCCATACCGGGCCTCACAACGTCTCTGGACCAGTCGAAATTCTTCGATATGGTGAAAGAGATCGGTATCGCCGTGGCCGGACAGACGGGGAATCTGGCGCCGGCGGATAAGAAGCTGTATGCGCTCCGGGACGTAACTGCCACGGTGGATAATATTTCCCTGATCGCGGCCAGCATCATGTCCAAGAAGATCGCTTCCGGTTCCGACCGCATTCTTCTGGATGTGAAGACGGGAAGCGGCGCATTTATGAAGACGCTGGACGATTCCATCGCGCTGGCCAGGGAGATGGTGGATATCGGCACGAACGTGGGACGGGAAGTCGTCGCTCTGGTCACCGATATGGACCGTCCTCTGGGCAGAAATATCGGTAATGCCCTGGAGGTCATGGAGGCGGTTGCCACACTGAAGGGCCATGGTCCTGAGGACTTCACGCAGATTTGTCTCGCCCTGTCGTCCAACATGCTGTATCTGGCCGGGATGGGAACCATGGAAGCGTGCACCGCCATGGCGAAAGAGGCGATTAAGTCCGGAAAGGCATTCGAAAAATTCTGCCAGATGGTAGAGGCTCAGGGCGGAGACGCTTCCTATGTGAGAAAGCCTGAGAAATTTACTGTCTCGCCGGTGGAATATGAACTGAAAGCAGAAAAAAGCGGCTATATTACCGCCATGGATACGGAGAAGATCGGGATGGCGGCCGTGGAGCTGGGGGCCGGCAGAAGAAAGAAGGAAGACTCCATCGATTACGGTGCAGGCATTATTCTGAATGCGAAGATCGGCGACCGTGTGGAAAACGGACAGACGGTCGCCACACTGTATACCTCGGCGGTAAGCCTCTTATCGGGAGCCATCAGCTTGTTAAAAGAGGCGGTCGTGATCGGAAAAGAGCAGCCGGAAGCGGAAAAACTGATCTATGCGAGAATTACGAAAGACGGCGTGGAACGATATTAGAGAGAGAGGATAGAATAACTATGACATATGCTGAGATGCTTCATTGTGTGGACCATACCCTGTTAAAGGCCTGCGCTTCATGGGAGGAGATTTGCAGACTGTGTGACGAGGCGGTCGAATACCAGACGGCATCCGTCTGCGTGCCGCCCTGCTATATCAAGAGAATCCGTGAGACGTATCCCGACCTGACGATCTGTACGGTTGTCGGCTTCCCTCTGGGATACAGCGTGACGGCGGCCAAGGTCTGTGAAGTGAGAGAGGCTCTGGCGGACGGCGCGGATGAGATCGATATGGTGATCAATTTGACCGACGTAAAGAACGGAGAGTATCAGAAGGTTGAGGACGAGATCAGAGCCTTGAAGGAGGCCACAGGCGACCGTATTTTAAAGGTTATCATCGAGACGTGTTATCTCACTGAGGAAGAAAAGACTGCCATGTGCCGCGCGGTGACCAATGCGGGGGCGGATTTTATCAAAACCTCCACCGGATTTGGAACCGCAGGCGCCCTGCTCTCCGATATCGGGCTGTTTCAGGCAAATATCGGGGAGAATGTTAAAATCAAGGCCGCCGGCGGCGTCAGAACGCTGGAAGACTTAAAGAATTATGTGGAAGCGGGCTGCAGCCGCGTAGGCGCCAGCAGTGTGGTAAAGCAGGTGGCAGAGCTTCAGAAGTAAAAAGTGGATCAATGGTTCCTGCAAGAAAGTCCGGACCTGGCGAACGCGCCTGCATTTGGCGCGAACGAGGGGCCGGACTTTTCTGCGGCTCACCATATTCCCTCAGTCATAAAACGGAAGTATAACCTGAATTTATAATACACATTACTTTTATGTAGTTGACAAATAGAAGCAAGGTTGTTATCATTAAAATTACTATACAAAAAGGCGGGGATATGAATGGAAAGAATCGTATTATCGTTGCTGGTTGACAATACTTCCGGTGTTTTGAGCCGTGTGGCAGGGCTGTTCAGCCGCCGTGGCTACAACATTGAAAGCCTTACCGTGGGTGTCACCGCGGATGAGAGATATTCCAGAATGACAGTGGTTTCCATCGGAGACCAGGAAATTTTGGACCAGATCGAGAAACAGCTTCGCAAGCTGGAGGATGTGCGCGACATTAAGGAATTGAAGCCGGGTCATTCCGTATACAGGGAGCTGATCTTAGTCAAGGTCCGGGCCAATGCCAGTGAAAGGCAGGCGGTCAGCGCTATCGCGGATATTTTCCGTGCCACCATCGTCGATGTCGGTAAAGATTCTCTGACAGTTATGCTGACGGGCGACCAGTCAAAGCTGGACGCGCTCATCAATCTGTTGGAAGACTATGAGATACTGGAGCTGGCGAGAACCGGTCTTACGGGACTCTCAAGAGGGTCTGATGACGTCCGTTACTTACCATAGTTTTATGAAGTTAGCTAGAGGTATTGCCAAAGGCGGACAGAGAGTCGTCGGCATAGTTCCTTTAACAATAATAATATGAATACATATATGAGGAGGAAATAAAAAGATGGCAAAGATTTATTATCAGGAAGACTGTAACTTATCCTTATTAGAGGGAAAGACCATTGCAGTCATCGGATACGGCAGCCAGGGACATGCACACGCATTGAATTTAAAGGAATCCGGCTGTGACGTAATCGTAGGACTTTATGAGGGCAGCAAGTCATGGGCAAAGGCAGAGGCACAGGGCTTAACCGTTTATACAGCAGCAGAGGCAGCAAAAAAAGCCGATATCATCATGATCTTAATCAACGATGAGAAGCAGGCAGCCATGTACAAGGAATCTGTAGAACCGAATCTGGAAGAGGGCAACATGCTGATGTTTGCACACGGCTTCGCGATCCATTTCGGACAGATCGTACCTCCAAAGAATGTAGATGTTACCATGATCGCTCCGAAGGCACCTGGCCACACAGTAAGAAATGAGTATGTGGTTGGCAGAGGAACACCGTGTCTCGTAGCGGTTCATCAGGATTATACAGGCAAGGCAAAAGATATGGCATTGGCTTACGCGCTGGCATTAGGCGGAGCAAGAGCAGGCGTTTTAGAGACAACCTTCAAGGTAGAGACAGAGACAGACCTTTTCGGCGAGCAGGCTGTATTATGCGGCGGTGTATGTGCACTGATGAAGGCTGGCTTCGAGACTCTGGTAGAGGCTGGATATGCGCCTGAGAACGCTTATTTCGAGTGTATCCATGAGATGAAGCTGATCGTTGACTTAATCTTCGAGAGCGGATTCGCCGGAATGAGATACTCCATCTCCAATACGGCTGAGTACGGCGATTACATCACCGGACCGAAGATCGTAACAGACGAGACTAAGAAGGCGATGAAGCAGATCCTGACAGATATCCAGGATGGCTCCTTTGCAAAGGACTGGCTGCTTGAGAACCAGGTGGGCTGTTCTCACTTCAACGCGATGAGAAGAAAAGAAGCGGAGCATCCGGCGGAGAAGGTTGGTGCTGAACTGAGAAAGCTTTACAGCTGGAATGACGGCGGCAAGCTGATCGATAACTAATTAGAATACGCGGGAGATGGAAGGTAACTGCCATCTTCCGCCTTTTTTTATTTCACAGGAAAGTTCCTCCTATGAAATAAAAACCCTCCGGGGGATGCGCACTCCGCGCTAAAGAAATATGGCCGCTGAAGCGACCGCGCTCCGGCGCAAGAGTCCGGCTCGCCGGACTCTCTTGTATGGCGAATCGTAAGTATGTCTAAGGAGGCTGTGTGATGAAACATTTGGGAACGAAGAGAGTAGAGACAGAGAGGCTGATATTAAGACGGTTTACAATAGATGACGCGGATGCAATGTTCCGCAACTGGGCCAATGACCCGGAGGTAACGAAGTATCTGACATGGCCGGCTCACCCATCGGTTGAGGTTTCAAGAATGGTGCTGGAAAGCTGGGTGTCCCAATATGATGACAACGCAGTTTACCAGTGGGCGATTGTGCCCAGGGACATCGGTGAGCCGGTCGGAAGCATCGGCGCAGTCCATGGCAGAGATGAGATCGCAATGGTGCATATCGGTTACTGTATCGGGAAAAAATGGTGGCAGCAGGGGATCACATCGGAGGCGCTGGCCGCCCTGATCCGTTTTTTCTTCGAGGAAGCCGGAATGAACCGGGTAGAGTCCCGCCACGATCCTCATAATCCCAATTCGGGCCGCGTGATGAAAAAGTGCGGAATGAAGTATGAAGGGACTATGAGGCAGGCAGATATCAATAACCAGGGAATCTGTGATTTCTCTGAATACGGGATTCTGGCCGAAGACTATTTCGGCGGAAAGCAGGCAGAGAAATAGAGCGAACCGCAGACGGTAAGAGGGAATGGGGCCGGGCTATGCTTCTATCACAGAGATCCGTTCTCTGATATGGCTTCCGTTTATGGCCTCTTCGATCATGGCGGAAGCATAGTCTGCGTAGCTGATCACGCTTTCCCCCTTCGCATTCAGGAAGAGTTCTTCCCCGCCAAACAGATATTTTCCAGTCTCCCCGCCGTCCGCGCGGAAGTCACAGGCAGGACTTAAATAGGTCCATCTGACATCCTCGCGTTTCCGGAGTTCATCGAGGGCCTGCCCCATGCTGCCCGCCAGAGGTACGAAGGCCTCGGGAAAGTCGGGTCCATCCATGACTTGCGCCGTATGATCGGGGTTGACGTAGAGGCTGCCGGCTCCGCCGACGACCAGCAGGCGGGTCCCGGTTCCGCTCAAAAGATCACATAGATGCTTTAAGGACGAGCTGTGCTGCGGCAGTGTTTCCGGAGTCCATGCACCGAAGGCGTCAATAACCGCGTCGAAGCCCGCCAGATCTTCCGGAACCAGGGAGAATAAGTCCTTCTTGATAACGTTTTGGGTCGAGCTTCTGTTTTCCTCGCGGACAACTGCGGTGACTTCGATCCCGCGTTCCACCGCTTTTTCAACAATCAGCCTTCCTGCTTTTCCGTTCGCACATACTACCGCCATTTTCATAGATTTCATTGATAAGATCCTCCTTAAAATGTAATTAGACTTGTTTTTTGGTGTTTATAGAATTATAATAGGGCTGTACAGCAAAAATGTAAAGTAAGCACTTTTTTGTGCTATAGGTACCTAAAAGAAACTATGAATGAGAAACCAGACAAAACAGGAAATGGAGGAAGCAATGGAAAAGATATTGCCGGCATGTCCGGTTGAGACGACGCTGATGCTGATCAGCGACAGATGGAAAGTGCTGATTATCCGGGATTTGTTAGACGGTACGAAGCGTTTTGGGGAACTGAAGAAATCTATCGGTTCTATTTCCCAGAAGGTGCTGACCTCCAATCTGCGGGAGATGGAGGCGGATGGGCTGGTGAACAGAAAGGTCTACGCGGAGGTGCCTCCCAGAGTGGAGTATACGCTTACGGATACAGGCTACAGTCTGAAGCCCATTCTGGACGCGATGGTTGAGTGGGGGATGGAGTATAAGAGAAAGCTGAACTGAGCATAAAAATGTGAGAAAATAGAGAAATAGAGAAATAGAGAAATAAGAACGGACCGCCTGGGACAACAGATAACTGCTGTCTCCATGCGGTCCGAATTATGCAGGCTTCGCAATATCCAGTTTTCGCGATATCCGGTTACGAGATCGGAAAACTGTCACAGAAGGATAAGAAATCCTCTAACGCTCTGGAAGTCCCCCCTGGATTATAGGCGAAGCCGATGGTACGCTTTTTGATCGGCCATTTCATGGGAATCGTGACCAGTGTCTTTTTGTCCAGCTCTTCCTGAACGAACTCCCGGATCACACAGCCGATTCCGAGGCCAATCTTGGCGAACTCGATCAGAATATCCATGGTGTTTACCTCCAGCACCTGGCCGGGGACGATCTGATGTTCGCTTAAGTACTCATCGATGTATTTTCTTGTCATGTTGTTCCGGTCCAGAAGCAGGATGTTGCCGGTCTGGAAGATATCTGTATTCCTGCCTTCCCGCAGGTATAAGTTGTCCAGATACGGTTTCGTGGATACGAAGATATCCTGAATGTTCATCACCGGGACGAAGATCAGCGGTTTTCTGCTGGACGGTTCGGCGATAAGCCCCAGATCGATGTGCTGCTGTTCCAGCATGGCGATGGTGTGGGTGGTGGACTGGCTCTCGATGGTGATCTTCACATGCGGATACTTTTCGATGAAGCCCTTTAAGTAAGGGAGCAGGATATATTTGCAGAGTGTGTTGCTTACGCCGATGCGCAGATGGCCGATATTAAAGTCCTTGATCCGCTTCAGCTCATTTTCTCCACGGCTCAGTGCCTCGAAGGCGGATTCCGTATGGTGAAAGAGCAGTTCCCCCTCGCTGGTCAGCTGAACGCCTCTGGAATTCCGGGTGAAGAGGGAGACACCTAAACTGTCCTCCAGCTTGCTGATGGATTTACTGATGGCAGGCTGACTGATGTAAAGCTCCTTGGCGGCCTTGGAGATGTTTCCGGCCTTTGCCACTTCGTAGAAAATCTTATATTGCGAAAGGTTTTGTTCCATATATGCCTCTTTTCCTGGTATCCGTTCCGGTTGGCCCTCTGCCCCGCGCAGCGCGCTCTGGTCCGTCCCCGTCCAGCCGGAATGGTATAACTGACTATTATATTAAGTATTCATATTATGTATTTCTATTATATCAATAAGTATGTTAGAATGTAAAGCAGAAAATGAGAACAGGGTTTGAAGGAGGATATAGATTATGGGAATGACAATGACCCAGAAAATTTTAGCGGCTCATGCGGGGCTTTCGGACGTGAAGGCCGGACAGTTGATTGAGGCGGATTTGGATCTTGTATTGGGGAATGATATCACCTCTCCGGTGGCTATCAACGAGATGAAAAAATTCGACACAGAGACAGTTTTCGACAAGGATAAGATCGCTCTGGTTATGGACCATTTTATCCCGAACAAGGACATTAAATCAGCGGAAAACTGTAAGTGCTGCCGTGACTTTGCATGCAGACATGAGATCAGCAATTACTTTGACGTGGGACAGATGGGAATTGAGCACGCGCTGCTTCCGGAAAAAGGACTTGTGGTAGCCGGTGATGCAGTGATCGGCGCAGACTCACATACGTGTACATACGGCGCTCTCGGTGCATTTTCCACCGGTGTGGGAAGTACGGACATGGCGGCCGGTATGGTGACGGGAAAAGCATGGTTTAAGGTACCGTCCGCGCTGAAATTCGAGCTGGTTGGCAAACCAGGCGGCTGGGTCAGCGGAAAAGACGTCATTTTACATATTATCGGCATGATCGGCGTGGATGGCGCTCTCTATAAATCCATGGAATTCACCGGCGAGGGAATTAAGAACTTAACCATGGATGACCGCTTTACCATCTGTAACATGGCCATCGAGGCGGGCGGAAAGAACGGCATTTTCCCTGTGGACGACCTGGCCGTTCAGTACATGAAGGAGCACTCCAAACGGGAGTTCACCGTTTATGAGGCCGATCCCGATGCAGAGTATGACGAGGTCTACACCATCGATTTATCGGAACTGAAACCGACAGTGGCGTTCCCGCACCTTCCGGAGAATACAAAGACCATCGGTTCCTTCGGTGATATCACGGTGGATCAGTCGGTCATCGGTTCCTGTACCAATGGGCGGATCGACGATATGAGAATCGCTGCAAAGGTGATGAAGGGCAGAAAAGTGGCGAAAAATGTCCGCTGTATCGTGATTCCTGCGACGCAGGAGATCTACCTGCAGGCCATGAGAGAGGGACTTCTGGAGATCTTTATCGAGGCGGGAGCGATCGTGAGCACACCGACCTGCGGACCGTGTCTGGGTGGTTACATGGGAATTCTGGCTGCAGGAGAACGCTGTATCTCCACAACGAACAGGAACTTTGTAGGCCGTATGGGCCATGTGGATTCTGAAGTATATCTGGCAAGCCCGGCGATCGCGGCGGCCAGCGCCATCACTGGAAAGATTTCAGCGCCGGAAGAACTCGGCTTATAAAGAAAAAGGAGGACAGATTAATGAAAGCGACAGGTTCCGTTTTTAAATATGGGGATAATGTGGACACGGATGTCATCATTCCGGCCAGATATTTAAATATTACAGATGGATATGAGCTTGCCAAACACTGTATGGAAGATATCGACAGGGATTTTGTGAAAAATGTAAAAAAAGGCGATATTATCGTAGCGAATAAGAATTTTGGCTGCGGCTCCTCCAGAGAGCATGCGCCGCTCGTAATCAAGTGCGCGGGGGTCAGCTGTGTCATAGCGGAGACTTTTGCAAGAATTTTTTACCGCAACGCCATCAACATCGGCCTGCCGATCATCGAATGCCCGGAGGCTGCTAAGGCCATCGCTGCGGGTGACGAGGTGGAAGTCGATTTTGACAGCGGCATCATTACGAATAAGACGACGGGACAGTCCTATGAGGGCCAGGCATTCCCGCCGTTTATGCAGAAGATTATTTCTGCAGGGGGATTGATTCCATATATAAATCAGAAGTAGGGTACCGTCCCGAAAACGGAAGCCGGAGGAGCCCGGATATACCAGAGACAGCATTCTGGCATATCCGGGCTTCTCTTTCATGATTTGCTGCCTGCAGGCAGAACCTGCGGAGCGTTCTGCCCGTCACGAAGCGGGATGAAATAATTTTTCCTATACACGGCGCGCAGGCAGTGCTATATTATATAGAAGAAACACATCAAAAACTGTCGAAAGGGAGGATATGCCGTATGACAATTCAATTTGCCGCGGAGGAAGACACAGGGCTGATCCTGCGATTTATAAAGGAACTTGCCGATTATGAGGGAATGCTTTCCGAGGTGGAGGCGACAGAGGAGCTGCTGCGGGAATGGATTTTTGAAAAGAAAAAGGCTGAGGTGCTGATTGGGAAGGAGGGTGGAGAACCGGTGGGATTTGCCCTGTTTTTCCATAACTTTTCCACATTTCTGGGCAGAGCCGGAATTTACCTGGAGGACCTTTACGTCAGACCGGAATACCGGGGAAAGGGCTGCGGAACCGCGTTCTTGAAGCGTCTGGCAGAGATCGCTGTGGAGCGGGGCTGCGGGCGCCTGGAGTGGTGGTGCCTCGACTGGAATAAACCGAGTATTGAATTCTACCGTGCCATGGGAGCCGTTCCCATGGACGACTGGACGGTTTACCGGATTACCGGCGATCAGCTGAAGAAGCTTTCCGGACATGCCGGAAATTCAGAAAGGAGTGAATCAGATGGTGAAGACGAACGCCATGCGTATGCTGGACAAGGCAAAAATTGAATACAGAACAAAAGAGTACGAGGTGGATGAGAATGACTTATCGGGAAGCCATGCCGCGGACATGATGGGAGTGGATCACGGAAGCGTGTTTAAGACTCTGGTGCTGAAAGGGGAGAAGATGGGCTATCTGGTCTGCTGCATCCCTGTGGATGCGGAGCTGGATTTAAAGAAGACGGCCAGGGCGGCAGGCGATAAGAAGGTGGAAATGATCCATATGAAGGACCTTCTGGCCGTTACGGGATACATCAGAGGGGGATGCTCTCCCATCGGGATGAAGAAGCAATTCCCCACTTTTGTCGAAGAAAGTGCTGTTTTGTATGATGAGATCGCCATAAGCGCCGGATTAAGAGGCCAGCAGATACTGATCTCCCCACAAACCCTGGTGACCTTCATCCGGGGGAAATTTGCTTCCCTGACGTTTGAATAGTTTACATAAAATAAAAACGCAAAAAAACACAAAATTTGCATCTTTAAATAAGTAACAGAAATGTAACAGATTTGTAAAGAATGAATAATAAATATAGATAAAAACATAGCTTGAAACAAGCTTATAAATGTAATATATATACAAAAAATATAAAAAGACCAGAAAACGGTCAAGGAAAATATCACAAAGATGTTAAATAAGTATTGACTTTGTTGACAAGACTCCTCTATAATACGCTCGTCACCCGGAAACGGCTGCAAAAGTCTGCGGCTTAGATGTATGAGAGAAAAGAAAGAGGAGTATGTATGCTGACATTGCGCTCAATTCTTCAGCATATCTGTCAGTTCTTTCGGGGACTGGCGGTGAAGGCCACAAAAAGGATGTATCGATCGTCGGCTGTCTTTATGGCAGGCGCTGCGGTGATCACCGTTGTGGCATTTACCTCGACCGGTTTCGGCAGCGGAGGAAGGAACGCCCTGACGGCGTTTGCGGAAACTCCGGGGCAGGAGACGGCGGCAGAAGAGGAAGATGCAGAAGAAGAGGAACCTGTTACGGAAGCAAAAGTACAAGTCCAACTTACCGAAATAAAGAAGCAGGGACAACTGTTAGCCGGTAATCTATTGGAAAAGGAAGTACAGCAGAAACAGGAGATCCAACAGGAATCAAAAGAAGAGCTTGAACGTATCAATGAACAGATTGTCATGGATGCTAAAATAAAGGCGCTGGAGGCAGAAGAAAATGCCCGCCAGAAAGCTTTGGAAGAAGAAAGACGCAGGGAAGAAGAGAAGAAAGCGGCAAGCCGGAAGGCGGTCTCAGATGACGATTATCAGGTTCTGCTGCGGATCGTTCAGGCAGAAGCCGGAGTCTGTGACGAGAAGGGAAAGATTCTCGTGGCCAATGTGGTGCTGAACCGCGTGAAGAGCCAGGAGTTCCCGGATTCGGTTAGAAGCGTTGTCTATGAGCCTTCTCAGTTTTCACCGGTATCAGACGGTTCCATCAATTCCGTGAAGGTAACGGAGGAGACGAAGGAATGCGTGAACCGGGCGCTGGAAGGGGAGGACTATTCCGACGGGGCGTTATACTTCATGAACCGGAGAGGTTCCAGAAGCAGAGCTGTGAGCTGGTTTGATTCCCATTTAACGTATCTGTTCCGCCATCAAAATCATGAGTTTTTTAAATAAAAACATTGTAGAATATTCTGCTTTAGGTGTATACTATAGCTAGACGGCAGCGGGAAGAAAACTCTGCCGGAAACTAAGAGATTTTATACATAAAGGAGAACAGGACTATGATTTTTGACTCAGCGAAGAATCTTGATTTTTACAGAGGGCTTGGAATTGAAGGCAGATACAATAAGGCAGTTGATTTCCTTCAGAATACCGATTTAGAGAACCTGGCACCGGGGAAATACGAAATTGACGGCAAGAACGTCTATGCCAATGTAACCGAATACACCACGATTCCGTGGGAAGAGGCGAAGTACGAATCACACCATGATTACACGGACATCCAATATATGATCACGGGCACTGAGACCATGACCTATGCACCGGTGGACGCACTGAATGTGACAGTACCGTATAACGAAGAAAAAGACTGTGTTTTATATGACAACGCAAATCCTGGATTAAAGGTAGTTGTCGGAGCAGGTGAATATATGATCTTTAATCCGTGGGATGGCCATAAGCCGAAAGCAGCAGACGGCGAGCCGGCCCCGATTAAGAAGGTAATTGTGAAAATTAAGGAAAATTAATGAGATATCTCATAACGGAGCGTTCCTTTCGCGGGAGCGCTCTTTTTTTGGTTTCATAGGGAAGTTCGTCCTATGAAACCAAAACCCTCCGGGGGAGGCGCACTCCGCGCTAAGGAAATTTGGCTGCTGAAGCAACCGCGCTCCGGCGCACGAGTCCGGCTTGCCGGACTCGTTGTGTGAAGGGAGGTTTTTTGTTTCTGTAACCGTTCCAGCGAAAAATTCCCCCTGAATCAAAAAAATGTGGAGTTTTTCCCCGGCCATTTTCCAACTATAATAAAATTACAAAGAAATGAAACAGAGGAAAAATGAGGAAAATATAAAGGGGTGGAACCATGAAAAAGAAACGGCTGACATACAGTAACTTTTACTTTTACCTATTGCTCCTTGCGCCGATTCTGGCTGTCTATATCCTGTTTTTTGTTATTCCTGTGGTATCCAGCATGTTTTTCAGCCTGACGAATTTTAATGGAATCAGCCTGAAATTCAAGTGGGTGGGATTTAACAATTACGATGTGGCGTTTCATGACAAGGTGTTTAAGAAGGCCATGGTCAACACCTTTCTGTTCGCCCTGGGAGCGACAGTATTACAGAATCTGTTCGCAATCGTGTTCGCAATGGCGCTGAACACGAAAATCAAGTCCAGAAACTTCCTGCGGATGCTGCTTTTTGCACCGTGTATGCTCTCCCCCGTGGTGGTGGCATTTATCTGGCAGTTTATCTATATGCCGGACGGTATGCTGAACCACCTGCTGGGAACCGACATCACCTGGCTGGGAAACAGAAAGACAGCGCTGTTTTGTGTGGTGATCGCTCATGTGTGGATGTGGATCGGATATTCTTCCACCATTTACATGTCCAACTTACAGAGTATATCTACGGATATTCTGGAAGCGGCGGCCATCGACGGAGCGGGGCCGTGGCAGAAATTCAAGAGCATCACACTGCCGATGCTGGCTCCGGCCACTACCATCAATGTGACGCTTGCGTTTACCCAGTCCCTAAAGGTATTTGACATTGTCTACGCCATGACAGGCGGCGGACCGCTGAACTCCACGGAGACGGTGGGAACGTATGTGGTCGCCAATATGAACCGCGGTCTGCACGGCTACGCATCGGCTCAGACCGTACTTTTAACCATCGTGATAGTCCTGTTCGGGCAGGTTTTAATCGGAGTTCTGAAAAAACGAGAGGAGGCGATTTACTGATGAAAACCAGAAAGAAACCATTGCTTTTTCTGTTCGAACTGCTGATGATCGCCGCCTGCATGCTGATGTTCTACCCGGTGATCATGATGGTTCTCGTGTCCCTGAAGGATGAGGTGCTGCTGGCGAGCGAGCCCTTAAGCCTGAAGACCAGCTTCGCCTTTGAAAACTATATAACTGCGGCGAAGGGAATGAAATACTGGAGAGCGCTGCTTAACTCTTCCGTATTGACGGTATTCAGCTCTTTGATCACCACATTCTTTGGGGCCTGCGGGGCGTATGCCATCATGCGGGCGAGAAGAGGAAAGAAGCTCTTTCTCGCACTGAACGCGCTGTTTCTCATCGGTCTGGCGCTGCCGCAGCAGGTGGCTATGGTGCCTCTCGTCTTATGGATGCAGAAGCTTCACGTAGCCAATACGCTGTTCGGACTGATCCTGGCGTTTATCGGAGCCAACGCGGCATACGGCGTGTTCTTTTTTTCCGGCTTTGTGAATACCGTACCCGTCACCCTGGAGGAGGCAGCCTATATTGACGGAGCCAGCCCCTTTACGACATTTATCAGAATCGTGTATCCGCTGCTTAAGCCACCCATGGTAACGCTTTTGATCGTAATCGCCTTAAGGGTCTGGAACAACTTTATGTATCCCCTGCTGCTACTGCAGGGTCAGAATTCCAGGACACTGCCTCTTACGGTATTTTTCTTTAAGGGTGACTTGTCGATCCAGTGGAATATTCTGTTTGCGGCGACAACCCTGGTGATCCTGCCGCTGATGATCGTCTATTTCATACTGCAGAAGCAGATCATTTCCGGTATGTTAAACGGGTCTGTGAAGGGGTGAATCAGTTAAATGCAATAGTAACAAAATCATAATAAAGGAATAACAGGAGGAAGAAACATGAGAAAAAGAAGAACAGCAGCATGGTTCATGGCGGCAGCCATGGTAATGGGATCTCTGGCCGGATGCGGACAGAAGGCTGCGCCGGAGACGACGGCAGCACAGACCAGCCAGGCAAAGAAGGAAGAGACCGCCGCATCGGAGGAAACAAAGGCGGAAGCGGAGAGTACGGGAGAACAGGTAGAGCTTAAGGTGTTTGGATTTAAGACCGGAGCGGAGGAAGGTGCGATTCCGGAACTGATCGAACAGTTCAACAAGGAGAATCCGGATATCAAGGTGGTGTACGAGGGAATCAGCAACGCGGGCGGTTATCAGGATGTACTCACCGCGAGACTGGCTTCCGGGCAGGGGGACGACGTGTTCTTTGCCAACCCCAATTATCTGCCGCAGCTTCAGGAAGCGGGCTATACCGAGGATCTGTCCGATATGCCTGTGGTGGAGAAGTACAGCGGCCTCGTAAAGGATTTGCTGACCATCAATGACAGCATTCCGGGTCTCGGCATGGAAGTGGCCGTATTCGGTATGTTTTCCAACCTCGATGTGCTGAAGGAAGCGGGCATCGACCACGCGCCGGCAAACTACAAAGAGTTTCTGGAGGATTGTGAGATCCTGAAGAAAGCCGGAAAGACACCGGTCGTGGCCGGAGCCAAGGACGGTACGGGCGTTGCCATTCTCTCCCTGGCGAAGAGCATGGACCCGGTCTATCAGGCATCCGATAAGATGGACCAGATCGCCAAAATGAACAGCGGCGAGCTGAAATTCGGCGATGTGATGCAGCCGGGATTCGCACTGGTGGAAGACCTGATCTCCAAAGGTTATCTGGACGGAAGCAAGGCCCTCGTCTATGCGGCGGGTCAGGACGATATTGCAGAATTCGCAAAGGGAGAGGCCGGCTTTATGCCTGGCGGAAGCTGGTTCGTGGCAGGACTTGAGAGCGCGGCTCCGGATATGAACTATACTCTGGGTGGTATTCCGGTTGAGGATGACGATTCCCTGATTCTGATCAATGCCGGTGTCCGCGTCTGCATCAACAGCTCTTCTGAGAAGAAGGACGCAGCCCGGAAATTCGTGGAATTCTTCACCGGACTGGACAGCATGAACGCCTATGTGGCAAGCCAGAACAGCTTCAATCCGCGCACGGATGGGGCCAGCACGGACAACGATGTGGTGGAGCCAGCGGCGGAGCGTCTGAGCGCGGCCCGCATGGTTCCGTGGGTGGATTCCGCCTTTGACATCGCGGTGGTCAGCCCATGGGCGGACGCCCGTACCTTTACGGCCAATGTGGCGGGTGGTGATTCCGTTGACAATGCGGTCAAGGACCTAAACGCACAGGTGGAGAATAATCTGAAACTGAAATAATGCAGGCTGGGTCTTGCGGCTGCCTTTTACCTATGTTAGAATAGCACAAGAGAGGGGGACGGGGACATGTATCGGATACTGATTGCGGATGATGAGTTCTGGGTGGGCCGGTGGCTGAGCCAGGTCTTAAAGGAGAGCCCCTTTGAGGTGACGGTGACGGGAATCAGTGATAACGGGGAAGAGACGTTGAAAGCGCTGCTGGACACCAGACCCGACATATTGATTACAGATATCAATATGCCGCTGATCGACGGCCTCGATGTGCTAAAACGCCTGGAGGAAGCGGGGGAAAGGCTTCCGAAGACCATCGTCATATCCGGTTACGACGAATTTGACTATGCGAGGCGTGCCATTGAGCTGGAGGTTATGGCCTACTTATTAAAGCCGCTGGAGCGGTCGGCGGTCTACGAAGCCGTGGAGAAGGCTGTCGCGGCGCTGGAAAAGGAGCAGGAGAGAAAGGAACAGACCCGGGACGGTTTCACGGCAGGGGTGGAAAACATCCTGACGGAGTACCTGCGAAGTCCCGGCGATGAGACGAAGCGCCAGCTTAGCAGCCTCCTGGTGTCAGGACAGGGGCAGAGCGGCTTCTTTGAACTGGCACTGTTTCAGATGCGCCGTTTGGAAAAATCCGCTCTGACGAGGGAGGAGATGCGCGGACGTCTGGAGGAGGCTGCTGCCGGTAAGGACATCTACCTCTGCCCGCTGGACCGTTTCACCTGGGGTGTCCTGATCACAGGCATTGTGAATCCTGCGGGCTTCCGGCTGGATGAGAGCGTGCTTGTGAGTCTGCTTCACAGCTATGAGTATGGGCTGAGCGAGGCGCATGAGGCGATGGAGGAGATTGGCGAGGCATTCGCGGAGGCGAGGGAATCCATCATTCTGCGGCTGGGGCGGGAAGGGAAGACGGAGTCCTTTCCGGTGTCGGAATCCGATCTTCACGCGGATTTTCTGGCTGCGTTAAAGGCCGGCAACATGGAGCGAATCAGGGAGTGTACGAGACAGGCCTGCGGGCTCTTTATCCAGAAGGGATACGACTTAACCAGCTGCCTGAATTTCTACTTTGTTCTGTCGGGCGAGGTGATCAAACTGTTGAATGACCGGTATAAGGAACAGAGCCGGACGGAATATCTGGAACTGATCGAGGAGGGATACGATTTCTCTGTCCGGATCCGGAATTACTACAGCATCCGATCCATCTGCCACCGGTTTGAAGAGTATATTGAAAAGGCAGCGTCCTGTCTGAAGGAAGAGGACTGCATGGATGTGGCGGCAATTGTCAAACGGATCCAGCGTGAGATCAGGGAGCATTACAGCACTGATATCAGCCTCGCCTGGGTGGCGGACGAATACGGAATCAATCCCAGCTATTTCAGCAAGAAGTTCAAGGATGAGACGGGTGTTAATTTCATCGATTATCTGACGGAGGTGCGGATCGGACAGGCAAAGGAGCTTTTAAGCCACACGGGTCTTTCCGTCAGTGCCGTCAGCCTTCGGGTGGGATTTAAGGAAGCAAAGTATTTCAGCCGGGTGTTTGCCTCCATGACGGGGGAGAAACCGTCGGAATACAGGGAGAGAATGAGGCGGGAGGAGGAAAAACGTGAAGAGAGTGCGCATTAAGACGTGGCTGGAGAGCCGTCTGAACAGAAAAATATTTTTGAGCTTTCTCACCGTCTCCCTCATTCCTCTTTGTATTGTCTACTGCTATATTAACTCCGCCTATTCCGAGAAGCTGAGAAGCGATGCCTTCACCCAGAACCAGCTGACGGAACGGAACACGGCAGTTTTGCTGGAGGACTATCTGACTAAAATCGAATACATCTCCAATCTCTTTTTTGACAGCGATACCCAGGCCATGATACGCGGGGCCTCCGATTCGCTGAGCAGCTACAGCGCCCGCATGGCGCTGGAGAAAAAGGTGCGGGTGAATCTCGATCTGTTCAAGGTAATGGCGTACGTGGATCAGGTTACATTTTTAAAACAGGATGGAACGGCCATGGATGTGATGAATTCCTTGGGCTACGCGGACACCATCCTTTTTTCCGTACCGCCGGAGGAGGTGGGAAAACGGTTTAAAAACCAGAGGCTTATGCGGATCGAGGAGCTGAATGACAGTTACACGGATAAATACGTCTATCTGCGCCAGATCGATGATTTAGACTTGAAAAACGGTACCCTGGGCTGGCTTTTTATCGTCTTTGACCGGGACCAGTTCGATCTGCTTCTCCAGGATTTGCGAACGGTGCTGAACACGGAGATCGCCATGGACGACGGACAGCAGCTGCTCTATGACACGATGAGCGGCGGGCCGGAAGCGGGGAACCGTCTGCGGGCCGCCGCGGTCTCCTACTCGGCACCGCCGAAGGAGAGGAGACGGGCGGAGAGCATCTCGTGGGACTACCGTATCGAAAATCTGGGCATCAGAGTCACATTTTTCGATGACATGAAGGGCGTGGAGAGCAATATCCGTGCGCTGAGCACCATGACAGGAACCGTGATCTTTATAACCGTGCTTATCATACTGGCGGCCTCATTCCTTTTCTCGGAGACCATCGTCCGCCCGGTGACCAGGCTCCATAAGAATCTGGTCCGGGTAAAGGAGGGCGATTACACAGTCCGCGTGCACGTCGAGACCAGGGATGAGGTGGGAGACCTCTGTGACGCGTTTAACGGCATGGCAGAGGAGATTGACCGCCTCGTCAATCGGGTGTATTCCGTGGAACTGAAGGAAAAGGAGGCAGCCATCAAGGCGCTGCAGGCTCAGATCAACCCTCATTTTCTCTACAACACCCTGGATATGATCAAGAGCATGGCGGAGCTTTACGGGGCCTTGCAGGTATCGGAGATGATCATGGCCTTATCGAAGCTATTCCGCTACGCGACCCATACGGACGGTGTCCTCGTCACCATAAGGGAAGAGCTGGAGAACCTTTCCAGCTACATGACGATCGTCAATGCCAGATTCGGAGGGCGGATTGCGTTCGCCGCCAGGGTTCCGGAGGAGCTGCTTGCAGAGCCCATCGTAAAGGTCTGTCTGCAGCCGCTTGTGGAGAACTCCATCTCCCACGGGCTGGGCAGGGGCCGTGCTGGCGGCCGGATCGCGGTTACGGTAAAAAAAGAGGAGGGAATCATGACGGTTACGGTGGAGGACAATGGCGGCGGCATACAGCCGGAGCGGCTGGCGGAGATCCGCGGCCGCCTGGAGCGGAGAGAACGGGTGGAAGAGGAGTCCGGCAGGGGCAATGTGGGACTGAAGAATATCCACGACAGAATCAGGCTTTATTATGGAGATGCGTATGGCATTGTGATTGACAGCTTTCCGGGAAAGGGAACCGTGGTGACACTGTCCTATCCGTCAGATGAGATTCCGGCCCCGGAGATGATAAAGGAGGAACCGATTTGAAAGAGAGACCCAATCTATTATTTCTGATGACAGATGAACAGCGTTACGACGCAGCCGGATGGGTGAACCGCCAGGTACATACGCCGGCCCTTGACCGGATGGCGGAAGAATCCGTGTGCTTTTCCCGCGCCTATACCACAAACCCGTCGTGCATTCCGGCGAGGGCAGCCATCTTTACCGGGCGCTATCCCTCCCAGTGCGGCGTACCGGGATTTGTCAGCAGCCTGCCCAAAAAGGAGACCACATTTATGAAGTATTTACGGGATGGAGGCTACTATACGGCTGTCATCGGAAAACAGCATTTCTGGCGCTCTGAAATTGAGCGGGGATACGACTATGAGGATATTGTGGATGAACATTTTCCGCCGGAGATAATCACGAAGGAGCTGGCCGACGGCGAATTCGGCCTTCCGGCCAACAAGACGGTCTCCGACCGCGTCTCCAGCTATGTGGAGTTTCTGGCCGACAGCGGTTTTACCAGGGGATCCCAGCTTTTCAGGGAGATAAACAGTAAGGGGATCTATGAATTTACAGGAGAAGAAAAGTACCACGTGGACGCCTACATCGGCGACCGGGGAAGGGAGTGGCTGGAGGAGAGCTGTCCCGATGACAGGCCCTGGTTCCTGACCCTTTCATTTCCGGGGCCGCACATGCCCTTTGACGGGATTGGGCTTCCGGATGAAGAGGCCTACGGGGAAATGGAACTGGATTTGCCGGGAACCGAGCTTTCCGACCTGTTCCATAAGCCGCCCCATTATCTCGACATCGCTAAGAAATTCGGCAGTCTCGATTTAAAGAATCACACGTCACCGGATGGGCTAACCCCGGATGAGATCCGGCTGATGAAGAAGGCCTACTATGCCAATATGACTCTGATTGACCGGAAAATCGGACAGGTGATTGAGCTCCTTAAAAAGAAGGGGCTTTACGATAACACCCTCATCCTGTTTACCTCTGACCACGGGGACTTTATGGGAGATTTCGGTGTGGCCACCAAGGCCCAGTACTGCTCGGAGGCCCTGATGAGGATTCCGTTTCTGTTAAAGCCTCCGTTTTCCGGCTTTAAAGGCCGCATAGAGGACAGCTTCATCAGCTCGGTCGAAATCGCGGCCACATGCCTCACAGCGGCGGGAATAGCTGTCCCGGATACCATGACGGGCCGGAGTCTGACGCAGTTTTACGAGGACGGCGCCAAAGAAATATGGCCGGACGTCTACATGGAAGCGAGAGACATCCGGGCCATACGGGATGAACATTATAAACTGATCTACTACCAGAACAGGAGCTACGGCGAGTTCTACGATCTCCAGAACGATCCGGAGGAGAAGTATAATTTATGGGATGATCCATTGCTTCAGGAGCGGAAATACGAACTGATGAAGCGGCTTCTGGACCGGATGATCGACCTCGGCGAGGGCGGGAAGACCGTCTGGAATATTGGCGCTCCCATCATATAAGCGGTGAAGTCGTGGGTGTCGATGAAGCATGTCCAGGTGAAGAACGTTCGGAGCGGCCCGCCCTCCGGTGCTTCCATGCGGGCGGAGAGACAGCCGGCGCTTCCTGTATGGATGAAAAATCTTTTTCCCCGTTTTGTTCGATCTCTATCATAGAATTCCTTCTTTCCATATGGAGTGCATATTTTTTTATTCGTACTAAATATATCCATTTTACGACAAATTTGCAACAGAAATGATTGACTTCTAATTCACAAAGTGAGATAATACCTTAAACTGTGAATGGAATTAATTCAAAAATGCATATGGGGACGGGAGCTTGCCTTCCGTCTCCGTTGCATTCTTATCCATGGAGGAGAGAATGGAGAAGGAATATCTGTTATTTGATCTGGACGGAACGCTGACCGATCCAAAAGAAGGCATCACCAAATCCGTGCGCCACGCCCTGAAGGCTTATAACATCGAGGTGGAGGACTTAGATACGCTCTGCTGCTTTATCGGACCGCCGCTGAAGGACAGCTTCATCGAATACTACGGATTCAGCGAGGAGGATGCGTTGAACGCGATCGGTGTCTACCGGGAGTATTTTTCCGACCGGGGAATCTTTGAAAATGAGGTCTACGAGGGGATCGAGGAGATGCTGAAGGCGCTTACTGCCTCCGGGAAAAAGCTTTTTGTGGCTTCCTCGAAGCCTGAGGTCTTTGTCAGAAAGATCATGGAGCATTTCGGACTGGATTCGTATTTCACCTTTATGGGGGGCGCGGATTTAGGAGAGACCAGAGTGAAGAAAGCGGATGTCATCCGGTACGTCCTCGCGGAAAACGGGATTACCGATCTGGAAAAAGTGATCATGATCGGTGACAGGAAACACGATATCTTAGGAGCCAGGGAGGTCGGAGTCGACAGCGTGGGCGTTCTCTACGGTTATGGAGACCGGGAGGAGCTGACCGGCGCTCAGGCAGATTTTCTGGCGGAGACAGTTTTGGATTTGCAGAATCTCTTATAGTGTGATATGATACACAGTATTATGGCGCTTAAGGAATAGTTTTGGCTGACGGCGAAGAGGAACGCCTTAAGGAGGAGACGCATTATGATTGAACTGGGAAAAGAAAAGAGACAGATAATCAGACCGCTTTGCGGACAGGCGGATCACGTTCTGGTGCATGGAGCGGTTCGGGGATATATGGGCCGTGTATGGGTGCCGGAGCTGACGAATCCATCGTACTGCCTGATACATCTGGGTGATTTCGCATACCTGTTTGGCATATGCCCAAAGGGTGAACAGGCCATGGAACTGAAAGCACAGCTTTACAGAGAATGCGGCCAGGATTACATCACCCCATCCGATGAGAGATGGGCCGAATGGCTGGAGGAATCCTTTCCGGGAGAATACAGGGTTCTATCCCGGTATTCCATGAGAAGGGACAGGAACCATTTTTCGGAGGAGGCACTGGAGTCCTACTGCAGGAATCTGCCCGCCGGAATTCGATTAAAGAAAATCGACAGGAGACTGTACCAGACGGCGCTTAAGGAGGAATGGAGCCGTGATTTCTGCTCCAATTTCGAAACTCCGGAGGAATTTGAACAGAATGGCCTTGGCTTTGTGGCCATGGATGGCAGAAAGATCGTTTCCGGCTGTTCTGCCTATGGAATCAGCCAGGGAATGTTTGAGATACAGGTTGAGACCCGGAAGGAGTACCAGCGGAAGGGGCTGGCCCTGGCGTGCAGCGCCCGGTTCATCCTCACGTGTCTGGAGCAGGGGATCTATCCGAGCTGGGATGCAATCAGCTTACAGTCAGTCGGACTGGCGGAGAAGCTGGGATATATATTTGACAGAGAATACAAAGTTTATCAGCTCTACGATATGGAGAGCGGCCTTTTAATGGCGTAGCCAGTACAGTATTTGGAGGAATACCAACGATGAAAAGAGTAAAAGTCGGATTCTGGGGAATTGATTCGATCCTGGAATTTGTAAAAATAACCGGCAGCAGCCGTCATAAGATGGAACTGGTCTGCGGGAGCACGGTGGTGGATGCGAAATCACTGCTGTCGGTGCTGTCCGTAAAGGCGGCCCAGGCGGTGGAGCTGGTGATTCATGAGGAATGCTGCGAGCGTCTGCTGGAGCGTCTGGACCCTTATATCGAGCATGGCAGCCTGCTGGACAGGGCGCACCATTTAAGCGCCTGAGGAACGAACAGCCGCCGCAGGACAGGGCTGAGAGCATGTCCGCCGGGCGCGTCGTCATCATAATTAAAACTGACAGGAAAAGGAACTTGAAAAATTGAGTAAAGTGGTGTATACTAATGCTATAAAAATAAGATGAATTGTAATTCCTGGAATGTTCGACACTCTTACCTACTTTGAACCTACATTTTGACATTCGGGATTCCAATATTTTTAAGCGGATGTCAGGCCTCCTATATTGAGTGGAAGGCAGAAGCTTAAGTGAGGTCGCCCACCTAGCAAGGCTAGGCGTCAAACAGTAAGAACCGGCATTTTGGGGTTACAAAAGAAAAAAGCAGCGAGAAATCGCTGCTTTAACTTTTTACAAAAGTATGATAATGTATACATAGGGCAAAGCCCGTATCTTAAAATACAGGAGAATAATATGAAGGAAACGAAATTCAGGAATTATATATGCTGGGGAGTGACCGCGCTGGCGGTGATCGCGCTGAGTATCGCGTTTGCTTTTTTTCTTACGAGATTTCAGGTGATGAAGGCTGGACTGAGGGCATTTATCGGCATATTGATGCCGGTGATCTATGGAGCTGTCCTGGCATATCTGCTTCTCCCGATTTACAACAGGACGAGAAGCCTTCTTGAAGGATGGATTGCGAAGGGCGTAAAAAAGGAAAAGACAGTCAGGGGATTATCGAAGGCCGGAGCGACGGCTGTTAGCCTGATCGTCCTCTTTGTGATTGTTGCGGGACTGTTCTGGATGGTGATTCCGCAGATCTACACGAGTATTATGACGCTGCAGGAGGGACTGGGGGAGAACATCAACAACCTGGCGCTCTGGCTTCAGAAGCTTCTGGAGGATAATCCGACCCTGGAACAAAAGGTAATCCCGATGTACGACGAGGTGACCAATCAACTGGAAACCTGGCTGACCACCTCCCTGGTACCGAACGTATCGACGGCCTGTCCAGCGGTCTTTTGAGTGTTGTGCTGGCGCTTAAGAACATCCTGATCGGCGTCATCGTTATGGTGTATTTATTAAACATTAAAGAAACTCTTTCCGCACAGGGAAAGAAGATCATCTACAGCGTGCTGCCTCTGCGGATGGCGAATCAGTTTATCGAAGAGCTCCGTTTTGTCCACCGGGTGTTCGGCGGATTTATCACGGGCAAGCTTTTGGATTCCCTGATTATCGGTATCATCTGTTTCGTATGCTTAAACTGGATGAAGATGCCGTACGTTCTGCTTGTCAGCGTGATCGTGGGTGTGACCAATGTGATCCCGTTTTTCGGCCCGTTTATCGGAGCCATCCCAAGTGCCTTCTTAATTCTTCTGGTCAGCCCGATGAAGTGTCTGTACTTCCTGATTTTCATCGTACTGCTTCAGCAGTTTGACGGCAATATCTTAGGCCCGAAGATTTTAGGACAGTCTACGGGACTTCCGAGTTTCTGGGTGCTGTTTTCCATCCTGCTGTTCGGCGGCCTGTTCGGTTTTGTAGGCATGATCATCGCAGTACCGACCTTTGCGGTGGGCTACAGCATGCTATCCGGACTGGTGAACCGGGCACTTAGGAAAAAAGAACTTTCCCTTAATACAAACGACTACAAGGATTTAAAGCACATCGACGAAGAGAAGAAAACTTATATGAGATAAGAGGAGCGCATGAATAAAAGGAAATTTATCGCATTTGCAGCCGGAATTCCTCTTCTGGTTCTCATTTTAATTATCATCATCCTGGTCAGTGAGACGAAGCCGGGTGGGATATCGAGAGCGGCGGCCTACAAGTCAGCCGCCCTTCTTTTGACGGATGCCGAAAGCTGTGAACAGCTGCTCAAGGAGCAGGGGCAGAACTATTTTTCGGAGAAGGACAGGAATAACTGGTATGCGAAGTATTTGAATTATCTCTACGTGAACGGATACTTATCTCCGGACACGACCCCTTCGGACCCGGAATACGTACAGGGATATTTAACGTACCGGGAGGCGGAGGAACTGGCGGAGGCGCTGGTCCCGGGACAGGGAGAGGCTGCTCACGTGGGGAAGAAAAAACAGGGCAAAACGTACCCATCGGACAACTGGTGGTTTATTTACGACAGTCTTCGGAAGGAACTGGATCAGGAAGGCAGAATAAAGGAAGTGGACGTACTCCTTTACGGTACTCCGATGAACATCAGGAGCGCCCCGGCGTGGACTGCTTATACGAGCGAGGGCAAATTCCGCTTTGAAGGAATCAGCCTCGACAGCTACATAGACTGGGAACTGAAGGTCCTGGTAAAAGACGGTGAGATGATCGCGGTCAGGGAAACGGTGAGTGATTCCGTCACTTATAAGAATGTCTGGCTGACACGCGGCGAGGGGGAGACCTTTTCCGTACATCTGGGTACAATTGAGAGAACGTTCCCCATGGAAGCCTCTCTGGGGCAGCCGGAGGAGTTTGCCGATAATCTGGCGGACCTTTCTTTGAAAAACGGCAAGCTTCAGAAGGTGACGTTGAAGAAAAAGAGAATTACCGGGAAGGTCCTGTCGGTAAAGGACGATTCCATTGAGATTGAAGGCTACGGTAAGATCAAACTGGATAAGGATTTCAAGGTGTATAAGCTGTATGGCCAGTTTGAGGAGCAGTCCATCTCGGATATTCTGGTCGGCTACGACATTCAGGAATTTGTCGTGGCCCATGGAAAGCTGTGCGCGGCTTTGACCATGCGGGAATTCGATGCGAAGACGATCCGGGTCATGATCATGAATACGAATTTTCAGTCTGTCTTCCATCCGTCGGTCACCTTATCAGCGGAGAGCGGATTGAACATTGCCTATGGAGAGGAGAGCGTGCAGATCCCGGCGAAGGCCGAAGTGATTATCGATCCGTCGGATGAGCGGCTGAAGGACGGTCGAATTGTCGTCACTCCCGTGGATGCCGGCGATACCATCTCCGTCAATTCGATCCGCAGGTCCCTCGGTACGCCGTCGTACAGCGGAAGCATCGAAATCCGGAAAGAGACAGAGGGGATCACTCTGATTAATGAACTGTATCTGGAAGATTATCTGACCAGGGTAGTGCCCAGCGAGATGCCTGACAGCTACGAGATGGAGGCGTTAAAGGCCCAGGCGGTCTGTGCGAGAACGTACGCCTACCGCCAGATTCAGAGCAACACCTACAGCCAGTACGGCGCCCATGTGGACGACAGCACCAGATTTCAGGTGTATAACAACCTAAAGACATCGGATAAGACGGAGCAGGCGGTCCGTGAGACGTATGGAAAGCTTCTGTTCTATCAGGATGCGCCCATTGAGGCATTTTATTTTTCCACCTCCTGCGGCCATACGACAGACGGCAGCATCTGGGGAAGTGATCCGGCCAAATATCCGTATCTGGACGGCTGCCTCCTGGAGACAGACCGCAGCGTCTTAAATCTGTCCACCAATGCGGCATTTGAGGCATTTATCAAGGATAAGGAGTACCCATCCTATGATTCCTCCTTCCCGATGTACCGCTGGGAGACTACGGTCACGAACCGGCAGCTGGAGGAGGAGATTACCGCGGTGGGAACCATATTGAATATCTCCGTCACCGAGCGCGGTGTGGGCGGCATCGTGAAAAAAGTGCGTGTGGAAGGCTCCGATGGAATCATGACCATCAACGGAGAAGGCCAGGTGAGAGCAAAGCTTGGCAATCCCTACATGAAGATTACGAAGAATGACGGAAACGTCATGAAGGATATCGAGTCCCTGCCCAGCGCCTATATTGCCATCGAGAACGAGGGCGTGGATGATAATAATATCACCACCTTCCATATTTATGGAGGCGGATACGGCCACGGAGTCGGCATGAGCCAGAACGGAGCGCAGGCCATGGCGGCGGAAGGCAAAACCTATGAGGAAATCCTCCGTTTCTTTTATAATGGGGTGGAGATACGGGAGGCTGAGAAGGAGACGGCGGGGTGACAGGCTCCGGTTATGTCAACAGAATAAAATATACAGAAAAAATAAAGAGGCTGTTCTTTGCCGTGAATCAGGCAAAGGCAGCCTTTTTGATTGGGCACGGGCTTATCTCATCCGATACTCCTTCGGTGTTACAGCCGTAAGCTGCTTAAAACGCCGGATAAAGCTGGACGGCGACGTATATCCAATGGAAGCGGATATCTCCCTGATCGTCATGGAGGTGGTGGTCAGTAAGTGTTTCGCCCGTTCAATCCGAAGGGAATCGATATAAACAGACAGCTTGACGCCGGTAGCTGTCTTGAACTGATGGCTCAGATTGGAGACCGACAAATGAAAGCGGTCGGCTACCGAGGACACGGTTAAGTCGTATTCCTGATAGTGCTGCTGTATGTATTCGATGACGGCCTGAATGGACCGGGAGGTATCTCCCAGTTCCCGAAGCTGAATCAGCCCTGTGATCTCCCCGGTCAGCGTCAGCATAAACTCGATCAGTCCGGCTTTGGAGTCCGGCGTCTTCAGGGAGACGATATTATACGTTTCCGCCGCCTTTTGAAAGGCGTGGGAGATGGTATAGGTCAGAGGCGGAAGCAGCAGATGGCGGTCATCCAGCCGGTCGATATACTTCATCAGCTCCTGGACGCATGACTGCAGCTTTTCGCCATCCTGGGCGGCTAACGCGTCATAGAGGCCGGACAGTTCCTTTTCCGGATAACGCCATTCCTCCTCCGTCCCCATCGGCAAAAGGCAGTCAAAGAAGCTTAAACATTCTCCCTCACAGTCCGGGTCCTGACGTATGAGCTCCCAGCACTCTGTAAGTGCACCCGGAAAATCCCCGAGAGAATCACAGCGCGTGCTTACACACAGCTTAAAAGGCACAGAAAGCTCAGCTAACAGATGATCCTTAAAGCCAGTCAGCTTTTCCCGGAGGACGTCCTCTGCGGATTCGGAGAAAAAGGCTATCAGAATATACATATCCTCCCATTCCTGTTCCAGCGCCAGCAGTTCTATGTCACTCCCCCCAATCTTCCGGTACTTCTCCAGAATCCGGCGGTCCCATTCCTCTGATGCCTCTGTCTCCCGCCAGCGCAGGGCAATAACAAGAAAGCGGTCGTGTGCCGTATCAACCATATAGGGAGAATTCCCGTTAAAATCTTCAATGCTCTTATATCTGCCGCTCAGCAGCTTCAGCAGGCATTTCTCGCAGTCCAGCTGCCGGTTGTGCGTATCCAGAATATCCATCCCCATGGCTACCCGGTCCAGGGAGTGCATCTCCCCCGGCGTGTTTAATCCGAACCGCTCCAGAGAGGCGAGAAGCCGCCGGATCGGCTTGTAATACTGATGGGTCAGGAAGAAGGTAACCGTAAATCCCAGCAGCAGAATCAGCGCGTCCAGGACGATAAACTGGCCTGACAGGGAGTTTGCCTTCTGAAGCAGCAGCTTCTCGTCGATCACGCTCATATAAGTTAAGTCCGTGTCAGAAGAGGTCAGGCGGCTGATAAAAAGGTTTCCGCTGTGCACCGTCTCCAGACGGGAGGAGTCCGACTCCGAAAAGGCTTCCGTATCGACGGTGAGCTCCGGAGGCATATTGGAATACAGCCTGGTATGGTTCCAGTCGATCAGCGTATAGGCGTCATAGCTCCCCGAAGAAACATCCTGTAAGGACTCGTCAAAAAATCTCCTGTCGATGCGGAAGACAAAAAAGGCTGCCTGATTCTTCACGGGGATCACGTATTCCACAGCCGGCTGGCCGGAGGTCAGGAGGGCCTGGTCTGCGGGGAGGAAAGAAGGACCGTAGAAGGCCTCCATCCTGTCCCGGAAGCTGGAAAAGCCCTCTGAAAAAATCGGGTTGATTCCTGCGTAGCCGGAGATATTGTACGTTCCCTTGCAGGAGTAGAGCGTATCCGGCGTCACTTTCCCGTTGTAGTAGTAGATGTCCAGCAGCGCGGAATCCAGGGAGCGGGCGCCGTTTAATTCGGAATAGATGTTATAGAAGGAGCTTGCGTGCGCGGAAATATACCCGTCAGAAAAATACTGGTTCATGGTGAGATTGGTAGCGATCTTATGGATCAGATCGATCTTTCCATCAAAGTAAATCTGGGATTTGCTCAGGGAATTTCCCTCCTGGCGGATAGTTTCCGTCTGATACAGGTTCAGGAAGTAATGCTGACAGCAGACCGTTACGGCGATAACCGGTATGAAGATGATAAAAAAATAAGTACAGAGATGTTTCAAATATTCTTTTGCAATATTCTGGTTCAATAGAATCCCATCCTTCTCAATTATTGAAGATCACTTCAAATACTGGCAATCGATCCCCGGATTTCTCCCTGCCGGACATCGCTTTCGGAACCTTAACAAAAGTATCATACTCTCATAAAAGAATCAAGGAAAAACGGCTTTTTTCAAAAAATGTTTATAGTAAAAATACTGTTTATTTACATCATTTTCGAAAAATGTTGTAATAAATATACTAAAAAAATAAAAGGGGGAACGAAAAAATTGACTAAGTTGCTTAAAGAAAGTCAAAAAAAGGCAGCCGCATCCCTGCAAACACCGTCTCAGCGTGCGGCCGAAAGAAGAGCCGGTAGAAAGCGGACCTGGATGCTGATGAAACGGAATTACTTCTTGTATCTGTTCATCCTGCCCTCCTTTCTCTACATCCTGATTTTTTCCTATTGGCCCATGTATGGAGTCCAGATCGCATTTAAGGATTTTCTGCCGTACGCGGGAATGATGAAGAGTCCATGGGTGGGATTCAAACATTTTAAGAAATTTTTCGAATCCATTATGTTCTGGAAACTGTTGGGCAATACGGTGTCGCTCAGCCTGTATGCGCTGATCGCCTCCTTTCCTCTGCCGATTATCCTGGCTTTTATGATCAATTATACAAAGAACGCCCGTCTGAAGAAGTTCACACAGACTGTTACCTACGCCCCTCATTTCATATCCACGGTGGTACTGGTCGGTATGCTCTCCATCTTTCTCTCTCCGAGATCGGGATTTATCAATACGATTATCCAGGCATTCGGAGGAAAATCCGTATTCTTTATGGGGGAGGAAGGGTGGTTTCGCCACGTATACGTGTGGTCCGGCGTATGGCAGGGCACCGGCTGGGCCTCCATCATCTATATCGCCGCTCTGGCGGGAGTCAGTCCGGAGCTGCATGAGGCGGCCATCATAGACGGCGCGTCCAAGCTGCAGCGCATGCGGTATATAGACCTTCCGTCCATCATGCCTACGATTACGATTCTTTTAATACTGAATATGGGACAGATCATGAATGTGGGATTTGAAAAGGTGCTTCTGATGCAGAACGATCTGAATATAGGCGTTGCAGAGGTTATCTCAACTTACACCTATAAGGTCGGCCTCGTAAATGCCGAGTACAGCTATTCCACCGCCATCGGTCTTTTTAACAATATCATTAATTTTGCCATACTGCTGGTCGTAAACCGGGGCGCCAGAAAGCTGTCGGGAACCAGTCTGTGGTAGGGGAGGAGTATTTATGAACACACACATCAAGGAAGGCCTGGGGGACCGGATATTCAACGGCGTCACCCTGATCCTGATATTACTGATTATTGTTGTCGTAGCCTATCCGCTTTACTTCGTGCTGGTGGCATCTATGTCCAGTCCTACGGCAGTCAACTCCGGAAAGATACTCCTGTATCCGGAGGGCTTTTCCCTCATCGGCTATCAGAACATCCTGCAGAATACCAAGCTTTGGAGCGGCTATGCCAACACCATATTCTATACGGTGGCAGGGACATTTCTGGGGGTATGCTGTACCATTATGGCCGGCTATGCATTTTCCAGAACGGACCTGCCGGGGCGCAATCTGCTGATGGGACTGTTCGTGTTTACCATGTATTTTTCCGGCGGCCTGATTCCGCTGTATTTGGTGGTAAAGCAGCTTCACCTGATTAATACGAGGGGAATCATCGTGCTGCTGGGAAGTATATCCGTTTATAATATTATCATTGCCAGGTCCTTCTTCACCTCCAGCATTCCCAAAGAACTGCAGGAAGCCGCCTTTGTGGATGGCTGCACCAACCAGAGATTCTTTGTCTCCATCGTGGTTCCCATCTCAAAGCCAATTATCGCGGTGATCACGCTGTACTGTGCCATATCGTACTGGAACTCGTTCTTCAATGCCATGATTTACTTAAATGACCGTAATAAGTTTCCACTGCAGCTCGTCCTGCGCGAGATTCTGCTCTCCTTCCAGGTGATGCAGCAGCAGGCGGCGTCAGGCGGCGGTGTGGATGCAGAAACAATTGCGGAGATGAACACCCTGGTGGAGGTGGTAAAGTATGGCGTCATCGTGGTAGCGGCGGTTCCGGTGCTGTTTATCTATCCTTTTATTCAGAAATATTTTGTCAAGGGAGTCATGATTGGAGCGGTCAAAGGCTGATCCGGTCCGCAGAACTTAAAACGCGCATTACCCGGCCGCCTGCTTCCGGCAGGTCCGGCCTGGCCATAAACATAAAATGAGAGGAGAAATCGTATGAAAAAAGGAAACGTATTTACAAGAGCGCTGACTCTGACGCTGGCGGGTTCCATGCTGCTCACCGGCTGCGGGGGCTTCTCCTGC
>OCAS01000132.1_pt1 | contig 77952 bp, 68 predicted proteins | sample 1550751 | NCBI WGS metagenome assembly OCAS01 (sample SAMEA2580301, study PRJEB22360) | human gut metagenome | biome: human gut; feature: human-associated habitat; material: faeces | place: Denmark | collected 2008/2010
TGAAAAATATATCAAAATCTTTTTTAAAAACTCTTGACATATCACCAGAATGCTAAATATAGTTCATTCTTTTTCCTGCCGGAACAGACCTTCTTCATGGAACAGCCTGCAACGGAGAGGACGGCTTTATTCAGGGAACGCGCCTTTACCGGACAGATCTGAATGCAGCGCATACAGGAGATGCAGCGGTTTTTGTCCGTTTGCTCAGGGTGGCTGTCCGGAATCGCGCCCACGGGACATGCTTTGGCGCAGGCACCGCAGCCGGTACAGGCTTTACCAGCCTTCGGCTTGAGCGGAATGCCTTTGTATTCCCGGTAGGGGCGGCTGCCGGGCAGCGCCGGGGCAGACACCGCTGCACTGCTGCTGCAGTCTGCTGCCGGGCGCAGGAGTTCTTGAATCTGGCGGACGAATTTTCTCAGTTCAGCTTTGTCCTGGGTGTCCGGGCGGCCTGTGCCGTACTGATGCATGATGGAATGCTCCGTAACGGCGGCGATTGCTGCAACAGGGCAAAAACCGCTGTGTTCCGCCGCTTCCTGCAGCTCCAGCAGTGTATCGTCATAGGCACGGTTTCCGTATGCTGCGACTAGAACGGCAGGGGGGTGGGCGGGGCTCCGCCGCGGCAGGACCGTCTATTGTGGCCGGCTTTCACCTCCGTCAGCCGCTCCAGCGCTGCGGCAGGCACACGTCCGCCGAAGGAGGGGACGGCAATGATGCAGAAATCCTCTCTTCCGGGAGTGGCATGTGAGAGAAAAGAGCCCGACCGGGTTCTGTCGGATAAATCAATTTCAACCAGTTCTGTGGATGTTTTTCCTGATTCATCCGGCACTCCATCGTTGATGAGCCATTCCTTAACCAGTTCGTCCAGTACTTTTTTTGTCCCTCCTGTGGGACTGAAATAGACGGTATAAAGCTTCATCTGTATTCTCCTTTTTCATCTGTTTTTCTATTCTTTTCACACAAATCCATCATTGGCTCCACCTGCTCCCAGAAATGTGTCAGCTGGCGGAGGCTGCTGCTTTTAGGATCCAGATAGTAAAAGTTCATGGTGCCCTTACGGCGCACGTTAATGATTCCCGTCTCCAGAAGGACCTTCAGGTGATGGGAGACTGCTGTGCGTGACACGCTGGTTTCCTTCTGAATCTCACCTACACGCAGGCCGCCTTTGCCTCCGTTTTTAATCAGGGTAATAATGATGCACTGTCTGGTATTGTCGCCCAAGGCAAAAAGAGCCGCCTGACATTGACGGAATTCCTCCAGAAAGGCTTCCCTTCGTTCCGAAAAAGTTTCCTCCATGATATTTCCCTCCAATGGTCAATTCATATTGACCATTATAGCGCGCTGGTGTTTTGACGGCAATATTGGTAAAGATAATCGGGTTCATTGAATTAATAGTTTTATGGGGCTGACAAACGGGAAAATATTAAGAATAAGCAATTAAAAGCAATGATACACGATGGCTGTGGAATTATGATATAATGTCGTCGAAGACGACATTATATCTGCGCATTCTGGTTTCTGCGCTTGCCGCAGAAATCCAGGCGCTAAATTCCGCCGGAGGCTCATATCCGCGGAGCGGATATGATATAATGTCGTCGAAGATGACATTATATCTGCGCATTCTGGTTACTGCGCCTGCCACAGAAATCCAGGCGCTAAATTCTGCCGGAGGTTCATATCTGTGGAGCGGATATGATATTGATATTTAAGAACATACAAGGTAGATGTGTAAATTGGGGGAACAAGAGGACGGGATGAAAAGAAGGCAGCCTAGCCTAACAAAAACATACATGGCTCTAAGGAGGAACATTTATGTTGGAATTCAAGCTTCCCCGGCATGCCTGCGGATTTACATTACCGGATGCCGAATGTACACGTTATGCAGGCCAAAAGGAGAAAAGCAGGAGGGCAGGCAATGTATGCTGACATCATAAAAGAAATTCTCAGGGAGCAGAACCGTATTTATGAAAAAACAAACAGCGGGGACTTTTCGGACGTGTGTTTCCTGGAGGGCAGGGACGCAGTATTTGGGACCTTTGATAAAAACTATGAGAACCGGCTCCGGCTGGCCTATTATATCCTGTTTATGAAAAAGGGCGGAGAAGCCCTGGTAAAAAAACTGTTTGAAGAGGAGCTGAAGGACAGGGAAACGAATTCCTTCCAGGGAATAGGAGCCTGTCTGGAGATTCTTACCTTCCTGCTGATGAAATATAACGGCGCGCACCAGTACGACGCTCTGTTTGAACGGGCAAAGAATGCCAATTTTGACTGTGCCTGCGGCTATGACAGAAATGTGGAGCAGGAGACGCAGCTGGAGCGGTGTGATATTTATGACTGTATCCAGATTGCAATCGAAACCGGATACCCGGAAAGCGCCGCCAGGCTTGTAGAGGAATGGAAGAAAGAAATAAAGGAATGGGACGTACAGAATTACAGACAGCTGATATTATTTAATAAAAATACCTGCCGGGAGGCTGAAAATGAAGAGCCGTTGAAAGCGCTGCTTGCATTGGAGCGTAAAAACGGGAAAAACAGGGATATCATAGCAGCCTGGAATAATTTAATACATTTTTATATCTGCTTCGATGAAAGAAAAAAGGCGTATGAAGCCTTTTATGAGATGCTGGAACATACGGATTTATCAGAAGTTGCCGGTATCCGCCTGTTTTCAGGCATCCTTGAAGACGCCGCGCAGCTGATCGCTATGGGCGGAGAGGAGGCGCAGCCGCTCTGGGAATGGGCCGGGCCCTTCATTGCAAAGCTGGCGGGTACGGGCAGCATGTATGGCAATCTTTATAAAAAGAGCATCCGGGCTGCACAGTGCATGAAGGATCCTATAGAAGAGGAACTGACCGCGGCCTATGAAGCGTGGAAGAGGAAAACCGGAGCCAGGTAACCTGTTGGAAGGGATTACAGCAAATACGGGAAAATGTTAAAAAAATATTATTATGAAGAATTTGCGGGAAAGGCAGGCTATACAGCTACTTTTAGAATGCGTGCCGGACACGCTGACAGGAGGAAGCATGCAGGATATACTTTTAGTGGAAGATGATGAGGATCTTGCCGAAGGGATACAGATGGCTCTGGGCGGTGAATTTTCCATGATACATTGTAAAACTGTGGAAGAGGCAAAACATATATTATATGACCGTACCTTTGGATTGCTGATTCTGGATGTGGGGCTGCCGGACGGGAGCGGCCTGAAGCTGTGCGGGGAAATCAGGAAAAGCAGCAGGGTTCCCATTGTCCTTCTCACCGCCAGGGATATGGAAACTGATATTGTGGCAGGGTTGGAATATGGAGCGGATGATTATATTACCAAGCCCTTCAGCCTGATGGTGCTTCGCGCAAGAATCCGGGCGCTTCTCAGGCGGACGGAAAAGGGCCAGGCAAAGGAATATCTGCAGCCGCCCTTTGCTTTTCACTTCGCCTCCATGGAATTTTATAAAGAGGGCCGCCCTGTGGAGCTGAGCAAGACGGAACAGCGGATCTTGTATTTGCTTGTTTTTAACCCGGGACAAATCATCACCAGGGAAAGGCTCCTGGAATGGGTTTGGCCGGACGGGACGGAGTATGTGGAAGATAACGCGCTTTCGGTGGGAATCAGACGGCTGCGGGACAAACTGGAGGAGGATGCATCAAAGCCGGTCTATATCAGGACCGTGTATGGGAAAGGCTATGTCTGGGAGATGCCGGTATGAACAGTTTTTTATGGTTTGCAGCGGGAGCGGCCGTATGCGCTGCGGTAAGCATCTGCCTGCTGGTAAAAGAACGCGGTAAAATGAAAGCCCTTCTCCAGGAAACGCTCCAGAAGCTGGATCAGGCCATCAGCGGAAACCTGCAGGATGTGACCTATGATGAATCCATGGACGGCGCGGTGGCTGAAAGGCTGAATAAGCTGGTGGAAATGGCGGGTACGCAGCGCGACAGGGCGCAGGAAGAAAGGGATGCCGTCAAAGCGTTGATTTCAGACATTACCCATCAGGTTAGGACGCCCCTTTCCAATATTATGCTGTATACGGATTTGCTGCAGGAGCAGCCGTTAGAAAAGGATTCTCGCCTTCTTGCGGAAAAAATCAGGAAACAGTCGGAAAAACTGGAATTTTTTATGAAGGAGCTGGTCCGTTCTTCCTATACGGAGCAGGAAATGATCGCTGTAAAGCCGGAAAAGATACGGGCAGACAGACTGATTGGAAGGGCCTGCCAGACGGTGGAGATGGAAGCGCTGAAAAAGAAGGTTCTGATTTCCTTTGGCGGCACGGATCTGACCTGCTGTGCGGATTTGAAATGGACAGCCGAAGCGCTGGGGAACATCCTGGATAATGCGGTGAAATATTCCCCGGAAGGGTCGGAGGTAAAGATCGAGGCGATACCCTATGACTCCTTTCTGTGCATTGCAGTAAAGGATCAGGGGCCGGGCATCAGGGAAGCGGAACAGGGGTTGATTTTCCGGAGATTCTATCGTTCGCCGGAAGCCGGAAAACTGCCGGGCTTTGGAATTGGCCTTTATCTGGCGAGGGAGATCCTTTCCAGGCAGGGCGGTTATATTAAAGTTACGTCAAAACCGGGCAGGGGAGCCGTATTTCAGATGTTTTTGCCGCTATATCATTCCTGCTGATAAAGGAGGCCAGGAGGCCGTCTGCGGCGGGAAAAGGGAGTCAAAATCCGGTTCTGCAGGAAATCTGTCAAAAATGTCATCTTTGAGACAGGATGTGGAAAGATTTCTTTGTTACACTATAGAAAATTCCGCAGGACATACAAAAAGTGTGACAGCGGAAAACAAAAAAGGCAAAGCCTGTCACAGGTGATGGGCGGGAATCGGAGGTCTTGGATGGAAATTCTGGCAGCAAAGCAATTGAAAAAATATTATCAGATGGGAGATACGGTGGTTAAGGCGCTGGACGGCATTGATCTGTCCATACAAAAGGGAGAATTTGCCGCCGTTGTGGGGAAATCGGGCAGCGGCAAATCCACGCTTCTGCATATGCTGGGCGGACTGGACTATCCCACCGGAGGCGAGGTGAGGGTGGATGGCAGGGATATTTCCCGCATGGGAATTTCCCATAAGGGAAAGGATGAACTCACAATTTTCAGGCGCAGGAAAATCGGATTCGTATTTCAGAACTATAACCTGCTTCCGCTTATGAATGTGTATGAAAATATAGTGCTTCCCATAAAACTGGATGGTATCAGGCCGGATGAAAAATTTGTGGGTTCCATCCTTGAAATGCTGGGACTGAAGGATAAAAAATATGCCATGCCAAACCAGCTGTCGGGCGGGCAGCAGCAGCGGGTGGCCCTGGCCAGGGCGCTGGCGGCAAAACCAGCCATTATCCTGGCAGACGAGCCTACCGGAAACCTGGACAGCCGTACCAGCCAGGATGTATTGGGGCTGATTAAGACCTCCGGCGAGCTGTTTGCACAGACTGTGGTCATGATTACCCACAATGATGAAATTGCCCAGATGGCCGGCAGGATTATCCGGTTGGAGGACGGAAGAATCTGCGGAGGTGACGGCGGCAATGATTAGAGTGGATAACCGGAAGGTAGTGGCAGGGATCGCTGCCGATACCTATAAAGCCCATTGGAAAAGAAACATAATAACGGTTTCGGCTATATTGATGACTACTTTTTTAACGACAGTGGTATTCGCTTTGGGATTCAGCTATTGGAATACGGTTACGCTGCGCACACTGCGGATGAACGGCATGGATTATGACGTGGAGCTATCGGAACCCAGACCGGATCAGGTGGATAAAATCAGGGCTATGGAAGACGTGGAGGCAGCAGGCGTATCCATAAAATGTGCCATATTGGAGCGGTGCGGTGATATAGAGCTGGATAAAACCCAGCTTTACTGGCTGGACGGTGTCTGCTGGGAAAAACAGTGTATTCCGGCATTGGAATTCTATGAAGGCTCTTATCCTGAGAGGAAAGAGGAAATCATGCTTTCAGAAAGCGCGCTGACGGCGATGGGTATTGAACATCCGGAAACAGGGATGCGGCTTTCTATGGAATACTATCCACTATCGGGTGACGGGAATGGTAAGATTACCAGCGGGGATTTTATCCTGAGCGGGTACTTCAGGGACTATACCGGCAGGATGAAAGGCTATGTTTCACGTCCCTTCCTGGAAGAGAGCGGTGCGAAGCAGACGGATTTTACGCAGGGTACTCTGAAAATCTCCCTGAAAAAACCTTTATACACCAGACGGGAAATTGAAAAACTGCAGCAGGGAGCGGCGCTGGACCGGCAGGTTATTAAAGCAGACTATGATACGCCGGTGAATTTCCGGAAAACAGCGGCCGGGCTTGCCGTAATGCTTTTTATGGTGCTTTCCGCAGGTTATCTGTCCATTTTCAATACCCTTTACATATCCATTTCCAAGGATATCCGTTACTATGGACAGCTGAAAACCATAGGTATGACAAGCATGCAGCTTACAGGCCTGGTATACAGACAGGCGCTCTGGAATGCGCTGGCCGGGATTCCGGCCGGGCTTTTGGCAGGAAGACTCCTGGCCGGGACAGTGGTTCCTGCGGTCCTGCGCATCGTCAATCCAACGCTGGCCGCGGAGGAAATCATGTCCGAAGGACTGTGGGTTTATGTGGTGGCGGGGAGTTTAGCTCTGTTTACAGATATCTATGCCAGCAGGAAGCCTGCAAAAATGGCAGGTGACTGTGCGCCGGCAGAGGCAATCCGTTATGTACCGGTTGCCATAGGAAATAGAAGGCCTTATAAAACCAGACACGGGAAGGGCGGAGTTGTCATTTCTATGGCATGGCGCAGTCTGCTGAGGGATAAAAAACAGTTTGCTGTCATCTTCCTTTCTTTTCTCATTGCGGGAACCGTATTTTTAACTGGCAATACTGTAATTTTGCAGAATGACGCCCGCTCCGTCCTGAATGCCACCTGGGATTATGATATCCGGTTCAAGAATGAAACAACTCTTGACGGTATGGAGCCGTTGCTTACAGAAGAGAAAATTAAGCAGGTGCGGGCGGTCCCTGGGGTGAAAAGTGTCAGAATCGTTTCTTCTGCCGATATCGTTGTCCCTTTACAGGAAGAGGTATTCGGGGATTATTATCAGGCTTTGTACCAGTCGAGATTCAGTCCGGGAAATTATGAGAAGGATATGGCGGTTTATCGGGAACAGCCGGGATATTATCTGTTTATGGCACGGCTGATCGGAATTGACGGTGAAGGCTTCGAGCGGCTGAATGCACGAATGGGGAATGTACTGGAAGAAGAAAGCTTTAAAGCCGGAAAATGTGCGGTGGCGGTTCCTGTTATTATTGATGCCGGAACAGAGGCCAGGAACAGCATGATGGGGAAAACAGTCCGTTTTTTGCTGGCAGGAGACTTAGCTGAGTCCCAGGAATATGGGGGTGGTTCTGCGGAAGCCGCTGTCCGTATTGCGGCGGTAGGAGACAGCGGTGACAATCCGGCTTATTTCGGCAGAGGGTATACGCCGGATTTGATAGTAAGCCGGGAATATGCCGGACAACTGCTGGGAACAGAATTTATTGAGCTGATAGAGGTGGATTATGAAAAGCTGTTTGCTGAAGATACGGAGCGTCTTGTAAAGGAAGTATTTGCAGGAGAAGGAAAAATATCCCGGGAGTCAAAGCTGGAAAGATACGTGGAGATGAAAAAAACGGAAATGCAGGTCAGGTTTTTGGGGAACGGCATCGGATTCCTGATTGCCCTGCTGGCAGTTTTTAATTATATCCACATGATGGCGGCAGGGGTGCAGAACCGCTCAGGAGAACTGGCGGCGCTGGAAAGCATTGGAATGACGCAGGCGCAGCTGAAACAAATGCTGATGCTGGAGGGAGCCGGCTATGCGCTTCTGGCTGAAGCGGCTTCCCTGGCTGTCGGCCTGCCTGTCAGTTATGCGGTATTTCAGGGGATGAACCGGTATCATATGACTTATTCCTTTCCCTGGACCAGCCATCTGGCGGTATTTACGGTTATCCTGGTTTTATGTATCCTGGTTCCGTCGGCTATTTACAGCAGGACGCAAAGGGGAAGCGTCATCGAAAGACTGAAGAATTGGGAATAGCAGCCGTTACATCACAAGCCGCGCATTCCACCGGAGACTGAAAAAAATTCCCGCGGCCAATGAGAACGCCAGGGTTGCCGCCCCTGTAAAGGCGATGCCGTAAAAACCGAAGCGGTGATTCAACAGAAACAGCATCGGCAGATAAAACAGTCCTTTGTCAAGGAGCGCCACCAATGTGGCATAGGAGGCTTTCCCGGTGGACTGCAGGAAGGTCTGGCAAAGCTGGTACAGCCCATAGAAGGGGCCGGTAATAATGGATGCCAGCACCATGATCTGACCATAGGAAATCACTTGGGCATTGTCGATAAAGGCCATAATAATCCGGTCTCGGGCAAAAAAACAGATGAGGGTGAGAAGGGTACCAAGAATCACCGTAAAAATGCCGGTGCTTTGGATAATGTGGTTCATCCGTTCCCTGCTGCCCCGGCCGCAGTTGTAGGAAATGGCAGGCTGCATACCCATACAGATACCCATGGCCAGCATGGAAAGCAGCATTCCGATTTTTCCGGCCACACCCTGGGCCGCCAGCGCGACGGGGCCGTAGCCCATCATCAGCCGGTTGGAAATCATGGAGGAAATGCTCATCAGAAGCGTGCTGCAGGCAAGGGGAAGGCCAAGGGTGGTGACGGGAAGCAGTATTTCTTTTTTCAGGGAAAGAAACTTTGGATGCAGGGAAAAGGCGGGCTGTTTTTTCAGGATATAATAAAGAAGGTAGCAGCAGCTGATCAGGTTCCCAAAAACCGTCGCCAGGGCGGCGCCTGCCACGTCCCAGGAAAAGACCAGGATGAACAGGGCATCCAGGCCGATATTGGACAGCGTTCCCAGAATGTTTGCAATCATGGACTCCTTTGCCGCGCCGTCGGCCCGTATGATATTGGCAAAGACGTTGTTGAACAGAATTACCGGGGCGCCCAGCGCAATGATGCGCAGGTAGCTGCAGGTAAGGGAAAGTGTATCCCCGTCCGCGCCAAGGGCCAGGGAAATCGGCTTTACGGCAAGAAGGACAATGAGGAGAAAAAGAAAACCGATAAACAGGGAACCGCAGCAGCAAAGGCTTGTATAGGCTTTGATGCGTGCGGTTTCTTTTTTCCCAAGGGCCAGGGAAACCGCGGTGCAGCCCCCGCTTCCGAAGAGCGTTCCCAGGCCGGAGAGGACGGAGAACAGCGGCGCACACAGAGAGATGGCGGCGATTTTTACCGGATCCCCGGTCTGGCCGATGAAAAAAGTATCCGCCATATTATAAATAACCATTACCAGCATAATGAGTATGGTGGGCAGGCACAGATTCAGGAGAAGCTTAGAAAAAGATGCCTCTTCCAGCATTTTCTGATTTTTTCCCAAAATGATTCCCTCCTTTAAAACATCACTTGTAGATTTAATATAATTCCATTATAATAAGGCTGTCAGGAAAGAACAACCGTCAATATATCTACGAGTGTAGAAATAATAAATTAAGGAGAGCCGCCTTGAATACCAGAGGAAACCAGCGCTATATTCAGACAAAAGAAAAGATCGAAGCAGTATTTCTGGAGCTGCTGAAAGAGAAGGATATCAGTAAGATTTCGGTGAGCGAGATCTGCCGTCTGGCCGGGATACACAGGACCACCTTTTACGGCCATTTTGAGGATATTTATGCTTTGATGCGCAGTATTGTAGGAGAAATGTATACACAGCTTCTGGATTTTTTTATCATAGATGAGAAGGTCTGGCTGCCGGGCGGTTTTTTGCAGCTGTTTGAGTTTATCCGTGAGAATAAGGATTTTTTCCGCAGCTATCTGGAAAGCTACAGCCGGCAGAGCCTGGCCTTTCAGGCGCTGCCAACCGTAATGGAGGATAACCTGAAGCGGCTGATCCGGGAATTTGATTTTGCGACGAAGGAGGAGCTTTATTACCATCAGACCTTTTTCTGTGAGGGGCTGAAGGCGATGATAAAGCTCTGGATCTCCAGGGGCTGCGCGGAAAGCCCGGAGGAAATGTGCAGGATACTGGAGAAGGAATATTCTCCGAACAGAAGCTTTTTTGCACAGTAAGACAGCCAGAGCGCTGTCTGGCTGCCTTGTGCGCCGGGCCGCGGCGCCTGGAAAACCTATCCGGGGGTATTTTTTAAAAGCCGCCGTTACCATATGTGCTGCAGCGGATCGCCCCTTTAATATAGTTATTGGTATGCGCCGCCATCTCTTCGTTTGCCCGGTCGAATTCCTCCATGTCATAAACTCTGGTGACACCCTTGAAATTCCACTGGCCGCCGGCAAGGAGATCAATACATCTCTGGCAAAGGCGCGCTTCGTAGGAAATGCGCCGTTCGTGGCAGTTGATTGTAGTGATGGCTTTGAAATTCCAGAGCATGTAATTAATGGATCTGGGGCCGTCGTTATGATAGCCGCCTATGCCGAGCCGTCCATGCGCACGCACCAGATCTCCGGCCAGCTGCAGTCCGTCCTGCGTTCCGGTAAATTCCATGACGGTAGGGCAGCCCATGGCAAAAAGCGGGGCATTGTCGCCGTCGCGGCTCAGGTCCACCTTTCCCATGGTATCAAAGGTCATTATGTATTCTTCGGGGATGGTGTCCGGAGTGAAAACTTCGGTGGCTCCGAAGCGGAGTGCATTTTCCAGCGCCTCCGGCCGTTTGTCTATAGCCGTGATTTTCCCATAGCCCATGGCCCTGAACAGGGAGATCATACCCAGTCCCATATATCCGCAGCCTACCACGGCGACAGGATCGCCCAGTGTTTCGATGGGCAGCTTCATAGCAGCGGAAAGCAGGCAGGCCAGCGGCTCGGAAATCGCATCCTCATCCTTCAGGCAGTCAGGCACATGAACTGTTTTTTCCGCCTGCATGACGATATATTCCTTAAAGGCTCCGCCGCCCAGCCCGGTAACTCTGTCGCCGGGCCGGAAGGCTTCCACGCCTTCTCCGACCTTTTCAACGATCCCGACAGATTCATGACCCAGCGTATCGCCCTTTTTGGCAGTCATCCACGGATACAGCTCCGAATGGCAGATGCCTGACAGGGTGACACGCACCAGCAGCTCCCCTTTGCCAATCTGCGGGACGGGCACCTCCATCACCCTGCTTTTCCCCGGCCCCTCCATTACGATTTGTCTCATAGTAGTTTTCATCGTATACCTCCTGCATGAATAAGTGATTTGAAAGGAAGCTTTCCCCCTTTTATTCCCGCGAGCAACGAGCCAAGTAGCCATGCTTGCATGGATATTTGGCGACTGCCGCGAGGGTCAAATACCCCGCTGCTCTGCAGCGCTACAAGTTTGATACCCGTTGCTTGCAGCGGGGTATTTGATTATAAGAACAAGTTTACATGAAGGAGCTGAAAACAGTGAGAATGAAAGCTGCAATAAGGTGGACAAAAACGACTTTCTCTGATAACGTTGAACTAAAGAAATATAGGAGGAAAAGAGATGTCCGCATATACGATAGGCGCTTCACCGGCTGTTTTTCGCTCCTGCCCGGTGCACAGCCACGAATCCTGGGAGCTGGTAATCAATACGCAGGGCAGCGGTACTGCTGAAATAAACGGGAAAAAATATGCCTTTCAGCCGGGAACGCTCATGTGCATTCCGCCGCGGCTTCGGCACAACAAATATGCTGAAGAGGGCTTCTATGATCTGTATATCCATACGCAGCAGTTCCCTCTTTCCCGGAGCCGCAGGATGGATCCGACGGAACCGGTGCTGGTTTCAGACGATGCGGAGAAGACCTTTGAAAGCCTGTTCTCCCTGCTTTTAAGGCTTCATTATAAAGGAGATTCTTCCGCATCCATGTTTATTTTCAGGGCTGTCATGCAGCTGCTGGAAGAGCGCCTGTCCTCTGCGAGCAGGGATTCAGTGACGGAGGATATTAAAAACCGTCTCATCGCATCCTTTACGAATCCTGAAATAAACCTTACGGCTATGATTGCCGACAGCGGCTATTCCGCCGATTATATCCGCCGTAAATTCAGGGCCGAGACAGGGATGACTCCGGGAGAATACCTGACCGGCTTGAGGATTACCTTTGCCAGGGAGCTTCTGGAACGCAGAGGATCCTTGAAGCTTTCTGTGAATGATGTGTCGCTCATGTGCGGATTTTATGATGTGCGTTATTTTTCCAGGGTGTTCCGTAAAATAACGGGATGTGCGCCCAGCCGGTATGTGGGAAATGGGGAGGTAAATAAGAAATGAAAACAGATAACAGAGCATGGCTTATAACGTGTAATCCTAGATTGTATGATGTAATAGGTGCTTTTGCAAGATTTAAAAAAATAGAATGGAAACAGAACAATAATATCAATAAGGGGGATATCGTTTATATTTATGTGGGAAGTCCTATTAAATGCCTGAAATATAAATGCAGAGCATTAAAAGTAAATTTGGATAAAACAACAATTAATGATTCTGATTTTGTATTGGATGGTAGCAACTATAAATTTTGTGGAAGGTATATGGAGTTATTATTATTGGAAGAGTATGATATACCGGAGTTAGATATAAAAAGATTAAGAGAGCATGGTTTAAGAACAATTCAAGGACCAAGCAGAATTACGGATGAATTGAAGCGTTATATTCAGAAAATTATAACAAAGTATTATAATGTGAGTTGTTTGGATAATTCTGATATCCAAAAATTGAGAGACGAAAAATATCCAAAGGACTATGCAAATCCATCAAATATTAATACGGAGCAATGGCAGCATTTATTAAAGGATCCTAATGTTTTTAGGTTATCAGATATAAAATTAATGAAAAAATTTTATCTGTCAGATAATCATGCGATGACTTGTTCGGATTTGGCTATTCATGATGGCTGTTCGCCCTCGTCCTATACGACATCTATAGTTGCTCTCGCAAAAAGAGTATGTGTCGCAACTGGAACTGAACCATTAATTGACGAGACTGGTAAAAAAAGATGGTGGAGGATACTTTTTTGGGGAAGATACCGTGAGGATAGACATTTTGAGTGGAAAATGAGACCCGAATTGGCAACGGCGATATCTGCTTTATATCCGGAATTGAATGTGAATATGGCTGAAAAATTGGAGGAAACAGAGTTGCTTTCTGATTTAAAACAATCCAGTCTCAAAAATATGACATTAGGATTTCAGCATAAGGGAATACCAAGAAAAAAACAGGTTGCTATTTATAATAACGGATGTAAAGTATATAAACGTGATAGGCAGATTTCTATAAACGCTTTGGCACATGCATGGTATAAATGTGAAGTAAATGGATTGCACTGGACCTTTATACGAAAAGGTTCAGATAAAAATTATACGGAACCGCACCACTTGGTTCCAATGTCTTATTCCGATATGTTTGAGGTATCCCTGGATGTAGAGGAGAACATAGTATCGTTATGCAGCAACTGCCATAATCAGCTTCATTATGGTGAAGGAGCTGAGTTACTACTGAAAAAACTATATAACGAAAGAGAAAAAGAGTTGGAGAATGTTGGAATACATATTGGTTTTAGTGAATTGCTGAAAATGTATGGAATTAAATAATATATGGAAAAAGTATTTTAGTTGTGTTTGTATATCGTGATACTTTTTCTATAGTTAGAAAAGAAAGATAAAAATAATAAGATACTTAAAAATATGTTTACTTTATTAGTAAATATTACTTCCGAAAACTGCAATTAATCTAAATACCCATTCCGTTTCGTTAAAGAACATCTTCTCATCCTATGCTATAGTAAAGTCAGCGGACACCGACAGTATCTATGCAGATTTCCAATAAACCCAGCATCTTCAGGTCAGGTGTCCTCCCGTCTCCCGTATAATAGCCACAGTTCCGTATTTTTACAATTAAGATTGCCGAAATATCCATATTCCTGTATGCTTAGGATAACAGGAAGAGCAGGGCTTCCCGTATCCGTTCGGGAAAACCTGCATCACTGCAATAGAAAGGAAGCTTAGCCGGTGAACAATATTGAAAAAGAACTGCTGGCACTTTTTGCGGATCCCGCCTACGGCATAACGCTGAAAACCATACGAAGGATACGTTTTCCGGCGAACTATCGTTTTGAAAGCCATGCCCATCCCGAAACAGAAATCAATTACATCAATTCCGGCTGCTGTATGATGGAGGTGGAAGGGCAGGTTATCCCCCTCAAGCGGGGAAGCTGCATAATGGTAAATCCGTACAAGAAGCATCTTTTTATGGTGGATGTGAGCAAATCCTGTGCCATAACCCAGCTGATATACCAGGCGGCGCTCCCCGGGCAGATACCGGACTGCCTTCCCTGTTTTAAGGGGGAAAGCGTCTGTCATGTATTTCAGGACTGCGAGGAACTATGCGGCCTGCTGGAAAGCATACAGCGGGGATATAAAAAAATACGGGATAACTGCTATGCTAAAGCGCAGTTTGATTTCATCATGCTGCAGCTGTTTGCCATGCTGTCCGGCTGCATAGAGGAAGAAAACCGGCTTATGGACGGCTGCCGGGGCAAGCTGGAGGAAGCGCTTAAAAAAATACACGGCAGCCTGGAAGAGGAAATCAATCTGGAGGAACTGGCGGGAGAGCTGGGAATCAGTTCGAGATATCTCAGGAAATTATTTGCAGAGCGTTTTGGTATTGGCTGTTCCCAGTACATAACGATGCTCAGGATAGCAAAGGCCAAGGAATATCTGCGGGATTGGGATAAGGGGGTCACGGAGGCGTCCGCCCTGGCCGGCTTTAACAGTCCCCAGTATTTCTGCCGTGTATTCAGACGGCATACGGGAATGACGCCGACGGAATATAAGAATCTGAAAAATGAGGATTGATGAAATACCGCAGCCATTCTGTGGTATACAGGAGGTTCAGGGATGACAAACAGAGAAAATTTTTTATCGCTTCTGAGGAGAACCGGCTATGAAAGCGTGCCGGTGGAATTCAGTCTCTGCCCGTTTTTAATTGAGCGGATGCGCAAAGAGCTTGGCGTGGAGGATTACCAGGAATATTTTCAGTTCCCCTGGAGGAGAGTGGAGGATATAAAACTGGTTAACCATGATGTGGAGCAGTACCGCAGATTCTACCTGCGCCCGTTGGCGGAGGGCGCGGATATCGACACCTGGGGCGTGGGCCATGAAAAATCACCCAACAGCATGCATATGACTTACATGCGCCATCCGTTGGAGAATGCGGAGGATATGGAGGATTTTCTGGACTATCCTTTTCCTGATTATGCCCATGGTAATAACTCCCATCAGAAAAAACAGGTGGAGGAAATCAAGAAGAGGGATCTGATTGCATTGGGAGATATGCAGACCACCATCTGGGAGACGGCCTGGTATCTCCGCGGTATGGAAAATCTGTTCTGCGATATGATGGCGGAGGAGGAAACTGCGGTTTTCCTTTTTGACAAGGTGCTGGAAACCTCCAAAATCAGGGCCCGTTCCTATGCGGAGGCGGGCGTGGACGTCCTGTTTTTCGGAGATGATATCGGGATGCAGCATACGATTATGATGAGTGAGGAGCTGTATTGCAGCTGGATTAAGCCCCGCCTGAAGGAGCTGGTGGACATGGTGAAGGAAATCAATCCGGAAATCCTTATTTTTTACCATTCCTGCGGTTTTGTAGAGCCGTTCATCCCTCACCTCATTGAGGCGGGAATTGATGTGCTCAATCCCATTCAGAGCGAATGCATGGATTTTAAGGAGATCTGCAGAAAATATGGAGACAGGATATCCTTCCACGGAACCATCGGAACGCAGACGGTAATGCCCTTCGGCACGCCTCAGGAGGTAAAAAAAGCGGTCTGGGATAATCTGGATGCCGCCGGCAAAAAAGGCGGATTGTTTGTAGCGCCCACCCATATCCTGGAGCCGGAGGTCCCGCTGGAAAATATCCTGGCTTACGTGGAAGCCTGCCGGACCTATCGGAAATAAAAAAATGACGGAATTTGTCGGATGATGCAAAAATGATGCAATTTTGATGGAGATTTGATGCATCCTGCGTGTAAGCTTGAAGGGAAAAGACAGATAATGATAATCACGCGCAGACACATGGAATATGGTTGGCTGAGAATCTCTGATTTTCAGCCTTTTTAAGTTGACTATACCTTTATGGAAAGCCCGGCCGTGCGCGTGGAAAAATACCGAGGGGAGCACAGGGACAGGATGAAAAGAAAAATAGTGACAATTTGTCTTGCATGGCTTTCAGTTCTTTTTGTGGTAGGCGGGAGCCGGCCTGAGAGCTGCGGAGCCGAAAGCAAGATGGCAAAATATGAACCGGCACTTATTTCAGGCGCCGTGGATATGGTGCGCAACAAAGAAACGATGAAGGAAGCGTTTGAGGAGGAAGAACAGGGAAGGGCGGAAGCCGCTCCGGAGGAAAATGCTGCCGGTTCGGAAGCATCGGAAGAGAAAAACGGGGAAGAGAATGGAGAGAAAATGAGCCCGGAGGAGAAGGCTGCGGAGGCAAGGGCGGATGCTTATTTTGATAATTCAGTATTTGTGGGCGATTCCATCATGCTTGGCTTCCGGAATTATGCGATGAAGCGTCAGGATTCCTTTTTGAGCCGGCTGCAGTTTTTGGCGGCAGGCAGCTATTCCGTCAACAATGCGCTTTGGGAGGTGAATGAGAAAAGCGTCCACCCCATGTATCGGGGAAAGCAGCGCCAGGTCTGGGAATCCATCTCCATGATGGGCGGCCGGCGGGTATTTCTGATGCTGGGAATGAATGATCTGAATATTAACGGCCTGGAGGGCAGCTGCGAAAAGTATAAGGAGCTGGTGGAAAAAATCAGGGAAACCGATCCGGAGGCTGAAATACATATTATGAGCATGACCTATGTCATGAAGGGAAAAGGGACGGGGCTGCTGGAAAACGACACCATCCGGGAATACAATTCCATGCTGAAGCAGATGGCTGAGGAAAATGGCTGGGGCTATGTGGACATTGCCGATGCGCTGGCCGATGAAAACGGCGATCTGGCGGAAGGATACTGCAGCGACGATTTTGCACATCAGCGGCCGGAGGCTTATGATATCTGGGTATCTGTGCTTCGGGATTATGCGAAGGAACAGCTGGAAAAAAATAACGCCGAAGGCGGCATGCAGGAGGATTTATAATGAAAAAGAATAGGTTAACCGGAAAAAAATGTGAGAAAAGGGGAACCGGGAAATTTATATGCTTCCTGGCGGCAATGCTGCTTCTTGGCGGCTGCGGACAGGCGGATGGAGCAAAAACGGATGGCGGAAAAACGAATGGCGGCATAACGGCCGGAACAGATATAAATGTAAAGGAACAGGAAAGCGAGCCGGAGGCAGCCTCCGGGGAAGCGCTGTCCGTACAGGAAATTTATGATTTGGTGACCGAATCGGTCACCCTGATTTCACCTGTAATCATGCAGGATAATTTCATAGAAAATTATTACAATATCGATCCCGCCCTGCTTGAGGAGTACGTATTTTCCATGTCTGAGGAAGCTACAAGCGCGGAAACCGTGGTTATTATGAAATTGAAGGATAAGGCGGATGCAGATACAATCAGCGCGGCGCTGCAGCTTGTAATTGAGGAAAAGAGCGGAGAAATGGAAAATTATCTGCCCGGGCAGTATGATATTGTGAAAAAAAGCGCCGTAAAAACAGAAGGCAGCTATGTATATCTGGTTATTTCAGAACAGGCGGACGCCATTGAAAAAATCATTGAAGCACAGCTTTAGAAAGGACGGAAACGGCGATGGTTTTCAGCAGCATTCCCTTTTTGTTTTTCTTCCTGCCGTTATGCCTCCTTTTTTATTATGCGGTGCCTTATTCCTGGAAGAATGGAGTCCTCCTTCTTTTCAGCCTGGTTTTTTACGCCTGGGGAGAGCCTGTTTATATCCTCCTGATGCTGTTCGCATCGGCGGTGGATTACACGAATGGAAGGCTCATGACACGGTTTGGATCCACAGAGGGACGGCGGCGGTTGTTCCTCTGCTCTTCTGTAATAATCAATCTTTCCGTGCTGGGATTTTTTAAGTACGCGGATTTTCTTATCGGCACGGTAAACGGCCTTTTCCACACAGGGCTCCGGCCTCTTGGCCTGGGACTTCCTGTAGGCATCAGCTTTTTCACCTTTCAGACCATGAGCTACAGCATTGATCTGTACCGGCGGAAGGTGCCGGTGGAGAAAAATTATCTGACCTATCTTACCTATGTGTCCATGTTCCCACAGCTGGTAGCCGGGCCTATTGTCCGTTTTTCAACGGTGAATCAGGAGCTGCACAGCAGAAAAATAAGGCGTTCGGAGGTGACGGACGGCTTTTACCGCTTCCTGCAGGGCCTGTTCAAAAAAGTGCTGATCGCCAATCAGGCAGGAGCGCTGTGGGAAGAAATACGGCGGCTGGAAACGGGACAGGCATCGGCTGCCACAGCCTGGCTGGGTGCGGTGGCTTTTACACTGCAGCTGTATTTTGATTTCAGCGCCTACAGTGACATGGCTATCGGCATGGGGTGGATGCTTGGTTTCCATTTCCCGGAGAACTTCAGGTATCCCCTGTATGCGGTGTCCGTAACGGATTTCTGGAGACGCTGGCATATATCGCTTTCCACCTGGTTCCGGGATTATGTATACATTCCTCTTGGCGGCAACCGGGTGAGCACGGCAAAGCACCTGCGGAATATGCTCATTGTATGGTTCCTGACAGGGCTGTGGCATGGCGCAGCCTGGAACTTTGTCCTGTGGGGGTTGTATTACGGCGTTCTGCTCGCTCTGGAAAAATATGTATGGGGCAAAAAACTGGAAAGGCTGCCCGCAGTAATACAGCATGGCTATACATTGCTGATCGTTGTGACAGGCTTTGTTATTTTTGTGTTTGACGATTGCGGGGCGCTGGGAAGATATCTGTGCTCCATGGCGGCATGTGCCGGAAATTCCTGGTGGGGAGAGGAATTCCTCTGGTATCTGACCAATTATGGTGTTGTGCTCCTGGCGGCTGTCATCCTGGCCTTCCCGGTATACCCCTGGGCAAAAAAGAAGCTGGAGGCAGCGGGAAACGGGCCGAAAACAGCTGCCGGACTTGTGACTGCGGCGGGCTATATCATGCTGTTCCTGCTTACGACGGCTTTTTTGGTAAATGATACCTATAATCCGTTTTTATACTTCAGATTTTGACATCAGGAAAGGCGGAAGCGAAAGAATATGACAAATGCACAAAGAATCAGACGTGTGACGGCGGGACTGCTGGCAGGGATGATACTGGCGCTGGCCATTGGATTTTTTGCAGCCAATAAGCAGGATTTTTCTGAGAATGAGAACAGGTATCTGGCAAAACTGCCATCCCCTGGCTGGGAGGATATAAAGAGCGGCGCCTATATGCAGGGGCTGTCCGACTATGCTTCGGATCATTTTCTTTTCCGGGATTTTTTCATCGGGCTGAAGGCGAAGGCGGAGACAGCGCTGGGAAGAAAGGAAATCAACGGCGTTTATATCGCTGAGGACGGCTATCTGATTGAAACGTATAAAAGTGCGGAGAATACGGAGCGGATTGCAGGGATTTTGAAGAGCTTTGCACAGGAGCTGGAGGGACAGGAAGCGGAGACGCAGGAAACACAGGCGCAGGAAACGGAGGGACAGGAACCCAGGCTTCGTCTCATGCTGGTCCCCACCGCCGTTTATGTGTATGAGGACAGGCTGCCGGCCCATGTGCAGACGAAAAATCAGATGGAAACTGCGGAAGCTGTATACCGGGCTGCCGGTATTGTCCCCATCGATTGCAGCCAGGCGCTGCTGGAACATAAAAATGGGGAGCCTCTGTATTACAGGACGGATCACCACTGGACTACGCGCGGCGCCTACGAAGGTTACCGGGTTTTCTGTGAAAATATGGGCTTTGAGGCAGTTCCGCTTACGGAAATGGCCGCGGAAACGGTTACGGAGGACTTCCGCGGTACGATTTATTCGAAAACAGGAGACTACAGCCGGAAAGGGGATTCTATAACCATTTACACCAATCCCGCAGACCGCCTGACGGTATCCTATCTGGATACCGGGGAGGTGACGGACAGCCTTTATAATCTGGAATATACGGAGAAAAAGGATAAATATTCCCTGTTCCTGGATAATTTGCACAGTCTGATTGAAATCACCAATGAAACGGCGGGCTCAGACCGGGAGCTGGCGCTGATCAAGGACAGCTATGCAAATTCCATGGTACCTTTTCTGGCCCATCATTATAAAAAAATCTATGTGTTTGACACCAGGTATTACAAGCAGGGTCCGTCCTCCTTTATCAAAGAGCATCCGGGCATTACGGATGTACTGATTCTTTATAATATGAACACACTGGATTCGGATTTGGGAATCCGTGGGATTTACTGATATAGTTTAGTCAAAGGCTGTAAATTCCGCAACGCTTCTTTCCCTGCGAAGCTCCTGCCGGGCAGCGGGGGATGGGGCGGCCTGCGGTGTATTGGGACAGCCAAACTGCCGGCTGAATTCCAGATTGGCCTGGATCAGGTTGTATTCCAGCAGAACCTGCAGGGTCTGCGAAAGACATTCCGGGGTTTTGCAGTTTACCTCGCATACATCCTTCAGGGAATGGGACAGGTTGAGAATGTCCAGAGAAGTGATCGCCATAGCCTGCTCCTGTTTTTTTCCTGTTTCTATATTGTATTGGGCGGGGAGGGGAATTGTGCATGGCAGATACAATCCGCATATATCAATATGGCCGAACACATGGCAAAACAAATCCACATTTAGTTATCCTCCATTTTGTTGCCTATTCCCCATAAGGTTTTAATATAGGTTGCAGTATCGTCCGGGCTTCTTTTCAGCTTTAAACGCAGTCGGTTGATATGGGTATTCAATACATTTTCATTTCCGAAATAAGGTTCCTTCCAAATGAGTTCGTATAGACGTTCTTTTGAAAATGCCTGTCCCGGATGGGTTCCCAGTAAATGTAATAGTTCAAATTCCGTTGGCGTAAAATCAATGGGAATCCCCTGACGCCTGACGGTATGGCTTACCGGGTCTATCTCCAAATCCTTAATTTTAACAGCCATATCACACGGTAAAGGCTGGCAGGTTCTGGCCCGCCTGATGTTGGCTTTAATTCTGGCGGCAAGCTCGATAAGAGAGAAGGGCTTTACAACATAGTCATCAGCTCCCAGGTTTAATCTCAGTGATTTGTCGGTATCGTTATCTTTTGCATTGTTTCCTGGCTCCCTTTGATAGGCAAGACGTTCGCTCCCATCCTTTACATAAATAATCCCGCATCTGCGGAAACCGTATTTTTCCAGCAAATGCTGCATGGTCAGATTATTCCGGTGCGTATCCGCACGGAGATTGGGAATACGATTCAGACAGAAGGTCAAGCATTCCGCAAAGCAGCCCTTGTGCGTACCGTCGCTGCCCAGCCTGTGGATTGTCCCATAAGGTGAGTTATTGAGCCATGCGCCCTGTTCAATCCGCAGATAAGTGGGATCCTCTCCGATAATTAAAGCGAAAACAAAGTGGATTTTCTCCTTGTCGTCCGTTCCAACATAGCATTGTCTCAGACGGATATCCTCTTTTACAAGCTCCTCCGACGGATAGGCTGCGCCCCATTGCGTGGCATTTCCGTTTTCCGCCATGTATTTTCTGGCCTGTGCATATACTGCCATTATTTCTGGTAAATCAGTAATTTGTGCAGTCCTGATAATCATAATTTCTGTCTCCTCATTTCGCATAAACTTGAAACGGCCTGATTCCCGCGTGCAACGGCCAAACAGACACCCCTGTGTTTTCAAGACAATTCAAGTATGATGGCCTGTTGTATGCGGCGGGGCTAACCGGATGTTACATCCGCCTCATTATACCATGATTAATGCCGGAGGCACACCGACATAAATACGATATATGAAGTCAAGAACGTTCCCGTCATTAATGATAGCATAAAAGTGTGAGGTGAACAAAATGGATCAAGCTGAATGGAAAAAAATATTGGCCTATGTGGACTGCCATATCCACGAGAAAATCGATCTGCGCAGCCTGGCAGAAATTGCCGGGTACAGTCCTTTTTACTTCAGCCGTATCTTTGCGGAAGAGATGGGAATGCCTGTCACGGGCTATATACGGATTCGTAAGCTGCAGTATGCGGCAGTCTCTCTGCTGGAAGGCCGGAAGGTGCTTGAGGTTGCCATGCTGTATGCGTTTGACTCACATGAAGGATTCACACGCGCTTTTACGCGGCTTTTCGGTTCAACGCCCAGTACGGTGAGGAAATACCTGGTTTCCTATACTGTTCCGGGATTTGCTGTACCGACGGAAAAAAGGAGGTATTTAATGACTGAGTCAAAACGAGAGGATCTGCGGTATGGAAGGCATCAGCTTATATTTGAGACTGTGAGGCAATCACTGGAGGAAGCGGCAGAGGGTTTCTGCACCAGAGTGGAAATAATGCTGTTGCAGGATGGGAGAGTACGGATCAGAGATAATGGAAGAGGGCTTCCCCTTTCGGAGGATATTCAGGCCGACAGAATGGTGCTGAATAAGATACTGGCGGGGAAACCGGTTACCAATGCAGAGTACAGCCAGATGGGGGATCTGGTCCAGGCAGGGATGCAGACGGTGAATTCCCTGTGTGAAAGCCTGCAGGTTATGGTATACCGGGACGGCAGAAGCTTCCGGCAGGATTATGTGAGGGGGATTGCACAGCATGAGCTTTCCATAGACATCCAGACGCATGAACGGGGAACGGAAATAGTTATGAAGCCGGATTCGGCAATTTTCGGAGAAGGGGAGTTTTCGGAGGACATGATCAGGGAATGGATCAAAAAGCAGCTTCCCGGAGACGGTAGGCTGGACATTCTGCTGAATGGTGAGAAAATAAAAGACTGAGAGTGATGAAAGAGGAAAACAGAAGCGGGGGAAGCCTCCGCATGTGAAGCGGGACTCCCCCGGTTCCCGAAGCAAGCATGTATGAGACGGCGCGGCTGTACCCTGAAATAACCGCCAGGCTTTCCGGCAAAACCTATTTATACAGAGTCTACCGGACAGCCTTTGCCATGTACCAGGTTCCGGAGGAGCTGGACGGTTGGTCCGCCCTAAACAGGGCTGTATAATGAGCTGGTGCTCCCGCAGATAGGAGGAAAATATGGATAAAACATTTCACAGCGGCAACAGGGAACGGCTTTATGGAAAAATGAAGGAAAATTCAATTCTGCTTCTTTTTTCCGGGACAGAGGTCAGAAAAACGAACGATGAATTTTATCCCTTTTACACGGACAGGAATTTCCTGTATTTAACGGGGCTGGACAGCAGGGAATTCATTCTTGCGGCCAGAAAAGACAGCGCAGGCGCGGTGGAGGAGTGTGTTTATATCCTGCCGCCGGATCCCATGCAGGAGCGCTGGACGGGAGAACGGCTGAAACCGGCGCAGGTGGAAGCGATATCCGGCATCAGCGATATCCGGGAGAACGGCGTGTTTGGACAGCAGCTGCACGCATGGGCTGTGAGCGGCAATTATAAACATCTGTACCTTGATCTGTACAGGGTGTCGCCAGACGACAGGGATTGCCCTGCACATTTGCTTGCAAAAAAAGCAAAATTGGAATATCCTTATTTACGGATTGAAAATGCGAACGTCCTTATCCGCAGCTTAAGGACGATAAAGCAGGCCTGTGAAATAGAGGCCATGCGGGAAGCGGAGAAGATTACAAGGGACGGAATCGTTGCCATGATGAAGGCTTCCCGCCCCGGAATGTATGAATACCAGTACAAGGCGGAATTCGACTACGCGCTGGGACAGCACGGGCCGCAGGGGCCGGCCTTCCCTTCCATTATTTCTGCCGGGAAAAATAATTTCTGTATCCATTATTATCAATATAAAGGACAGGCCCGGGACGGAGATATGATATTGAATGATGTGGGCGCCTGGCACGACGGGCTGATGAATGATGTGTCACGTGGATGGCCCTGCAACGGCAGGTTTACGGAAAAACAGAAGCTGCTCTATGAATGCGCGCTGAAAACCTCCAACCATATGTTTGAAATAATCCGGCCGGGGATGAAAATGGCGGACGTGGATAAAACAGCCAGGGCCTACAATGCGGAAATGCTGAAAGAAGCCGGCGTGCTGAAGCGGACGGAGGATATCGGCACCTTCATGTGGCACGGAGGCGCCCATCACGTGGGCTATGACGTACATGATGTGGTGGATTTTTCCATAGGAAGCATAGCGCCGGGCATGGTGTTCTGCGTGGATATCGGCATTTACCATGAGGAGTGGGGAATCGGCTTCCGGCTGGAGGATAACTGCCTGGTAACGGAGGAGGGCTGCGAGAATCTTTCCGTGATAACGCCGCGCACGGTGGAGGAGATAGAGGATACCATGAAAAGAGGCCTGACGGCGGGCTGTTCCGGCCGATAAGGACACGAGGCGGTTCCGGAAAAACGGGGAAGGCCGGAGGAAAATCCGGGGAAAACGGCGGCCGGTGAGAGATGAGGAGGAGCAAGATGCTTGACAGACAGTTTCATATTTCCAGGAGGGAAAAGCTTCTGGAATTTTTAAAAGACGGGCAGGCGGGGATTTTTTTCGCCGGCAGCACCAAAATGATGGCGGGGGACGAAGAATATCCCTTCAGTGTCAACCGGAACTTCTTTTATCTTACAGGCTGTGAAGAGCCGGATACCGTTTATCTGGCATACAGGCAAAAGGGGGCGGGAAAAGAAGTCCTTTTTATCCGCCGGCCTGATCCCCGTTTGGAACGCTATGAGGGCCCCCGGCCGGGGAAAGCGGAAGCCGGGCAGAAATACGGGATTGCTGAGGTTTGTTTCCTGGATGAGCTTTCTGGAAGACTGGCGGAGCTGATCTCCTGCGGCGGTGTGGGCACCCTTTTGTTTGATCAGGAAGAGGGGACGTGGCAGGACATGGCGGAGCCTGTCCGGCAGACAGCGGACCGTCTGAAAAAGGACTGGCCCAGGCTGGCTGTTGAGAACGCCGCGCCCTGGTTTGCCCGGATGCGCAGGGTGAAGCGGCCGGAAGAGATAGCCGCCCACCGGATTGCCTGCAGGACGACTGTGGAGGCGGTCCGGTATATGATGGCGCATACCCGTCCGGAGATGACGGAAGGGCAGATGGAGGCCTATTTTGATTTTATCGTAAAAAGCCGGGGCTGCGGCCATGCGTTTGCCACAGTGGCCGCCACGGGAAAAAACGCCTGTATCCTGCATTATTCTGCCAACAGGGACAAGATAAAGGAAGGGGATCTGGTGCTGGTGGATCTGGGGGCAAGCTGGGAATATTACTGTGCGGATGTCTCCCGTACCTTTCCTGCCAATGGAAAATTTACGCCGAGGCAGAAGCTGCTGTATGAGATAGTGCTTGCCGGACTGACAGCGGCATTGGAAGCGGCAAAGCCGGGACAGCGCAAGGATGAACTGCAGCTGATCAGCAAAAGGGTGATGGCTGACGAACTGGTGAAGGCAGGCATCCTGTCGGCACCGGAGGAAATAGAAAAATATTATCTGCATGGCTCAGGGCATTTTATCGGTCTGTATACCCATGATGTAGGGGAGGATCCGGAAAACCTGCTGCAGAAGGATATGATGTTTACCCTGGAACCCGGGCTCTATTTCCCGGAAGAGGGCATTGGCATCAGAATCGAAGATACGCTCCTGGTAACGGAGGACGGCTGCGAAGTCCTTACCGCCGATATTCCGAAAACGGTAGAGGAAATTGAAGCCTTTATGCAATCGTAAGGGGAAGGACAGTTGCGTATATTACAGGTACATAGTGAGGAGGAAACACAATGAACCAGGTAATCCTGTGGATCATGGCGGCGGGCGTGGTGCTCGGCGGTATTGACAGGATTTTCGGAAGCCCGAAGGGCTACGGAAAGAAATTTGAGGAAGGTTTTTTCTTTTTGGGGCCGACGGCCCTTTCCATGGCCGGTATGATCTGCCTGGCGCCTGTATTGGCGAAGACGCTTGGCAGGCTCATCATACCGGCCTTCGGCCTGCTGGGCGTTGACCCGGCTATGTTTGGCGGCCTGCTGGCAATTGATATGGGCGGCTATCAGCTGGCCTGCAGTTTGGCCCAAAATCCACTGATGGGGCAGTATGCGGGGATTGTTATCGCCGCTGTTTTTGGCTGTACCGTTGTGTTTACCATACCGGTGGGGATGGGTATTGTGGAAAAAGAGGACAAACCGCTGTTTGCGCAGGGAATCATGATCGGACTGATGGTCATGCCCGTCTCCCTTGTTGCGGGAGGCCTTGTGTGCGGCCTGTCATTGTTGGAGATTGTCCATCAGAACCTGCCTGTGCTCGTGTTTTCCCTGCTCCTTCTGCTGGGACTGAAAAAAGCGCCCGCCGCCATGATAAAGGGCTTCACCATATTTGCCTCAGGGATTCAGATTCTTATTACCATTGGTCTGGTGATTGCGGCGGTGACCTCCCTTACGGGCCTTGTCATCATACCCGGCATGGCCCCTCTGGAGGATGCCCTGGCCGTCGTTGCTTCCATCGGCATCGTAATGCTGGGAAGCCTTCCCATGGCGGAGCTTTTGACCAGGCTTCTGAAGCAGCCGCTTCTGTGGCTGGGTAAAAAATGCGGCATGAACAGCATCAGCGTGGCGGGGTTTCTGGTAGGTATAGTCAGCGCCATACCGGCGATCACGATGCTGAAACATATGGATAAAAGAGGAAAGGTAGTCAATGTGGCCTTCCTGGTGAGCGCCGCCTCCATGCTGGCGGCCCATTTGGGCTTTACGGTGAGCGAAGCGCCGGGAATGCTGCCGGCCCTGCTCGCCGCCAAGCTGTCAGGCGCTTTTGCGGCGATTCCGGCAGCCCTTCTTTTTACAAAGGGGACAGGAACGAAAGCGTCCGCCGGAAAAACACTGGAAAACAGCAGCACAGCAGGAGAAACAGCATAGAACTCCGCCTGTATATCATGAATAATCCTGCGGCAGCCAGGATACTTTGCAAAGAGATCCGGAAAGTGGTTTAGGGCAAAATCCGAAGAAAAACCGCAAAGGGGATTCGGAGGATGGATGTGTGCGGCATGCTGCCAAAAAACTGCGGCACTGCGACATTTTGTAACTGAAATAGTCATCTTCCTGTCTAATAAATTATAGCGCACAACGGTATAATTACAGACATACAGAGGGAGAGGGGTTCGGAGGGGAAAAGGGCTTTTCCGAAACAGATACCTCTGAAAAAAAGGAGGAAACTCCTCTGCTCGTCAGAGGGACTCGCATTTTGCTCCGCAAAACAAGGAGGAGGATTAATTATGTCAGAAAACTTTCAGCCCACATTTGAGTCGTTGAGGGCGCATGAATGTCCGAAATGGTTTCAGGATGCCAAATTCGGTATCTGGAGTCATTGGGGGCCGCAGAGCGTGCCGATGTGCGGTGACTGGTATGCAAGAAACATGTATATCCAGGGGAGCCCGCAGTATAATTATCATGTCAGACATTACGGACATCCGTCCAAATTCGGATACAAGGATATCTGTAAACTCTGGAAAGCGGAGAACTTTGATCCGGAGGGTCTGATGGAGCTGTATCACCGGGCGGGCGCCAGGTATTTTGTGGCCCAGGCCATGCACCATGATAATTTTTTCAATTATGAATCACAGGTTAATCGCTTTAACTCCGTCAATATCGGGCCGGGAAAGGATATCTGCTCCCTGTGGAAGGCGGCGGCTGATAAATATCAGATGCCATTCGGACTGACGGAGCATCTGGGGGCTTCCTTTTCCTGGTGGTATGTAAATAAATGCTCTGACAGCTACGGCCCTTATAAAGGAGTTCCTTATGACGGTAACGATCCGGAGTATCAGGATTTTTACCATGCAAACCAGGAACATATCCAGCCCGGGAATACCGGAGAAATGGCCCAGTGGCTGACCGGGAACCGGAAATTCCAGAAATACTGGCTGGATACCATGAAAGAACTGGTGGATAAATTCCATCCCGCGCTTCTTTACTCGGACAGCGGCCTGCCTTTCGAAGAAGAGGGCTATGCTCCGGGACTGGAAGCAGTGGCATATCTGTATAATGACTCCATCGCAAGGAATGGTGAAAACCAGGCAATATACACCCAGAAAAACAGAACGCCCGACGTATACCGTGTGGGAACGCTGGATATTGAGAAGAGCCAGCTGCCCGGTGTACAGCCTTACCCGTGGCAGACGGATACCTGTATCGGAAACTGGTTCTATGATGCAAAACAGGTCTATAAAAGGCCTGCGCAGATTATTGAAATGCTTGTGGATATCATTTCAAAGAACGGCGTTATGCTTTTGAATATTCTCCAGCGTCCGGACGGAACCATCGACGAGGAGGCGCGTTTCCTTCTGGAGGAGCTGGCAAAATGGTTCGCAGTATGTGCAGAGGGTGTGTATGGAACAAGACCTTTCCGCGTATTTGGCGAAGGAGACACCCGCGTGGTGATTGACGGTTTCCGTGAGGAAAGAGCGGAGTGGAATTCTTCAGATTTCCGTTTTACCAGGAAGGACGATACGGTGTATGCCTTCATGATGCAGGCGCCGGATAACAGGGCGGCGGTCATCAAATCCTTATGCCCGGAGGAAAAAGTGGAGAGCGTACGGCTGCTGGGAGCCGGAGAAGTGGAGTTTGTGCAGAGCTTCGGCGTGCTGACCGTAAAGCTTCCGGAGAAGCTGCCTACGGAATATACGAACTGCCTGGCTTTGAAGCTGGCCGGAAAATAAGCGGTAGAAAAGCGTGGGAATACATAATGGTATAAAAGCAGGGCAGAACCGGGGGAACTCGGTTCTGCCCTGAAATTTTTTGAAGAAAGAAAAAATAATATGTTTGCGGAGCAACATTCAGTGCTCTCTGGGAGTGCATCCATAAACACGTTTATAAGCTCTTCGGAAGGTTTGCGGGGAATTATAGCCAACGGTTTCGGCTGTTTTGGAAACGGTATAATCTCCGCTATCCATCAATTCTTTTGCCTTCTGCATCCGCAGTTCTTCCACATATTTGGAAAAATTCTGCTCAAAAGCCTGTTTAAACAGACGGGAGAGATAGACTTCGGAAATACCGAAACAATCTGCAACGGATGACAGAGAAAGCTGAGGGTCGGCATAATTTTCCTCAATGTGCATACGGATTCTCTGGTTGATATCATAAGTTTCCTGCTGACGGATATTTTTTACATAATTTTTTTCATCATACCACTGAATGATCCTGCCGAAGGATTCGCATTCATTTTCAATTGAAGTTCTGACATGTTTAAAGCCGGAAGGAAGTTTAGCAATGTCATTTACAACCTCCCCATGAAAAGAAATGCTGATGCCGCTTTGTCCTTCCACCTTTTCCTTGATAAGGAAAAGCTTTTGTTCGCATTCTTTTTTTGCCTCTTGTTTTTCGTGTATGTCAGAGGTCAGCAGGATACCAATCCGTTCAAAGTCAAGATCATATATGTGGGTAGTGAAGAAGGATTTTCCAATAATATCCTTAAGAAAAATTTTCTGCGCAGCTATATTTTCCAGCTGGCTGTCCATGTTTAAATCATTCAGTGAAACAATGATAATTAAGTAAAGGGACGACCGGGTATCAATTTGCAGTTTATTCAGATTATCGGTTATTTCTTCCCGTGTACGGTAGCCGCCGGTTACAAGCGTATGGAAAATGGATGTTTTCAGCGCGGGGATCTGCTTTTCAAGTTCAATCTGCATCTGTTCATTCTTTTTTATCAATGTTTCAATGGCTTCATCGAATTCGTGATAGGAGATGGTTCCGTTGCCGGAACAGAGTATATTCCCTATTTTTGTCAGAGGGGCGGAAAGCCTTGTTGTAAAGTAATAAATGAGTACAGCGCCGATTCCCAAAGCAAAACACAGCATAGTTAAAAAATACATCCAGTTGTCGTGGACGGGGCCGACAGCCAGATCCTTGGGAATCGCAGATACATAAATCCAGCCATTTTTATCCTTATAATAGGTAAGGAAAAGCTGGCGGCCCGCAATATTTCTGGTAAGAAAGCCGCTTCCCCCAACCAGCTCTTCTGATGAAAGGTAAATATCAGGATTCCCTGTGGGATTATCTTCGCACAGAAGATTGCCGTTTTCATCCTGAATATATACAAAGCCGTCCTGGCGGTATTCAAGACGATCAAAATATTGAAAAAGTTTGTTCTGATCCAACATGATAAAGACGCTGCCGGTGCTGTAGCTCCCAGAATTCATGGGAATATCACTGCTGGAGAGAAGCACTTTGGCAGAACTCCCGCCATACCTGATTTCAAGTGACTGAAAACGGGAATTCCAGTTGTGCTGTTTCATGAGCAGATTTTCATGCCATTCATCAAAGGACATATCCTTTATAGAAAATAAATAATCATAATATCTGTTCAAATTGATTACAATGCTGGAAGAATCCAGCAGCATATCGTTTTTCTTTGAAAAGATTTGAATGCCTTCAATCGTATCATTGGCGGCAGCAAGGGAACAAATATCCTTTTGAAGAAGAAGAACCTCATTGGTATTTTTACCGTCTTCATTTAATGAATAAAAATTAAAAAACTTATTGACGGAAGAACTTTCATTAAGGTAGTTAATAATGCTTTCCACAGAAGCCAGCATACTTTCCACCATTCTTGCGCTGTTTTCCAGGATGGACAGATTTTTATTATAAATTTCCTGTTTATATAAGGTTTGATTTCGGAAATAAGCTCCGAAAAGGAGCATGACAGGTATAACCAGTATCGGAAGTGCGCTGAGCAGAAAACGCATATAGATTTCTTTGTTTTTACTTTTTTGCAATATTGATTTCCTCCCCCTATCAGAAATTTTTGCTTATTAGAAGTATAAATTATTTGATAGAACAATTCAATCCCCGAAAGCGGGAATCCAGCTGATAAATGTGCAAAAAATATAGAATAAGAAATAAATAGAACAAATATTAAACAATATATACAAAAAAGCTTCTTACAGCATTCTATGGAAACTTCATCTGAGATAATACAAAATTCGTATCAGCCATGACCAGCTGACTATTCAAAAAACTCATGGCAATGCGCAGCGATTAAAACTGCTTAAGCTTTTGAAATTGCAAGATGAAAATAAGAACAAAATATAATTTTATAAAAAGAAAAAATAGTGCAATAGTTAGGCTTTATTTTAATTATGAGTATAAAAAAGGATGTATATATAAAAAAGTGTGCAGAAAAAAATGAAATGGGTAAATAAATAAACAGAATGCACAAAAACGCTTCTTGATAAAAAGATAGTCCGATATTATGATGAACTCATCGAAAGGAGGCAAAATATGGGAAATACAATAAGACGATTGCAGAAAAGAAATAGCCCGTATAAAACAAAGTTTTTGAAAAAAGGAATGATACAATTATATTTCCTGGCATTAGTACCACTGATATTTGTCATTATATTCAACTACCTTCCTATGGGTGGGCTGCTGATGGCTTTTAAGGATTACAGTATCCGAAAAGGGGTGCTGCGCAGTCCGTGGGCAGGGCTGAAATATTTCAGACAACTGTTCAGTACTCCGATTTTTCCTCAAATCCTGAAAAATACGATTGTGCTGAGCCTGGAATCATTAATTATTGGATTTCCGGTTCCTATTATCTTAGCTCTTGCATTCAATGAATTGGGAAATGAAAAAGTAAAAAAGACATTGCAGACCTTTACCTTTGCACCCTACTTTATATCAACAGTGGTGGTAGTAAGTATCATGACACAGGTTTTTTCTTTCAGATACGGGGTAGTAAATTCTTTCCTTCATTTATTTGGTCTGGAATCCATTGATTTTATGGGAAGCAAAGCTTTTTTCCGCCCGGCCTATATTTTTTCCGGTATTTGGCAGAGCGCAGGATTTAATTCCGTATTATACATAGCGGCACTGTCCGCGGTGGATACTTCACTTTACGAAGCGGCAGCCATGGACGGTGCAAACAGATGGCAGAAGGTGCTGAATATAGATTTACCGTGTATTATGCCGACAATCATTATCACATTAATATTGAATACCGGAAATATACTGAGCATCGGATTTGAAAAGGTATTTTTAATGCAGAATCCTGTGAATTATGCTGCTTCGGAGATTATATCCACTTATGTATATAAAGTGGGGATAGAACAGGCGCAGTTCAGCTTTTCTACGGCTGTCGGATTGTTTAATTCGGTAATTAATTGTGTCGTGCTTCTGCTGGTGAATGGGTTTGCGCGTAAAGTAAGCGATACGAGCCTGTTTTAGGAGGGAAGAATCAATGAATAATAAAAATATTATGAAGAAAAGTCCCGCTGACAGGATATTTCTTGCTGCTGTATATCTGTTTCTGGCTTTGTTTGTATTGGTAGTTATTTATCCGCTGGTCTATGTCGTCAGTTGTTCTTTTTCGTCGCCGCAGGATCTTGTGGCAGGCCGGGTATTTCTGTGGCCGGTGAATCCCGGACTGCAGGGTTACAAGGCAGTCCTGGGAGATGAAAGAGTGTGGAGCGGATATGGAAATACAATACTTTATACTGTTTTGGGAACTTTGATCGGCACTTCGGTTACTTTTATAGGCGCTTTTGTATTATCCCGGAAGGAATTTCCATTAAGAGGAGCGCTTACGACTGTTTTTGCCATAACCATGTTTTTCGGCGGGGGAACCATACCTACCTACCTTCTGCTGAAGCAGCTGCATATGCTCAATACAGTATGGTCTATTGTCCTGCCCGGAGCATTTAACGTGTGGCTGGCTGTTGTGGGAAGAACTTTTATCCAGTCGTCCATACCGGAAGAACTGTTTGAAGCTACAAGTCTGGACGGAGGAGATTATATGCAGTATCTTACGAAAGTTGTGCTGCCGTTGGCCAAACCTATTCTGGCCGTTCTTGCACTTAATTTTGCGCTGTCTCATTGGAATTCCTATTACAGCGCTCTGCTGTATTTAAATGAAAGTGATAAATTTCCTTTGCAGCTGGTACTGAGAAATATTCTTTTGAATAATCAGGTTGATATAACCCAGATGAATACGGATGCTTTGGATATGATGAATAAACAATATCTGTCGGAGCTATTGAAATATTCGCTGATAATTATTTCCAGTGTGCCGCTGATGGTTACCTATCCATTTTTACAGAAGTATTTTATCAAAGGCGCAATGGTTGGTTCCGTGAAAGGATGAAATCAAAAGCGAAAGCTTGATTTAATAAAATTTAAGGAGGAACAATTATGGGTTGGAAAAAAGTTATGTCATTGGCACTGAGTGCGGCAATGGTGTTTTCACTTGCGGCATGCAGCGCTGACACGGTAAGTCAGGGGGAAAAAGCGGAAACAGCCGGCGAGAGTGCGGCGGCAGAAAAAACGTATGATGGGATTTTTGATGAAAACGGGATTTCAAAACCGGGCGAATTTCCTATCAGCAAGGAACCTGTAACGCTGCGTGTTTTTGTAGGCCAGGAGCCTGGTGTTGTGGATATTACAAAGCATTCTATTTTTAAAGAGATCTCAGAAAAAACAAATATTAATTTTGATTTTATTGTTGCGCCGCAGGAGGGGGCGAAGGATAAATTGAACATGCTGCTTGCCAGCGGTGATTATCCGGAAATTATTATCGGAAGTTTTTTCACAAATGCGGATTTGGTAAAGTATGGCACAGGTGAGAATATTTTGATTCCGCTGAATGATCTGATTGAGGAGAATTGCGTAAATCTGAAAGCCAGGTGGGAAGAGAATCCTCAGTTTAAGGATATGATGACAACACCGGATGGAAATATTTATGGGATTCCAAGCCTGGATTCCGGCGGCCTTGGACATGGGGCTGTAAATTATAAGGTGTGGATGAATAACAAATGGCTGGAGAATGTAGGAATGGAAGTGCCGGAAACAACGGAAGAGTTCCGTGCAGTATTGGAAGCCTTTAAGGAACAGGATGCGAATGGAAACGGAGATCCGAATGATGAGATTCCTTTTTCAGGGGCCATTGGCACATGGGCTGCAGAAGTATATCCCTATTTGCTGAATGCATTTGATTATTTTGACCCTTCCAACGGATATCTTAAACTGAAAAATGGTGAGATAACAGGGACGGCAGGAACGGACGGAATTAAAGAAGGCTTGAAATATATTGCGGGCCTGTATGCGGATGGACTTATTGATCCGGCGGCGTTGACACAGGATGAATCGCAGTTGTCAGCAATCGGTACGAAAGAAGAAGTTATCTGTGGTACGGCGGCATGCGGGCATATCGGAATGTTTGTGGATATCAGTGATATAGAACGTTCCAGAGAGTATGACAATTTACTTCCGCTGGAAGGACCTGACGGATATCGGGGTATTCCTGTACAGACAGAAGCTGTAGTACAGGGGGCTGCATTCGTTATAACGGATAAATGCAAGAATCCGAAAGCTGCCATAAAATTTGCGGACATGTTCTGCGGTGATGACTGGGTAATCCGTTCTCAGGTAGGGATCAAAGGACAACAGTGGGATGATGCCGATGAGGGAACTTTCGGCATGGATGGGGTTACGCCTGCTATCCGCAAATATCTTGGAATGAAAACGCAGAATGCCACAGCGGCAGAAGATATCAAATGGCACTGGACAATGCGTTTGATAGAGCCTAACTGGAAAAAGACCTTTCAGGTAACGGGAGATATTGCAGATCCTTCAAACTATGAAGCAAGACTTCAGCAGTGTACGGATAAATTGGTGCCTTATGCGGCGGATGCGGACTATATTCCTCCCTTCTTCCTGAGTGTAGAGGATGCAACTCAGATAGCAAGCATGAAGACCGCCATTGATGATTACGTAAAAGCTTCCTTTATAGAGTTTATTACAGGTGCAAAGGATGTAGATAAGGATTGGGACAGCTATCTGGCAGGCCTGGATAAATTGCAATATAAAGAGTATATTGCATTGAATCAGAAGGCATATGATGAGGCCTATAAGTAAACAGGATAAGGAATAAGCTGTGGTCGATAAAGCGGGCGCCGGTGTGGAAATTTGGCCGGCGCCTGCTTTGGGACAGCAAAAAAATAACAGGATGCAGGCTGAAATGGGCCGCATTCCGATGGAGGTTGGCAATGACTTGGTCAATAGTAAAGAACAGCCCAAAAGGCTGTAATCAGGCACATTTATTTCAGGAGTTCACACAGGAGGAATGGGAAGCATACCCTTTTGCAGGAGAAGAAAAACTAAAGTGGTTCAAGGATGCTAAACTGGGACTGTTTTTCCATGTGGGTATTTCTTCAGTAGGCGGAGTGGATATCGGATGGTCCCGCCATACACATAAACTGCCGGATCCGGGAGAGGGGTTTGTGCCTGATGAGGAATATGACAGCTGGGCAAAACAATTGAAAATGGAAGAATTTAACGCAGAGGAATGGATAGATCTGGCTGTTCGAGGCGGATTCCGATACGTGGTAATCATTACAAAACACCACGATGGTTTCCATATGTGGGATACACAGTATTCCGAATATAAGATAACAAATGCACCCATGGGAAGGGACTATCTGAAAGAATTAATTGATGCGTGTCATGCAAAAAATATGCCGGTAGGACTTTACTATTCACAGCGTGACTGGCATCATGAGGACTATGAGCCGGTGGATACTCAGGCAGCAGAACGCTGCGATGAAATCCCTTTTTTCAAAATGAAAGACGGAAAAGCTTGGCGATATGGAGCCAGGCATCCGGAATATATAAAGTATCTGCATAATACAGTGTTGGAACTGATGAACAAATACGGTAAGATTGATATATTATGGTGGGATGCCTGTTGGTTTGGTGGGATGTTCCTGGAACCTATGTGGGATGCGCTGAAGCTGGAACGAAAGGTGCGGGACTGTCAGCCTCACATTATCATCAATAACAGAACGAGCCTGCCGGGGGATTTTGATACGCCGGAAGGCCGGGTAGGATTTGTTCAGCGAAACAGGGCATGGGAAACCTGTATGCCGATGGGAAAGGAGTGGGCATGGACGGGTACGGAGCTGAAGCCCTGGAAAGAGATAATGCAGCAGTTTATTTCCTCCGTATGCGGAGACGGAAATTATCTGCTGAGTATTGGTTCAATGCCGAACGGAAAAATTGCGCCGGAAGAGACAGATTATATACGGCGTATGGGGGATTGGCTGAAGGTGTACGGCGATTCAGTCTACGGAACCAGAAGCGGCCCGTGGAATCCAGGATACTATGGAGGAAGTACATATAAGAACAATACAGTATACCTGCATATATTAAATTGCCCTGCCCAGGAAGAACTTGCGTTCCCTCTGGAGGGGATGGAAATAAAGGAGATTGCATGCGTTACGGGGCAGCAGCCGGATATGGTACAGGACGGTGAAAATCTGATCTTAAAAAATATCTGTTTGGAAGAAGACTGTGTGGATATGATTATTCGCATAGAAATGAAACAAAAAATCGCGGTATCCCAAGAAGGGCTGGAGGTCTGGGAAGAAATCGACGAATTCCGGAAGGAGAGCTCAATCTATGGAGAAATTCTGGACAAAGCAGAGAATGCGGCGGTTTTTGATCTGGAAAAGGAACGAAAGGTTACGGCGCTGAGAATATTCACCAAGGAAGGAACGCTGCAGGCAGAGATATCGTCTGACGGCAGGGATTGGGAATGTGTTTATGACGATAGCGTAAAAAACGGCTGGCTGAATCTGGAAATAAAGGGTTACGAAGCGGGCGCTACGAAAATAGGCAGGCAGGTCAGGTTTGTGCGGATAAATGCAAAGGAAGAAGTCGTAAAAAATGTAATACTATATGGCTTTTAGGGGGGGATGCCCATGATACTGAAGGCATTTTATAATCCGCCTCAGAAATACGGTGAGGTTTCTTTTTTCTGGTGGCATGGGGATAAAATTACAAAAGAAAAGCTTCATTGGATTCTGGAACAGCTGAAAGAGAAAGGAATCGCCGGGCTGCAGCTGAATTACTGCCATTCAGATAAGGGCGGACAGCAATATGGGCTGACTATGGATTCCGATCCCAGGCCGTTTTCTGATGAATGGTGGGAGCTGCTTGGATGGCTGCTGGAGGAATGTAAAAAATATGATATGTCCATCAGCCTGAGCGATTATACTCTGGGAGCGCCGGGGCAGGGAAGCTACATGGATGCTGTGCTGGATAAACATCCTGAATTTATCGGCCAAAAGCTGGAATGGAAGGATGGTGCGGTACATATTGTAAAGGTTCCGTTTTCAGCAAATCCCATGGCGAAAGGAATTGGAAAAGCGGTAGCAGATGAGTTTTACGGAGCCTTCGAGAGACATTTCCCGGGAGAATGCGGAAAACATATCAATTATTTCTTTTCTGACGAATTAAATTTTAATATCAGGGGAAATCTGTGGTCGGATGATTTTAAAGAGGAATTTCTGAAAAGAAAGGGTTATGATATTACAGAAAAGTGGGAAGCTCTTTTTAGAGATACCGGGGAAGAAACTCCGAAAATCCGTCTGGATTATTATGATGTTATCGTGCAGCTGAGCGAAGAGGAATATTTCAGGCCTGTTTATGAGTGGCATGAAAGCAGGGGGATGACCTTCGGGTGTGATCATGGTGGACGGGGACAGGATGTTACGGAGTTCGGAGACTATTTCAGGACAATGAAATGGAATCAGGGACCGGGAAATGATCAGCCGCACCTGGCATCCAATATTATTAAAAGCAAGGTTTCCAGTTCCATTGCGCATCTGTATCAACGGCCGAGAGTATGGCTGGAGGGGTTTTATTCCAGCGGGTGGCAGACCTCCGGCGCAGATGTGGCAGATGCCGTGTTCCGGAATTTTGGATTGGGACATAACCTGCTTTCGCTGCATGGTCTTTATTATTCAACACATGGAAGCATGTGGGAATGGGCGCCGCCCTGTAATCATTACCATATGCCTTACTGGTCCCAGATGGGAACTCTGCTGGAATGTGCCAGGCGTCTGAGCTATGTGCTTTCCCAGGGTGTCCACAGATGTGATGCGGCTGTGATTTATCCTGTTGCCGCCGTGGAGGCTGATGAAGAACAGGGAAAGCAGGCGGTCGCAGCAGCTTTCGAAATGGGACGTACACTTTACCGCGGAGGAATAGATTTTGATTTTATAGACTTTGAAAGTGTTGAGCGGGCAGAGACTAAAAATGGAAAGCTGTGCGTCGCCGGTGAAGAATACAGGTATCTCGTGCTCCCTGATATGGCAAATGTAAGATTTGGAATGCTGCAGGCGCTGGCTGAGTTTGCAGAAGGCGGGGGCCAGGTGCTTATCCTGGGGAGATTGCCGGAAGGAAGCGATCACGCAGGCCGGAAGGATGAAGAACTCAACCGCCTGTGCAGCATTCTTGAAAAAGAAGGAAAGCGCTTTTTGCAAACGCAGGAGGCACTGGAGTATATAAAGAGGCAGGGAAATCCTGACTTTTCCGCGGAAAATGCAGATGTGTTTTTCCATCACAGAATCATAGAAGGCAGAGATTTATATTATTTGTATGGGATTAAAAAAGGGACAGTATGCCGCTTCCGGACGGAGGGGATCCCTGTTTTTATGAATCCCTGGTCAGGAGAAAGGCGGAGGGCGGAATTCTGCGATTATAATACGGAGGATGGCTTTACCATAATGAAACTGCCTTTTACGGAAAAGGAACCAGTAATTCTTGCTTTTGAAGCAGATGCAGAGGAGACTCTGCGGCTTCCGGTGTACCGCGATGGCAAGACGGATGTTTTAGATATCAGCGGAGAGTGGGAAAGCGAGATACTTCCTACCATGGATAACCGTTTCGGAGATTACAGACTGCCCGCAGCGGAAGAATTTATCGGCCCTGAGGCAAGAGAGGCCGCCTTTCATATGGAAGAAGAGATTGAAAGGGAAAGCAAAGATAAAACATCCTGGTCCTCGGAGTGGCTTACTTACGGAGAGTACTATTGGGTGAGTTATGGTAATACGGAAAAAGAAGAAGCTTTTATCCAAATGGAAACTCCCTCTGAATATTTTATTCCTGGTGTTGTATCCTTGAAATATGGGGTCAGAGGTGATGCCGGCTATCAGGGAAGCTACCATGGACTGAAAGGAAAGCTGTCCGATGCCTTTATAACGCTGGGAGAGAAAAGACTGCTTAAGGCAGGGTCGGACAGTATTTATGAAGGAACGGGAACCTGCTATGTGTTTATGATTTTTTATGCAAAGGAGGATATGACAGCGGACATGGAAACCGGTGAAATGCGGCCTGACGGGGTATGGGTAAATCATGTCAGGATATCGGGAGACAAGGTCCGGCTAAAGGCAGGGAATAATTTTGTATTACTTAAATACCCTGGAAGCGGCAGAACATATTTTGTCCTTCTTAAGGAGCATGCATTTGTACAGCGGCAGCCTCTTGTTACAAAATGGTATCAGAACACTGATTTGGTTCCTTTTGATCCTCATCCGGATTGGGCTGGAAAAACAGGCTGGTATTGTATCACGGCGCCTGCCGGGACCCGGGGGATCCGATTGGTTACGGTTAGTGAGACAAAGCTCTTTGCCGGGAAGGAAGAGGTGCTAAAAAAAGATGGGATTTATTGGCTGGCAAGTCCTTTGGAAAGGGCGGCCAAGATTAGATTTCAGATTTGCCAGGAGAGAGGGTATTATGGCTGCAATGCAGTTCTTGAACCGGTAAAATTCGTATTGGGAAAAGGTAAAATGCAGCTTCCTCTGCATTGGGAAAAAGAGGGCCTGAAGTTCTACTCCGGAGGTATCCGGCTGTCAAGAACGTTTGAACTTCATAAAGGAAGAAAAATACGGCTGCAGATTCATGAGTCCGGCTGTGCGGTACAGGTGAGCGTGAATGGGAGAAAAACGCACAGTCTGGTTGCGGAACCCTGTGAATGTGATTTGACGGAATATATAACAGAAGGAGAGAATAAAATCGAACTTATTTATTATAATACGATGCATAATCATATGCTGACGATTCCTACGAATTATAATTTTGAGCACAGCCCTGATTGGAGGGCGGAAGAATAGTATTTAGGGGATGCGAATAAGATTGTCGGAATTAAAAGGCAGCGTGATCCGAACATGGGTCACACTGCCTTTTGAAGTTTTAATGGGAAGTGATTTTGACGGTTTATGGAAAATAATTATGTACTCTGCCGTTAGATACGGAGCATCAGTCCCAATGGTGCCGTACCTTTTCACGGGCCTCCTGTTCGCTGATATTAAACCGAAGTTTCAGTTTTTCAACAGTCTGCTCAAAGCTCAGACCTAAATCTTTACAGGTTTCTATAATTCCCTCTTCTTTTCCGTTCTTATACTCGCTTGCACGGATTTTTCTCATTTCCTCTTCTTCATTATACTCAAAGATTGACACTGCTATCACCTCCGCTCTCTGTGACGACAGGAAATCTGCCAGAATCCCTTCCCTGATACATTCCGTCACTGCCCGTTCAACCGCTTCCTCAATCCGCATTCTCTTTGCATATTTTCTGACCCGGTCCACATACTGGCTGTATTCCCTCAATGTCCGGCATTTCTCCATCAGCTCTTTATTGTGTCCGAAATTGATATTCAGCATGAGCACCTTCAGTTCCAGCTCCGGTTCTGCCGTCTCTTTTTCAAAAGCATCCGACAGCCGCAGGATCTGCCTTTCCGGCTGCCCGTCTGTGCCGTTGTAAAATACCACGAACCGTGGCACCGGAATTTTCACCAACGTGGAAGAATATATGGTCTCATCCCGCGTATATTTTTCCAGCTGCTTGGCAATGTACACCAAATCCCGCAGCGGCATATTGGGATTATACGAACCCTGGTGCTCGTACAGATTCATCTCGGAATCCAGCAGGAATGAGATGTCATTCTTAAAATTCATATAAATTGCATTTTCCAGGGTACAAATTGTCAGGTCCTCCGGGCTGTTATACGCGGAATCATTGAGTGCATTATACAACTCCAATAGTTCCTTCTTTTCCCGAAACAGCATCCGGAAAACCGTATCCTTCTGATTTCTTACTACGTGCAGTTTTTCTGCCATAAGCTGCTCCTTTCTGTCTGTGTGTGGAGCAGCCTTCCCAATCAGCCGCTCCTGCTTTCTTTGTTGGATAGTAAGCATAGAGTTTCTGAATTGAGAATGGAAATTAGACGGCGCATGTGGCCAAGATTCGTTAGAAATTTATGCTTGCGTTTATTTTATCACTAATATTGCGTAGATTCAACCTTTTCTGAAAGCACAAGAAAAGGTTTAACAGGATGATAATTTTCCCCTTATAACTATAGTTTTCCCCTGCTGTTGTATCTTTTCAAAACCCAAATTATAGTACATTGCCATCGGACCATTGAAAGCAAGCAGGGAGCAGGTTTTGGAAGCCTGCGGATAGACTTCGATATATTCAAAGCCTTATGCTTCAGCATCCTTGCAGACCCGCCTCAGAAGCGCTTTCGTAATCCACCTGCCACGATACTCCGGCGTTGTCTCAAAGCAGATATACATTTTAATTTTTTCTTTGTCATGGTCAAAAAGCAGAGGTATAATAACATCATAATAAAAAACAGTTAATACAGCTTCCCGCAGGACGAAAGGAACCCCCTATGACAGAACTGAACCTGGAACAGATAAGAAATTTCCGGCTCCATTCCCACCATCTGGATGCGTTTTATACAAAGGAAGACCTCATCGCAGCCGCAGGCGCCTGCGGTATGCAGAACAGTCCGCCCGGAGCCTGGGAAACCGCGCTGTACAACAGAATTCCTTCCTGCAGCCAGGAGGATATGAACCATTTTTTGTACCAGGAACGGTGTCTGCTGCAGGCATGGAGCCTGCGGGGCGCGCCTGTTGTATTCCCGGAGGAAGAAAGCGATGTCTTTTTATCTGCGCTTATTCCGCAGGAGGATGAGCCATGGATTTATACGCAGGGAATTTCCCTGGCGCTGGATTTTCTGCAGATGTCCTTTGAAGAACTGCTCCCAATGCTGAAGCAGGTAATGCCCAGGCTTAACGGCAAGACAATCGTGACCAAAAGCGCTTTGGATCAGACGCTGGCCGAATGGATGCTGCCGCTGCTTCCCGAAGAAAAGAAGACGCTGTGGAACCATCCGTCCATGTATGGCAGCCCGGACAAACAGACGGTGGGCGGCGCGGTGGTGTCATTCCTGCTGCGCCCCTGCGCATTCGACGGACTGGTGGTGTTCGGGGCGCGGGAAGGAATCAGCCCCACCTTTACTTCTTACAACGCCTGGACAGGCCATCCGCTGGAAAACCAGGGAGAAGGGGAAAAGAAGCTGGTGCGGAAGTTCCTGCACTGCTATGGACCGGCAACGCCAGCCTCTTTCGAAGGTTGGCTGGGCTGCTCGGGGAAACAGGCCCGCCGCATGTGGAAAGCTGTGTCTGAGGAGATGGAGCCTGTCAAAGCAGTGGGTAAGAATGCCTGGATTCTTTCCGAAGACAAAGCCTGCCTTATGTCCCCGAAACCGCTGCAAAGGGAATTGCTCCTTCTTGGCGGCCACGACCCGTATCTTGACCAGCGTGACAGAAGCATTTTGCAGCCGGATAAATCCCTGCATAAACAGATCTGGAAAATGGTGGCGAATCCGGGAACTGTTGTTTACCGGGGAGAAATCATTGGAATCTGGACAGGTAAAAAGAAGAGCAGGGGAATGGAGATGAAAATAACCCTGTGGAACGGTTTTCAGGATAAGGGAAAAATTTCTGTACTTGCTGAAGAATATGCAGATTTCCGGCAGCAGAAGCTGATCGGTATTGAATTTTAACAGGATTTTTGGGAAAAAGCGATGCGGAAACGGTATCGCTTTTTTTCTATATAAAGTGGAAGTATAAAAGAAAAGCGTTGGTGGGAATTGTTTCTTTTTTGCAGGCGTTTTCTGCCGTATTACAGCAGATTCTGTTCCGGGGCATTTCCCAAACACGTTTTCCTGACAGGCACAACAGCGGATAAGCGGCATACAATTTTATGAGACAGTAAGTCGATTTATGACACCTGCAGTCAGGAGGGCAACTATGGCGGAATACGATATTGCGGTTATCGGAGGAGACAGACGTACGGCTTTTATGATACCGTTTTTTCAGGAAAATGGATATAGAGTCATCAGCTTTGGAATTCAGGAAACGGATAAGGAAAACGCGGATGGCCGGGCGCATTCTTTGAAGGAGGCGCTGGACGGTGCGGATGTGATTGTGGGAGGAATTCCCCTGGAAAAAGAAGGGGTTCTGGAAATCCGGGAGCTGTCGCGGCTGATCCGTAAAAAACACACTATTTTCGGAGGTGTCATTCCGGAATCGTTCCGGCAGGAATGCAGTGAAAGGGATATCCTCTGCTGTGATTTTATGCTGGTGGAAAGCATTGCCGTGTTCAATGCGGTTGCAACAGCGGAAGGCGCGGTGCTGGAAGCGTTGCGGCATAAGGATACCAATATACACAAAAGCGAAAGCCTTGTCATCGGTTATGGCAGATGCGGAAAAATACTGAGCGATAAGCTGAAAGGCCTTTCTGCCTGCGTTACGGTATGCAGCAACAGTCAGACCGAGCTTGCGGTGGCGGATGCCTATGGCCTTCGGACACTGCCTCTGGAACAGCTTGAAAGCAGGGCGGGAGAGTTTGAATACATCTACAATACGGCCCCGGCCCTGCTTTTAACGGAGAAGCTGCTTGAAAAAATAAGAGAAGATGCGTTAATTATAGACATTGCATCAGGAAGAGGCGGCGTGGATTATAAGGCGGCCGAACGTCTTAATATAACAGCCCTGCGCTGTCCGGGCCTGCCCGGCAAATATGCCGGCAGGACTTCCGCGAAGTGCCTTACGGACTATGTATTGAGACATCTGTGAAAGGAGCGTATTTTAACGATGGATTTAAAAGGTAAAAAAATAGGAGTTGCACTGACCGGCTCCTTTTGTACGTTTGAGAAGATATTTAAGGAAATGGAAAAACTGGCACAGCTGGGGGCGGATATTTATCCTCTATTTTCCAATGCTTCCCAGAGCATAGAGAACAGATTCGGGAAGCCGGAGGAGTTCATGGAACGGGCGGCCAAAATCGCGGGCAGGGAGCCGATATGCTCCATTGAGGCAGCGGAGCCGATAGGCCCCAAGGGTTATCTGGATATTATGGCGATTCTGCCGTGCACCGGCAATACTGCCGCCAAACTGGCAAACGGGATTACGGACACACCGGTTCTGATGGGGGCCAAGGCGCATCTGAGAAATAACAAGCCTCTTTTGATCTTCATTTCCACCAATGACGGCCTGGGGATGAATATGAAAAACATAGGACTTCTTCTGAATACCAAAAATATTTATTTTGTGCCCTTTGGCCAGGATAATCCGGAGAAAAAGCCGAATTCCCTCGTAGCCCACGCAGACAGACTCATACCGGCGCTGATGCAGGCCCTTGACCATAAGCAGATACAGCCTTTACTGGTAGATTACGGGGAAACGTAAAGGCCATGAGCCGCTGCGATGAAAGAAAAATCAGTAACAGTCCAAACATCGTAAACTTTTACTGTAATCAAGTCAAATGACAGGAAAGGCGGAAAGCCATATGTGCGGAATTGCAGGCTTTTGTAACGTCAGAATAAATTATGAAAAAAACGAAGGAGAATGGAGGACGGTGCTGAACCGAATGAAAACCGTCCAGAAACACAGAGGGCCGGATGAGGAAGGGATTTTTCTGGGAAAACACTGCGGCCTGGCTCATGTGAGGCTGTCCATCATCGATTTGGCGTCAGGGCGCCAGCCTATGGTAAAAAGAGAAGGCGGCGCCGAATTTGCGATCTGTTACAACGGAGAGCTATATAATATGCCGGAGCTGAAAAAAGAACTTCTGGCAGCAGGAGAAAGCTTTCAGACGAACAGTGACACAGAGGTTATTCTGACTGCTTATCTGCATTACGGAAAAGAATTCGTAAAGCGGCTGGATGGTATTTTTTCCTTTGCGATCTGGGATGGAAGGCTGGAAAAAATTTACCTTTACAGGGACCGGGCAGGCGTAAAGCCCTGTTTTTATACCATAAAAGAGGATACCCTCATTTTTTCATCGGAAATCAAGGGAATCCTCAGCTATCCCGGGATACAGGCGCAGGTGGATAAGGCCGGGCTCTGCGAGGTTTTCGGGCTGGGGCCTGCTAAAACCTACGGAAGCGGTGTATTCCGTAATGTGAAGGAGGTCCTGCCGGGATATTACCTGGAATTTGGCCCGGAAGGGATTAACCAGCATTGTTACTGGAAGCTGCAAAGCCGCCCCCATGAGGAGTCCTACGAAAAAACAGTGGAGCATACCCGGTATCTGATTGAAAATGCGGTAAGAAAGCAGATGTTGTCCGATGTCCCTGTCTGTACCTTCCTGTCCGGCGGCGTGGACAGCAGCCTTGTAACCGCTATCTGCAGCAGCGAACTGAAAAAACAAGGGAAGGTGCTGTCCACCTATTCCTTTGATTTTAAGGACAATGATATTAATTTCCAGGCAAACAATTTCCAGCCCTCGCAGGATCGGCCCTGGGTGGATGTGGTCAGAAAATATGCGGATACACAGCATTTTTACCTGGAATGCAGAAACGAGGAGCTTTACGACTATCTTTTTGAGGCGGTGGATGCCAGGGATCTGCCGTGTATGGCTGATGTGGAGTCCTCCATGCTGTATTTCTGCTGTAAAGTGGCAAAGCAGCATAAGGTGACGCTGACAGGGGAATGTGCGGATGAGATCTTCGGCGGTTATCCCTGGTTTCATAAAAAAGAATGCTTTGAGGCGGCCTGTTTTCCCTGGTCCATGGATTTTACACCCAGGACGATGCTGCTTAAGGACGAAGTGCTTGAGCAGCTGCCCCTGGAGGAGTATGCAGGGAATGCATACCGCAGGACCATAGAGGAAACACCTGTTTTAGAGGGGGAGGCTGGGGAAGAAAAGCGGCGCAGGGAAATTTCCTACCTGAATCTGAAATGGTTCATGCAGACGCTTCTTGACAGGATGGATCGCACCAGCATGCATGTGGGGCTGGAGGCCAGGGTGCCATTTGCAGATCATTTAATTATGGAATATCTGTGGAATGTTCCCTGGAGCATGAAGTGCCATGACGGCGTTGTAAAAGGGCTTCTGCGGGATGCCGGCAGGGGCTGGCTGCCTGACGATGTCCTCTACCGCAGGAAGAGTCCCTATCCCAAGACCTATGATCCGGCATATGAACAGCTTGTGAGGAGCCATATGCGGGAGGTGCTTTCCGATATGAATGCGCCGCTGAACCTGCTGATTGATAAAAAGAAGGTGGAACGTTTTATGGAACAGCCATCCGATTATGCCCGTCCCTTCTACGGACAGCTGATGGCCGGGCCGCAGCTGCTCGCTTATTTGTTACAGGTGAATTACTGGCTGGAGCATTATCGGATTAGTCTGGTGTAAGTAGGCGTATTGTGTCCATGTTTTAAAATAAGATCGACTGAGGATGCTTCTAAAGAGAGTGAAAATCTAAGAAGCATTCCAGGAATCTTTTGCATAATATGGAGAAGTATACAAAAGCTTCTGACTAAAATTAGTATTGATTTTTTCTATTAAGATATAAATAATGTTAAAAAAGACTTCGGGACCCAAAAGTAATTTTGGACTTCGAAGTCTTTTTATGAAACAGAGAGGCCTATAAGTATTTTTATTATAATTGTCTTAATTTGAAGTTATTTACATAAATTGGAGTAATTGGATAATAAGGCAATATAGTATACTTGATTTAACAGAATAATGTAAAGGAAGTAATATCGATGAGATATAAAATTAAATTTCGCAGAAATTATAAATACTTGTATAAGATTGTTGCTTTTTTGCTTCTTTTTCTTACAATATTTATTTTGCCGTTTTCTCTTATTATACAAAGAAAAGCAGAAACTGAAATGAGTAATAATATCAAAAAAGCGAATGAGAAGGTGCTACAGCAAATTTTCCATGATTATGAATATTATAAAGAATATATAGCAGCATTATGCTTGACCATATATTCGAGAAACGACGTCATGGCTCTTATGTATAACCATGAATTATCTTATATGGATGTACATGCAACGATGCGTTCATTGGATACTAATATAGTTAATGCACAACCATCAGTCCTGTCTGTTTCTATTTATAATGGTAAAAGAAAAGAATGGTATTCTACTGAAAAAAGAGGGGTTGATTATTACAACGAGGATAGCATGTTCGTAGTAAATACAGATGAACTTACGAGATTGACACCAATTTTCAGGAAAATAAAAGTATCGGAACAACCAGAGGCATATAGTTATGCTTTTTCTTATTTAATGTTTGAATATGAAAATCCTGGAAAGGATGCAAGTCTTGTCATTATTAACCAGAATGCAGATTGGCTTGTAGGGGCATTAACGCAAGTATCAAAAAATAATGGAGGTGCAAAAGCGTATCTGGTAGGAAAAGACGGAACTGTTTTTTCTCATGAGGAAATGGGAGAAGCAAAAGAACTAGAGTTATTAAATGAGTGTATAGAAAAAATTCATAATGGTGAACTGCAAAATTCTTATGGAAATTATCTGGCAAAGGATGAATCCAGACTTGTTTCATATTTATGTGTAAATAACTATGGTGATGTATTAATTCTGTTGCAGGATTGTGAAGAAGTTTTTCAAGATATAAATAATATACGAAGAAGTATGTTTGTCATAACATCTATATGCGCATTTTTAGGAGTGCTTATTATTTGTTTTTTTTCAAAGATTTTATATAAACCGGTGGATAAGCTTATAAAATATACAGAAGAAATGAAAGAATTACCAGAACTTCTAAAGAAGAAAAATGGAAGTGAATTTCAGCGTTTACAGGAAATTTTAGAATATTCTGCTAAAAAAAATCAAATTTTGCAGCAGCAGAAAGTTGTTAATGATGATATTTTAAGAAAATTGCTTTTGGGTAGACTGCTTTGCGACACGGATGAAAGTGTTTGGGATGATTATAAAAAGGTATTGCCAAATGCCCCTTTTTCTGTTCAGGAATTCTGGAATTTAACGGTTGTCATTGTAAAGTTGAATGAGTTTGAAAAAAACAAATATGATTTTAAGACTTCTGATGAAGAATTATTGCTGTATTCCGTAGGAAATGTGTGTATGGAAATGCTTGGAACTGAATATTTTGTGGAGAGTACAAGGCAAAACGAGATGGAAACTATATTCGTTTTAAACCGTAAACTTAAGGAGGACAAGCAATACACTCTTGTAAAAATTTTGGAGGAGGTTAAAGCATTTTGTAGAGAAAATTTAGATATAGAATTGAGTATTGCTATGAGTGGAAGTGCAAACGATATTAGAGAACTTGCAGAATTGTATAAAGAGGCTCAAGACTGTATGAAATATCGTCTGATATATGGTGATGAAAATATTTTGAGGAAAATTATATGTGGTGAAAACATGAAAAATAATGCAATGAGTTGTTCGGCAGAAAGTAAAAAGAGATTGTTGGAAGCACTGAGAATAAGAAAGCCGGATAAAATAGAAATTGAACTGGAAAATATAGAGAAGGAAATCGCTAAATTAAACTGTGATTATATTTTATTTGCTGTTACGGAAATTATTACATTAATTTATACATGTTTAAATGATATATATGAATTGCGTAGCAAAGGAAAACGAATTGATTTTAATAGATTTTCCCGACTGATACTTGAAAAAGACAAATTATCTGATATGTTTGAAAGTCTTAAGAAGATTGTATTTGGCACTTTTTATTATGAGGATGAAGTCTGCTCTGAAGAAGAACCTCATTTTTTACATTTGGTAATTGAATATATAGAAAAAAATTATACTGATATTAATTTGTCTTTGCAAAATATTGCAGATTATATGACATTGTCTCCACGTTCTTTGTCAAAGAAATTCAAGCAGTGTACAGATATTTCTGTAAATGATTACATATTAAATTATAGGATGAAACAGGCTGCAATATTGTTGACAGATTCAAATGTATCAATAAAGAAAGTAGCGGAATCAGTGGGTATTATCAATGAGAATTATTTTTATCAACTATTTAAAAAGCAGTTTGGCTGTACACCAAGAGAATTTAAGCTAAATGGAGGGAAAATTAAACATGTGTAAATTTGATGAAAATTTAATTGAAATCAAAAAACTTGAGGTACTATCTGAGTTACCGAATCCTTTTATATTTGAGGATGGGACTGTGATAAAGAAAAAAGAACAATGGAAAGAACGTCGTAAAGAATTATACAAGCTTGCAGTGGAAATGCAATATGGAACACAGCCACGGGCTCCTGAATTTATAAAAATACAACCTTTGTGTTGTAATGATGAAATGAATATGGATTCTTTCCGGATTGTTGTTGGAAGGCAGAATTATTCATTTTCATTTAAGATGGTGATATTTAAACCTAAGGGAAATAAGAAATATCCTGCAGTAATAGATGGTGATTTGTGTTGGAAATACGTTTATGATACTCAATTTATCAACAGGTTTATAGATAATGACATTATGCTTGTTATGTTTGACAGAACAGAGATTGCACCTGATATGGTTCCAGGAGAAAGGAGTGGTCCTTTACACGATATGTATACGGAATATACTTTTGGAACAATTGGTGCATGGGCATGGGGATTTTCTCGATGTGTGGATGCTCTTGAAATATTGGGAATAGCTGATTTGACTTGTATTGCTTTTTCAGGCCATTCCCGGGGAGGAAAGGCTGCGCTTCTTGCGGGTGCTTTAGATAAGAGGGCTGCAATTGTAAATCCTAATGCATCAGGTCAGGGAGGGAGCGGATGCTTTAGAATTCATATGAGAGCTATCAATGAAAAGGGAACAGAACTGCGAAGTGAGCAAATGGCGGATTGTGATTTTTTTGGTATTAATCATTGGTTTGGCCCTGAAATGAAACAATATACCGACTTAGAAGGAGAATTGCCATTTGATGAACATTTTTTGAAGGCACTGGTAGCTCCCCGTATTTTAGTGGAGACAGAAAGCGCAAGTGATATATGGGCTAATATAGTAGGCACATGGGAAACGGCAATGGCAGCCAGAGAAGTTTATAAATTTTTGGAAGCTGAAGATAGTCTGTTGCTATATTTTCGCAAGGGAGAACATGAACATTTAGTAGAGGATGTGGATAAATTAGTCAGTGTTATACGCAATAAAAAGTATGGAACGCCAGTCGCCAATGGGAGTTTTATGCTTCCTTTCAAAAAGCAGAAATTGATTTACCAATGGAAATGTCCTAAATAGATATAATAAAGTACAAAGTATACAAAAATTGTAGTAAAGAACAGCTTTTAAAGTAGAAAAGAGGAAGAAAATCATTCTATAATACACCATACAACGAAGAGATGAGGTTAATGTAATGACGAAAAAAAAGAATAAAAACAAAATGAATTGGGGGCTTACTTTTTTGGCGATACCAGGAACTGCAGCGTTGTTGGCCTTCTACTACGTGCCAATGTTTGGCCTTATTATTCCATTTAAAAGAATAGATTATAGTAAAGGAATTTTTGGCAGTGATTGGATTTCACCTATTTTTAAAAATTTTGATTTCTTTTTCAAATCTAATGATGCTGTAAGAGTAACGTTCAATACGCTCAGCATGAATTTTTGTTTCATTCTAATTACTGTATTGATATCAGTGGGACTTGCACTGGTAATGTATCGATTCTCAGCTCGGAAAGTCAAAATTTTTCAGACATGCATGTTTGTACCTTATTTTATATCCTGGGTAGTTGCCAGCTACGTAGTTTATGCACTGCTCTGTCCTGATATTGGAGCATTGAGTATTTTGTGCAAAAACCTAGGTCTTTCTATTCCTAATTTTTATAATACTCCTCAATATTGGCGCATTATTATGCCAGTAGCTTATTTGTGGAAAAATGTAGGTTACATGACATTGCTCTATTATGCAACACTGTTAGGAATGGAAACTCATCTTCTGGAAGCAGCTGCAATAGATGGTGCAACAGAAAAGCAAAGGATATGGTATATTATGCTTCCCTTTTTAAAACCAACGATTGTATTAATGGTCCTTTTGCAAGTAGGTAAAATCTTCAATGCAGATTTCGGTATGTTTTATTTTCTGCCACGGAATTCTGGAACCTTGTATCCGGTAACGGATGTGATCGATACTTACGTTTACCGCGCTCTTCGTGTGACCGGCGATGTTGGTATGGCATCTGCAATGGGGCTCTTTCAAACAATTGCTGGATTTACAATACTTTATGTAATAAATTCAGTTGTCAGAAAAATAGACAGAGACAATGCATTATATTAGGAGGAAGAATAATGACAGAAAAGAAGAGCAGAAAAATAATAGGTAATATAATTTTTATTTTTATTTCACTATGTTGTGTGCTTCCTGTTTTTTTAATACTCTCAGCATCGTTTTCTGATAATACATTTCTTCGCCAACAAGGGTATTCTTTGTTGCCTAGAGGGTTTTCCCTTGCAGCATATGAATACATATTTAAGGCGCCCAAAGCTATTTTAAATGCTTACGGTGTAACGATTATAGTGACTATTAGTGGGACAGCAGGGAGTCTTTTTGTAACCAGCGCACTGGCTTATGTAATTTCGAGACAAGATTTTCGATTGTCAAAGGCACTATCATTTCTGATATTATTTGCTATGTTATTTAATGTAGGAATGGTACCTACATACATTACTATAGTGAAAATATATAATTTGAAGGATACGCTGTTTGCGTTGATTTTGCCATATCTTATTGTACCGTGGAATGTGTTTCTCATGAAAAGTTTTTTGAGAGAAACACCAATTTCGTTAATTGAGGCGGCCAAAATAGATGGATCCGGAGAAATTAAAATTTATTTTAAAATTGTCATGCCTTTAGCAAAACCGGCGTTGGCAACGGTAGGATTATTTATTGCTTTTATGTATTGGAATGATTGGTATTTAGCCATGCTTTACGTGGATAGTGCCAATTTATCATCTTTACAATATTATATGTATAGATTAATGAATAATATTACATTTCTTTCACAAAGTATGGTTTCAGCCAATATAGATCTTACTCAGATGCCGGGAGAAACTACAAGAATGGCACTTTGTGTACTTGCAGCAGGTCCTATGCTGATTGTGTTTCCTTTCTTCCAGAAATACTTTGTGCGTGGACTTTCTGTAGGAGCAGTGAAAGGTTAGCGAATATGGAAATAAGTTACTGGGGGTGATAAAGATATAGCAATTATTGAAACATATAGTTTAGGATTATGATTACAAGAAAGGAAGCAAATGAAAATGAAAAAAGGTTTTATGATGTTATTATTAGTATTGTTGATGACTGTTTTGTTACTAGGATGTCAATCAGCAGCAGATAGTTCTAATGGAGTAGAAGATAATAATGCGGATCAATCTGATAATTCAGGTAAAACGAATACTTTAAAATGGTATGTAGTATCAGCTACAGGTCCTCAGGCCGATAGCGAACGTGTGCAAAAGGCAATGAGTGATTATATTAATAAAACCTATGGGTGGAATATAGAACTGGAATTGATTTTTAATGATTATGCCTCCCATACTGATAAAATGCAGATGGTAATCGCTGGTGGAGAAGAATATGATCTTTGTTATACCTCCAGTTGGTGTAATAATTATACTGTTAATGTTAACAAAAAAGCGTACATCCCTTTAGATGGCCTTTTAGAAGAGTATGGTCAGGAATTATATGAATCAATTCCTGAAGGGGTTTGGGACGGAGTAAAAATCGGAGGAAAAATTTATGGCGTTCCAAACTACCAGTTAATGTATAAACAGTGTTCAGTTGCAATTCCGTTAAAATATGTGGAAGAATTTCAATTGGATGTGGACAATGTAAAAACAATTTATGATTTGGAAGATTTTATGTATGCAGTTAAACAAAAATATCCGGAAATCTATCCGTTAGCTGCCTACCCGATGTTTGCAAACAGGATGAAAAATGGATTGGGAATGGAAGAAATCATAGATTATGATTATCCGGGAATGTTTAAAATGTTTGACGAATCTCTTACTGTTTATAATCAGTATGAGTCAGAAGAGTACATGAAATTTTATGAATATATGTATAAATGGGCACAGGACGGTCTTATAAAAATGGATGCCATTAGTGTTCAGGATCAGTCCCTGGCGGATATGCAGGCTGGTATACACGTAATTGGTTTGGAGGATACTTATCAGCCAGAAATCGAAAAATCAAGATGGAATAGTTATTTCGGCGGTCAGGAATGTGTAATGATTAAGCTATCAGAACCTTATATGTCTACAGCCGCAACTATTGCGACATTAACTTCTATTAGTACTACTTGTAAAAAACCTGAGCTGGCAATGCAATTTTTGAATTTAATTAATACAGATCCAGTTCTGTATAATATGGCATGTTTTGGAATAGAAGGAGTTCATTATACATTGAATGAGAATGGAACGGTAACGTCTAATGAGGCAGCTGGATATAATCCTAATTCAGATTGGGTATTCGGCAATCAGTTTAATGCCTATCCCCGTGACAGCCAAAGTCCGGATATATGGATAAAAATAAAGGAGTATAATGATACTGCGAAGGTATCCTGTGCGATGGGATTCAGTTTTGACAGTTCATCGGTGGATTCTGAATTATCAGCAATTAGTGCTGTGACGGGGGAATATTTGCCTCAGCTTTCTGTGGGAGCTGTGGATCCAAAGGTGGCTGTCCCAGAGATGATGAAAAAGCTGGAAGCTGCCGGTATGGATATTGTTTTAGAGGAGATGCAGCGACAAGTAGATGAATGGAAGGTTAATAAATAGCTTCTTGCCATAAAAATCCGGTACGTGAAATATAGTTGACAGTAGACAGAGTAATTATTCTGTTTACTGTCAATATAAATATAAAAAGAAATTTTTGCGGATGGATTGTTACAAGGACTAAAAGGGGGAGTTAGAAATTATGGTACGAATATCAGTGATCCAAACTATATACGTTGAGAACGATTTAGAACGTGAAAACAGTGAAGAAGTCAAACAAATAGAAGTAGCATTACAGGCAGTTGAAAAATGTTTGAAAATGGTCGAAACTGCGGCTCAAGCAGGAAGTGATTTAATAGTAACAACGGAAGCTGTTAATAACTGCTTATTTTATTCTATGGAACACAGTCATATAAAAAAATTTAGAGAGATTGCAGGAAAATATCATACTTATATAGTAGCAGGACTTCATACTCAAAGAAATATGAAAAGATATAATTCAGCCATTCTGTTTGGCCCTACAGGAGATATAGAAGAAATCTATGATAAGGTGCATTTGCCGGCAGAGGAAAGTGCCATTATATCTGCGGGTAATGATTATAAAGTAGTTGAGACAAGCTGGGGACGATTGGGATTATTAATCTGCTGGGATTTACAGTTCCCTGAGGCAGCGAGAATTCTTGCGTTAAGGGGTGCAGATATAATTGCATGTCCTACTCTTGGGTGGGAGGACATTTACGGTTTAGCAAGAGCCTATGAAAATTCAGTATATATTGCAGCGGCTATGGGAATATCGTTGGATTATAATGTTTGGAATGAGTATATGGGAACAAGCTGTATCGTAAATCCTATGGGGAAAAAGATTGCTGCTTCACTAAAGAGGGATGATGATATAGTCAGCGCTGTTATTGATATTTCAAAAGAACCTGTGCCTCAATACAGTTCTGGATTAATTACGGGACATAATTCTATGAGGTATACGAGAGCAGTACAAAGAAGAGCAGATACCTATGGATTACTTATAGAAGAAAGACCACCTATTTTGGAGCGATATCAGAAAAATAATGATAACGAATAATTTTCGAATATTTACTTATTTTTCTATTGCTTTCTAAGTTAATGATGTTTAAAATGTTTTTAAGAGAGTTTTTTAGTATTTAGTAGAATTGATGGCTGAATTTTATTGTAATCGGAGAACTTTTTTGTTCGATAAAAATTGTATGGAGACAAAATGCAATAATAGATTAGAAGTGAGCGATTGAAATTTATATAAGTAACTGTTATGAAATTCTAAGAATTATAAGTTATTTAATAAAGCGTTCAGAATAACGATAAAACTTCAGCTGGCAGGGGAAAATATCTCCTCTGCCAGCTGATACTTTCGTAAGAATATAAAACAGCGCGCTGTCCGATATATGGAGGATTCCTGCGCGGAAAGAGGTTATATGGGTGAAATGACACAGGACGAAGCGCGGAGGCAGGCGCATTATGAGAAGATGACACAGACACCGGTTCCGAAGCTGGTCACGACGCTGGCGATTCCAACGATTATCAGTATGATGGTATCGGCCATTTATAATATGGCGGATACTTTTTTCGTGTCCCAATTAGGGACAAGTGCGGTGGGAGCGGTTGGCATTGTATTTTCACTGATGGCGATTATTCAGGCCATCGGGTTTACATTAGGCATGGGCTCAGGGACTATCGTGTCGCTGCACCTTGGGGCAAAGGAGGAGGAAAAGGCCACATGTGCCGCCAGTACGGGCTTTTTTTCCGCGATTGTGCTGGGGCTTGCGCTGACTGTTTTTGGGTCGCTTTTTGTAGAACCCCTGATGCAGGTGCTGGGTGCGACGGAAACGATTCTTCCCTATGCAAGGGATTATGGACAGTACATATTGCTGGCGGCGCCGATTATGTGCGCTTCCTTTGTGATGAACAATATTTTCAGGTGCGAAGGGAAATCCGTGCTTGGCATGCTGGGAATCGGCACCGGCGGTATCCTGAATATTATCCTGGATCCCATTTTTATTTTCGGGCTGGGGTTGGGAACTGCCGGGGCGGCGATTGCCACGGCGCTGAGCCAGACGGTGAGCTTCATCATTCTACTGGTGCTTTTCTTAAAAGGAAAGAGTGATGTGCGGCTGCGGATTACCAAAGTTTCCAAACAGCTGAAAACATACGTGGATATTGTTACAACCGGTATGCCCACGCTTTGCAGGCAGGGGCTTGCCAGCCTGGCTTCTGTGGCGCTGAATGTGAATGCGGCAATGTATGGGGATGCGGCTGTGGCGGCTATGAGCATTGTGGGAAGGCTTATGTTTTTCATGTTTTCCGCCATGCTTGGCTTTGGGCAGGGCTTCCAGCCTGTGGCAGGCTTCAATTATGGGGCAAAAAAATATGACAGAGTGCATGAAGCCACCCGTTTTACAATCCTGGTGGGTACGGTGGTGATGGCAGTTTTCAGCCTGATTATTTTCATTTTCGCCCCGCAGATTCTGAGAGCCTTCCGCAGGGACGACGCACAGGTAATCGCGTTGGGGGCCTATGCGCTGAGGGCGCAGTGCCTTGTAATGCCGTTCTGCGGCATTACCACAACCGCCAATATGGCGCTTCAGAGTACGGGACAGTCGGGCAGGGCCACCTTCCTGGCGCTTTGCCGGCAAGGGGTATTTTTCCTGCCCCTGATCCTGATTCTGCCCCGGTTTACGGGAGTGCTGGGCGTACAGCTGGCACAGCCTCTGGCGGATGTGTGTACTCTGCTTGCATCCATACCTTTCTTGATGGCATTTTTGAGACGGCTGAAGGTGATGCAGTAATAAGACGGGCTGTATCCTGAAAGGTAAAACCAGGCCTGAAAGGTAAAACTAGGCCTGAAAGGAATGGCCGTCACGAAGGGAAGCGGCCAGGCTCTCCTTCAGCTGAAGGAGGCTGTCCAGGGAATCCTCCTTCAGAGAGGATTTAATGGTGACGACAGGCTCCAGAATTTTCATCTGCTTCATTTCTTCCAGCAGAGTGCGCATCTGCCTGCCGCTGGCCGGCGCCCAGGAACCGTTTTCGATCAGGGCAACCGTACGGTTCTGCAAATTCAGCGCTTTCATATCATGAAGAAAATTCAGCATGGCCGGGTAGATGCCGCTGTTGTAGGTGGGAGCCGTGAGTACCAGATGGCTGCAGCGGAATACCTCGGCAATGAGGAAGGATATGTGGGTGCAGGAAATATCATAGACCGCAATTTTACGGATGCCCGCATCTGCAAGGCCGGCGGCCAGTATGTTGACGGCGTTTTCCGAATCGCCGTACATGGAGCCGTAGAACAGGGCGACCGTATGCTCCTCCGGCTCGTAGCTGCTCCAGCGGGCGTATATATTAAGCAGCAGGTCGATGTCGCTGCGCCAAATGGGTCCATGCAGAGGGCAGACCACGGCAATTTCCAGAGCAGACAGTTTCTTCAGCGCAGCCTGTACCTGCGGCCCGTATTTTCCTACAATGTTGCCGTAATACCGTCTGGCTTCCGCCAGCCAGTCCTGCGTATAGTCCAGTTCGTCAATAAAAATATTGCCATTCAGGGCTCCGAAGCAGCCAAAGGCGTCGGCGGAGAACAGGATATTTTCGCTTTCCTCATAGGTCATCATAACTTCAGGCCAATGGACCATGGGCGTCAGGTAAAAATGCAGGGTATGGCGGCCGAGTGGGAGCGTATCCTTTTCTTTAACGGTAATTGTCCGGCCCTCCAGATCCATATCGTAGAACTGCCGGATGAAGGTAAGGGTTTTGGCATTCCCGACGATTTTCAGCCCGGGAAAACGAAGGAGAAGTTCACTGATGTTGGCGCAGTGATCCGGCTCCATATGGTTTATCACTAAATAGTCCAAAGGGCGTGAATCCAGTGTATGGAGCACATTTTCCAGAAACTGGCGGGAGATGGAAGCGTCCACAGTATCCAGCAACGCTGTTTTTTCATCCAGAATCAGATAGGAATTGTAGGCGACGCCACTGGGAACCGGGAAAAGATTTTCGAACAGTGACAGCCGGCGGTCACAGCCGCCGACCCAGGTGACGGCGTCAGTAATTTTTCTAGTACAGTACATGCTTGAATGCTCCTTTCATTGAGGCTTTATGATTTCAATATATTTTATACTGCAAAAGAGTTAGAATACACTAACTAAAAATACAATACAGGATTTGTTTAAAAAGATCAATATATTTGTGTATCGGAGATCTGCGGTGATTTGACCGGTTATTAGCATTATGTACCGAATATGGGCAGGAAATTCAAATTAATGAAATTCATGGACAAACCCGTAAACCTGCTGTCTTTAATTGTATTATCTTTATCTTTGGATAGAGAGTACTGATTATAGGACATTGATTTTGATAAGCTTGATGCATATACAGCGGGAAACGGGGAGGTATCATTCATGGATAGAAGAGAATATGCAGAATGCTTTCAGAAATTGGTTGATTGTTTTGTGAAAGAAGAAAAATTTATTCAGGATATTGAACTGATGGATAAACCTAATCTGGATGAAATAGAACAAAATGCGGTTCTGTCCTATAGGGCGGCAAAGGATATTTCAAGACATTTTTTGTTTTATCTTAACTCCTGCAGGTGCCCGGAACATAATGCGCAGGTTCTTATTGAGTTCAGGAATATGCAGCGCCAAGAGTTAATATGTAAAGGGTTGTTTCTGCCACCTAATACATATGACTGCGGCTCATTTGTGGTGAATTGAAAAGCAGTTGTAAGAAAGGAGTCAAAAAGCCTTATAACCGCTGGAAATCAACACAAAAGGAGCTGAATTTTATGAAAACTATCTTTGAAGAAATGGGCGGTACATACCGTCAAGTGGGATATTATTTCATTCCCAACATTACTTTGCCGGATGACGGCGAATATCAGATAGGCAAATACGGGCGTATGCGCCGCAGCTATCTGAAAAAGTACCGTAAAATACTCTACAACAACTATGTGCTGGAGGGAACGCTGTTCAAGCATTTAGCTGAAATCGATCAAGTCTGCAACGAGCGCATTGAAAACATCGTTTCAGCTATGGCAAAGCAGGAAGGCGTAACTGAAGCGTTCAAAGCGGCTGATCAAATAGAATGGGTGCGCCGTATGAACAGTATCCGTAACCGTGCGGAAGAAATCGTTCTGCACGAATTGGTATATGATCTGTAAACCTGATACAAAAGCCCCACACTTCTGACAATAAAATCGGAAGCGTGGGGTTTCCTGATTTATTTTGTTTGTTTGCTGTTTTCTTCGATATTTGCCACAAGACGGTCGAAATCACTCTGATATGTTCTGTCCTGCAAAACACGGAATTTTTCAAATTCACTTTCTGCAAACGCCTTTGCGATGGCAGCGGTCACCTTGCCTTTGTCATGTAAAATATCTTCTTCGTTGAACTGGAGGAACGCATCCAAACGATTAACCCAATCCTGCATATACATGATATTTCCTCGCCGTGCCTGTCTTTCGGCATAGTCCAGATACATTGTCACGATCTCATTCAGATTTATCATTTCTTCTTCGTTCAAGTAGTTTTTGGCGATTGAAACATCAGACTTGCGAATACGCCCCTGCGGAGCATTTTTCCAAGTTGTCAAGCCCATGTTTGGTTTCGTGCTATCGGCTCGTCCATAAACAATCTCAGCCGCCGTATGATGAGTGACAGCGTAATGAAGCTTATTCTGTACTGTGGCAAAAAACTCTTTTGTAACAGGACTGTTCACATCATAGTCAGCACTGCACTGGGAGTAAATGTCCGTGATTTTTTGATAAAAACGGCGCTCGCTGGAGCGAATATCACGAATACGCTCCAACTGTTCCTCAAAATAGTCCTTACCAAAGAGGTTTTCTGGTTCTCTCAGTCGTGCATCGTCCATCACATAGCCTTTAATAATAAATTCTTTTAATACTCGATTTGCCCAAATGCGGAACATCGTAGCCTTTTTAGAATTAACACGGTATCCGACAGCAATAATGGCATCCAGATTGTAATAGCTTGTATTGTACCGCTTGCCGTCTGCCGCAGTTGTTTCCATTTTGGAAACAACTGCTTCTTCCTGCAATTCGCCGGATGCAAAAATATTTTTCAAATGTTTTGAAATAGCCGCCTTTTGCACTTCAAATAATTCTGCCATCTTTGCCTGCGTCAGCCACAAGTTTTCCTGATATAAAAGGATTTCAACCCGAACTTCACCATTATCAGTTTTATAAAACAGGATTTCCCTTGTTTCATAAGGAGTTAGCCCATATTCTTCGTTCATATCCATTCCATTCCCTTCCTATTCTTCACTTTTGTTTCTCGCTCTGCTTTTGTAAACATTATGCTTGTTCTTGCACTGCGGGCTGCAAAATACAGCACTTGGTCTGCTTGCGACAAAAGCTTTGGTACAATGCCTGCAAAGCTTAATCGGGTTTTCGCTGTCGGTCAGCATAAAGCTGAACATCATCTGAACTCCAAGCATGAGAGAGTGAAAATCCCAAATAATCGTCGGCTTATCCAAAAGGGCTATATGATAAGTTGGAGCGATGCCGCCAAATGCCGCCATGCTCTGCTGCATCATCTGCCGGGTTTCATCGTTCAGTGTATCATAATCCTCATAATAAAGGAAACTGTTGATATAGGTAAACGCCCAGTCGATGAACTGCTGTTTTATCCATTCATATCGCTCCGCATATTCCCGCTGAAAGCTCATGTTGACCGCCATCGGCTTATCTGTCATGGTCAAAGCCAGTGCCATCATAACACGGTCATTTTGGATGTTCCACATGGACTCGATACCACGCTTGATCACATCCAATTTGTCAAATGGAAAGAACAGTGCCAGATATTTTTCCGTGGACATAGTTTCTTTTTTGATAAAGTGGTTTTTCGGCAGATACACCGCCTCATATTCCATAAAGTTTGGTGTGGTAGGTAACGCAGTCATCAGTCCAAACAAGCCGTATTTCACCGCAAATTGCTGGATAGCCTTCTGAATTTCGGCATCCGGCTTTTTGCTCATACCCATGCGTCCTATGTTGATGGCATCCAATACAATTTTCTGATACTCTGCCAGCGGATCATAAATACTCGGTTGCGCCGTTTTGGTGGGCGTGAGATACAGAGTTCCGTCCTCTGCCGCCTTCCATTCATATTCACTATACCGCACCCAATTAGAACTGGTGCGTTCAAAAAGGTTCTTCATTTTCTCACCCCTGTTTCCAATCACTGATACCATATTTGGATAAAAGCTCTTTTGCCTGTTCCATACCGCTTTCCGTAATATATACCGATTTGGAACGGGACGGATGATTTCCCTGCCGGATATAGTCTGCATCGTCCAATTCGTTCAGTATATCAAAATCGTAGCCTTTCCATGCATAAAAATCGGTTGCTTCGTGAAACTTTTCTCTCTGTGTAAAGCGGGAGAGGTATAACAGCATCAGTGTTAATTCCCTCATTGCTTCTTCTGCTTTTATATTTCCCATATCAGTCTATTCCTCACTTCATATTGTAACCTGAATAACTCTGTTTTATATTATCGATTATACGATTTCTATTCCCCTGAATCAATCTCCATTCTGGATTCTTCTAAAAAATCTTTCTCCAATAAGGTCATTGGCTGTTGCTTTTCTACCTTATCCAAAAGTGCAGGAAGCAGCTTTTTTCGTATCTTTTTGAGCATCGTGCCACGCACCTTGCGGATGTTCCGGTCGCTTTGATTCCGTATTTTAGCGATCCTTATTGAGCTAAACAACCGGACAGCACAGAGAAAGAGCAGCTCTTTGTGTTCCTCAGTCAATTCCCAGAGAATTTTGGATAGGTATTCTTCCGTTACAAGTTCATGTATATCGTAAGGACAGTAGAAAATTGCGTCAATGAAATCACCTTTTCGTATCTGCTTTTCCAGCACATCATTTAGCGTATCCGGAAAAAAGAGTTCATTGGCAGATGCCCCGTAATCAAGAGGAACATCATCGCCGCTTCTGCTGAGTTCATGATAGCGTTCCCTACGCTCCCGATTAGCGTCCAGCCTGTCCCACCATGCAATCACATTTTCAAACTCCCGCTGTGTTCTGGCGGAATCCTCCAATCGTGCAAGGGCTTCTGCCCGCAGTTCTCGTTTGAGCTTCTTACGCTCCAGTTCTTCCTCGTCAGTACCATCCTCAAAGGGATGTTCCTCGGCGTCGGCTTCCAGTTCTTCGATGAGCTGTTTTTCTTTTGTAATCTGCCGTCTGACCTGTTCGGATAATTCGGTTTCTTCGGTATCTGTATCATTGTCAGCAAGAACAACTTGGTTCTTCCGCTTCCTTCGCTTCTTTTCGGGAAGATCGTCAGCGGGTTCTTCTTCCTCATCGTCCCAAAGGGCGTTTTCATTTTCTTCGTCATCGACTATGTAATCGGAATCGTCCGCTTCATATTCATCTTCATAGTCAGTATCTTCTTCATAAAAACCGTCATGTTCATATCGTTCGGGATCGTCAAACACCGCAGACACCTCCCTTCAAAAATATTTTTGAAATTTTTTTGGATTCTCCATAAAAACAGTTCCGCTAAGTACCCTGTATTTCTCCTATAAGTGAGGATGTAACCTATTTTGCCTGTTATTAGATTACTTTCGACACTGAATGAAAGGAGGAAACCGCCTATGTCAAACAATTATCGTGAGCTGACGGGCAGGGAGAAGCAGCGGATCAAGAAGCTGGTTACTTCTCTCTGTGCCAACTACGACAAAGAGTACGGCTGCCTGCCATTGGATTGTGACTGTCCAATGTTGGGTATCTGCTTTACCAACAGCGCACTATGCAGATATTTCCGCAAGTCTGTCCTGCCGGAAGATGCAGGATTGGAAGCCGTATTCACGCAAATATCGACCACTCATTGTAAACAATGCGGCAAGCCGTTCCCAACTGACGGAAAACGGGTGTACTGCTCACAGCGCTGTGCCGAAGAAGCTCGCCGTAAGCAGACAGCAGCAAGGGTGCGTAAGTATCGGGAGAAACAACAACAGATGTAACGCTTTTGCCCTCGGAAAGCCTTGTGCCGCAAGGCTTTTTTGAGGGCATTTCTGTATTGGCAGGGTGTGAATACCTTTTGCTCGATTTTAACCATGCAAATGGTTACACCGTGCCGGAACTAAACCTATTATACGAAAAAACAATGAACATTTCAACACGGAGGTAACTGCCTATGGCAAAAAACGAGAACAGTAATTTTTCTTATATGACTCGCCGCATTGGCGGCACCACCTATAAAGTTAAAGTAGTATTCAGTGATACAGAGAAGGAAACGATGGAGGATAAAATTTTACGGATGATTCGCAATGAAACGGTTACAACTGGCGGAACTTGTGGTATAATAGATTCACCACAAATGAGCCGACAGTCTGAAAGGAGCGCATCATGAGCGTAAAACAGACTGAAGGAAAAATCACAGCTTTATATGAAAGGCTGTCCCGTGATGATGACCAGACTGGTGATAGCAACAGTATTGTCAATCAGAAAAAATACCTTGAAAGCTATGCCCATCAGAAAGGTTATACGAACTGTCAGCACTATACCGATGACGGTTGGAGTGGAGGAAATTTTGAGCGTCCCGCTTGGAAACAGCTTATTGCAGACATCGAAGCGGGCAAAGTTGCTCATGTCATTGTAAAAGATATGAGCAGGGCGGGGCGTGATTATCTGCAAACAGGCTTTTACACGGAGGTATTCTTCCGTCAGCATCATGTTCACTTTGTGGCGATTGCCAACAGCGTGGACAGCGACGATCAGAACAGCAATGAGTTTGCCCCGTTCCTCAACATTATGAACGAGTGGTATCTTCGTGATTTGAGCCGCAAGCAGAAAACAGCGATCCGTGTGAAAGGCGAATCCGGCAAGCCTACCACCAACTGTGCCATTTATGGCTACAAGAAAATGCCGGGTGATAAGTACAGTTGGTATATCGATGAGGAAGCCGCTGCGGTTGTCCGCCGCATTTTCCGGCTGACCATCGAGGGAAACGGTCCTTATGACATCGCCCGTATCCTCTATGACGATAAGGTGGAAACTCCTGCGGTCTACGCCGCAAAGCAGGGGCGTGGCGTCTGGAAAAGTAAAGAGGAATTTCCCAACCCTTATAACTGGAGTGGTTATATCGTTGGGCAGATTCTCTCCAAGCCCGAATATATGGGGCATACGGTCAATTTCCGTTCTCACAAGCAGTCCTACAAGGACAAAAATCCGGTTATGAATCCGCAGGAGGACTGGCTAATTTTTGAGAACACCCACGAAGCGATTGTAGATAAGGAAATGTGGGAGCTTGCACAGAAACTGCGAAAGACACCGAGACGCCACGATACGCTTGGCGAAGCCAATCCGCTGACTGGACTTTTGTTCTGTGCTGACTGCGGAGCGAAAATGACCAATCACCGTTCCAAAGGCGGTACGAAGAGCAATCCCTATCCCTCTGATTTTTATGATTGCTCCGCCTACACATTGGCACATCAAAAGCGCACTCATGCTTGCAGCGGTCACTATATTCGGACAAAAGCGGTCAGAGAGCTTGTTTTGGAAACCATCCGAACAGCCAGCGCCTTTGCCATCGCCAATCAGGATGAGTTTATGAAAAAGGTGCGTTCTGCTTCTCAAATCAGACAGGCGGAAGTCGCAAAGGATACCAAACGCAAGTTGAACAAAGACCGTAGGCGTATTGCCGAGCTTGATACCATTATCAAAAAGCTCTACGAATCTTTTGCCATTGGGCGCATTACCGATGAGCGCTTTGATACTCTGCTTGCAGAATACGAAGCGGAGCAGAAAGCTCTTGTCACATCTGTATCGGATGCAGAATCGCATCTGTCCTCTTTTGAGGAAGATACTGACCGTGCGGAGCAGTTCCTTTCACTGGCAAAGAAGTACACCGACTTTTCCGAACTGACTACTCCAATGATCAATGAGTTTATTGAAAAAATCATTGTCCACGCCCCGGAAAAGATTGACGGGGATCGGGTGCAGGAGGTTGAGATTTATCTGAAATTTATCGGACGGTTTGAACTGCCCGAACCGGATCTGACACCGGAGGAGATCAAGCGGCAGGAACAGCTTCGCAGACACCGCATCAAGAGCCGGGAACGCTACCAAAAAATCAAGGCTGGTGAGCACGCAGTTGGTCAGCCATTTCAGCTAATCTGTAAATGCTGTGGTGAAGAATTTGAATCCAAGCGGTCAAATACTCTGTTTTGCAGTCCGAAGTGCCGTACTAAATTTTACCGTCAGGAAGCAGCGGAAAACCGAAAGCGGGAATGTGTCTGCGAGAACTGCGGAAAAACTTTTACCGCTACACGGAGAGATGTAAAATACTGTTGTGATGATTGCAGGACGGAAGCAAACCGCAGGATGCAGAAAGAACGCAATGTTGCGAAGCAAATAAAAAAGAACGAACCAGTATTGCTTGATGCCCCGCCTATTAAAGAAAACGGGCAAAAACAGAAAACAGCATAATAAATGACGCTGAAGGCGACTTGTGAGAATAAAATCTCATGAGCCGCCTTCTTTGCGTTTTCAGCCGGATACGGCAGAAAGGAATAAAACCTATGACAGAAAATGAAAAGAAGCTTTTACAGGCGAAGCACAGATTGGAAGAAGCCGAGATGCGTGACCGACAGAAAGAGCGAAAAGCACGGACACGGCGGCTGGTTCAGGAAGGTGCGATTTTAGAGAAAGCATTACCGCAGACAACACAGATGACTTTGGAACAGTTGGAGGATTTTTTATGCGAAGTATTCAAACCAATCCGATGATTTTTATGAGCGACCGGCTATCGGTCGCTTTTTCTTTTTCCCGAAGGGCGCACTTACTCACCACCTGCAAAGCAGGCGGTGGTATCCCTCCCGTTGGTCGGGCTCGTGCGCTCTTCACGAACTGTCTTTCAGACAGTTCTCCAGAGGGGGCAGGCAATGTCGCAAGCGAACATTCCCTGTGCAGTCGGCTCTATATTTGCTCTATCAGCAAAACGATGAGGTGGCATATTGCCACCCCATCTCGCCGCCTGCCTGCGAAAACCTGCCACTGGCAGCTTTTACGCAGTTATGGGTATCGCATTCTCGGCGACACCCATTTTCTCTTTTCAAAAGAGAAACAGAAAGAAAGGACGGTGAAGCCAAATGGCAATCTATCATCTGGAAGCAAAAATAGTCAGCCGTGGTGCAGGGCGAAGTGCAGTCGCTGCGGCAGCGTATTTAAGTTGTTCTAAAATACTGAATGACTATGACGGGATTCAGCACGATTACACCCGTAAAAAAGGTCTTGCCTGGCAGGAGGTGTTCCTACCAGAGTTTGCCCCATCAGAATGGAAAGAACGGAGCGTGCTTTGGAACGCCGTGGAAGAAAATGAAAAGACAAAAGACAGCCGCCTTGCCCGTGAATTTGTGGTCGCTTTGCCGATTGAGCTGAACGAAACACAGTGGGAAAAGCTGCTGTCTGATTTTATTTCTGGAACCTTTGTAGATGATGGTATGTGTGCGGATGTGGCAATTCATGATCCATATCCTCCCGGTCACAATCCCCATGCTCATATCATGCTGACAGTGCGCCCGTTAGATGAAAAAGGAAACTGGAAATATAAGACACAGAAGGAATATCTCTGTGTGAAAAATGGAGAGGAACAAGGATTTACTGCGGATGAGTTTAAGACGGCACAGACAGAGGGATGGGAAAAGCAATACCAGTATAAGGTAGGAAAGAAAAAGGTTTATATGACTGCTTCTGCTGCTGAAGAAAAAGGCTATGAACGGGTATCGAAATATCCCAAAAGCACGAAATACGGCAGACAAAATCCTATTGCTGAGCGTTGGAACAGCGAAGAACAACTTGTTTTATGGAGAGCAGCGTGGGCGGATGTAACGAACCGCCATTTGGAGCGTGCTGGACACAAAGAACGCATTGACCACCGCAGCCATGCAGATCGAGGCTTGAGCGAACAGCCCACCATTCACGAGGGTGTGGTTGCAAGAGCATTGGAGAAAAAGGGAATTGTTTCTGACCGCTGTGAGTTAAATCGTCAGATTAAGGCAGACAATGCGTTGCTCCGTGAGCTGAAAGCAACGGTCAAGAAGTTGATTCAGGTAGTTAAAGCATCTGTTCCTGCTCTTGCAGAAGCAATGGAGTCCTTACGGGCGAACATGGTTATTTTTTGCTATCAGATTCGCTATGCCGGTTTTGGAAAGCACAAATTATCGGAAAGCCTGAATGTGCTGAAGCCCGACTTAGAGCGATATTCCGTACTGGTACAGCAGATTAAAAATACGACCAAAGAACGGAAAACGCTGCTTACAGAAAAGAAAGCGACACCATTTTATCAGTTTGTTGCTCATAATGATTTGGCAAAACAGATTGCCGAACTGACGGAAGATTTAGAAGAACTGAGATCCGAAAAGACGATGCTCCTCAGTTCATTTGATTGTAGTGAGGATACTGGAATTGCTGAGGTTAAAAAGAGTGTTTCGGCTATGGAGGAAAATTTGAAACGGCTGACAAAGCAGGAAGAAAAATATGCTGCTGAGTTGGAGGAGGCCTTAAAGCAGTTCTCAGAATTAAAGGAGCAGGCAAAAAATGTGGATTCGGCAGAACTCTCAGAACAGCGGATCGTCTTACAGGGAGAGAAGATTCAATCTGCCACTTCCAAGATCAAAGCGGCATATGGAGAAAAATTTGATCCGCTTATCCTGTTTGACAGCAAGCGTGATGTTTCTGAATTATTGGGGGAAAAAACAGAAGCACGCTCTATTCAAGAACACCTGAAGCAAAAACAGCAGCCAGAAAAGCAGCAGAAAAAAGCCAAATACAAAGAGCAGGAGCGGTAAAACACTGCTTCAATAATAAGAGAAAACCTTTGTACAATTCTTTTTATGCTTTATTTTGGCAGGAAGTTGCATTATAATATACGCAAATGGAAAATACCAAAACAAGGAGGAACAGGATATGGGAATTCTAATCTCAGTAATTACCATTACTCTGCTGGTGCTCTGCTATGTCAGGATGTATAACCGTCTGAAGCGGCTATTCGTCAAGGTGCAGGAAGGGAGTGCAGGCATAGATGTTGCTTTGGAAAAACGCTACGATATGCTGTCAGAAGAAATTGAGGCAGTAAAAAAGTATCTGACGCATGAGTATCAGATCTACACCGAAGTCACATCTACCCGCGCGGGGAAAGAACTGAACGAAAGCATATTTCAGGAAAAGAAACAACTGTCTGAGGAAGCGGTCAAAGCGATCAGCGAGACGATTGCCGAACAGCAAAAGCAGATGGAAACAATCTGGCGGCAGTTGGAACAGCAGCGAGGGCAGGATCATTCTTTTGGAGCGGAAACGCCGGGGATGGGGGACGACGGGCTGATCGGACATCAGGTAAGTCTGGATCGGAAACTCGGCTTGCTTACTTCCGTCCAGCAGGGACTCACCGGGGTCAACTCTGCCATCAATGCACTGGCTGAGCAATACCCAACCCTTTATTCCTATGCGTCCATGCAGCATTTCCAGCAGGATATTTTTGATGCAGAGGAACACTTACAAGCGGCGAGACGGTTGTACAACTCTAACGCATCTTTGTATAACCAGAGAATTAACACATTTCCCTACCTGCTTTTAGCAAAACTTCATGGCATGAAAGAAGCGAAGTTCTACACTGTGGAAGAAAAGAAAAAAGACTTTAAGCTGCAGTTTTAAGAAGAAAGGGGAAAAGATGTATGAAAATGGTGGAACAGAATATCAGCGGTGTCAAGCTGGAACGGTTGCGGCAGAACGCTGTTAAAAAACATAAAATCCTGCGGAAACTGTTTCCGGTATGCTTGATTTTGTTTATAGGATTGACATTGGTAAAAAACCGATTTTTGTTTGCCTCCATCAGCGAATATGGATGGGGAGATCCGGCAACTCAGGGAGCCTTTTGGATGCTGGTAGGAAACCTGATGCTCAGCGTGATTTTTGCGGGTGTCATTTTTGGTTTTTACTATATGCTGGTCTATAAAAAAGCTTATGACCTCTTTTGTATCAATTTCAAAAACAAATATGTGTTGGACACTCTCCGACAACTGCCGGATTTTTCCGAATTGCGCTACAATGCCGGAGGCGGTCTTTCTTATGAGGAAATGAACCGTTTAAAGTTAATCCCCGGAGGTCAGTCGGTCTTTTATCAATCGTCGGATGAACTGTCCGGCAAGCTGGATGGAGTTCCCTTCCGGGCTGTCAATGTCTGCACTGGCGAAAAAGCTTCCGCAAGAAGCTCTACCCCCAAAATTCTGTTTGAGGGACAGGTCATTGTTTTTTCCTGTTTTGATAATCGGAAGATCAGTGAGGGCTTTGTCCAGGTGTTTTCCAAAAAAGCTCTGTCTAAACTCAGGGAAACCAGAGTCCCGCTGCCAATTCAGACAGAAAACAGTGTATTCAACGAAAATTTTGCAGTGTTTGCAGAGAACGAGCAGAATGCTTTTTACATCCTGACACCCCAGGTGATGGAGCAGATTACAGCTTTTCAGGAAGCTATGGAAGGAAATGTTTATCTTTCCTTTTCTGAAAAATCCCTGTATGTAACTTGCAGCCAGCTTCGCAATCCTTTTCATATTTACATCGACATCCCTGTTGAAGAACAGCGTCAAAAGATTGCTGGCGATACGGCGATTCTCCGCAGTGCAAAGGAAATTCTCATCAGAGCCGGACAAAGCAGTCCGAAATAAGAAGGCAGTCCCTGAAAGGAGGAGGATATCATATGGGATGCATGATTGTGTTCGTTATCCTGCTTGTTATTGGAATAGGCATCCTCTGTTTTCTGACAGGGGATATGACGGCTTTTATCGCCCTGGCCGCTACTTTAGTCATAGGGCTTGGTCTTGCCGGTATTCTGTATCATATCTATAAATCGAAGCAAAGACGGATGGAGAAGTATAATCCCCTATCCCCTACATTGCGCTGGATGAATGCCGCAGGGTCGATCCTGATTGCAGCAAGTCAACATACAAATTTTCATCTACTGGCTGGCTGGCGGTACAATAACGAATTTGACCGGGAAAGTATTAAAACAATGCTGTGGGATTATTGGGGCATTCAAGGACATGAGACAGCTATAAAGGAAATGCGCAGCCTGATCGACGAGGGAATGCGTGCCAGCTATCGGAGGAAAATGGAACTCTTGTCGCATAAATATAAGGATGCTACAGAAGTCCAGCTCATTGAGGAGGCCCGCAAAACTAATCCAAAAGCCGATGAAGATAGCTACCTGCCGAAAATGCTGACAGCATGGCGGCGTTATGGGGAAAATGCCCTGTTAGGCTGGGATATGGGACGCTGCGCATATATCACGCAATGTTGCTATCTGGCAGGCTACATCAATATGAAGGAAATGTTGGATTTGTGTGTAGATGCTGGGACAAAGGCGCAGGCTTTTTTTCAGAACTGGGAAGAAATGATGGAGAGCTATCTTCTGGGCGGACAATTTTGGAAGCATGAGGATCAAAGCAATCCAAACTCCATGACGGCAGAACGCTGGAAGTTATATGAACAGCTCTGGCAAGGAAGAAAACCCTTCCAGAGCTCTCCATACCTCGCTGTCCCGTTCGACCAGCCCCTCTCCAAAGAGGTTATTACCAATGAATACGGTATTCTGCCGGAATACCAAAAATATTATAATCATGGATAGTTCGTATTCATTTTGGGGTATGGGAAAGGCGCGGCCTGTCTGCCGCGCCTTGGTGGGTGGTGTTCGGTTTTCCGTTTCTGGCTGGACAAAGTGTCCAGAGGTGGGGGCGTGTAGTGCTATTTGCTGCTTTCTTCTTTCCAGTCACTTAAAATCAGTTCAAAACTGTCTGGATAAATATAAACGTTCTCAAAATATTCATAAAAATCTTGATGCGCACCAATATTATAATTGAGATAATCGTCCTCATTGACTACTTCATAGTTTTCTTCTGATAGATAATAGACACCTACATCTACAGAATAGCCCATCGCCTGTATCTTTGATGTTAATTGCTGCATATCTGTGTCTTTTCCTACTGTATCATCTTTCGTATAAATCCAAAGAGAAACGACCGGGTTTCGTCCCATACCAAAAGTTGTGAGTAATTCTTCAGCCGTAGTGTTTTTATCAAAGTCAGGAGATGGGGTGTAAGGTGCAATAAATACTTTGCAATCATCGTAAATTTCCTGCACAGTAGGCGCTAAAATAGCTCGCAAATCTTCTCGTCTTAAATAGACAATATAGTTGTCTGTATATGTCTGCGCTTCCTCCGACCATCTCAAACGTACATATAGCCCCGGAAATCGTGTGGATTGAATACTTCCGTACTCTGTCGCAACAAATTCATCGCCATACTTCTCGATGAGGTATTCCAGCTTTGGGTCTGTACGGGAATGGTACATATAATCTGCGATCTGCTCATGGAGCGGACGGGGCGGGTGCAGCTTGACCCGAACGATCCCCGCCGCCACAAGAATAACCGCCGCCGCGCACAAAAATATCACGAGCCGCCTTTTTCCTTTGTGGGTCATCGTCTCTCCCTCCTTAAAGCCTGTGCTTGGTTTATGGTAATTGCTCTTTAGTCCCTGCTGGCTTTCTTACTCCAATAGCACATAACATTGTGACTTTTTTTGATACTCTCATCCAATCGTTCAGAATAATCAACACACATCTCTGTCCCCATCGCAAAAAATTTAATTTCTGCCACTATACACAGCCCCAATATATTCTGTTTGGTCAACTGGCAAAAAGAATTGCAAAATTCATTTGATATATTGGCATCTAATTCCGGGAAATAAGATGTGTCGAACCATAATTCAGTAGAAAATACTCCATTTTCAAAGTATTGCCTTGCTCCAATGATATAAGAGCCTGCTTTTCCATCGAAAGAAACGACTTTGCCATTTAATACGCACCGTTCAATTTGTTCATCATCTTGCGTGTAAAGCACATCTTCTTTTGTTGGCAGCCAGCCATTCCAAACAATACATTTTTCTGAAAATTGTATCTTGCCGACAATAGGAAATATCGTTTCGCACATTTTAATGCTGGGATATTTTTTGCTTGCAATGTAAACTTCAAATTTCGCAGCCATTTTCCTCAAATTCCTCCCATCATTTAAGAATTTCATTATTGCAGATCTGGCATCCAAATGTTGTCAGCAGTGTATCATGTCTGGAGCATCGTGGAAAATTTGGGGGATCACTTATCTGGTTACTCAAACAAATTACATTGTCCATATTTCGGTTGCTCCATATCACGTTTCTGTCCCATTTGAGGTGAGAGTGGTGTTAAACTTCCAATTTTATTTTATCATTATTGCTGGGAAATGGGAAGTATCTTCCTGTTTACCGCTCCATATCCCTGTCCCGGTGCTGTGTCTGCTCCTGCTGGCGGCGTGCGCTGTCCACAACAGATTTCACCCGGTACAGCTTCATCAAATTGTCTTGGATAGGTTTGTGCTTTGCGTAGTCCCTCTGGTACTGGTATTGGCTCCGTTGCTGTCATTAGCGGTGTAAGAAGGGAAAACTTACAGAGAAAGCCTTGTTTGTTATATGTTCCATGAATCTATTATATTTCGCAGAAATTATCCTTGACAAATCTCGTCTCATGTTAAAATATTGGAACGGTTTGCGGAAATGGCAGGATTGAGGGTGCATTGATTAGGGAACAATTAGTGCAGGCGCGCTTTATTCCCGCGAGCAACGAGCCAAGTAGCCATGCTTGCATGGATATTTGGCGACTGCCGCGAGGGTCAAATACCCCGCTGCTCTGCAGCGCTGCAAGTTTGATACCCCGTTGCTTGCTGCGGGGTCTTTGATTGGAGTATGCTGCTCCATTTGCGACTGTCTGGAAGTTCCGGCCAGGATAAAGCACTGTTGCCATAATGTAAGGAAAGGATAACGGAGGAATATGATGAATGTAATAGCAAATAAAGATAATATTTGTATCAGAAAAATGGAAGAGAGCAGGGATGATTTTGAATTATTCTTAAAATGGATGACAGATCCTGATACAATGAAATACTGGGAAGGGATGAACGAGCACTTTACATATGACAGAGTGGTTAAAGGATATAAAGAAGGTAACGAAGAGGGCATAGTACAGTGTATCATCGAATATAATTCGGCTCCGATTGGCTTTTGCCAGTTTTGTATATTAAATGCGGAATATTATGAAGTTCCGGAAAAAGAATATAATCGATACATAGAGAAAGCTGATCTTGTGTTCGGAATTGATATATTTATAGGTGAAGTATCGCTTAGGAATCAGGGGCTTGGAACAAAAAGCTTGAGGTTATTAATTACTGCATTATTTAATGATTATCATGCGGATGCTATATTAATAGATCCAAAGATACATAATGCGAGGGCAATCAAGTGTTATCATAAATGTGGTTTTAAAGATTATTTCGTAGTCCCCCACAGGGAGTTGCAGGATGGTATATATCATGACAGTTTAATTATGGGAATAAGAAAAGAGTAAAATTTAGAGCCGGATTATTTTTATTCCTGGAAAAACAATAGGCCGTAATGTTTTTGTATTGATATTATATTGTCGTCTGCGAAATTAAAAAATATGAATACGGCTAAAGGGAGAAGAGAGAATAGTGTCCGCTTTAGATTTAATGGAAATATATAGCCTGGTAAAAGAGAAAATTGATTCTGTCGTATTTGAGGAGTTGTGGCCATGCTTTAAACGGTATGATTTTGCCTTGTACAATGCATCACAGGTCATTTTAAATGGGCAGATTTTTTCAAAGACAGAGGAATTTCTTGCCAATACCGCTATTTGTTATCAGGGAAGGCTAATAGCCATATGGTGTCTTTCGGAAGAAATGGATTTGGATATTTTAGCCAGTAAGATTATTCATGAAATGTTTCATGCATATCAGATGGAATGCGGAGAAAGCCGTTTCCCGGAGGAAGTGGAGGCTTTGCTGAAATGTTTTCAGCGATTCTGACGGGAAGCATCTTTTATACAATTCTATACAATACTATTTTTCCCATACGTACAAAAATTTAAACACTTTACCTGCCCCCATCCAAAGTAATATACTTATTACTACCACAGAAAAAGGCAGGAACCCACCGTGAATATTCACTCCCAAAAACCCCGTTTAATAGTACTGACAGATATCAGCAGCCTGCGGCCAGGCTGCGGTGAGCCGGATGACACCCAGTCGCTTATCCGGCTTTTGCTGTATTCAGATCTTTTAGACATAGAAGGCCTGATAGCCACCTATTCCAGTCACATAAAAGGCGCGGTGAAAACAGACTACCTGGAGACCATTGTCAGACACTATGAAAAGGTATGGGACAATCTCTTATTGCACAGTGCGGATTATCCGGATCCCAAGAAGCTTCTGGAAGGCATCAGGGCCGGTTCGCTTTACTGCGGGATGGAAAACGTTGGAGAAGGAAAAGATACCCCGGGATCCAACTGGATTATCAGAACGGCAGACGCTCCGGATCCCAGGCCCGTCTGGATCACTATCTGGGGCGGCGCGACAGATTTGGCGCAGGCCTTATGGCGGGTGAAAACAGAGCGCAGTGAAAAGGCGTTTGCCGCCTTCTGCCGCAAGCTGCGGGTATATGCCATTCATGATCAGTATGACGACGCCGGTCCATGGATTCGTGAAAATTGTCCGGAGGTTTTCTACATCACCTCTTACACAGCTTTCCGCGGAATGTACCGCGGAGGCGATACTGAGGATGTCTCTGCTGAATGGGTGGAAGAAAACCTGCGAAACGGCCATGGACCTTTAGGCAATGCATATCCCAACTATGACGGCGGAGACATCTGGGGCAATGTGAGGGGCGTCAAGGAAGGAGATACCCCTTCTTTCCTTTATCTGCTTCCGATAGGGCCGGGCAGTCCGGAGCATCCGGAATGGGGCGGCTGGGGAGGCCGGTTTGAAGGTGGAAAAAACAGATATTTTGATGCGGAAGATAACATTTATTCCGCTGACAATGGCGAAGCAGAAGGCAGGAAGCAGTTCCATAGGGATGCCGTTCCTGTTGCCAGAATTATGGAAAACGGGCCGGCAGCCGAAGAAAATACATATGCCGGACCATTTAAAACACCGGTTGAAAGAACATCAGATACAAACCGTTCCGATCCCAAAACCACCATTTCCCGCTGGAGAAAGGATTTCCAAAACAGCTTCCAGGCCAGAATGGACTGGTGCACAAAGAGCTATGAAGAGGCAAATCATGAACCCACTGTCGTTTTAGAAGGCCTGGCAGGAAACATTATGATCCGGCAGGTCAGGCCGGGCGATACTATAAGCTTAAGCGCAGCAGGCTCCTCAGATCCGGATGGCAATCATCTTTTCTATCATTGGTGGATATACGAAGAAGCCGGAAGCTGCAAGGAAAAAATCCATATATCAGGCGCATACTCCCAGAAGGCCGCCATCACAATCCCTGCATCGGCCAGGACAGGTAGCGTTCACATCATACTGTCGCTGACGGATGACGGGGAGCCGGCGCTGACCTCCTATGGCCGTGTGATACTCAATATCACGCAGGAACAGCCGGCGGTGGGATAACTGTGTTGCTGCAAAACACGCCGGCCGGGAAGATAAATACTTTCTGTTCTATATGGGTTCCGGGCCGTAGGGGTATTGGAATTTTCCCATGCCAAAGGATAAAAAATGGCAGAAGACAAATAACGGTACTACAAAAAAAGAAATAAAGGTAAAAGGAGAGATATCAAATGCAGTATAAAAATCCGATTATAAAAGGCTTTCATCCGGACCCGAGTATTTGCCGGGTAGGAGAGGATTATTACCTGGTGACCAGTTCCTTTGAGTATTTTCCGGGAATCCCTGTTTTTCACAGTAAGGATCTGGTAAATTGGACGCAGATAGGAAATTGTGCCGCCCGTGCGGAAGAATTCCCGCTGGAGCAGGTGAAGGATTCCGGTGGTATCTGGGCGCCCACAATCCGCTGGAACCAGGGGACTTTTTATGTGACGGCAACATTGGAACAGTATGGGAATTTTATTGTATCGGCGCAGGATCCGGCGGGCGAATGGTCTTCTCCGGTCTGGGTTCCGGTGGGAGGGATCGATCCGTCCCTGCTGTTTGACGGGGACAGAGTTTATTATTGTACCAACCAGTCTTTGCATCCGGGGCGGGAGGAAATTACCCTGGAGGAAATAGATGTCCGCACGGGCAGGCTTCTGGGAGCGCAGAAAACGATTTGGAGCGGTGTGGGCGGCGGTTTTCTGGAAGCCCCGCACGTCTATCACATCGGAGACTGGTATTACCTGCTGGCAGCAGAAGGAGGCACCAATTTTAATCATATGATTACCGTTGCGAGAAGCCGCAGCGTGGACGGCTCTTATGAGAGCTGCCCCGGTAATCCTGTATTGACCAACCTGCATGATGCCAGCAGGCAGGTGCAGTGTTCCGGGCACGGGGATCTGTTTCAGGATCATCTGGGAAACTGGTGGCTGGTTCATCTGGCAACCCGGATTTCCAGGCGGACAATGAGCCATTTGGGACGGGAAACCTTCCTGACCCCGGTAACCTGGGAGGAAGATTGGCCTGTGGTGGGAAACAACAGGAAAGCCTCCCTAATTTGTGAAGGCCCTTTATGGGCGGAGCAGGAGGCGGAAAAAAGCTGGCAGGCGGATTTCTCAAACAGGAAATGGGAACCGGAATGGATTTTTCTGCGTAGGCCGGTAGAGGGGGCCTATGAAAGAGGAGAGGGTTCGTTGAAGCTGCACCCTTCCACAGTCACCTTTGAAGCAGCGAAAAGCCCTGTATTCGCTGCGGTCAGACAGTGTGATTTCGGATGTGAGACAGAAGCCGTATTTGATTTTGAACCCCGCAGGGAAGGCGACGAGGCCGGCCTGGCAGTGGTCCTCGCCTCTGATTTCCACTACCGTTTTGGGAAAAAAAGAACGCAGGAAGGGAATTTCCTTGTGGTGGAAAAAACAGCGGAGGATTTCCGGCAGACAGCATTCTGTGCGCCGGCTCCGGAGGGGGAACTGCGGCTATGTATCCGTGCGGATAAGGAATTTTTTACTTTTTGTTATGCATCCGGCGAAGGGGAGATTCACCAGGTATGCAAAGCTTCCACCCGCTTCCTTTCCTGCGAACTGGCAGGAAAATGTTTTACAGGTACGGTTATCGGTCTGTATGCAATGTCGGAGGTGACGACAGACGCTGTGATGGAAGTAAAGGAATTCAAAATGACGCCGCAGCCGGAATAAGGCCTTCGGATTACATGTGAATTTCACAAGTGAAATCCATTCATATTTGATATTGCAATCCATCCATAAATGCTGGTATGATATAGAAGTTACGGATATCATGCTGAACCGGAAAACAGATGAATGAAACAGCATGAGGGAAGGAGAAAAAGAATATGAAGGAAAAGAAAGGAATCATCATAGCCGCGGTGCTCCTGCTTCTTGTTTGTGCGGGAGCAGCAATCCTTTATGGAAAATTCCGTCCGTCAGGAGAAGCGGGAAGCAAGAACGTTACGGTTGTGGTAGTGCACGGGGATCAGTCGGAGCAGACCTTTGAATACCATACGGATGCGGCGTATCTTGGCGAAGTGCTGGAAGCGGAACAGCTGGTGGAAGGCGAAATGGGACCTTATGGTTTATTCATCACTGCCGTGGACGGAGAGAAGGCTGACGATACAAAGCAGCAGTGGTGGTGTATCACCAAGGGCGGCGAAACCGTCAATACTTCTGCTGAACAGACCCCGATAGCGGACGGAGATCGTTTTGAACTGACCATGAAGGAAGGCTATTAATGGCACATCTTAATACAAAGGAAATAGCGCTTATGGGGATCCTCAGCGCGCTGCTGATCATAGGGCAGGTTGCGCTGGGGTTTCTTCCCAATATTGAAGTTGTGACCCTTTTGGTAATCGCCTATACGCTTGTGTTCGGCAAAAAGGTGTTTTTTATCATCTATATTTTTGTGCTGGTGGAAGGGCTGATTTACGGCTTCGGATTATGGTGGATCAATTATCTTTATGTCTGGAGTGTTCAGGCCGCAGTCACCCTGTTTTTCAGAAAACAGAAATCGGTGCTGTTCTGGAGCATCCTTTCCGGCTTTTTTGGGATTACCTTCGGCGCGCTGTGCGCGCTGCCTTATTTTGCCATAGGGGGCCCGCAGGCGGCGTTTGCCTACTGGATATCAGGCCTGGCCTATGACATTCCCCACTGCATCGGGAATGTAGTGGTATGTCTTGTGCTTTTTAAGCCTGTGCTTTCCATATTGAAAAGGACCTGCGGTGAAATCAATGTGTGTGAAAATTGATTTCACCGCATTTTTTATTCCCGCGAGCAACGAGCCAAGTATCCATGCTTGCATGGATATTTGGCGACTGCCGCGAGGGTCAAATACCCCG